>Ga0335070_10008363_pt1 | contig 12132 bp, 13 predicted proteins | sample Lox_Sample_13_FD_206722 | JGI IMG/M metagenome (GOLD analysis project Ga0335070, IMG submission 206722) | Soil microbial communities from Loxahatchee National Wildlife Refuge, Florida, United States - Lox_Sample_1.3 | ecosystem: Environmental > Terrestrial > Soil > Wetlands | place: USA...
TCGCGGATTGCGCGACTGCGGGAGCCGGCCATGACGCGCCCTGACCTGCCGATCACCGTCGACTTCCATGTCCACATGCTCGAGCCAGAGGTGTTCCGTGCCTCGGCCAACCGCACCGTGTTCAGCGGCTTCGGCGCCCGGCCGACCGGCGAGCCGCGGCCGGGCACGCGGAATCTGATGGCGCGCATCATGGACCCCGATGGGCAGATCGAGGACATGGACGCGCGCGGCGTCGATATCGGCGTCGTGTCGTCGAGCACGGTGCTGCAGGGCACGTCCTGGGCCGATGCCGAGACCGACCTCCGGCTGTGCCAACGCTGCAACGACCAGGCGGCGGACTGGGCCGCCCGCCATCCCGCGCGGTTCGTCGGCAGCTTCGTGCTGCCGCTGCAGGATCTCGGCCGCTCGCTCGGCGAGCTCGAGCGCGCGGTAAGGCAGCTCGGGCTAAAGGTCGCCAACGTCTCATCGAGCTACAACGGCGTCTATCTCGGCGACCCGCATTACGATGCGTTGTGGGCGGCGGTCCACGCGCTCGGCATCACGGTCTGGATTCACCCCGAAGGCGTGCGCGACCCGTGGTTCCAGCGCTATGCCTTGTGGAACTCGCTCGGCCAGTCGATCGAGGAATCGAAGGTCATGGCCTCGCTGATCTACGAGGGCGTGCTCACGCGATATCCCGACCTGAAGATCGTCATGGCCCATGGCGGCGGCTATTTCCCGCACTATCTCGGGCGCGTCGACCGCAACGCGACGAACCGGCCCGACACGGTGAAGAATACCGGCGGGCGCACGCCCAGCGATTTCCTGCGCGCGTTTCACTACGATACCTGCGTCTACGATCCCCAGGTGCTGCGCGTGCTCAAGGAACGCGTCGGCGCCGACCGTCTGGTCATGGGCAGCGATCATCCGGTCGGCGAGACGGATCCCATGGGTTTCATCGAGCGTTGTCCCGGCATGACGCCCGCCGATCTCGCGCTCATCGCCGGCGGCAACGCCGCGCGCCTGCTCGGGCTGACATTGCCGGCGGCCGCGCCTACCTCCTAAATATTTCTGGCAGTTCAGGTTTCGGCCGCACGGGGTATCCTGCGTCAAATGACTTGACATAAGCGTCGAAAATTCGACACATTGCTCCGGGATCGGAATGGTGGAGCAGGGAGATGGCCCACAAAGTGGCGATCGTCGGCGGCGGGCCCGCCGGGCTCTATCTCGCCTATCTCTTGAAGCGCGGCGACCGGACGCGCGATGTCCGGGTGTTCGAGCAGAACCCGGCCAACGCCACCTATGGCTTCGGCGTGGTGTTCTCCGAGCGGGCGCTCCATTTCCTGAACGACGGCTCGCCCGATCTGGTCCAGCGCATCGAGGCCGAGACCGAGAGCTGGTCGGGCCAGAACATCAACGTCGGCGGCACCACGGTGTTCATCGACGGCAGCCGGGGCTTCGCGGTCGAGCGGCTCCAGCTCTTGAAGCTGCTCCAGGGGCTTTGTGCCGAGGCCGGCGTCGACATGCGCTTCGAGACGCGCACGTCCTTCGATGCGCTCGGGGATTTCGACCTGGTGGTCGGCGCCGACGGCACCAATTCGGCGGTGCGCGACGCGCTCGGCGTGTTCGGCACGCGGCTGACCGAATCGAGCAATCGCTTCGCCTGGTACGGCACCGCGACCCGCTACGAGTGCAACGCGCTGACCTTCGTCCGGACCGCGCACGGCGCGTTCTGCGGCCATCACTATCGCTACAAGCCGCAGATGAGCACCTTCGTCGCCGAGTGCGACGAGGCCGCCTGGCGCGGCCATCGCATGGCCGAGATGACCGAGGACGAGCGCCGGCATTTCTCGGAAGAGATCTTCGCTTCGGTCCTGTCCGCGCCGCTCATCTCCAACCGCTCGACCTGGAACCCCTGGCGCATCTACAGCAACGAGCGCTGGCACCACGGCAATGTCGCGCTGATCGGCGACGCGCTGCGCACGGCCCACCCCTCGATCGGCTCGGGCACTCGGCTGGCCATGGAGGATGCGATCTTCCTGTGGCGCGCGTTGGAGCAGGGGGGCCGCGACGTCCCGGCGGCGCTCGACGCCTACGAGGCGGAGCGCCGGCCGATCCGCGAGAAGCTCAACCTCGCCGCCAGCCGCTCGATAGACTGGTACGAGAAGATGGGCGAGCATATGCGGCTCGCGCCCCACGATTTCGTCTATTCGTTCCTGACGCGCACCGGCCGCATGTCGGACGAGCGGCTGCGGCGCGAGGCGCCGCAGTTCATGCGCGCCTATGAATCGCAGGTGAAGGCAGTGAGCAATGGCTGAGGACAGGGAAGCGATGCCAACCGGCGCGACCGCCGGTTTCCGCAATGCCGGCTGGACCATGGAGCACCTGCCGGCCGGCACCTCGGTGCTGGTCCAGCCGCTGCAGACGCTCGACGACGCCGCGACCAACGGCTTCCTCTTCTCGCGCGGCTCGCCCAGGACCGTCGTATGCATCATGCACCCGCGCGAGTTCCTGGCGACGCATTACCTTATCCCGCACATCCTCGACGCCGGCTGCGCCGCCTGGACCCAGGCGTCGCGCTCGGTCGGCAACGACCTGCGCCTCGAGCACGAGATCGTGCTGCACGACGTCGCCGCGGCGATGCAGCGCCTGCGGAAGCTCGGTTTCGAGAAGATCGTGCTGCTCGGCAATTCCGGCGGCTCGAGCCTCTACATGTTCTACAATCAGCAGGCGCTGCTCGCGCCGGAGCGGCGGCTCGAGCGCACGCCGGGCGGCCGGCCGACGCGCCTCGCCGAGGCTGACATGCCGGTCGCCGACGGCGTCGTGCTCGTGGCGCCGCATCCGGGCCAAGGGCTCCTGCTGATGAACGCCATCGATCCCTCGGTCGCCGATGAATCCGATCCGTTCTCGATCGATCCCGCGCTCGACTTCATGGCGCTCGGCAACGGCTTCAAGGAGCCGCCGGAAAGCGCCAGCTACGCGCCCGATTTCGTCGCGCGCTACCGCGCCGGCCAGCGCGCCCGCGTCGCCCGTCTCGACGAGATGGCGCGGACCGCGATCAAGGAACGCATGGCCGCGCGCAAGCGCGCCAAGGAGAAGCCGTCGCGCGACGACGTCGCGCGCGGCGCGCATCAGTCGATCATGGCGGTCTGGCGCACCGACGCCGATCTGCGCTGCTTCGATCTCTCGCTCGACCCGTCGGAACGCAATTACGGGAGCGTCTGGGGACGCAACCCCTATGCCTCGAACTACGGCAGCGTCGGCTTCGCGCGTCTGTGCACGCCCGAATCCTGGCTCTCGACCTGGTCCGGCCTGTCGTCCAAGGCGGCGATGCCCGAGACATTGAAGAGCGTCGAGCAGCCGACATTGGTCGTCGAATATTCCGGCGACAACACGATCTTTCCGGCCGACGTCGACGCGCTTTACGCGGTCATTCCGGCCAAGGACAAGTCGCGCGCCAGGTTCCGCGGCGACCATCACGGCCGGCCGCTCGCCAAGGGCGAGGCGCCAGGCCGCAACGCCGCCGGCGCGCATATCGGCCAGTGGCTGAAGGAGCGATTTCCCACCGCCTGAAAAGAGCGGCGGCAAGCAAGAAGATCAGGGAGGACGACGATGACGAAGCCGAGGCAGCCGATCGAGGGCGTGACCTATCACCCCGAGGAGGTCGTGGCGCGCTACCGCGCAGCGGGCGTGCTGAAGGACGAAACGCTCGGCCAGGTGCTGCACGAGGCCGCCCAGCGCCACGCCGACCGCACCGCCGTGGTCGGACCGGCCGAGGGCACGCGCTGGACCTATCGCGAGCTCGACGAGAAGAGCGACCGCTTCGGTGCGGCGCTGCTCGACCTCGGGCTCAAGCCGCTCGACCCCGTCATGTTCCAGATCGGCAACGTGCCCGAATTCTTCGTGGCGCTCTATGGCTGCTTCAAGGCCGGCCTCATTCCGGTGTGCACCTTGCCGGCGCACCGCGACGAGGAGATCGGCTATATCGCGCGCCTGGTCGGCGCCAAGGCGCATGTCGTCCAAGGCGACCTGAAATTCGATCTCGTCGCCTTCGGCCGCAAGATGGCGGCGCAGGTCGATTGCATGAAGCACCTGATCGTCGCGCGCGGCGCGGGCGGGCCCGATCTCCACGCCCTCGACGCGCTGATCGCGCGCGTCCCGGCCAAGGACGCGCGGGCGCGGCTCGCCGCGCTCGACATCGATCCGTGGAACGTCGGCATCTATCAGCTCTCGGGCGGCACGACCGGCCTGCCCAAGGTCATCCCGAGATTCCACAGCGAATATGTCTGCAACATCCGCAGCTGGGCGGAGTTCTCGGGGCTCAGCGAGAAGACGGTCGCGCTCTGGCCGCTGCCGGCGATTCACAACGCCGCCATCATCGCGTTCAACACGCCGGCGCATTTCGTGGGCGGCACGGCCGTCGTCATGCAGGAGCACGATCCCGAGAATTTTCTCGGCACGATCCAGCGCGAGCGCGTGACCCTCGCCGGCGCCGCTCTGCCCGTCATGGTGCGCTGCATCGACGCCGGCGTCATCGGCAACTACGACCTGTCGTCGATCGATTGCTTCATCACGCTCGGCGAGACGCCGACCGTGCGCCGCGAGTTCAGGATTCCCGGCTACCACATCTTCGGCATGGCCGAGGGCCTGTGCATGCGCACCGTGGCGAGCGACCCCGACGAGGTGCAGCTCGGCTGCATCGGCCGGCCGATCAATCCCCATGACGAGGTCAAGCTGGTCAAGCTCGGCACCGAGGAGCCGGTCGCGCCCGGCGAGGTCGGCGAGTTCCTGGCGCGCGGTCCCTACACCATCCGCGGCTATTTCAAGGCCGACGAGCACAACGCCAAGACCTTCACCGCCGACGGCCACTACCGCAGCGGCGATTTGATGAAGGCGCATGTCATCGACGGCGTCACCTACTACTCGTTCGAGGGACGTGCCAAGGACAACATCGACCGCGGCGCCGAGAAGATCAGCGCCGAGGAGGTCGAGCGCTACGTCCTGCGCCATCCCGACATCCGCGAGTGCCTGGTCATCGGCATGCCCGACCGGGTGATGGGCGAGCGCATCTGCGCCTATGTCATCCTCGAGGACGGCAGGACGGCGCCGAGCATCAAGGAGCTCGCCGATTTCATCGCGGGACAAGGCCTCGCGCGCTTCAAGGCGCCCGAGCGCATCGAGGTGGTCGACAACTTCCCGGTCACCAAGGTCGGCAAGACCAGCAAGGGCCTGCTGCGCGACGACATCAAGCGCAAGCTCGCAGCCGAGCAGGCGGCGCAGCAGCGGAAGTCGAGCTGAGGCGACGGCCGTCGCCTTGACGGCCTCCGCCGTGGAGTCTAAAATTCAACGCAATTGTCGAACGGAGGCTTCGGTGTCCGATCTCAACTCAACGCTCCATCTGCACGGCGTGCATCACACCGCCTTTCCGACCTGGAAACCGAAATCGACCGTCGAGTTCTACCGCGACGGCCTGGGGCTCAAGCTGCTGCACGCGATCACGGCGCGCGGCTGGGGCCGCAAGGACGGCCATCCCGATTTCCTGCATTTCTTCTTCGACGCCGGCAACGGCGCCGCCATCGCCTTCTTCTATTACGTCGGCACCGAGCCGCGCCCCGACCTGATCAAGATCAAGGGCTATCTCGGCGTCGCGCGCCACACCGCCTGGGCCGCCCATTCCGAAGCCGAGCTGATCGCCTGGCAGAAGCGGCTCGAGGCGACCGGCTGCAAGGTCACGCCGGTCGTCACGCACGAGACGCTCGAGTCGATCTATTTCATCGATCCCAACGGCTACAACCTCGAGATCTCGCGCTCGCTCAGGCCGCTCACAGCGCAGGACAATCGCGACGCCGAGCTGACCATCGAGGCGATGATCGCGACCTTCGGCGACGACAATCCCGACAAGCGCAGCATCGACGACATGTGGCGCGCCAAGGGCCAGCTGGTCGCGCGCCACGCCTTCGCCGCGGCCGCCGAATGAGCGCCGCCATGCCGACGCTCTATCTGCTCGACGTGCCGGAGTTCCGCCCCGCCGCGGCCGCGCTGGAGCGGGCGCCCGGTTGCCGCCTGAGCCGGGCCAAGGGCTATGTCCGCGTTGAGAGCGACCGCGACATCGTCGTCGAGCGCAAGGCGACGAACATGAACGAGGCCGTGTGGTTCGGCCTCACGACCGCCGGTTTCGACGGCGAGATAGCGGAATTCACGTCGGATCGCCTGCGCATCGGGCCGTCTGCCGGCTGAGCGTCCAGTTTCACCGCCGGCACTGGCTCTCCAAGAAGCCGGCCGGCATCGAGCGCCGCCAGCGGGGCGGCGCCACTGTCATGGGAGGAAAGATCGTGCGGAAACTCTTCTTGGCGGCGCTGCTCTGCGCCGCGCCCCTGGTGCAGGCCTCGGCCGAGGAGCTGCGCCTGGGCTTCATCTCGATCCTGAGCGGCCAGTTGGCACTCCTCGGCGAGGAGCAGAAGCGCGGCTTCGACGTCGCGCTCGAGGAGCTCGGCGGCAAGGTCGGCGGCGTCGAGACCAAGGTGTTCGTCGCCGACAACAAGGGCAATCCGGGCGACGCGGTCCAGGAAGCGACCAAGCTGATCGACCGCGACAAGGTGCAGATCGTCACTGGCTTCGCCGCCAGCCACACGACGATGGCGGCGTTGAAGCCGCTGCTCGCCGCCGAGGTCATCTCGGTCGGCGCCAATGCCGGCCCCTCGCCGCTCGCCGGCAAGGGTTGCAACAAGAACTGGTTCTCGACCGGCTTCCACAATGACCAGTGGGACATGGCGATGGGCCAGTACATGACCCAGAAGGGCCTGAAGCGCGTCTACTTCATGGGCATGGACTATCAGGCCGGCTGGGACCACGTGAAGGCGGCGATCCGCGAGTTCAAGGGCGAGAAGGCCGGCGAGGTCTACACGCCGATCGCCCAGATGGACTTCTCGGCCGAGCTGACCCAGCTGCGCGCCGCCAAGCCCGACGCGGTGTTCGTGTTCTATGTCGGCCCGAACGCCGTCGCGTTCCTCAAGCAGTACACCCAGGCCGGTCTGGCCAAGACCATTCCGCTCTATTCCATGGGCGCCATCTCCGACCCGCTGCTCTACAAGGCGCAGGGCGACGCGGCGCTCGGCCTGGTCACCACCGAGGCGTGGAACACCGAGCTCGACAACCCGGCCAACAAGAAGTTCGTCGCCGCTTTCCGTAAGAAGTTCGGCCGCGACCCGACCGGTTACGCCGCGCGCCAGTACGACGCGGTCATGCTGATCGACTCGGCGGTGCGGCAGGTGAAGGGCAATCTCGCCGACAAGGACGCGCTGCGCGCGGCCCTGCGCAAGGGCGATTTCCAGTCGGTGCGCGGCGACTTCCGCTTCAACACCAACCAGTACCCGATCCTGAACGTTTACGTGCAGGAGGTGTCGAAGCGCGCCAATGGCGAGATGTACCAGAAGCTGACCGGCGTCGTGGTCAAGGACATCAAGGATCCCGACTACGTCAATTGCAAGATGTAGGGTTTCCGGTCGATGCTGGGGCCGGGCGGCCATGGCTGCCCGGCCCTTTGCTTGGCGCCTGATTTCTTCCGACGGACGGGACATCGCGGCCGATGACGACGCCCATCCTGCTCGAACAGGGCTTCAACGGCCTGCAGCTCGGCATGATCCTGTTCCTCATGGCCGTGGGCGTGACGCTCGTCTTCGGCATCATGGACACGATCAACCTGTCGCACGGCTCGCTCCTGATGTTCGGCGGCTATTTCATCGTCGGCGCGGTCGAGCTGACCGGCTCCTACGGCCTGGGGCTGGTGCTCGCGCTCTTCGCCACGGCCCTGCTTTCGGTCATCGTCGAGATCCTGGTCATGCGCCCGCTCTACCGCCGCGGCCATCTCGACCAGGTGCTCGCGACCTTCGGCCTGATCCTGTTCTTCAACGAGCTCGCCGTGATGATCTGGGGCCGCGCGCCGCTCTATCTCAGCGTGCCGGCCTTCCTCGACGGGCCGATCGACCTGTTCGGCCTGGCCTATCCGGCCTATCGCTTCGCCATCACCGCGGTCGCGGCGGCGGTCGGCAGCGGGCTCTACCTCCTGATCGGGCGCACGCGCACCGGCATGCTGATCCGCGCCGGCGCCGACAAGCGCGTCGTGGTCGAGATGATGGGCGTCAACATCACCCGGCTCTACACGCTGATCTTCGCCTTGGGCAGCGTGCTCGCCGGCCTCGCCGGCATCATGGTCGTGCCGCTCGTCTCGGTGCAGCCGGCGATGGGCGATCCGATCCTGATCACGACGCTCGTCGTCGTGATCATCGGCGGCATCGGCTCGATCCGCGGTGCGCTCGTCGGCGGCCTCCTGGTCGGCGTGCTCGACACCTTCGGCCGCATCCTGTTCCCGGTCTATTTCGGCACCGGCACGGGCAGCGCCCTCGCCAACATGACGATCTACATCCTGATGGCCGCGGTGCTGCTGTGGCGGCCGCGCGGCCTGTTCCCGGCGACGGCGGGCTGAGCGCGATGGTCGACCGCCGAGAATGGCCGATCATCCTCGTGCTTGCGGCGCTCGCGCTCGCCGTGCCGCTCCTCGGCGACACCTATTACACGAAGTTCGCGACGCGCGTCGCGATCTACGGCATGGCAGCGCTCTCCGTCGACATCCTGCTCGGCTATGCCGGTCTCGTCAGCTTCGGCCACGCCGCCTTCTACGGGGTCGGCGCCTATGCGACGGGCATGCTGATCAATGCCGGCGTGGCGAGCGGCTTCGTCGTGCTGCCGGCAGCGGTGATCGCCGCCGCCGTCGCCGCGCTGGTCATCGGCGCGCTGTCGCTGCGCACCACCGGCCTCTATTTCATCATGATCACGCTCGCCTTCGCGCAGATGCTGTACTACGTCGCGCAGAGCCTGCGCGCCTATGGCGGCACGGACGGGTTCGCGCTCGACGGCCGCGTGACGCTCGGCGGTGTTCTCAAGCCGACCGACGCGACCAGCTTCTACTATCTTTGCCTGGCGTTTCTGGCGCTCGTGCTGTTCCTGTGCGCGCGCTTCCTCAAGGCCGAGTTCGGCGTCGTGCTGCGCGGCGCGCGCGACAACGCCGTGCGCATCGAGGCCATCGGTTTTCCGGCCTATCGCTATCGCCTGGTGGCTTTTGCGATCTCCGGCGCGATCGCCGGACTCGCCGGCGCGCTCATGGCCAATCTCAACCAGTATGTGGCGCCGCCGGGCATGCTCAATTGGGAGGTCTCGGGCGAGCTTCTGGTGATGGTCATCTTCGGCGCCGCCGGCACGCTCCTTGGCCCGATCGTCGGCGCCGCCGTCTTCCTGTTCTTCGCCGACATCCTCTCGGGCCTGACCGAGCACTGGATGATCATTTTCGGGCCGATCCTTCTGTTGCGCGTGCTGTTCGTGAAGGACGGCCTCTACGCCCTGCTGCAGAAGGCGATGGCACGATGACCGAGACGGCGCCCCTCCTGCGCATCGAGCGGCTGGTCAAGCGCTATGACGGCCTGACCGTCACCGACGACGTCTCGCTCGACATCGCCCCTGGCGAGCTGCACGCCATCATCGGGCCGAACGGCGCCGGCAAGACGACACTGATCGCCCAGCTCGCCGGCCAGTTGGCGCCCGACGGCGGCCATATCCATTTCGCCGGCCGCGACATCGCCCGAGACCGGCCGCCCGCCCGCGCCCGCGCCGGCATCGCCCGCTCGTTCCAGATTACCAGCGTGTTTCCGAGCTTCTCGGCCGAGGCCAACGTCGCGCTCGCCGTGCAGGGCCGCCGCCCGCACAGCTTCCGCTTCTGGCGCGCCGCCGAGCGCGATTCGGCGCTGGTCGAGCCGGCGCGCCGGCTGCTCGCCGAGGTCGGCCTCGACGGCCGCATGACCACGGCGGCGCGCACCCTCTCGCACGGCGAGCACCGCCTGCTCGAGCTCGCCATCGCGCTCGCCCAGGAGCCGAAGCTCTTGCTGCTCGACGAGCCGATGGCCGGGCTCGGCAGCGAAGAGTCGAAAAGCCTGATCGGCTTCCTGCGGACGCTCAAGGGCCGCTACACCATCGTACTGGTCGAGCACGACATGGACGCGGTGTTCGCGCTCGCCGACCGCATCTCGGTGCTCAACGCCGGCCGCATCATCGCGACCGGCGCGCCCGACGCGATCCGGCGGGATCCCGCGGTGCGCAGCGCCTATCTGGGCGACGACATGCCCGAGGCCGGGGCGTAGGAGGGCGGCGATGCTCGAGCTGGAAGCCGTCGAGACCCGCTATGGCGCGAGCCAGGTGCTGTTCGGCATGGCGCTGCGCGTCGGCCAGGGCGAGGTCGTCTCGCTCATGGGCCGCAACGGCATGGGCAAGACCACGACGATCAAGTCGATCCTGGGCGTCACGCCGCCCCACGCTGGGAGCATTAAATTCGACGGCCGCGAGCTGCGCGGCCGCCGCGTCTACGAGACGGCGAAGCTCGGCATCGGCATCGTGCCGGAGGGCCGCCAGGTGTTCTCGACCCTTTCGGTGCGCGAGAACCTGATCGCGACCGCCACCGATCGCCATGGCGCGGGCGAGGCGTGGACGCTCGACCGCGTCTTCGCCTTGTTTCCGTCGCTCGCCGCGCGGGCGCGCAATCTCGGTTCGCAGCTGTCGGGCGGCGAGCAGCAGATGCTCGCCATCGGCCGCGCGCTCATGACCAACCCGCGCCTGCTCATCTTCGACGAGGCGACCGAGGGCCTGTCGCCGCTGATCCGGCGCGAGATCTGGAAGGTCATCGCCGCGCTCAAGGCCCAGGGCCTGTCGATCCTGGTCATCGACAAGAACATCGGCGTGCTGGCCGAGCTGGCCGACCGGCACTACGTCATCCAGAAGGGCCGGGTGGTGTGGCAGGGCGACAGCGCCGCCTTGCGCGCCGACATGGCGGCGGTCCAGGGCATCGTCGGCGTTTGAGGAAAAAGGAGCGGACCATGTCAAGCAGCGCGCCAAATCCCGGGACCCTGGTCGTCGACGAGCCGGTCGTGGCGGAGGCGCCGTTGGTCGTGCGGCGCATCGTCAAGTTCGGCGATACCGACGCGGCCGGCGTGGTCTATTCCGGCAATTTCCTGGATTATACGCTCGAGGCGTTCGAGGTGTGGTTCCGCCACGTCGTCGGCGTGAGCTGGCAGCAGCAGCACGACGAGTTGGGCGTCGGCACGCCGGCGGTCGCATGTCATCTGGAGTTCTCTCGCCCGCTGCGCACGGGTGACATCCTCGACATCGAGGTGCTGATTGACCGCATCGGCGGCGGCTCCTATACGACGCGCACGGTCGGCCGGAACGAGGCGGGAGAAGAGGTGTTCGAGGGCAAGGTGACTTTCGCGTCGATCCGCTTCGCCGACCGCAAGCCGGTGCCGCTGCCGACGCTCTACCGCGAGCGGATGGAGGCCTATGTCGCGGCCTGCGCGGCGGCCGGGCGGAGCTAGAGATGTCCGACAAGTCGGCGCGCAAGACCATCGTCACCAAGGAAGTGCTGGAGCAGGCGGCGCAGCTCTTCGCGCGCAAGGGCTTCGCCAACACCAGCCTGCAGGACGTGGCCGAGGCGATCGGCCTGAGCCGACCGGCGCTCTACTACTATTTCCCGAGCAAGAACGCGCTGCTCGAGGCGCTGGTCGAGGACGTCACCGTCGCGGCCGTCACCATGCTCGCCGAGATCCGCAACAACACCGAGCTCGGCCCCGAGGAGCGCCTGCGCCGCGCGGTCGAGAGCCTGGTGCTGTGGGGCCTGGAGCGGCCGACGCGCTTCAAGGTCATCGACCGCGCCGAGGAGCTGCTGCCGCCCGACATCTCGGCGACCCACGAGGCGGCCAAGCGCCAGGTGCTGCAGGCCATGGTGACGCTCATCGCCGACGGCGTCGCCGCGGGCATCCTGCGCCCGGTCGAGCCGCGCCTGGCCGCGCTCTCGATCATCGGCATGTGCAACTGGACCGCCTGGTGGTGGACGCCGAAAAGCCGCCACAACAAGGAGGAGGTCGCGACCTTCATCGGCGAGATGGCGCTCTCCGCGCTGCGCCGGGTCGGACCGAACCGGCCGACCGGCACCCGCATCGAGGACGCGATCGAGCTCTTGCGCAGCGACCTCGCCTATCTCGAGCTGGTCGCGGGCGCCGCGCCCGCCGCGAAGGCCAATGCGAAGCCGGCGCGCGGCACCAAGCGCGGCGGGTGACG
>Ga0335070_10008364_pt1 | contig 12132 bp, 6 predicted proteins | sample Lox_Sample_13_FD_206722 | JGI IMG/M metagenome (GOLD analysis project Ga0335070, IMG submission 206722) | Soil microbial communities from Loxahatchee National Wildlife Refuge, Florida, United States - Lox_Sample_1.3 | ecosystem: Environmental > Terrestrial > Soil > Wetlands | place: USA: Florida...
CCGCCTAGCCCTAGGCGAGCGCTCGTATCCGATCCACATCGGCGCGGGCCTGCTCGGCGAGCCGGACCTGTACGCTCCGCACGCGCACGACAGGCGCGTCGGCGTGGTCAGCAATCGCGTGGTGGCGCCGCTGTACCTGGAGCGCGTGCGGCAGGCGCTCGAGCGGGCCGGCGCGCAAGTCGTGCCGGTGCTCGTCGAGGACGGCGAGCAGGCCAAGAGCTGGGCGGTGCTCGACCGCGTCATCGATGCGCTGCTCGCGGCGCGACTCGGGCGCGACGCGCTGCTCGTGGCGCTCGGCGGCGGCGTGATCGGGGATCTCGCGGGCTTCGCTGCGGCGGTCTACCAGCGCGGCATCCCGTTCCTCCAGCTGCCGACGACGCTGCTCGCGCAGGTCGATTCTTCGGTCGGCGGCAAGACCGCGATCAACCACGCGCGCGGCAAGAACATGGTGGGTGCGTTCCACCAGCCGCTCGCGGTGATCGCGGATGTCGCCAGCCTGGATACGCTGCCCGAGCGCGAGTTGCGCGCCGGCGTCGCCGAGGTGATCAAGCACGCCTTCATCCTCGACCTGGAGCTCGTCGGCTGGCTCGAGGCGAACATCGAGAAGCTGCTCGCGCGCGAGCGCGCCGCGCTCGAGCACGCCGTGCGCCGCTCCTGCGAGCTGAAGGCACAGGTCGTCGCGGCCGACGAGCGCGAGTCGGGCCTGCGCGCGATCCTCAACTTCGGCCACACCTTCGGCCACGCCATCGAGACGGGCGTCGGCTACGGCGAGTGGCTGCACGGCGAGGCGGTCGCGGCGGGCATGGCGATGGCGGCGGAGTTGTCGGTGCGCGCGGGCTCGCTCAGCGCGAGCGATGCGGCGCGAGTCAAGGCGCTGATCGCGCGCGCGGGCCTGCCGCTGCGCGGACCGGCGCTTCCTCCCGAGCGCTACCTCGAACTCATGCAGGTGGACAAGAAGGCGGCCGCAGGCGGGCTGCGCTTCGTGCTGCTCGAAGGCCTCGGCCGCGCGACGCTGCGCGGCGGTCTCGACGCCAGGCTGATCCGCGAGAGCGTCGCTGCTGCAGTGCAGTAGGCGGGCTGCAGCGGCCAAGCCCTTGTAAGCCCGTGGTTCCACGCGTATATTTCAAAGTTCGCCCTCAATTTTTGTGCGGCGCGGCGAAGCTCGCCGAAAATCTTTTGGGGCCAAGTACTTAGGCGTGAACTCGCGATTTCTCCCTGTGGCGCAAGGTCTCTACGACCCGGCATACGAGCACGACGGCTGCGGTGTCGGCTTCGTCGCGCACATCAAGGGCAAGAAATCGCATGCCATCGTCGATCAGGGCCTGACGATCCTGAAGAACCTCAACCACCGCGGCGCGGTGGGCTGGGATCCGAAGCTCTCGGACGGCGCGGGCCTGCTGATCCAGATGCCCGACCGCTTCCTGCGCGAGGAGATGGCCAAGCGCGGCCTGGCGCTGCCGCCCGCGGGCCAGTACGGCGTCGGCATGGTGTTCCTGCCGCGCGACCCCGCGAGCCGCTTCGCCTGCGAATACGAGATCGAGCGCGCGATCAAGGACGAGGGCCAGGTGCTGCTCGGCTGGCGTGACGTGCCGGTGGACAACTCCGACCTCGCCGAGCCCGCCAGGCAGCTCGAGCCCGTGATCCGTCAGGTCTTCATCGGCCGTGGCGCGGGCGTGACCGTGACCGACGCGCTCGAGCGCAAGCTCTACATCATCCGCAAGAGCTCCGGCCACGCGATCCAGGCGCTCAAGCTGGAGCACGGCAAGGAGTTCTACGTCCCGTCGATGTCGGCGCGCACGCTCTGCTACAAGGGCATGCTGCTTGCCCACCAGGTCGGCGAGTACTACCTCGACCTCAAGGACCCGCGCGTAGAGTCTGCGCTCGCGCTCGTGCACCAGCGCTTCTCGACCAATACCTTCCCGTCCTGGGACCTTGCGCACCCCTTTCGCATGATCTGCCACAACGGCGAGATCAACACGGTGCGCGGCAACGTGAACTGGATCCGCGCGCGGCAGGGCGCGATCTCCAGCCCGGTGCTGGCAGACGACCTCGGCAAGATCTGGCCGCTCATCTATCCCGGCCAGTCGGACTCCGCGTCCTTCGACAACGCGCTGGAGCTGCTGGTGATGGGCGGCTACTCCATCGCGCATGCGGTGATGATGATGATCCCGGAAGCCTGGGAGAACCACGCGCTCATGGACCCGGCGCGGCGCGCGTTCTACGAGTACCACGCCGCGATGATGGAGCCTTGGGACGGCCCGGCCTCGATCGCCTTTACCGACGGCCGCCAGATCGGCGCCACGCTCGACCGCAACGGCCTGCGGCCCTCGCGCTACATCGTTACCGACGACGACCTGGTGATCATGGGCTCGGAATGCGGCTGCCTGCCGATCCCGGAGGAGAAGATCGTCAAGAAGTGGCGCCTGCAGCCCGGCAAGATGTTCCTCGTCGACCTGGAGAAGGGACGCATCGTCGACGACCAGGAGCTCAAGGAGTCGCTCGCCGGCGCGCGGCCGTACGCCGAGTGGATCGAGCGCATCCGCGTGAAGCTGGACGAGGTCGAGACTGAGAAGACCGCGCCGCTGAAATCCGCGGTGCCCCTGCTCGACCGCCAGCAGGCCTTCGCCTACACGCAGGAGGATCTCAAGTTCCAGCTGCTGCCGATGGCGCAGGCCGGCGAGGAGCCGACGGGCTCGATGGGCAACGACGCCGCGCTCGCGATCCTGTCGAAGAAGGACAAGACGCTCTACCACTATTTCAAGCAGCTGTTCGCGCAGGTGACCAACCCCGCGATCGACCCGATCCGCGAGGAGCTCGTCACTTCGCTCGTGTCGTTCATCGGCCCGAAGCCGAACCTGCTCGGCATCGACGAAGTGAACCCGCCGCTGCGGCTGGAGGTGAGCCAGCCGGTGCTGGATTTCTTCGAGATGGAGAAGATCCGCCACATCGAGCGCTACACCGGCGGCAAGTTCCGCTCGCTGGAGCTCGACATCACCTATCCCGTCGCCTGGGGCAAGGAGGCGATCGAGGCGCGCCTCGCGTCGCTCTGCGCGCAGGCCGAGGATGCGGTGCGCGGCGGCTACTCGATCGTCGTCATCTCCGACCGCGCCGTGGATGCCGAGCGCGTCGCCATTCCGGCGCTGCTCGCGCTCTCGGCGATCCACCAGCACCTAGTGGCGAAGGGCCTGCGCACCTCCACGGGCCTGGTGGTCGAGACCGGCTCGGCGCGCGAGGTGCACCACTTTGCGCTGCTGGGCGGCTACGGCGCCGAGGCCGTGCACCCGTATCTGGCGCTGGAAACCCTGCTCGCGATGAGCGGCGAGGGCGGTTCCAACGCGATCAAGAACTACGTCAAGGCGGTCGGCAAGGGCCTGAAGAAGGTGATGTCCAAGATGGGCATCTCTACCTACATGTCCTATACCGGTGCGCAGTGCTTCGAGGCCGTCGGCCTGTCGCGCACGCTCGTCGACCGCTACTTCAACGGCACCGCGTCCAAGGTGAGCGGCATCGGCATCCTGGAGCTCGCCGAGGAGGCGATCCGCGTGCACCATGCCGCGTTCGGCGACAAGGACCCGGTGCTTGCCGGCGCGCTCGACGCGGGCGGCGACTATGCCTGGCGCGTGCGCGGCGAGGAGCACGCATGGACTCCGGACGCGATCGCCAAGCTTCAGCATGCGGCGCGCAAGAACTCCACCCAGACCTACAAGGAGTACGCGGCGCTCATCAACGATCAATCGCGCCGGCTGCTCACGCTGCGCGGCCTGTTCGAGTTCAGGTTCGACCAGTGCAAGCCGGTGCCGATCGACGAGGTGGAGCCGGCCGCCGAGATCGTGAAGCGCTTCTCCACCGGCGCGATGTCGCTGGGTTCCATCTCGACCGAGGCGCACACCGTGCTCGCGATCGCGATGAACCGCGTCGGCGGGCGCTCCAACACGGGCGAAGGCGGCGAGGACCCCAGGCGCTACGCGCCCGTGAAGGCGGGAGAGAGCCTGATGTCGCGGCTGGGCAAGGAGCGCGTGGAGGTGGACATCCCGCTGCGCGAGGGCGACTCGCTGAAGTCCAAGATCAAGCAGGTCGCCTCGGGTCGCTTCGGCGTGACGGCGGAATACCTCGCCTCGGCCGAGATGCTGCAGATCAAGATCGCGCAGGGCGCCAAGCCCGGCGAGGGCGGGCAGCTGCCCGGCCGCAAGGTTTCCGAGTACATCGCCGAGCTGCGCTACTCGACGCCCGGCGTCGAGCTGATTTCGCCGCCGCCGCACCACGACATCTATTCGATCGAGGACATCGCGCAGCTGATCCACGACCTGAAGAACGCCAATCCGCAGGCGATGGTGAGCGTGAAGCTCGTCTCCGAGGTCGGCGTAGGCACCGTCGCGGCGGGCGTCTCGAAGGCGAAATCCGACCACGTCACCATCTCCGGCCACGACGGCGGCACGGGCGCGTCGCCCTGGTCCTCGATCATGCACGCGGGCACGCCCTGGGAGCTCGGCCTTGCCGAGACGCAGCAGACGCTGGTCCTCAACCGCCTGCGCGGGCGCATCGCGGTGCAGGTGGATGGGCAGATGAAGACCGGCCGGGACGTCGTCATCGGCGCGATCCTGGGGGCGGACGAGTTCGGCTTCGCCACGGCGCCGCTCGTCGTCGAAGGCTGCATCATGATGCGCAAGTGCCACCTGAATACCTGTCCGGTCGGCGTGGCGACGCAGGACCCGGTGCTGCGGCGCAAGTTCCAGGGCAAGCCCGAGCACGTGGTGAACTACCTCTTCTTCGTCGCCGAGGAAGCGCGCGAATTGATGGCGAAGCTCGGCGTGCGCAGGCTGGACGAGCTCATCGGCCGCAGCGGCCTGCTCGACACGAGGAAGGGCATCGAGCACTGGAAGGCGAAGGGCCTCGATTTCTCGCGCATCTTCCACCAGCCGCAGGTGCCGGCGGAAGTCGCGCGCCATCACTGCGAGACTCAAGACCACGGCCTCGACAAGGCGCTCGACAACCGGCTGCTCGAGCTCGCGCGCCCGGCGCTCGAGCGGCGCGAGAAGGTCACGATCGAGACGCCGATCCGCAACATCAACCGCACCGTGGGCACGATGCTCTCGGGCGAAATCGCCAAGCGCTACGGCCACGCGGGCCTGCCGGACGAGACGGTGCACGTGCGCCTCGCCGGCTCGGCGGGCCAGAGCTTCGGCGCCTTCCTCGCGCGCGGCGTCTGGCTGGACCTCATCGGCGACACCAACGACTACTGCGGCAAGGGCCTGTCGGGCGGCCGCATCGCCGTGCAGCCCTCGTCCAAGTTCCGCGGCGAGCCGATGGAGAACATCATCACCGGCAACGTCGCGCTGTACGGCGCGATCGAGGGCGAGGCCTATTTCCGCGGCGTCGCGGGCGAGCGCTTCGCGGTGCGCAACTCCGGCGCCGAGGCGGTGGTCGAGGGCGTGGGCGACCACGGCTGCGAGTACATGACCGGCGGCACGGTGGTGGTGCTCGGCGCGACCGGGCGCAACTTCGCGGCCGGCATGTCCGGGGGTATCGCCTACGTGCTCGACGAGCGCGGCGACTTCGCGAAGTACTGCAACCCCGCGATGGTGACGCTCGAGCCGCTCGTTGCCGAGTCGGAGCAGGAGGCGAAGCTCGAGCGCGCCCTGTGGCACAAGGGCCAGTCGGACGAGGCCATCGCGCGCCGGCTCATCGAGCGCCACGCGCGCCTCACGGGCAGCGCGCAGGCGAAGCGCGTGCTCGAGCGCTGGAGCGAGTTCCGCGCCAGGTTCGTCAAGGTGTTCCCGATCGAGTACCGGCGCGCGCTCGGCGAGCTTGCCGCCAAGCACAAGCGCCTCGCGGCGTAGGGATTCGCCATGGGGAAAATCACCGGGTTCCTGGAATACGAGCGCCTGGAAGAGCCGCACGAGGACAGCCACGCTCGCAAGCAGCACTACCGCGAGTTCACGCTGCACCTCTCCGACGCGGATGCGGGCGTGCAGGGCGCGCGTTGCATGGACTGCGGCATCCCGTTCTGCATGCAGGGCTGCCCGGTGAACAACGTCATCCCGGACTTCAACGACCTTGTGTACCGGCAGGACTGGCAGCGCGCGATCGAGACGCTGCATTCGACCAACAATTTCCCGGAGTTCACCGGCCGCGTGTGCCCGGCGCCGTGCGAGGAAGCCTGCGTGCTGCGCATCAACGAGGACCCGGTCGGCATCAAGTCGATCGAGCACGCGATCATCGACAAGGCCTGGGAGGCGGGCTGGGTGAAGCCGCAGCCGGCCGCGCACAAGACGGGAAAGAAGGTCGCGATCGTCGGCTCCGGGCCCGCGGGCCTTGCCTGCGCGCAGCAGCTCGCGCGCGCGGGCCACAGCGTCACCGTGTTCGAGAAGAACGACCGCATCGGCGGCCTGCTGCGCTACGGCATTCCCGATTTCAAGCTGGAGAAGCGCGTCATCGACCGGCGCCTGGAGCAGATGCGCGCCGAGGGCGTCGAGTTCCGCGCCGGCGTCTGGGTCGGCAAGGCGCATCCGGGCAAGGGCGTGCCGGACGACGCTACGCAGACGCTCGCGCCCGAGACGCTGCTCGCCGAATACGACGCCGTAGTGCTCTCTGGCGGCGCCGAGGTGCCGCGCGATCTGCCGATCCCGGGGCGCGAGCTGGACGGCGTGCATTTTGCGATGGAGTTCCTGCCGCTGCAGAACAAGCGCGTCGCCGGCGACTCGGGCGTGCCCGAGCTCTGGGCCAAGGGCAAGCACGTCGTCGTGATCGGCGGCGGCGACACGGGCTCGGATTGCGTCGGCACCTCGAACCGGCACGGCGCGGCCTCGGTCACCAACTTCGAGCTGTTCCCGATGCCCCCCGATGTCGAGCGCAACCCGGTCTGGCCGTACTGGCCGACGCGCCTGCGCACCTCCTCGTCGCACGAGGAAGGCGTCGAGCGCGACTGGTCCGTGTCGACCAAGGCACTGGTGGGGGAAGGCGGCAAGGTGAAGAAGCTCAAGGCCGTGCGGCTGGATTGGAAGGACGGCAAGCCCGCCGAGGTGGCAGGCTCGGAGTTCGAGATCCCCGCGGACCTCGTGCTGCTCGCCATGGGCTTCATCTCGCCCGTGCAGTCGCTGCTAGAGGAGTTCGGCGTGCGCAAGGATTCGCGCGGCAACGCGCAGGCCGACACCGAGGGCGCACGCGCTTACGCCACGTCGGCAAAGAAGGTGTTCGCCGCCGGCGACATGCGCCGCGGCCAGTCGCTCGTGGTCTGGGCGATCCGCGAGGGCCGGCAGTGCGCGCGCGCGGTGGACGAGTTCCTCATGGGATTCTCCGAATTGCCGCGCTAGCCGCGCGCATGGCCTCCGCCTCCCGCCGCAGCGGCACGCTTTCGGACGCGGATCTGATGGCCGTGGGCTCCCGCGGCATCGCGCGCAGCTATCCGAAGAACACCGTCATCGTCAGCGAGGGCGACCGCACCGACTCGCTCTACATCATTCTCGAGGGGCGGGTGAAGGTGTACGTGAGCGACGACGACGGCCGCGACGTGGTGCTCGCCACGCAGGGCCCGGGCGAGTACTTCGGCGAGCTGGTGCTCGACGAGGGCCCGCGCTCGGCCTCCGTGATGACGCTCGAGCCCTCGCGCTTCCTCGTGGTGCCGCTCAAGGACTTCCGCGACTTCGTCGTCAACAACCCGGCGTTCGCGTTGAGCCTGATCGAGAAGCTGATCGCGCGCGTGCGCTCGCTCACCGAGAGCGTGAAGAGCCTCGCGCTCATGGACGTCTACGGCCGCGTCGCGCGCCTGCTGCTGGAGCTCGCCGAGGAATCCAACGGCACCCTGGTGATCGCGCAGCGGCTCACGCAGCAGGACATCGCCAGCCGCATCGGTGCCTCGCGCGAGATGGTGAGCCGCATCCTGAAGGACCTCTCGACCGGCGGGTACCTTACCCAGTCACGTACCGGCATCGTGCTGCATCGCAAACCCCCCGAGCACTGGTAGGCATTGGTCGACGTTTCCGCGGGGATTTGTGCTTTTCGCACAGTGCCCGTTCGCAATCTTCCGCTGCCTTTCTGACAGTCCCTGACTAATCTGCAGCGGTGGTTTTCTTCATGGGAGGGCGCCATGATCTTCAAAGAGCACCTGCAATTGCTCCTGATGATGCTCCCGACCTTGCTGCTCGCGGCCCTGGTCGTGGCGATGCTTGTGCTGCCCGCGCAGGGCGCCTAGCAGGCTGCGCTCAGTCGCCGGCGGGCGCGATCCGGAACTCCGTGACCGAAGGCTCGGCGGCGAGCCGCGCCGAAAGCTTCTGCGTGTCGGCCGCATGCATCGTGCGCAGCGTCATGCGGTACTCGAACTCGCGTCCCTGCCCGGCGATGCGGTAGCTCAAGTTGGCGATGTCGAAGCCGTGCACCTTGATCATGCTCCGCAACTCGCTCTCGGGCATGACCTTCTCGCGCGGAAAGCGCACCAGGAAGTTGGCGTAGTACTCTGACGGCATCCAGCGCTCGATCCAGCGGAACGCCGACAACGTGCCGAGCGTGAGCACCGTGGCGATGCCGGCCGGAAAGTAGAAGCCGATGCCCGTCAGGATGCCGATCGCCGCAGTCATCCAGATCGACGCCGCGGTCGTAAGGCCGCGCACCGTGAGCCCTTCCTTGACGATGACGCCGGCGCCGAGAAAGCCGATGCCGGTCATGATGCCTTGCGACATGCGCGTCGGATCGAGCACCGTGCGCGCGTGGCTGCCACCGTCGAACCACAGATGCTCGTACACCGTGACCAGCATCAGCAGGCTGGAGGCAGTGCAGACGAGCGCGTGCGTGCGAAAGCCGGCCGAGCGGCCGCGGTAGCTGCGCTCCAGTCCGATGAAGGCGCCCGCCGCCAGCGCCGCCACTAGGCGGAAGCCCATCTCGGCGTATTCGCCGCTGATCGTCATGACAGAAATGTGACAATCAGTGTAGTCCCGATTCCCAAGGTGTATCAAGGAGTTCTGGCAGGCGATGCTAGAATCGGCGGCCCGAGCCCGAATGCCACTCCACGTCGTCATCCTCGCCGCAGGCCAGGGCAAGCGCATGCGCTCGGCGCTGCCCAAGGTGCTGCACCGGATCGCCGGCCGGCCGCTGCTCGCGCACGTCATCGACGCGGCGCGCGCGCTCAAGCCAGAGCGCATCTACGTCGTCTACGGCCATGGCGGAGAGCGCGTGCGCGCGGCGTTCGAGGGTGCGCCGCTCGAGTGGGTCGAGCAGGCGCGGCAGCTCGGCACCGGGCACGCGCTCATGCAGGCGCTGCCGCGCATTCCGCGCGCGGCGACCGTGCTCGTGCTGAACGGCGACGTGCCGCTCGTGCGCAGCGAGACGCTGCGCAGGCTTGCGCGCTCCGCGGGCAAGGGCGTCGCGATCGCGACGAGCGATCTCTCGGACCCGAGCGGCTACGGCCGCGTGCTGCGCGACGCGAAAGGCCGGGTGCGCCGCATCGTCGAGGAGAAGGACGCTACGCGCGCCGAGCGCGCGATCCGCGAGTGGTACGCCGGCTTTCTCGCAAGCAACGCCTCGCGCCTCGCCGGCTGGCTCGCCAAGGTCGCCAACCGCAACGCGCAGAAGGAGTACTACCTTACGGACGTGATCGGCATCGCGGCCGAGGCGGGCGCGCCGGTGAGCGCCGTCAAGGCGGCCGATCGCATGGAGGTCGCGGGCGTGAACTCGCGCGAGGAGCTCGCGATCGCCGAGCGCGCCTACCAGAACGCGCAGGCGAGGAAGCTGCTTGCCGCCGGCGTGCAGCTCGCGGACCTCTGGCGCGTCGACGTGCGCGGCGAGCTCGAATGCGGCGAGGACGTCGCGATCGACGTCAATTGCGTCTTCGAGGGCCGCGTGCGCCTCGGCGACCGCGTGAAGATCGGCCCGAACTGCGTCCTGCGCGATGTCACGATCGCCGCGGACACCGAGGTGCTCGCCTTCAGCCTGCTGCAGGACGCCACGGTGGGCGCCGGCTGCCGCATCGGCCCGTACGCGCGGCTGCGGCCGGGCGCGAAGCTGGACGACGAAGTGCACATCGGCAACTTCGTCGAGGTGAAGGCGAGCCGCGTCGGCAAGGGCTCGAAAGCGAATCACCTCGCCTACCTCGGCGACGCGGAGGTGGGCAGCGGCGTGAACATCGGCGCCGGCACCATCACCTGTAATTACGACGGCACGGCCAAGCACCGCACGATCATCGAGGACGGCTGCTTCATCGGCTCGGACGCGACGCTCGTCGCCCCGGTGCGCATCGCGCGCGGCTCCTACATCGGCGCGGGCTCGACCATCAGCAAGGACACGCCGCCCGGGCAGCTCACGGTAGCGCGCGCCAAGCAGGTGTCGATCCCGCGCTGGACGTCCAAGGGCAAGGAGTAGCCATGTGCGGCATCGTCGGCTCGGCGGCGCGGCGCGACATCCTGCCCGTGCTCGTCGAGGGCCTGCGGCGCCTCGAGTACCGCGGCTACGACTCGTGCGGCGTGGCGGCGCTCGCGGACGGCAAGCTCGCGCGCCTGCGCAGCGTGGCGCGCGTGGCCGACCTCGGCGCGCGGATCAGAAAGCAGCGCCTCGGCGCGGACACCGGCATCGCACACACGCGCTGGGCGACGCACGGCGCGCCGATCACGCGCAACGCGCATCCGATCTTCTCTCGCGGCGAGATCGCGCTCGTGCACAACGGCATCATCGAGAACCACGACGAGCTGCGCGCGGAGCTGAAGGCGAAGGGCTACGTCTTCGAGACCCAGACCGACACCGAGGTCATCGCCCACCTGGTGCACAGCCTGTACGCGGGGAGCCTGCTCGACGCGGTGCGGCGCGCGGTGAAGCGCCTTGCCGGCGCCTATGCGATCGCCGTGATCTCCTCCAGGGAGCCGCAACGCGTGGTAGGCGCGCGCGCCGGGAGCCCGCTCGTGATCGGGGCGGGGCGCGGCGAATACTTCCTTGCCTCGGACGCGCTCGCGCTCGCCGGCACCACCGACCGGATCGCCTACCTCGAGGAAGGCGACGTGGCCGAAATCGGCCTGGAGGGCTTCCGGGTCGTCGACGCCGCCGGACGCGAGGCGAAGCGCGCGCTGCAGACCGTGCAGACGAGCGGCGCGACGGCCGAGCTCGGCCCCTATCGGCATTACATGCAGAAGGAGATCTTCGAGCAGCCGCGCGCGATCGCGGACACGCTGGAGAGCGTCGAGGCCATCTCGCCGGCGCTGTTCGGCGATCCGAGAGGCGCGCAGCTCGGCAAGGTGAAATCGGTGCTGCTGCTCGCGTGCGGCACCAGCTACTACTCGTGCCTCGTGGCGAAGTACTGGCTCGAATCGCTCTCGCGGCTGCCTGCGCAGGTCGAGATCGCGAGCGAGTACCGCTACCGGGAGAGCGTTCCGGACCCGCGCGCGCTGGTGGTCGTGGTCTCGCAATCCGGGGAGACCGCCGACACCCTCGCGGCGCTCAAGCACGCGCGCGCACTCGGGCAGAAGCGCACGCTGGCGATCTGCAACGTCGCCTCGAGCGCGATGATGCGCGAGACGCGCCTGAAGTTCCTCACCCACGCCGGCGTCGAAGTCGGCGTCGCTTCGACGAAGGCCTTCACCACGCAGCTCGTGGCGCTGTTCCTGCTCGCTCTTTGCCTGGCGAAGCTCGGCAGGAAGCTCTCCGGGAAGGACGAGCGGAAGCACCTGCGCAGCTTGCGCCATCTTCCGCAGGCGCTCGCGGCCGCGCTCGCCCTCGAGCCGCAGCTCATCTCCTGGGCCGGGCGGTTCGCGAAGAAGGAGCACGCGCTCTTCCTCGGCCGCGGGCTGCACTACCCGATCGCGCTCGAGGGTGCGCTCAAGCTCAAGGAAATCTCCTATATCCACGCCGAGGCCTACCCGGCGGGCGAGCTCAAGCACGGCCCGCTCGCGCTCGTGACCTCGGCGATGCCGGTGGTGACGGTGGCGCCCAACGACGCGCTGCTGGAGAAGCTCAAGTCGAATATGCAGGAAGTGCAGGCGCGCGGCGGAGAGCTGTACGTGCTCGCGGATGCCGACACTAGCATTGCCGCGGACGCGCGACTGAACGTGGTGCGACTGCCGGAGCACTACGGGCTGCTGTCGCCGATCCTGCACGTGGTGCCGCTGCAGCTGCTCGCGTACCACACCGCGCTCGCGCGCGGCACCGACGTCGACAAGC
>Ga0335070_10008365_pt1 | contig 12132 bp, 13 predicted proteins | sample Lox_Sample_13_FD_206722 | JGI IMG/M metagenome (GOLD analysis project Ga0335070, IMG submission 206722) | Soil microbial communities from Loxahatchee National Wildlife Refuge, Florida, United States - Lox_Sample_1.3 | ecosystem: Environmental > Terrestrial > Soil > Wetlands | place: USA...
ACCCCGCCGCCCGCGGCCCTGTGTCCGCGACCCGCCTGGGTGACCACAACGGCGTGGGCGCGCGCCAACGCCGGCATGTCTCCCGAGCCCTGCCACGGGATCGCATCGATCGACGATCCGTCTACGCTTAAGCATCCGGGAAGAAAGCGAGTAAGGCCGGGCTTTTGCCGCAGCTCGCGCGAGAGTCGAGTCCAGACGAAGGGCAGCGACACGTCGCGCTGCCCGCACAGCAATTCGACGGCGGCACGAGCGAAAATCTCGAACGTCACCATAGTGGATGCTGGATTGCCGGGAAGCCCAAAAAAGAATTTCCCTTGAACGCGGCCGAAAACCACAGGCTGGCCCGGCATGATCAGGACGCGATCGAAGAAAAACTCGGCGCCCAGATCCGCCAGAACTTTCTCGACCAGGTCGTACTTTCCGGCAGCATGTCAAATCGCAGTCCATGCTCCACCAGTTCGCGAGTGGCGGCATACAGATCGCGGGCGACTGGCAAAATTCGCGGGATCGCCCCTGCGCGCGCCACCTGGACCGCCAGAGCCTCGACGTTTGAGTTGCGGACCTGGAACGGAAGCGGCGTCTGGGTCACCTCCACGATCTCGTCACCAGTCGCCAGCAGTGCGACCTGAGGGCGGGCGTAAACGAGCACTCGCGAGCAGCCTACCGAAGCGGTTAGCGCAATATCGGCGAATCCCAAACGCTTGCCGGGTGCGATCAGGATTTCACCCCTCGCCGCCTGGCATGCCTGCGCGCTGACATTGTCGCCTGGCTGCAACGCACGGGGGATCGTGATACGATCGCCGGCCACGCTGGCGTGCTCGATCATCGCCACCGAGTCCGACCCGCGCGGCATGGGCGCGCCCGTCATAATCTCGACCGCCTGGCATGGCTGTACTTCTCCAGCGAAGGAGTCACCCGCGCGGACTTCTCCGATAATGGTGAGTTCGCCGGGCAGGTCTGCGGCGCGCACGGCAAATCCATCGCGGACCGAACGCGCAACTGGCGGAAGATCGCGGTCGGCGAGAATTGGCTCAGCCAACACTCGCCCGACCGATTCAAACAAGCTGACTTCTTCTGTGGCGAGTTCTGGCTTTAGCTGGCCGACTTTGGCCAGCACACATGCGCGGGCTTGGTTGAAGGTCAGTGCATCCACGAGTGCTATTGTAGCGAGCACGCTCGCCGCGCCCGCTTATTCGCCACGGGTTATTGCTTGGAAGAAAGATTGGACCAGACGTAGGCAGTGAACCCGCGCTCCTGACGGAAGCCCATGCGATTGTACAACTCGATCGCTTCACGATTCGTGCTCGTGACCGTGAGGCTTGCCTTGCGGCAGCCATGCCGGGCGAGCGATTCGAGCGACCGGCGAATCAACTGATAGCCGACGCCGCGCCCGCGCACCGCCTTGGACACGCAAACCTGCGTGATATGGCCGACGTCGGAGTGCACGAGACTGCTCAAACAGATCCCGCATAATTTTCCGCTGCTCTGATCCAAGGCTACGAACGAGGCCGGTTGGAAGAAGCTGCCGCAGCCCGGGTACTGAATGATATTCGTGAGAAATCTTCGCGCTCCGGCAGGCAAGCGGTATTGGTCGTTGATTTCCGCGTCGATGTGCCCCTGGTACGCGGTCGCAATCAAAGCGGCCGACTCGTCATGCTTTCGCTCTGCCCAGTTGTCGATCACCACGGCGTGCGAAGGCCGATTTTCCGGCAGGCGCGCTGCCTTGAGCAGGGATATTTCCATGAAGTCGCGCGTGTAGACTCGCAGATGCGTCCGCTGCGGCAGCACGATCCGGCCGCTGTTGCGCAGCATCATCAATTGCGATTCGATGCGGTGAATGAAGGGCGTCTTCACTAGAGTGTCCACCACGGCGGACAACAGGTGCTGTTCGAGTTCCGGCGAGACGAAATCCTGCATGACGTAAAGGTCGCCGATCAGTCCCTTTTTTTCCTCCGAAACGTAGTAGCAGTAGCCGATCGGGCGGGCGTTCGCGAGGAGCGCGTAACCGTTGAGCGCCTGCATATCGAGAAAGCGCCGCACTAGATTTGCGGAAGCGCGAAAATCCCAGTCGAGCGTCTCGTGCCAGGTCTGGGTCTCTTCGTCCAGCAGCCGATCCAGGTCGCCCGAACGCAGATGACGAAGATCGACAATCTGCGCCAGCGGCATGTCAGAAACTGCTGCCATACGGCCAGACTAGCACCGAAACCGATTTTTCGCCTGCGGCCTGTCCCGGAGCGGCCGGAACCAGTTAAAGTTTGGCCGGGAGCGGTCGATCCCAGGATTTGATACTTAAGGTCAGCGTTTTGGCTTCCGGCGCGGTGCTGCTCGATGGGCAAGTCATCGACATGGAGACGCTCGATCAGAAACTTTCGGCGGCTGACAAAACGACAACCACTGTTTGGTATTACCGCGAGGCCGCGACCAAAGAGGCACCGCCGCATGCGATGGCAGTGATCCAGACCATCGTGAAACACAAGCTCAAGATCAGCATCTCGAGCAAGCCTGATTTTTCCGACTATGTGGATGCAAAGGGCGTGTCCCATCCTCGCCAAGCACCTCAGGCGCAGATTCCGGACGTGAATCAAAACGCCGACATTGAGAAGGTCTTTGGAACGGTACGGGCGGTTGCCAACGGCGAAAGCGGGCAGCGAGGTCTGGTCATCCTGCTCCCGGACCGTCAATACCTGGTTTTGCCGCCGATGCCGGATTCACCTGAACTGAAGAAAATCGCGGCTGGCTTGGCGCAGTTCATCCCGGCGGATGTGAGACGAAATATTGCGGTGATTGCGCCGACGAGTTTGGCGGCCACGGGAACTCCCGACGTGGCTCAAGTCGGCAAAGCAATTCCGTTCTTAGGGCTGCTGATGGGCTTGTCGCAGATCGGGCACGCGGTGTGGGTCTTCGAAGGTCATCCCTCGGCGCTGGCTGCCGGCTGCCGGGAAGCTGACGTGCTGCTGATCGACAGTGCCGTGCGTCCGCTGCTTCCTGAGGGATGGCAGGACACGGCGCGCTCCGCTTTACGCAACGCCAATATTCTGCTGCATGACCGAGCGACCTTCCAACTCCGCGTGATCGCCAAGATCGGTTCTCGCACGGATCGGCTGGAGTTTGCTCCTCAACCGCTGATTATGTGAGGCACGCGGTCGCATCACCCGTTCTTTGTGAGGCGTCGGATTGCGGTTGCGCGTCCGGTCTGCGGATCCACCGTAACGATCGTCGCGTGCAGCTCAGCGCCCCCCTTCGCGCCCTCGAGTCGAATCGGCATCGCCGTCAGAAACCGCCGGATCGCGAGATTCTTGTCCGACCCGATCACCGAATCGTACGGCCCGGTCATCCCGACATCGGTCTGATAGGCCGTTCCCTCCGAAAGAATGCGCTCGTCGGCGGTCGGCACGTGCGTGTGCGTGCCAAGGACCGCGGAGACGCGCCCGTTGACGTGCCAGCCCATCGCCATCTTCTCGCTGGTCAATTCGGCGTGAAAGTCGACGATGCGCACGCGCACCGACGGGTCAAGTGACGCGATCAGTTGATCGCCCTTGCGGAACGGGCAGTCGGTCGCCGGAAGGTGCACGCGGCCTTGGAGGTTCATCAACGCTACCTCAACGCCGTTCCTGGCTTTGAGCACGAGCAAGCCGCTTCCCGGCAAATCCGCCGGGTAGTTGGCGGGGCGCAAGAGCCGAGGCTCACGCGCCAGATACTCGTAGATCTCCTTCTTATCCCAGATGTGATTTCCCGAAGTGAGCGCGTCCAGGCCCATCGAAAACAATTCCTGCGCGATCTGGGGCGTCACGCCGAAGCCGCCCGCGGAGTTTTCCGCGTTGGCGATGGCTAGCGATATCTTTTCGGACGAGATGATCCCTTGCAGAAAGTGCGCAACCAGATTGCGCCCGACGGAGGCGAATATATCGCCGATAAATAGAATGTTCATCGATTCGAGCCGACTGGGAGGGAAGGGAGCGAACCACCAGCGAACCGGCCCCGTCCTTGACCCCAGAACTCAACAGGGGCGGAGCCCCCCGAGCGTCTTCAGGCTTCTCCATGGCAGCGCGAAGCCACCGGAGCTTGCACACCAACGCTTACACCGAGTCGGACCCCAAGACAATTGACTGTCGGATCAATTATAGGAAACCGGTCCCAACAACCCGTTGGAACGCTCCACCCGCAATCATAGCAGAAGGTTTTGTTTTCGCCTAGAACCAGCTTGTATCTATCGCTCCATCAACAGCTTGCGCTGGAAACTGAGGATTTGGCATCGCCTGTTCCCCCAGCCGAACTATAATGGTTGGCCGTGGCCAATATCCCCATCGGTACTAAGGGCGAATCGAAGCTCCGCGTCACGCCTGACACTGCAATCGACTTTCTCGGCGCCGAGGGCGCACGTGTCCTCGCAACGCCGCACCTCATCAGCAACCTGGAGTTTACGGCCCGGAACTCGGTGCTGCCGTTCCTGGAAAAGGGGTACGACACGGTCGGCGCACGGGTCGATGTACACCACCTGGCTGCGACGCCGCTCGGGATGGAAGTCACCTTCCAAAGCGAGCTGATCGCCGTGGACGATCGTCGCCTCACCTTTCGCGTACAAGCCTTTGACCAGAAGGAGCTTATTTCGGAAGGCACGCACGAGCGGGGAATTATCAACATCGAGCGTTTCTCTGCCAGAGTGCGCGCCAAGGCGTCCGAGGCGGCTGCGCCCTAACGCCGCACTCAGCAAGAAACACGCGCGGCCGCGTTTTTGTGTATTATTTAACCTATGCGTTTATTGTTACTCGTGGTCGGGGTTTCTCTATTCACGCTCCAAGCCCAGGACGCTCCCAAGAAGGCGCCTGCTCCGCCGAAGAACCTGAAGCTGCTGCAACCTCAGGATATTCGGCCAATGATGGCGGCGTTTCGCACCGCGCTCGGCGTGCAGTGCACATATTGCCATGTCCAAGGCGCGTTTGACAGCGACGAAAATCCGAAGAAGGAAGTCGCCCGGCACATGATCACGATGATGCGCGAGATCAACGCAAAATTCCCGGACGGCAAAGTTCACGTGACTTGCTTCACGTGCCATCGCGGCGCCACCGAGCCTGCCACGGAAGCTCCAGCCGCCGCGCAATAAACTCACGCTGGCCGATATCGCTGCAGCTCTGTCGCGCTTCTTGTGCCTGAAGACGCTTAGAATACTCTACGCTTCAGGCGTGCCAGACTGAACTGAGCGGCCTGCGATACGGCCATGACGGTCATCACGCCGGCCTGCACGGGATCGGAAACCACAAGGTCGGCCGCATCCGGTACGCTGCCGGCCATGTTCAGGCTCACCACCAGCAATCCTTGAGCCCGCACTTCGCGCACGGCGCGTTCAATATCTCCGCCCATGAGCGAACCGGCGAGAACGAGAGCTTTCATGCGAGGCAGCCGCCCGCAGGCTCGCACCGCATCGGCAAGCGGCTGCTCGCCGACCAGCGGAATGGTGTCGACCGAAATATGTTCGCCGCGGATGTTGTGTCGGTCGGCCTCGGAGATCGCGCCGATGGCCACCTGCCCGACCTGCGCGCCGCCTCCCATGACGATAATGCGCTTGCCGAAAACCGTCTGAAACGTCTTCACTTGGGTCACTGTTTGAACGATGGGCAACTGCAGCAGATCGTGATGGATCGCCGCCGGGCCATCGGTCACGTCGATTTCAAAGTAGGTCTGGCGATTATCGACGATATCGACCGAAGTGATGTTGCCATTGTGCTTTGCGATGACCCCGGCGAGCTGGAACAGGATGCCCGGGCCAGGATCGGCCTCCACGAGTAGCCCGATGTTTTCCGTCATGCTTTCAGCTTACGCTGGAGTGAGCGAATTTTTGTTGACGAGAAGTAACAAGTTAGTTGCGGGCACAACCACGGTATGAATGCCAAGCGCGAGCGAATTGATTACGGCATTGACGCGCCCCGCGTCGTCTTCAATCTTGCCTTCTGGGGCCTGGTTGCTTTAGTGATCGCTGTGTTCCGTCTCGATTTTCGAATCGGGATCTTCGTGTTTCCACACCGAGGTTTCTGGTTTCCCGGCGTTATTCTGACAGCGCAAGCAATCATCATGCTGGAGTATTCGCTGGCCGGGAAATTCCGCCAGCGCGACAAAATGCTGGGGATGATCGCCTGGGTCGGCACCGAGACGGTCCTCGACGTTGGCACTGGCAGGGGTCTGCTTCTGATCGGCGCTGCAAAACGTCTCACCACCGGCCGGGCTATCGGGATCGACATCTGGAGCCAGAAGGACCTCAGCGCGAATCGCCCGGAGCGCACGCAGGCAAACATCGAGGCTGAGGGCGTCGCGGCTCGCTGCGAAGTGCGAAACGAGGCGGCGCAGAAGATGAGCTTCCCGGATGCGACCTTCGATGTCGTGGTGTCTAATCAATGTCTGCACAATATCGATCCGCTCGAGCAGCGCGACAAAGCCTGCGCGGAAATCGCGCGAGTTCTGAAGCCGGGCGGCCGCCTCGTGCTCTCCGACTTTATCCACACCAAGCATTACGCCGATCAGTTTCGGAAGGCTGGTTTGCGTGTTAAGCTGATCGGCTGGTATCCGCCGCTGCGACTCGTCTTCGCCGAGAAAACTATCGCACCGTAAGCGCTTCGAGTTCGTCAAGTGTCTTCGGCCAGTCGCTGCGCATCAGCCGGGAGAGCCCGCGATCAGCCAAAAGCCTGCCGCCGGTTTGGCATTTCGCGCAGTAGTTGGTTTCGTTGTCCGCATACCGGATGCGTTGGATCGGAGCTCCGCATCGGACGCACGGCTCCTTATATCGCCCGTGTACTGTCATCTCCGGACGGAACGCTGTCACCTTCTCGGGGAAACCATCGCCGGTCTGTTCGCGCAACAGCTCAACCCAGCGGGTCAGGGTCGCGCGCGTGGTGTCGAAGAGGCGTTTTATCTCGTCCGGTTTCAGCTTCTGCGTCAGCGCGACTGGAGAGAGCTGCGCTTCGAAAAGAATTTCATCCGAATAGGCATTGCCGATGCCGCTGAACGTTCTTGGGTCGGTGAGCGAGCGCTTCAACGTATGGTTTTCCGCGGTCAGCGCGGCGGCGAAGCTTTCCAAGTTGGATCCGAGCACCTCGAGTCCGCCCGGATCGAGCTTTTTCAAGCCGGCCTCACCCGCGACGACATGCAGAGAAGCGCGCTTTTTTGAGCCTGCTTCGGTCAGGAGAAGGCTGCCGTTCGGGAAGTCGAACGCCGCCAGACCGCGCGGCCGGGAAACCTTCACGCCGCGCTCCCGCCAGTGCAGGCGCCCCGCGATCATCAAATGCAGGACGAGCCATAGGTCATCCTGGACGCCAATCGCGATGCGTTTTCCGATCCTGCGCAACTTGCGCACGCGCTTGCCTTCGACCGCGCGCAGCGGCGGATCGGCGGTACGCAGGAGAAACGGGCTCGCGAGGCGAACGCGCTCCAGCGTCTGCCCGTTGATACGCTTCTCCAGCGCTTCCATGTAAACAACGATGTCGGGCAGCTCCGGCACGTCCGGAACTATGATAGCCGACTAAGCTGGCATATCCTTGACGTGGGTTGCGATGTACCACTGATTGCCCCACACGTCCTTGACGCCCGCACTGCGATCCCCGTAAGGCTGGTCCTTGGGCTCGCTGATGGAGGTCGCGCCGGCATTGAGCGCGCGCTGGTACATGCCGTCCACATTGGGGACGTACAAGTAGAACATGGTCGGCATCGGCTGGTACGGACCGTTCCCCTCGCCCATCTCGAGAACCGAGTCGCCGATCCGAACCGCCGCGTGCGGGATCAACCCCTCGGGCGTCGGATAGCGGGCCACTTCGACTGCGCCGAACGCTCGCTTGACGAAACTGATGAACGGGTCGACGCGCGGCGGGTGCAGATAAACATTCACGGAGTGCAGGCCCTCGGGAATATAGCTCGGGCCCTTATGCGTAGCGATGTACCAGTTATTCCCGGCGGGATCCTTCAGGCTCCCACCGCGTTCGCCATAAGGCTGATCGGTTGGCGGCTGAATCTCCTCGCCGCCCGCGTCCATTCCGCGAGCGTGCACGCGGTCAACATCTTCGACATAAACGTGCAAACCCGTCGGCATCGGATCGCCCTTCCAGGCAAGCCCTGGGCCGCCTCCACCGATCATCATCATCGCGTCGCCCACGCGGACTTCACAGTGGATGCCGCCGGCGGAGCCGACGGTCCGGAACGTCTCTTCGGCGCCAAAGGTCTGCTTCACGAAATCGATCAAGGCCGCGGCGTCCTTGGCGACAAGATACGGAGTGATGGTTCGGTAGCCTTTGGGAATCGGGCTGACGCCAGATTCCTTCGCCGGCGCCTGGCTCATCATCGCGTCCAAGCGCCGATGCATTTCTTCGATTGACAGTTCCTCGATTCGCTGCTGGATGGCCCAGGTGTAGCCGAACGGATCGAGAACGTGTCCAACCCGATCGCCGTAGAACTCATCATTAACCGGCCTGGTCAGCTTGCCGCCCGCGGCGAGAGCGCGGTCGACCGCTGCGTGGGCATCCTCCACCGATAAGGTCATGCTGACAGGCGACCCTCCGAACGTCTCGGGGCCGGGATAGCCGGCGTCGGGCGCTGCCTCGCCCACTGCAAAGTGCGCGTTGCCGACTTGCAGTTCGGCGTGCGGGATCTCGCCGCCAACCTCGAAGCGCATCAGCTCTTTCGCGCCGAAGGCTCGCTTGTAGAATTCGATCGCGGCGGCTGCGTTGCGTACCCGCAGGCGCGGCGTTGCCGTTTGTACACGAGTTGCGGTTTCAGCGACTGTTGCCATGGATGATTTCCTTTCTAGTTCTGACTTCAGACCGGACTTGAAACTCTCGCGCGGGAGGTCGCGCAAGTCTCGGGCGATCGCAAGCAGCGCCGCCAATTCGGTGGCTTCGCCAGCCGCGGCTGATTCGGAACCAGCTAGCAGCGCCGACAGCCGCTCGTCGAATTGTTCGGACATGGGCCGATCAGCCATCGATGCCCTCCATCGCAGCCCGCAGGTTCTGCACGGCCCGGAATTGAAGCTGCTTGACGGCTCCTTTGCTGCGCCCGAGCTGCTGTGCTATGTCCCGAATGCTGCGCTGTTCGACGAAACGCTCGAAAATCACCTGGCGCTGATCGGCAGGCAGTTCGTTCACGAGCCGGAACAATTGCGCGCGATGTTCGATGGCTTCCATGTTCGGCTCAACGCTGGGTTCCTCGGAATCGCACAACGACGTATGCTGGCGCGCGGCACGCTTCGCCTGGTCCGCTACTGCGTTCGCGGCGATCCGGATCAGCCAGGCCGCGAAAGGGGCTCCGCGCCACTCAAAATTCCCGATGTTGGCCAGCGCCTTATGAAAAACTTCGGACGTCAGGTCCTCGGCGACGTCGCGGTCGCGCACCCGGCGCGCGATGTAGGCGTAAACCAGCTCAAAATACAACTCGTACACGTCGCCGAACCTGGCAGGATCCCGGCGTGCGGCATCGACGACCGCGCGCGCGTGCGCTTCATCGCCGAGGTCCGCCGCTTTGCGAGCCGCCATTCGTCCTCTGAGTATATAAACTGGCGGCGAAGGGAAAGGTTATGGCGTCAGGATGTACGGACGTGTCACGGCGTCGAAGCGCCCATCCAGCGCGCGATATGTTCCGCTACCTCCTCGCCCGCATCCTCCTGTATGAAGTGACCGGCGCCCGTAACGGTGATGAGCGGCGCGACGTTCTTGAAAATCGAGCGAAGGAACGGCTCTGTGGGCGCTGTGATCGCGTCTTTTTCGCCCCAAATCAGCAGCACTGGCAGCTCGAGCGATTGGAGCCGTTCGACGGCAACCCGGTTGTCGAACGCACCCGGATGATCGCGGCGGATCGGCACGAGCCTCGGGAAAACGAGCGCGGCTGTCTGATAGTCCTTGGAAGGGAACGGAGCAGCATAGGCCGCGGCTTCGGCCTCGCTGAGCGTTCGTTTCGTGAGTGAATTCCGCATCAGGACCGGCAGGTCGAGCTCGTCCACGCGCTGAGAAAACCTTCGCCATTTGAAGAACGCTTCCGAGTGCGGATCGCCGATCGGCAGACCGGTATTCATCGCGACCACTCGGCCGAACCTGTCTGGAATTTGTGAGAGAAGCCGGAGGCCCAGCAGACCGCCCCAGTCCTGGCACACCAGTGTCACATTTGTGAGATCGAGCATCTCGACAAAATTGCGCAGCCAACGAACGTGCGACTTATAGGTGTACGCATTGGCCGCCTTCGGCTTGTCGCTACGCCCGAAACCGACCAGGTCCGGTGCGATGACGCGCCCGATCTTCGCGAGCCATGGAATCATGTGGCGGTACAGGTAACTCCAGGTTGGTTCGCCATGCAGCAGCAGGATCGGATTCCCAGAGCCCTGCTCAACGTAGGCCATCCGCAGTCCTTCGGTCTCGATATATTTCGGCTCATACGGGAATCCCGGCAGATTGGCGAATCGATCGTCGGGCGTCCGCAGCACGGAGCCCTCAGGCCACGTGGTCTTCACGCCGGCGAACTGCGCCACCTTCGCGATGTCGGCGGGATTCAAGCTCGGCGCGATCTCGGCAACCCACAGGCAGAAGTCCAGCAGGTCTGCGTCGATCTCGTGCTCAGGCGGCCGCGGTTCGTAGCGATCCCAGTGGCCGTAGACCGTCGCCATGGATGGCCGGCCTCTTCCGAGGTCGGCGAGTTCCAGCGCATAGAGGTGCCCGAACTTCGAGCGCCAATACACGCGCCCGGCCCGCAAACCCGCAGCGCGCTCCACGGCTTCGGCGACATCCGGCCGAACGTCCAGCTCCTGCTCCCACAGCAACGGGTCCGGGCGAAGGTACGAGAGCTCCTCGGCTGACGGCGTGATCCATTTCATCGGCGTGCACCCACCGTACGATTCAGGAAGTCGACGAGTGCCGCGGCCAGATCGGGCCCGCTATCATCCTGAAGAAAGTGGCGCGCCCGGTCGAACGCCACCGGCCCCTCGGCGTGCGGCAGCAGCTCTTTCAGGCGATTGCCGAACTCGATCGGAAACACCTCGTCGCCCGGCGCCCACAGCAGCAGCGTCGGAGTCTTGGAGAGCTCCGGCAGCCGCTGCTCGATCGCTTTCATGTCGGCCCAACCGCGATCGCCTTCGCGCATGGGAATCGTGCGCGGCCACGTGAGGACGACATGATCCGAGCCGTCTTCGTCGAAAACGTGGTGGTAGGCGCGGCCTTCGTCGACCGTCATGCCGCGTACAGTGGTCGCCGTCGGTCCGTGCTGTGACAGCACCTTGTGCCGACGCATGAAAAACGGACCGATGAGTGGCGCGTGCCACGTGGTCCAAGGGCGCGGCGAGGCGTGAAACTTGCTAATCAGGCCGGTGAATAACCACGTATTCATGAGCACGAGCGCGGAAAGCTTCTCGATGCGTTGGAGCGCCGCGCCCACCCCCTGTGGTCCTCCCCAATCCTGGCCGACAACCGCGAACCCGCGTAGGTCGAGTTGGTCGATCAACGAGACCAGGTCGGCGATATGGTGCGCGAAGGTGAGCGCAGCATCCACACGCGGACGATCCGAATAGCCCGTGCCGATCCAATCCGGCGCAATCGCGCGATATCCGGCAGAAGTCAGCGGCTGGATGAAATCGCGATACAGAAAGCCCCAGGTGGGGTTGCCCGAGAGAAGCAAAACCGGCCGCCCATTGGCATCGCCCTCGTCAATGTATGCCATATTTCGGCCGTTTACGACAGTGCTCTTCTGTGCCCAGGGAAACATCGGTTCGAGCCATGCCGGTTTGGAATGCAGCATGAGCGCAGTGTAGCCTTGCCCGCGCCTGCGTGACAATACAGGGATGGCTCCGCTCCGTGGTTCCTTGTGGGTGTTCATCCTCTACGATGTGGCCGAAGAAATCCAGCTCGAAAAACTGCAGGGTCTGGTGAGCGCGGAGCGAGCCGCTGCGCAGCCACGCTTTAAGCATCCAGCTCCCGACTACGTCCGCTTCGAGCGTCCGCCTGTGGTCGAGTATCCCGGACCGATTGCGATGCAGAGCGGCGAGCAGTTCAACACGAGAGTGAAATATTTCGATTACGGTGTGGTCAGCGTGGAGCTCGAATTGGATTTCGAGGCGAGCTGGGAGGAGTTGATCCAGCGGTCGAACCGTTGGATTCTTGCGCCGGAGATCGAGCGCGC
>Ga0335070_10008366_pt1 | contig 12132 bp, 10 predicted proteins | sample Lox_Sample_13_FD_206722 | JGI IMG/M metagenome (GOLD analysis project Ga0335070, IMG submission 206722) | Soil microbial communities from Loxahatchee National Wildlife Refuge, Florida, United States - Lox_Sample_1.3 | ecosystem: Environmental > Terrestrial > Soil > Wetlands | place: USA...
AAGTGGGCCTGGCCTTGGCAACCTTCGCACGACCGAGAACTGTGCTTGTCGCTAAGGACACCAGAGTGTCAGGACCGATGCTTGAGTCAGCCCTGGTTTCAGGGCTTGAATCCGGAGGCGCCAACGTTAAACTGTTAGGGGTTACGGCGACGCCGGTACTCGCTTTTCTTACGAAGAAAATCAGGGCTGATGTAGGCGTCATGATAACCGCATCTCATAATCCACCAGAGTTCAACGGCATCAAAATCTTCAGCCGTAACGGCATAGCCTACGATGAAGAAAAAGAAAACAAGATTGAGAGAATAATCGAACAAGAACGTTTCAATCATGCGGACTGGAGGAAGGTCGGTCAAGACGTATTCGCTGATGATACTAGGCTTTACGTTGAGTTCATGCGGGAGACGATGAAGCTGCGAGCCAAGAGATGGCGGGTTGTATTAGATCCCGGATGTGGAGCTACCTTCAGCATGGCTCCCGCTGTTCTGCAAGCAATAGGCTGCAAAGTTGAAGCGTTAAACGCGCAGCCTGACGGGTCGTTTCCTGCCAGAAGCCCTGAACCTAACGCCGAGTCTTTAGTGAATCTTGGCGCTGTCGTCAAGATTTTGGGAGCAGATGCGGGCTTAGCATATGACGGTGACGGAGACAGGGCGGCATTCGTTGATGAGAAAGGGTGTTTCGTGGATTTTGACCAAGTTTTGGCGGCATATTCAGGCTACGTAGTGAAGGAAAACCGAGGCGGAACCGTTGTCACAAGCGTGGAAGCTTCTATGGCAGTAGAGAGAGTCGTTGAACAGTGCGGAGGAAAAGTGATGAGAACTAAAGTCGGTGACGTTTTCATTGCAGAAATGATGAAAAAGCATCATGCTATCTTTGGCGGTGAACCATGCGGCGCATGGATACACCCGCGACTTAACTTTTGTCCAGATGGCATCCTTTCTTCAGCTTTGCTGTTGGAAGCTTTAGAAAATGAGAATGAAAGTCTAAGTCAGTTTGTTGCTCATGCTCCAAAATACCCGGTATTGAGAAGGAACTTTCACTGCAACAACGATGTTAAAGAACAAGTAGTAGCAACGATAGGTGAGAAACTCAAGGCTCGTTTCTCCGAGTACAGAGAGTTTTCAAAAATCGACGGCGTGCGTCTGGCTTTGGAAAACGGTTGGCTTTTGGTCAGAGCCTCAGGAACCGAACCAACGATCAGGTTGACCGTTGAGGGTGAATCGTTAAAAGCTGCAGAGCAGTTAATGGAAAAAGGCGCGAACTGCGCAGAGATGGAACTCGGGAAGCGTATAAGATGAAAGCCGCTATCTTAGCTGCGGGAGAAGGCAGCAGACTTCAACCTTTGACATCAACAAGGCCCAAACACCTCATCAAAATTGCCGGAAAACCCATACTGGAACATTGTTTGAGCGCAGTCAAGAAAGCCGGCATAGACGAAGTCATCATCGTCGTCTATTACATGTCCAATGCGATTCGAGACTACTTTCGGGACGGCAAAAACTTCGGAGTGAAGATTAGTTATGCAGAACAAGAGGCTATTCTGGGAACCGGAAACGCAGTAAGCGTTGTCGAACCCCATGTCGATGATGATTTTCTTTTGGTTAACGGCGACGTGTTGTTCACCGCGAAGACATTAAAAAGCGTCATCGAACTGCATCAATCTGACAAGCCGTCGGCAACAATGGTCGTAGTGCCGGTTGAAAGACCTGAAGCATACGGCATAGTTGAGCTTGAAAACGGCAAATATGTCAAACGCATAGTGGAAAAACCCGGCAAAGAAGAAGCACCTTCAAACCTAGTCAACGCAGGTATCTACGTTTTTTCAAAAGAAATCTTCGCAAAAATAAAACAGACTTGTCCCACGCCGAGAGGAGAGTATGAAATTCCTGATGCGCTAACCCTGTTAATCGATGAGAAGAGACCAGTGCTAGCCTTCAAGACGGCAAGCCGAGACTGGATGGACATTGGGAAACCTTGGGACCTTCTCGAAGCTAACCGCTGGATACTGAATGGAATGAAGCACAAACCTTCCGGAATAATAGAGGAAGGAGCACATTTAATCGGCCCCGTTACTGTTGCTGAAACCGCCCGCATCCGTTCAGGAGCCTACGTAGAAGGTCCCGCCTTCATAGACGCAGAAGCGGACATAGGCCCTAACTGCTACATTCGACCCTGCACGAGCGTCGGAAGAAAAGTCAGAATCGGAAATGCATGCGAAATAAAGAACAGCATAATAATGGACAATGTGCACATAGGTCACTTATCATACGTGGGCGATAGCATAATCGGTGAACACGGCAACTTAGGCGCTGGGACAATAACGGCTAACTATCGGTTTGATGCCGCCGCCATCAAAATGATTGTGAAAGACAGACTTGTTGACACAGGAAGAAAAAAACTCGGTGCAGTCATCGGCGACAATGTGAAGACAGGCATAAACACTCTTCTTATGCCCGGCGTCAAAATCGGAAACAGCAGCTGGATCGGACCTAACCTTACCGTTCACAGAGACATTCCTGCCAACAGCAAAATCTTTCTAAAGCAAGAAACAGAAAAAATGGTCTGAACTTTTCATATCAAACACTTTTCCGAAAGAGATAAAAGCTGTAGCATACTGTTTTTCGTTCGAGATCATGAAAGAAGAAAAACTAGTTAAACTTCTGAAAGAACTGATTCGTAACTCGAGAAGAAGCGACAGAGAACTCGCAAAAACTCTGAAGGTCTCACAACCAACAGTCACCAGAAACAGGAAACTTGCAGAAAGCTATGTAAAAAGCTACACCATTGTCCCTGATTTCCAAAAAGTCGGGTACGAAATCGTGGCAATCACATTCGCCAAAGCAAAAACCTACGACAAAGACGAGGCTCAAACAAAACAAGAAGCACAAAGAAAATGGGTCATGCAAAAACCAAATGTAATCTTCGCGTCGGAAGGAGAAGGACTTGGAAAAGACTCAATCATACTGTCACTTCACAAAGACTACTCAAAATACGCTGACTTCATGCGAGAATACACAATCAACTTCGCAGAGTTCATCAGCGATGTCCAGTCATTCATCATAAGCCTGAAGTCAGGAAAAATGATCAAACCCTTCGACCTTAAATACCTGGCCGAAGACCTGTAAGAACTTTTGCAAATTTCGGATCCTTTTTCGTACAGTGCTATTTTTATCTGAAAGCCAGGTTTTTCTCTGCCCGGCTAACGCAAGAAAATTCATGCGTTCAACGAGATCCAAGGTTTGTTTGTACAAAGCATTTAGAGGAGGCTGAACAGCGGAGCAACTCCTTGTCATTTTAAATAGTTGTTTGTCAATTTCGTTAGTAGATTGGGGGTTAAATGTTGTCTGTTCCACAGAGAAAGTTCCTGACCGAAGTTTCCGCGTTAGCTGACAGGCATGTGATCGTAACGACGACTACTGGAAAAACGTTCACTGGAACTTTACTGGGTATCAACCCTGATAATCTAAGCCTATGCCTTTCAGAAGCGAAAGATGAAGAGGGAAAGACAGTGCACAGAGTTTTCCTGAATGGAAATGTTGTGGCACAAATCTTGAGCGTTGAAAAACCTTTTGACTTAAAAGCTCTGGCAGACAGGCTTGAAAAAGTGTTTCCAACAATGATTAAACTCTATGAAGACAAAGGGTTCATCTGGGTAATGGATAAAGTCAAGGTTACTGAAAAAGGCGTGGTGGAAGGGTCAGGCCCTGCCGCTGAACGCGTAGAGAAAGTCTACACGTCCTTCATCACAGAATCCAAGGGCAAAACTTAGATAAACCAGCGAAACTGCTGTTCCTCTTTTTTCTTCTCAGTTACCCCAGTTCTTATCAGGCCGAAAGACTCTAGAATGCTCTTTGTCTCTTCTGCTGCAGAATCCAGTTTGGAAAGGTCAATCGGCGTCTTCAAGAACTTGCTCAGAACTTCGAGAACATAACGTGTAGCGTTTGCATCGGGGTACAGTCCCAAAGTGTCAACCAAAAGAGAAAAGCTGTTAATCCCCCTGAGCCTAGCTAGTCCAACCGTCAGCCCAGCAATCCCAAATATCTGCCCGACCATCACCTTAGCTCCAAGGCTGAGAGCATCGTTCAGAGTTCCATGGTCTGACGCAGCGGCATAAATCTGAGGCACACTCTTTATCTCCTCCTGTCTGAAGCCGCCCAATGTCACAACATAGTGACAACCCAGCTTTTGCACAACGTCTAGAATCTTGCCGCAAAGCTCATACTGCCCTGAAGTAGTCAAAGCCTGTGTATTACCATACCAAATTATCAAGTCTCGTCCACCGTTCAATCCTTTGCTATAGAACAGTTCATTTATGGGGCATTGTGCTCCTCCGTCCCGTGTCGTGATAGCTAAATCCTGGAAAGCTGATGAATGAACTTCACAGAACTTAGCCGCCTTCAACTCCCGAATCAAGTGCAACGCTGCAATGTTAGCTACAAAACCTATTCCGGGCAATCCCTCAATTAGAACCGGGTCGTCCAGCTTAGGACTCTCAAAGACTTCAACTGTGCAGACCATCAACTTTCCTTCTGCCACGCAATTTGTAATACAAGGAAAAAATGCCAATATAAGTGTGTTTAGCTAGCGCTCTAGTATAGTAGGCTGAACAAGTCTGATTCTTTAGAGATCCTTCAGAAACTTGAACAGGTGTTCAGAATCTGTTTAGCGCGCGCTTTTATATGCCTGTTTGTTCTCTCTTGTCTGACTTCAACCATGTCTTTTGAAGTAAAAGAGAAGGACTTGCTTGCTCGAATTGGAAAAATCCAGACTAAGAGCGGCAGTCTTGAAACGCCTCTTCTGTTCCCAGTGATAAACCCCTTTTCACAAATCATCTCTCCAACGAGAATTAAGGAAGAATTCGGTTTTGAAGCGCTGATAACCAACGCTTACATCTTGAAGAAACATTCTCCAAGGGACCTCGCTGAAAAAGGATTGCACGATTTCCTGAATTTCAAAGGCTCGGTGATGACTGACTCTGGTGCCTACCAGATCCTGGTGTACGGAGACGTCGAAGTGACTCCGCAAGAAATAGTTGAATTTCAAGAAAACATCGGCTCAGACATCGCAACTATACTGGACATTCCAACAGGCTGGAAAGTCACGGAGAACGACGCACGAGACACTGTTGGAGAAACTCTGAAAAGAGCCAGAGAGTTTTTCACGTTCAAAAAAAGAGAAGACACGCTGTGGGTGGGACCAGTGCAGGGTGGAAAATACCTGAACCTTGTAGCTCACTCGGCTCGGAATATGGGTAAGCTTCCGTTTCAAATTCATGCTTTGGGAAGCCCGACTGAAGTCATGGAACGCTACCGTTTTGACGTTCTGGTAGACATGATATTGACAGCGAAAATCAATTTGCCCATCGAGAAGCCTCTGCACCTTTTCGGCGCCGGACACCCCTTCATGTTTGCGTTGGCTACGGCCTTAGGTTGCGACTTCTTTGACTCAGCAGCCTATTCGCTTTACGCAAAAGAAGGCCGCTACATGACTGAAACAGGTACTTCAAGACTGAGCGAGATGGACTACTTCCCTTGTGCCTGCCCAGAGTGTTCGAAGGCAACGCCTAAGAAAATCCTGGAACTGCCAGAAAAAGAAGTCCATAAATTTCTGGCGGAACACAATCTGCATGCCTGTGCCGCTGAGATAAGACGAATCAAGCAAGCGATAAGAGATGGCAGACTGTGGGAGCATTTGGAAATTAGGGCTCATGGGCACCCAGCGCTGTTTCAAGCTGTTAGAAACCTTAAGAAATACGAGAATTACATTGAAAAGAATGACCCTTCAACGAAAAACAGCGGATTGTTTTTCTTCAGTTCTCTTGATCTTGCACGACCAGAAATAGTTAGACATAGGAAGATACTCGCACAGCGATATTCGCCTCCTGCGGAAGCGAAGATACTTCTTTTGTTGCCTCAAACTCAGAGGAAACCTTTTCACAAATCACATGTCTTTTCTCAGCTGGAAGAACAGCTCAGCGAACAACAAAGTCCAAGACTGTTTCATGCTTGCTTTTACGGAGCTCCCTTCGGCATTGTTCCAGTTGAGCTTGACGAGACGTATCCACTCTCGCAGCATGAGACACTTCCCAAGCCTGACGTTGAAACGTCAAAATATGTTGCGGATCAACTGACTAGTTACATTAATAGCACAGACTACGAGACAGTCATCCTATTCGATGACACAGAAAACTGGGGAAAAACCATTCTAAACGCCTGCAAGAAGGCTTGCCAAAAGAAAAGAATAGAATTCCAGCATACCAAGACAGGTGAGAACAATAAAAGCCTGAACTTCTTGAAGGAGACTCTGTCAAGGAAAAAGACAAAGCCATAATTTAATACGATGAGCCAGCAACCGCGTTTAATATCCAAAATGTACGAGCTTGAAATTAGCGCACCTGAGCGGATTTGTGAAGGATTAACCGAACCTTGTTTTGTTTATGTTTCAATACATTTTTAAAAGGGCGCTAAGCATGAATAGTGAACCGGTAGATGGAATCAGATGGGACAGTTGCAGATAGGTTTCTTGGGTGGAACCAGAGAGGTTGGCAGAATAGCTATTTCGGTTAAGACAGAGAAGACACAGATTCTGATGGATTATGGTGCCATGCTGGATCATGAGCCGGGGTTTCCCATGCATGTGCCACCCAAGGAAGTTGACGCCATAGTCTTGTCTCACAGTCACTTGGACCATTCAGGCGCTGTCCCAATCTTCTATGTTCAGGGTAAGAAGCCTCTTTACACCAACAGGGTAAGCGCGGAACTGAACCAGCTGTTAATTTCAGACTTCATACATCTTTCAAGTTATTACCTTCCTTTTGAGTATATTGAGCTTAAGTCAATGATGCAAAACAGTAGAAGCGTGGAGTTCAACGTTGAACAACGAGTTGGAGACATAGCTTTCCAGTTCAAGAACGCGGGACATATTCCTGGGAGCGTGCAGACGCTGGTTGAAGCTGAGGGCAAGAAGCTGCTGTACACCGGAGACTTCAACATCGTTGACACCAGACTTCTTGAAGGAGCGAAAATGGATTATCAAGATCTTGACGCCGTGGTTATCGAAAGCACTTATGCCAATGAGGAGCATACGGAGCGCAAAGAACTGGAGAAAAGGTTCGTAGACTCTTGTACTGATATTGTTGAGAAAGGCGGGACGGTTCTTATTCCAGCATTCGGCGTTGGAAGGTCACAAGAACTTGCCTGCGTGTTGGCAGCCTACCATTTTGATTATTCAGTGACGATTGATGGTATGGCGCGCGATGTCAGTAGAGTTATGATGAGCTACCCTCAGTTTTTGAGAGACGGCCGAGCATTTGCAGACGCGATTCACTCCACCAACTGGGTTGAAGGATGGCGAGACAGGAGGAGAGCGGCAAAGACCCCTGGCGTGATAATATCGCCAGCAGGCATGTTAAAAGGTGGACCTGCAATGTTCTATATCTCGAAGGTTGGAAAGAAATCGAACAGCGCGATTTTTCTGGTAAGCTATCAGATTCCAGGCACCCCAGGCAAGGAGTTAATGGAAAAAGGCATTTGCGTTATAGATGGAAAAATGCGGCGAGTCAAGTCGCAAGTTCAACACTTTGATTTCTCTTCACACTGCGGAGCTGGCGAACTCAGAGAAGCCCTGAAAAGATTAGGTGGAAAACCGAAAGTATACGTGGTTCATGGTGCAGAAGGAAACTGCGAACTGCTGGCAAAGTGGGCAAAGAACGAGCTAGGTTTGGAAGCCTCAGCGCCTAGAACCGGAGATATCGTTAGAATCTAGAGAGAACGAACGATGAACATTGGGATAGTGCGATTAGGACAGGTTGATGTTTCTGTTGTAAGCAGAGTCCAGGAGAATCTGGAAACTATCTTTGTAGACAAGAAATTCACGTTAATATCGGAGACCTGTCCTTTGCCCAAGGAAGCTTATTCCAAATCGAGAAAACAGTATCGTTCAAACATCATTCTGAACGCGGTTCATGGTTTGGCAGAAACAAACATTTCTTTAGACTGCATCCTCGGAGTTGCAGAAGTGGACCTCTTTGTTCCCAGACTTAACTTTGTTTTCGGAGAAGCGGAACACCCGGGAAAGACGGCCGTTGTCTCACTCTATAGGCTTAGGCCTGAGTTTTACAAGAAACCTTCGAATGATGATGTTCTTGTTGAAAGAGCTACAAAAGAAGCAGTTCATGAATTAGGTCACACGTTCGGGTTGAAACATTGTGCTAACCCGTTTTGCGTCATGTATTTTTCCAGTTCTGTATTCGAAACCGATCGAAAACACACCCTGTTCTGCAACAAATGCTACCAGAAAATAGTAAGCTCGAATCAAGGTAAGAATGTTGAACAGTGAACCAAGAATCTCCCCAATCCAGTTGCTCCCAGTGCTTGCGAGCTTGGCGTTTGGTATAGTCTGCGCTTACGTGGGAAGTATGGTTACCTTCGGCGCACAGGTGCTTCCGTTCCCAGAAGGACCAGAGTCAATCTTTAACGGGCTGTACTTCGTGGTGCTCGCGGGCGTCGGTGCAACTTTCTTGTACTTCTTGATTAAACGCAAGAAAATGCGGACGATTAGCCTAATACTGGGTTTCGCGTTGACAGTCGCGATTTTCATGCTATCACTCTTTTACCTTTCTGTAGCATTCTCTTTTTCATTTCTGACTCTAATCGCGGCGTCCGTGTTGACTGCGGCAGCGGATTTCGCAGTCTTCAAACACGGAGGAAGACTATCGAACATCGTGATTCTTCTTATAGGTGGCGCGTTGGGCGCTTTTCTTGGAATTCTGATATATCCTTTGAGCGCAGTTTTGATTCTCGCGTTCTTGGCGATCTATGATATTTATGCTGTCTACCGAGGTCCAGTGGGGAAGATAGCACAGCACGGGCTTGATGAACTCAAAGGGCTGAGCTTCTCGTTCAGAGATGTCCAGATGGGGTTGGGGGATCTCACTTTCTATTCCATGCTAGCAGGCATGGTGCTTGTAAACACTAATTTTCTCGTCTGCCTTGCCTCGGTGGTCGGGATATCTGCAGGAGTTCTGCTAGTGCTCAAAATGGTTGAAAAAAGAGGCATATTTCCAGGATTACCGTTTCCCATTTTTCTGGGGCTTCTTCCATTCTTTCTTTACTATCTGCTAAAGCTCTAGGAAAAGGAGACGCAAAGTGTCTAGTCCAGCCATGAACAGAATGACAGAACGGTTTTTTCTTAAGTTGTGGTTAGAGTCGCTCGTCTTGGTTTATCTTGAGTTCTTGACTATTTTGAGTGCGACTTGTTGGGCTTTTATTGCGTCGTCGGCTGAGACTTGCGGTTTCTTGTTTTGAATTATGCAGTTTATGAAGTGTTCGTCTAGTTGACGGTGTCCCCAGACTTTGGTTCCTTTAACGTCTAGGTTCCATTCTTGTGGTCGCGCGTCGGACCCGTAAAGGAGCAGTTTGTTGAAGGAGACAGCCTGTAGGACGTTGGTGTTGTCACCGTAGACTTCGAGTCTGCTTGTTGCAGCTGAGGGAGTGACAGACGCGCTGTAGTGGAGTGAGCCTACGGAGCCATTGGACATTTTCACGATGCCCATTGTGTTGTAGCCGAGTATTCCGCCGTATTTTTCAAGTTTAGGGTAGCTTGCCATCCATTGAACGTTTTCGATTTCGCTTTTGAACATCCATCTGAACATGTCTATGGACCATACTGAAAGTGTGAAGTCGGGGTATCCTCCGCTTTTGTCGATGTTCCACGCCCAGGAGCCTGCGGGCCATTGTTCAGCTATGCTGGAGGCAGGTATGAATTCGCGGAATGTGAAAGCTATAGGTTTGCCGATCTGCTGAGATTCTATCATTTCTTTGGTTTTGACGTATATGGGTGCAAACCGAAACTGTAGAATAGGCATGAGAATCACGTTGGTTTTTTTTGCGGCTTTCTGCATCTCCCTGACTTTGCCTATTGTCGCAGCGAGCGGCATCTCGCATAGAACATGTTTGCCCTTCTTGATTGCCTTCATGGCTAGCTCGAAATGCACGGGTGTTGGAACCGCTAGAACGACTGCCTGGATCTTTGGATCTTCAAGCAGTTTATGGAAGTCCAGATAGTATTTGACGCCGTACTGTTCGGCAAGAGGCTTCACGCGTTTCTCGGTCGTGGCTCCCAGAGCGACAAGCTCTGAGCCTTCGATTTTCTTGAAGCTGGGAACATGAGCTTGACCGCCGACAAAACCTACTCCAACAACTGCGACACCTACTTTGTCAACCAAGAATTCCACTCTCTGGGCATTCAGATTGATCTGCGTTTTATATAAAAATTTTTTTTTCAACTACCGAGAGTTAATCAAGTAAGTTATGCCTGATGTTCTGTCAATTTCTTGGTTACTAGCTGCGCTGGCGTGTTTTTTCATGGTGAAGGTATGGCAGTTTTGCTGTGGTGTTCTTTTTTTCGTACCATTAGGCTGAGCTGCACCAATGTGCATTTAGGGTTCTCGTTAGTTGTTATCACACAATGAGTCGTTTGGGTTTCGACCTTCAGACTCTAGGATGTTGTATGCGGAAGAAGAGTAAGCCATCGGATGCTGACATGGTCGGGCTGTTAGAGGGCGGTGGGAAGAAAGCGAAGAGAATGGGGAGAGGAGAGCTTCTTGGTGCTCTGGGGGCGGAGGAGTTTTTTGTTGAAGGATCTATCGTGATTAACAGCAGGATTTGTCACGGTGTGGAGTGCAGACTTTGTATCAAGGCGTGTCCTACTAATGCATTGTTCTGGAGAGCTGGGGAAATCGTGCTGATGGAGGAGCTTTGCATATATTGCGGAGCATGTGTCCTAAGCTGCATAATCGATAATTGTATAAAAATCACGAGGAAAAGACTGACTGGCGAAGTGGAGACTTTCAGCAAACCTAAAGATTTCTTGATGCAGCAGAGCAGCCTCAGTGCAAGAAAGCGTTTGGAACGTATCAGAGAGACTTTTACAAGCTCGGAAGATTATCTTAATCGAAAGAAGAAAAGCAAATCGTGACACCTTCAAGATTTGAGAAAACGCGGTTCACGCGCGTGGCTGTTCCTAGATTCAATTCTGTTGTAAAAGTCCCACATTCTGCTATCTAGTCATGGACAACTAAGTGCTCTTAGACAAGAGCAAGGTGATGAGAAGCAAATCCACCATCGGAAAGAGGTAACTTGGGAACACGCTTGCGCGCTATTCTATGCGGAGGGTGTTGCCGACGCCTACTAGGATTGCTGTGTCCCCTTCTTTGGTTCTTTCCTGCAAGACGGTTTTGAATCTGGCGATTGCGCTGTCAGCGGCTTTGGTTATAGCTTCTGTCATGGGAGCTAATACTTCTTTTAGTGATTCTTTCACTATTATGGCGTAGACTGGTACTCCGTATTTCGTTGTTACACATTCAATGGCGTATTGGTCTACGCCTATACCTCCTATAGCAGCTCCTGTGCCTTCAGCGATTTCTCCAGTGTCTTCGCCTTCTAGTTTGAGGCCAGCGTCAACCATGACTACGAGGTTGACTTTTCCAGCGTTCTCTTCTATCAAGGCCTTCACCGCATCTCCAACTCTGCCAACAGCTCCGCCTGGACCTCTAGCTTTGGTTACAAATACATGTCTGCCTTCAACCATGCTCTCTGCGACGTCCATTTCTTTGGCTATCTCTTTCTTCGGTTGTCCAGCCATCAATTTCGACGCTGTCAACGCTCCTATGCCGTCGCCAATTGGTTTGCCCTCTCTTACAGCGTCGAGGAATGAAACGTAGGCTTCAGCCTCTTCCATTATCGCAGGCAGCTGCATCTGAACCTGAAGTATCGAGTACGTGTTGCCGCCGTACTTGCTGGACAGGTAATAGTGTCTAACTACACGGTAAAGCGTGTTCAATGCCGTCGCGGTTTCTAGAAGGTTCTGCAGATTCATTAATTGCCATTCATTCGCGTTTGGAGCAAGTTTCTTGATTTCCTCTCTTATCCTCGAATCTGTGGTCTCAAAAAGATGATCTAGTCTCTGAACAACTCCGGCTGGATCCATTCCTTCAGGCGGAATCGTGAAGAACTGCAGAAGCCGCTCGAGCCTTTGATTGGGGTCCTCGGTCGGCTTCCCAACTTCCAATATTACTGTTCTTATCTCCTCCTTGGCCTTATCTCGCATACGTTTAAGTTTCCCTAGCGCCTGTGA
>Ga0335070_10008367_pt1 | contig 12131 bp, 10 predicted proteins | sample Lox_Sample_13_FD_206722 | JGI IMG/M metagenome (GOLD analysis project Ga0335070, IMG submission 206722) | Soil microbial communities from Loxahatchee National Wildlife Refuge, Florida, United States - Lox_Sample_1.3 | ecosystem: Environmental > Terrestrial > Soil > Wetlands | place: USA...
CGTCGGAGATCCCTCCCAGACCGTCCTCGCCCCAGCGATACGCCCGGGACCGGGCGTGATCGTGGGTGAAAAAGTTCCAGGCATCTCCGTTGTAGCTGTAATCCTCACGCACCGTCCCCCACTGCCGTTCACTCAAGTAGGGGCCCCATTTTCTCCAGGGTATCTTTTCGTCATGTGCTTCTTTCAGTCTTTGTTCTTCGTGGTTCATCGCCATCCTCTCTTTTTTATAGTTGCGCTACGGGCTATGAGCTTCTTCCCTCGAATGCCCGGCCCAGTCGATGTAGCCGGCGGCTTCATCCGGGCCGCATCAAGCGCGTCACGAGCTGGCGGCCACATTCGTTGCCCCCCAAGCGTAGCTCGTCGTGGAGTCAGAACCGTATGTTGAGCCGGGTTCCGAGAACCCAGGTATTATCACTTGACCTGATCCCTGGGCTGACCCACTGTGCATCGAGGCTGAGCTGCAGCCAGGGCGTGATCGCAAAGTTGTAGAACGCCTCCAATCCCACCTCGTCCCTCAGCAGGTTTCCCGGCTGCTTGTCAAAATCGCTCGATTTCTTGACCCAATAGGCGCCGACCCCGAACCGATCATGGGGACGGCCCGGAATGACGCCACGCCCACCAAAACCCCCACTCAGATATATGTCATAGGCGCTTCGATCCTTAGGCGTGGACGAGAATCGGTAGAATATTCCGACGCCCGGCCGATCCTGCACGAAGTCCTTCGTCGGCACGTAAAATTTTTCCTTCTTTCCTCCCTCCGCCTGGGGCACCGAAGCCCCCTTCGGCTCCCAGAGGTACTGCTCGCCGCTGACTTCCACGATCCAGTTGTCGGTCTTGGTCGGCGTGTTGCCGGTGATCACGCCCGGCACAAAGCGCGGATTACCCACGTCAACGGCATTCTTGCTGGTGTATGCGGCGATCACCTGGACCATTCCCGGATGATTGAAAACCTTGTATTTGAACATCGGATAGATCGCAACACCATAATCGTTCCAATGCCCGCCGTAGCCGCCGGGTGCCGTATTCGGGGTCCAAGCCCCGTAAGCAAGCGTCAGGTCATCGGTCAATTTGGTCATGAAAATGGCGGCATAGACCGAGTAGGTCAGGAACCGGCCGAACAGCGGGTTGGAGTTCATGCTGACATTGAGGAACTGCTTATTCGAATTGCACGCGAATGAGTTCAGGTCCAGGTACTTGGAGGGGTCGAGCCGGCCCACGAGGGCCACCGTGTTGAAGGGCAGAGCTTGAACCAGGAGATATTCCATCAGCACCGAGCTGGGATCGTAGGCTATCGGCCACAGGGCCGTCGCGTTGACCGGTGATAGATTGCCCGGCTGGTCCTTCAGCGGGTTGCCGAAGCTGGTCTGCTCCGTAAAAATGAACAGCCCACCCGACCACAGACCCGCCTTGGCCGTGTCGATCGTTAAGTTGGCCTCAAACAGGCCGTTGTACTGCCAATGCCCATTGCCTTTGGAGCTGCCGCCCGACGTCACTCCCTGGTAAACCTGTGTGAGCTGCGCATCCAGGGTGATACCATGGTCGTAGAAGCGAGTGCGCCAGCCGCCCGGGTCGCCCAGCAGGGTGGCGCGACTCCAGAAGTCGCCCGTATAGTCCGATACCGGGGTCAATTCCGGCGCCACCTTGGTGAGCGAGATAAGCCCTTTGTCGGTCTTGAAGGCGGCCATCGGATCCGCGGCGGGCGCGTCGGTCACCTGGCCGAGCGCGGATGAGGCCATCACGCCGATGGCTGCCAAAGCGGTCATGATAATGCGACAGCGGGCCTTTGCGTTGTTTTTGTGCTTCATCATCAAGTCCTCCGTGCCTTCATAATTATTGGCTTCTTTTCATGTCATTCTGACCCCCCGAACGCAGTGAAGGGGAAGAATCTCGTCGTTAAGCTCAGGACAGGATCCGCGAGCTTCAGTTCGAGGATATACCTCCATCAGGTAACCAGTGGCCGAGCAGTCGCTGCTCATCGATTTCCTTGGCGGAATGCGTCGCATCGGCGGCAGCAGCCTTCGACAGCGCGTGGAACGCGCCGGAGACGGAGAACACCAGTAAGAATACGGCCAGGGAAGCGAGCTTCTTTCCAGAATGCTTAGAACTGATGATCATCAAAGCGGTCCCGCTCCTTTCCCTTCTCGCAAGCGAGCTCGATCGCATCAAGAAGGTACTGTTCGTCAAAAGGCTTCCTGAGATAAGCAATGGCGCCCAGTCTCACCGCCTCATCTTCCATCCGGTAACGGTCATGGTCCCACCTTGATCGCACGAACCTCTGCGGCACGCTCATCGACCGGGATCACGGGCAGTTCGCCCTTGTTCTTGACCGGCAGGCTGCGGAAGTGATCCATGATCGCCTGCCATTCCTTGATCTCCCGGACACCGTCTTTCCCCGCCCCTGTGGCGACACTTCCCTTGTCAACCTTGCCCGGCGGCGGCAGCATGTAGCCCGAGTTGCCTCCTGGCTCGTCGAGTGCCTCAACCCTCGATGTGAGGGGCTGCCCCCCCTTGTTCTTGGCCACAAGCGGCAGTTTGCCCTTTGTGTATTTCGGGATAGCCACGAGAATAATGCCGAAGTACAAGGGGCACGTAAGGCTGTACAATTTCTTATCCTTTCCGGTGATGTCAATGGCTTTGTACCCGCGGTCCAGATCTCCCAGCTCGATGGCCGTCACGACGTCGAACTTCGGGCGCGACTGGTCGTATCGGAACCGCATGCCGGAAGTCCGGGGGAACATCTCGCCGGGGTGGGCCGGGTTGTCCACAAGAAAGAACTCGAGGATATTTTTCAGTTCCTGACCCGTGAAGTATCCGGTCACCAGAGCGCTCCCGGCCGTCTTATCCACCACACCCGCCCCCAGCGGCGCCACTGCGAACACGTCGTACACGGTCACGACACCGGTCTTTCCTCGCAAGATGGGAGCACGCATCATCCCGTTGGCGGTGAGGCCGATGTCCGCTTTCGTTGCGTTTCTGAAGGCGTCGGTGACGTGATTGGCGAGGAGGGTGCCGGCCGCGATGTCGGTGAAGGTATTGGGCAGGTCCCGCGGCGTCACCGCCAGCGGCTGATCGATGCCGTAGCCGCGCGACGCGAACACCGCCGCGCTGACCCCCTTCTTGAGCTTGTTGATCTCGTCGTTGATGGCACGGTCGCCGGCAATAGTGTCGTCGATCGGGTGGAGGCGGTAGGACTCGACTGTCAACTTGCCGTCGTCCAGCGTAACCACCAACTCGCCGAGATTCCTTCCTGCCACTCCGGTCTGGACCACGGGGGTGCGGCTGTTGACGATGATCGCCTCCTGCAGCTCGGTGTGGCTGTGGCCTCCGATCACCACGTCGATGCCCGGCACGGCCCTGGCCAGACTCACATCGTCGCCCTCACTGAAGCGCCCGTCCTTCCCTTTCTGCACGCCGCCATGGCTAAGACAGATAACCACGTCCACTTTCTCCTTATTGCGGAGAACCGTCACTATCTCTTTGGCAGTTTCGATGGCGTCGGAGAACGAAGCCGCACCTGCGCCGCCGGTATAGAACTGGGCCTCCTTGCCGAGCAGTCCGAAGAGTCCGAAGCGAATGCCGCCGCGCTCGATCACGAGGTAGCGGCGGATCAACCCCGCCTTGGACAGCTGCCGGAGGTCATCCAGCGTGGGGTCGTTCGCCGTAAAGTCGGTATTCGACGAGAGCACCGCCGGAATCCGGCCGGCTTTGGCTGCCACGCCGATTGCCTTCCCCAGGCCGTCCGGTCCGAGGTCGAATTCATGGTTGCCAAAGGTGGTGGCATCCCACCCCATAAGGGACATGAGCTGCAGTTCAGCGCCGATCTCGCGGCTGGCGGCGCCAAACGCGGTCCCCATGCTGTAGTCACCAGCGTCGAGAACCAGCACCGGACCCTGGTCTTTGCGCGCTTCCTTTCTTTTGGTTATCAAAGCGGCCAGACGTGCGTACCCGCCCCGGGTCGCATCGTCATTAAGAGTGAACGGCGTGTAATCGGCTGCCGGGCCCATCCCGATGAGGTTCGAGTGCATGTCGTTGGTGTGCAGGATAGTGAACGTCTTCTTCCCGTCCGCTGCCGCGGATAGTAATCCAGGTAGCAAGATCGTCACTCCGACTACCGCTGAGCCGGCCAGGAACTCTCGACGGGAGATCGTGCCACATGGTGTAAGGTTCATATTTTTCTTTTCATCCCCATCCGGCTTCCTGCCTGAAGTTTTCATTGGCGTCTCCTTTCATTTTCAACGAATGAATGATCTATGAGAATGTGGGCGAGCGTTCGCGGCGTCTGCCCACTTCGGAAACGGACCAATCCCTCTGTCCCGATCACTTGCCGCCGAGTATCGGCTCCTTTATCAAGGACTTAATTACCGGGATTATGTTCAGCTTGATCTGTGCCACCTGTCCGAAGGCATCCTGGCCGAGGACCGAGTACTCGATGGCGAGTTGGAACTTGACCGGCACGTCACCGATTTTCGTCATCTTCGCCACGGTAATCCCGATAGGGACGTTCCACTTGTTGCCAGACGAGGCCTTATGGTCGTAGCTGATCGTCGGGTTTGTACCCACCTGCCAGCCATTGGGCAGGTTGTAGAAAAAACCATAGAGCATGCTGAGATAGCTTGCGTCGGGCGTCTTCTTATTTTGGCCGGCACCCCCGATCCCCCACCAGTACTGTGGGAAGACGAAGCCAATCCACTCCTTGGTCTGATAGCCCAAGACTGCGGCTGGACCAACACCCCACTGCTGTCGCCCAAGGGCGTCTCGGGTGGCTGTGGGGAACAACCAGGTTGGTCCTAGGCCGAGGATCCAATTTCCCGCGGGAGGGGAGACCAGCATGGGCAGTTCGATGTCGCCCAGACCACCCAGGTTATTAAAATTGTCGAAGCCTTTCGGAACGGGCTGGCTGAAAACCAGAGGGATGATGGGCCGGGTGATGAGCTTCCACGCCTCCTTCCCTGTTCCATAGAGGGGGATCGGCATGGTGGGCTGGAGGATCATCCTGCCGCCGATCTTCGAACCGCCCTTATTCACGTCGCCATTCGAGAAGGAGAGGTCGAACTCCGTGAGCAGCGCCCAGACGTCCGAGACCGGGTTCGAGAGCTTGGCGCCAATCTCGGAAAGGCTGCCGTGCTCGGGATGACTGTAGTCCTGGCCGCTGTCTCCGCGTTTTTCACCCTCCGCTGGCGGGGTCGTGGCGGGGGCATCCGCTGCCCACAAGGGCGTGGCAAATAGGATCACTACCACACAGGTCACCGTCAAAATCAACGCAAGCGCCACAAAACCGATCAGGGTGAGTTTACTGTTTGGTTTCATTTGTTTCCTCCTATTTTCAATGTAATTTTGCGACGCCTCTTTTTAGATCCACTTTCTGTTGCATGAGGTCCTCTTTTCATGATTCTTTTTTGCTACGGTCTCATTATTTGTTTTTCTCCAACTGTGTGAGTTTGATTTATAACACTCTCTTTTCAAATATGAATATCAAACGCAGTGGTCACAGGCCGGACAGCCTCCCGAAGAATTTCGCGAGCAGGTCCGCGATGGGATACTTGAACAGCACGAGCGGCAGCAGCGGCAGCAGCGCGGCGACGGCCAGGTACATCAATATACTCGGGCTCACGGGGACAAGGCGCATACCGCGCACGATGCCGACGCTGTTGCTCAGGTCGGCCAGGGACTGGATGTCCGCTGTGCCCAACAGGGGCTCTCCCGGGGCAGGGTCTGCGCCCAACCATTTCTTGTCGAACTCGTTCACGTATTGCTCTGCGAATGCGCCGTAGTCGCTCAGGCCCTTGACTTTGCACTGCCACAGCTTGCGCAGAAAGATGTACAGCGGACCGAGAAACAGCACGGCGTCCGCGATCAGAATGAACGCAACGACGGAGTAAATCGCGTCGAACTTCATCCTGCCCGAGGCGATGTCCTGGGCCAATGAGGCGGACTGGGCTGCCGAGATTGCCAGGACCAGAGGAATGAATTCGGTGTGCACCAACTCGAGATATCCCAGCCCGCCGGCGCGATCGGGGTGGGTCGGCACCAGGCGCAGCTTCAGTCTCGACACGCGCCAGAGGAAGAAACACCACAGTGCCAGCCGCCAGAGCCAGCGCAGGAAGAGGAAGCGAAACATCGTCATGCAGACCATCCAGTACCATTGGCTGGTCCAGGTCGTTGCTCCCACGGCGCCCGGGTTGGATCCTCCCATGAGGCCGGATAGATAGTCGAAGAAGTTCTCGTTCCGTGTGGTCAACGCCAACAGCACCGCTGCCGCGAGGAAGAACGCTTCCGGCAGCCAGGCGTCCTTCCAGCGGGTGATGCGCGCGATCTCCCACTCCAGCGCCGGGCGCTCGGTTGCGGGCACGACCTGCGATCGCACGATCTCGTGGACGAACGCCGCAAAGCGTGGGTTGATGAACGCTTCGCACACGAAGAGCAGCGGGATCACCACGAGCAGGCGGACGTGCCCGCCAATCGCCTCAATGGAAAAGAGCACATGGCCAAAGCCCTCGACCAGCGCCAGCGCGAGCAGGATGATCCAAAGGAATGTGCCCAGGACCAGCCCGAGCGCAACGGTATTCGTTCTGCCGCGGACCAGGCCCAGGCGGCAACCCAGCCGGTGCAGCGGTCCCCCGAGCAGGGAGAAGTCCTTAAGGCTTTCGCGCTTTTCCATGGCTCATATGGCCGGCGGAAGATCCACCGGCTCCTTCTTTATGACCTTTGTCTTTGCTTTGCTTGACGCCGAACGCCAGCCCCAGGCCGCCCGGAACTCGCGCCGGATGAGCGTATCGCGTGATATGGAGTCGACCCCTGCGTCGGTGAGTGCTTTGAACAATGCTTGTGCTCCATTCATAATCAGTCCCCGTTCTTTCTTTGTTTTGCTTTGTGTTTGTTTATTGGTTTTTGGTGAATTTCATCTCGCTGCCATAGAACGCACCACTGAACCGCCCGTGATCATGATCAGGCCGACGAAGAAGAGCTTGATGCCCAGCAGGATGCCAATGGCCCACGCGCCGGAAAGTGGGAACTGCCCCCAGAGCATTATGCCGAGTAAGATCGATACGATCCCTCCGAATAGCATCCAGCCCCATCCAGAGCCCGGTCCCAACTTGATCCCCGCGACAACTTCGAAGATGCCGTCAAGGATGAAGTACAGCGCCAGCATGATCGTCAGGACGCCGGATCCGAACAGCGGATTGGCGACCAGTGCGATACCGCAAAGCAAAGTCAGCCCGCCAATAGCGAACATCAGCAGCCCCTTGCCGAAGCTGCCCGCCTGGGAGGCCCAGATGATCCGGACGATGCCGGCTACCAGGACGAGCAAGCCCAGAAAGAATACGACCGAGATCCCGGTCAACCCGGGCATCAGCATGGCGAGAATCCCGAGAATGATGGCGATGACTCCGAAAATTGTCATCTTATTGCCACCGGCGTTGGCGGCTTCTGTTAGGTTATTCATAATCACTCTCCTTTCTTCGATCAGTTTATTGATTGCACTTTATGGGAGCCGCACCCGGATCGGACCCGCCTGCGCTCGGGAGCTACGGCGGAGCAAGTGGGTGCGGCCCGGTTGGTTGCATTACTGTCACACGCTGCGCGATGTCAGTTGCTGCCTTTACCGTGTGTTGTCACCGACTCCATCACGCGGTCGAGACTGAAGCTGCCTGGCTTCATGCGCGGCGGGAATTCGCGGAAGCTCTGCAGCCACTGCCCGACATAGAAGCCTGCGGGTGCGAGCGCGAACATGCGCTCCGCGGCCCATTGCGGGTGACCCGTGGATTCATCCGAGGCGCGCTCAAACGGGTCCATACGCAGATTGGTCACCAGCGGCCAGCGCAGTTCCTCGAACGGGGTCTCCCAAACCTTGATACCGACGGAGTTCTGCCGCAGGAAGGAGATCTTCCAGTTGTTGTAGCGCAGCGCCGCGACGCTGCCGCCGTCGGTCCAGTAGATGAACTCGTGACGCGGCGATTCCTTCACTTCGCCTTTCAAGAAGGGGAGCAGGTTGTAGCCGTCAAGGTGGACCTTATAGGTCATGTCGCCGATTTTCTTCCCTTTGAGCAGGTCTTCCTTGACTGTGGTGTCACCCGCTGCCGCCAGTAAAGTCGGGATCATGTCCTCGTGGGCACCGAATTCGTTAATGACCGTGCCGGACTTGATGACCCCGGGCCAGCGGATGAGCGTGGGGACGCGGAAGCCGCCTTCCCACTGCGTGTTCTTTTCGCCGCGGAACATCGTCGTGCCGCCGTCGGGCCAGTTGAAGAACTCCGCGCCGTTGTCGGTGGAGTACATGACGATGGTGTTGTCCTCGATGCCGAGCTTCTTCAGCTCATCGAGCAATTGGCCGACCATGCCATCGTGCTCGACCATGCCGTCGGCATAGATCCCGAAACCGGTCTTGCCCGCACTTTCCTTCTTGAGGTGCGTAAAGACGTGCATGCGGGAGGAGTTCCACCAGACGAAGAACGGCTTGCCGTCCTTCACCGTCTTGTCCATGAACTTAATCGCTGCGGCGGTGACTTCCTCGTCCACCGTCTCCATACGCTTCCTGGTCAGCGGGCCGGTGTCCTCGCATTTCTGCTTGCCGACCCTGCCGAAGCGCGGGTCATCGGTGGGATCGTCCTTGTCAGAAGCAAAGCAGTGCATCACACCGCGCGGGCCGAAGTTCTGCTTAAAGGTCTTGCCGTTGGCCATCACAAAGTTGCCCGGGTAATCCACATTCTCCGGCTCCTCTTCCGCATTCAAGTGGTAGAGGTTGCCGAGCCACTCATCGAACCCGTGGACCGTGGGCAGCATTTCGTTACGGTCGCCCAGGTGGTTTTTGCCGAACTGTCCGGTGGCATAGCCGAGCGGCTTGAGCAACTCGGCGAGGGTCGGGTCGGCATTGGTGAGGCCTTCCTTTGCGCCGGGCAGGCCGACCTTGGTGAGGCCGGTGCGGATGGGAGACTGCCCGGTGATGAACGCGGCGCGTCCGGCGGTGCAGCTCTGCTGGCCATACCAGTCAGTGAAGACTGCTCCTTGCTGGCCAATCCGATCGATGTTGGGCGTCCTGTAGCCCATCATGCCCATGTTGTAGGCGCTAATGTTGAACTGGCCGATGTCATCGCCCCAGATGATAAGGATGTTGGGTTTCTTGTCCGTTGCGTTGGCCGCATCCGCCGACCTTGTGAGCGTGGGCGCTGTGGTCATGATCATTGCGGCAGTAAGCACACCGCCCACTGCGGCCCAAGCGCCAGCCTTTGTCCTACTAGTCAATTTCTCTTTTTCCATGTTTTTCCTCCTATCTTCTTCTGTGTTTTGATTTCGTAAACGAGCTGCATCTCGGAAGTGCCGGGATTGGCGAAACAGGTGTCGATCCCTGCGTCGGTGAGGGCTTCAAACAATGCTTGCGCGCCATTCATAATCAGTGTCCTCTCTTCGATCATTTTATTGACTGTGCTTTACCGGGCCGCACCCGGTTCGGACCCGCCTTCGCTCGAAAGCTATGGCAGGGCAAGCGGGTGCGGCTCCGGTGGTGACTTCTCGCTAATCGCGCATCAGCGCTCTTTGTGCTTCCTCCTCCAGGGCTTCGTACGACGCCTTTTCGACAGTGACACCGACGCCCTGGATCGTTCCGCCATGGAACGTTCCGGGTGTCTTGTACTCACTGCTGACGGCGTCGCCGCTGTCGTAGCCGACGCAAAGCCCGTCGCCCGATAGAGTGAACTTGGCCGGCTGCGTCTTCATCGGGCCCTCGGCGACCACCTTGTCGTTGATGTATAGCTTCATCGTGCCCAGCGATTCCTTGTGCGGGCCGGCGCCGGTCCGGATGAACTCCATGCCGAGCGTGTACTTGCCGGGCTTCAGTTCCTCCGTGGAGACGAACTTCTGCTCCGGCTTGATGCCGAGGAAGTTGTAGACGTAGTAGAGATTGTGGTCCTTGATGAACAATGCATGTCCACCGAAGCGCGAGCCGTGGGCAAAGATGACGCCGCCGGCATCGGCATCGGTGATCTCGACATTGGCGAGGATCTTGTACGAGCGATTGCGCACGCTGACGGCAACGCCTTCCGGAACCGGCGCCGTGTTCGGGTAATAGATATAACGGTCACGCGGCGGTTCTGCCGAGGGGCGCTCGGTCAACAATATTTCGGTCGGAGTGCGGTCATCTATCGGCAAAGCCAGATTGACTCGGGCTTCCTCGTCCCACGCCTTCTTCAGTTCTGCGAGCTTCTCGGGATACTGCTTCGCCAGGTCCGTGGATTCCGAACGGTCCGCATCCACGTGGTAGAGCTGCCACTGGTCCTGGTCAAAGTGGCCCTTGCCGGTGAACGGGGCGTGCACGGCGGCAGCGAGCCAGCCGTCCTCCCACAACCCGCGGGTGCCGAGCATCGAGTAGAACTGACGCTTCTTCTGCGTCGGCGCATTGGGCACCGCATCGAAAGTGTACTTCATCGACACGCCGGAAAGCGGGAACTGCTCCACTCCGCGGTAGATCTTCGGCATATCGAGGCCGACGACCTCGAGAATCGTCGGCACGATGTCGACGGAATGGTGGTACTGGTTGCGGATCTCGCCACGCGCCTTGATGCCCTTGGGCCAGGAGATAACGAGTGGGTCGGACGTGCCGCCGGAGTACTGCGAGTAGCGCTTGAACATCTGATACGGTGTGGAGAACGCTGCCGCCCATCCGGTGGGGAAGTGGCCATAGGTATCCGGCCCCCCGAGCTTGTCGATCATCTTCATGTTCTCGGCCAGATCATCGGGGTAGCCGTTGAAGAATTTGTTCTCGTTGACGGAGCCGTTCGGCGTTCCTTCGCCGGAGGTGCCGTTGTCGGCGGCGTAGAAGACGAGGGTGTTCTCGAGTTGCCCGGTCTTCTCCAGGTAATCGATGACGCGGCCGATCTGCACGTCCGTGTATTCCGACAACCCGGCCCAGACTTCGGCCATATGCGAGAACAGCTTCTTCTCATCCGCGTTGAGCGAATTCCACGGGCGGACGGCGTCGGCCGGGTTTGCCTGCGATTCCGGCAGCGGATTGATCGGTGTCAGCTTCGTGTCCTTCGGAAGCACGCCCTTGTCGATCATGCGCGCCAGCACCCAGGTGCGGTATGCCTCATAGCCATCGTCGAACTTGCCCTTGTACTTGTCGATGTATTCCTGCGGGGCATGGTGCGGCGCGTGATTCGCGCCGGGGTTGTAGAACATGAACCACGGCTTCGACGGGTTCGAGGACTTCTGGTCGCGGATCATCTTGATCGCCTGGTCGGCCAGGTCCTTGGAAAGGTGGTAGCCCTGCTCCGGTGTGGCTGGCGGCTCGATGAAGCGGTTGTCTTCGACGAGGTCCGGGTACCACTGGTTGGTCTCACCGCCTATGAATCCGTAGAAGCGCTCGAAACCCTGGCCGAGCGGCCACGTTTTGCGGTCGCCACCCGCGGCGAAATCCTGCTCCGGGACGTTGTGGTTTTTACCCAGCCAGAAGGTGCTGTAGCCGTTGTCCTGGAGGATCTGCGCGATTGTGGCGGCCTGCGGCGGGATACGGCCACTCGAGCCAGGGAACCCGTTGGATGCCTCCGTTATCGCGGCCATGCCGTTCAAGGTGTGGTTGCGTCCCGTCAGGAGAGTCGAGCGCGTCGGCGAGCACAGTGCGACCGTGTGCCACTGCGTGTATGTCAGACCGTTCTTCGCTAGTCTGTCGAGCGTCGGCATGTTGATTCGTCCGCCGTAGGGCGACCAAGCGGAAAGCCCGGTGTCGTCATAGAGGACAAACAGAATGTTGGGCGCGCCCTCGGGTGCCTTCTTCGGCGTGAACGGGCCCCAGTCGGGCTTGGAGTCGCGGACATCGAGCTTGATGGTGCCCTTGAAATCCTTGTAGGGCCCCACGGCTTGCTCTTCTGCAAATGCTGGTCCTGCGATAAAAGCCAGACCGACAATAATTACGGCAAAACCAATTGCTATTGCTTGCGTTCTTCGTTTCATGTTCTCCTCCTTACGTTAAGATGAACCACCCGAGCGAGTCGGTGCCCTGGCGCAACGGATGCTCGGCCAAGCTCTTCAGGCGGGCGACCCGTCCGAGCCGCCCGCCTGAAGGTCAGGATTTAGTTGCCGGTATGGCCCTTTGCCTCATCCATCCTCTTTTGGAGTTCCGCCTTCAGCGCGTCGAGGTT
>Ga0335070_10008368_pt1 | contig 12130 bp, 8 predicted proteins | sample Lox_Sample_13_FD_206722 | JGI IMG/M metagenome (GOLD analysis project Ga0335070, IMG submission 206722) | Soil microbial communities from Loxahatchee National Wildlife Refuge, Florida, United States - Lox_Sample_1.3 | ecosystem: Environmental > Terrestrial > Soil > Wetlands | place: USA: Florida...
CGGCGGCGGCGTCGGGCAGCGTGCCCGGCGCGGCGGCCTCGTAGCCCTTGGGGATCATGAGCATCATGAATCGCATGGTCGGACCTCCTTCGAGTGTTCGACGTCATGACGTTCGAGGACCCGCACGAGAGACACATCGAGCCGCGCACCGGGCGACGCTAGAGTAACCGGCGTGCGCCGTGCCCTCGGACGCCTCCTGCTCCGCGCGATCGGCTGGCGCGCGGTCGGCGAGTTCCCGCGCAGCGGCTGCGAGAAGTGCGTGCTGATCGCCGCGCCGCACACGAGCAACTGGGATCTCCCCTTCATGATCGCCTTCGCGATGGCCTTCGAGCTGCACATCGCCTGGATGGGGAAGTACACGCTGTTCCGGCCGCCGTTCGGCGGCTTCATGCGCTGGCTCGGCGGCGTCCCCGTGCGCCGTACCACGCGAGAGGGCAAGGTCGACGAGATGGCGCAGCTCTTCGCCGGCCGACCGCGGCTCGTGCTGGCGATCGCGCCGGAGGGCACTCGCTTCCGCTCGGAGCACTGGAAGTCGGGCTTCTACTGGATCGCCCGGCGTGCGGGGGTCCCGATCGTGCCGAGCTACCTCGACTTCGGCACGCGCACGGCGGGCTTCGGGCCGCCCCTCGTGCCCTCCGACTCTCTGCGCGCCGACATGGATCACCTGCGCGCCGTGTATGCCGGCAAACGCGGCCTCTTCCCCGAGCGCTTCGGACCGGTCCGGCTGCTGGAGGAGGATCCGAGCTACTCGACCAGCCGCTCCGCCTCGGCGTAGGGCGGGTGCAGCATGCCGAAGGGCACGCGGCGCGGCTTCGGGAAGGCTTCCTTGCGCAGGTCGCGGTGCACCTTCTCCGCGATGTACTTCGCGTGCCTCACGACGGCCTCGACCATCTCGAAGGTCGCGGCACCTCCGGTGTAGTAGGTGTTCTGGATGCTCTGGATCGCGTCGAGTCTGCTGAAGAAGCCGCCGGCCATGTCCTCCGCGCTCACGTGCGAGAAGTACGGCCAGCGGTCGTAGGTGCTCCAGCGCTGGAGCCGCTCGTGGCCCGGGATCGAGCCGGCCTCGACGGGGGTCGCGCAGGTGTCGCTGTCCTTCAACAAGTGGAGCAGCTCGTGCGAGGCCGCCTCGACGTCCGTGCGGATCGACCGCGCGTCCTTGCCTTCCGGGTCGATGCGCGAGTAGAACTGGAGCAGGCGGCTCTGGTTGCCCCACACCTGCACGACCACCCACGGCTTGCCGAAGGTCGTCTCGTCGAAGGGGAACACCGGCACGACGGGCGCGAAGAGCTTGAAGGGCTTCTCCTCGCCGGTCGTGGAATCGACGGTCACCGCGTGCAGCGTGTTCTGCACGTAGGTGTGGGCATGGATCCGCTCGAACAGCACGGCTTCGTCGTCGCGGAGCGCGATGAACTGCTCCAGCACCTCGCGGGTGAGCGGACAGGCGAGGATCAGCTTGTCGAAGCAGAGCGTCCTGCGAGTGCGGCCCTCCTCGTGCGGATACAGGTGGTCCGCCGTCTCGACGTCCAGCTCGATCGGCAGCTCGCGACGCTCCTGCCGTCGCACGCCCAGCACCCGCACGTCCATGCGCACGTTGAGCCCCCAGGAGACCCGCTCCCACATGCGCTGGAATCCCTCGCGGAAGCGCTGCGGCCAGGCCCAGAAGAGGCCGACGAACGGGAGGCCGCGCAGGAACATGCTCCAGTAGGTCCCCGGCGCCATGTACTTCAGGACGTAGGGCGCCGCGACCTCGTCGAGGAAGCCGTAGCCCATCATCGTGACCGGGATCTCGAAGAGGCGGCGCATGAAGCCGATGTCGTGTGAGTCGAGCCAGGCACCGAAGCTGACGCAGAGGTCCTTGCGCTCGTGCACGCGCTCGAAGCTGGGCGTATCCACATAACGACGCACCTTGCGCCGCTGCCACCAGAACGCGAAGACGCCGCGGACCAGCTGCACGATGCCGATCGGCTCCGCCTGGTCGCCGAGCCCGCGGCGCGCGTAGCCCCAGGCGTCGTCGCGCTTCAGGCTCTTCTTCCCCTGGTCGTCCTTCACGACCTTGACCATCTCGTAGCTCTTGCCGCGGTAGCGCTCGGCCCGCACGACGCGCGCGATCTTCAGCGTCTCGTGGTAGGCGGGCGTGATGTAGGTGCCGCCCAGGTCGAAGGCCATGTACCCGTCCGTCACCGATTTGCAGAGCCCGCCGACGCGCCCGAGCTTCTCGAAGATCATCACGTCCTTGTAGCCGTGGCGCTTCAGGAAATAGCCGGCCGCGAGTCCGGCAGGCCCCGCGCCCAGGATCGCAATGCGCGGCGGGCGCTCTCGCTCCGCCTGGCGCTGCGTCTCATCCGGCATGGCCTCCACCTCCGGCGCCGATCCGGAACGATTCTGTGTCAGAATGGCGCCCCGAGTCCAGCGCGAGATCGACTCCCTCATCGCGTTCGAGGAGGAATCGCATGTCGCTCCGCACCCGAGCCGCGCGCGAGGTATTCCTGGCGCTCTGCCGGAAGATCCGCGTCGGCTCCATCCAGGTCACCACACCCGACGGCCGCGTCCACCGCTTCGAGGGCCGGCGCATGCCCGAGATCTGCGCGGAGATCGAGGTCGCGGACGACGCGCTCTTCTCGAATCTGCTGACCGAGGGCGACTGGGGTCTCGGGTGGGGCTACGTGCACCAGCTCTGGGAGGCGAAGGACCCGGGCGCGCTGCCGCGGGTGTTCATGCTGAACGAGGAGGTGTTCCGTCCGTTCGTGCGCATCGGCCAGTGCATCTCGCCTCGCATGCGCCGCGTGCTCGCAAGGAGCCGCCGGGACCTGTCCAGCGACGAGGACGTCCGCCGCCGCACCGTGGGATTCGCGTACGACGTCGGGAACGATTTCTTCCGCTGGATGCTCGGCCCGTCGATGGTCTTCACCTGCGCGATCTGGCCCCACCCCGATGCGACGCTCGACGAAGCCCAGGAGAACAAGCTGCGCATCGTCACCGAGAAGGCGCGCATCGAGCCGCATCACCGCGTCGTCGATCTCGGCTGCGGCTGGGGCGCGCTGGCGGGCTACATCCGGAAGCACACGGGCGCTCGGGTCAAGGGCCTGGCCCTCTCGCGCAACCAGATCGACTGGGCCCGCGAGCACCATCCCGACTGCGAGTTCGAGTACCGGGACGTCGCGAGCCTCGACGGCTGCTTCGACCGCATCGTGTCGGTCGGACTCGCCGAGCACGTAGGGCGCGCGAACTTCCCTGCCTTCCTCCGGCTCGTGTGCGACCGGCTCGCTCCGGGGGGCCGCTTCGTGATGCACACCATGCAGAGCTACGAAGGCGTGCTGATGGCGAGCCGGCGCGACCGCTGGGTCTCGTTCGGCTCCGTGACGATGCCGAACGGCGACGTCCCCTCCGACGTCGACATCGTGCGCGCGGCCCTCGCCACCGGTCAGCTTCGCATCCTGCACACGGAGACCTACGGGCTGCACTACGCGCGAACGGGCCAGGCGTGGCTCGAGAACCTGATGGCCCACCGCGATGCCGTGAAGGCCGCGTACTCGGAAGAGGTCTACCGCACCTGGGTCTACTCGCTCGCGATGGGCAGCGCCGCGATGGAGACCGGCATGACGCTGGCGCACTTCGTCTTCGAGAAGAAGCCCTACGGCTCCTCGCTGAGGGAATCGATCCTGTAGCGCGCGGCCGACTCCAGCACGCGGTCCGCGAGCAGCGAGCTGCCCTGCGCCCGCGCGCGCCCGAGCGCGAGGCGCAGCCAGCGCTCGGCCTCGTCCCGGCCGGCGGCGTCGAGGTCGAGCGTGATCTCCGCCGCGAGTCGCTCCAGCTCCGCGTTCCAGAACACGTTGCCGAGTCGCTCCGCGATCGCGAGCCCGCCGCCCAGCGCATGCTTCGCTCCGCGCAGGTCGCCGGCGCACCGACGGGCCTCGGCGAGCAGGCCGAGCACGCGCGGACCCTCGATCAGCGAGCGCGCAGCGGATCCGATCACGAGGCCCGCCTGCACCTGCGCGACGCCGCGCGCGGCCTCGCCGCGATGCGCAGCGCCCCAGCCCGCGAGCGCCGTCGCGAGGCCCTCGATGATCGGGAACCCGTGCTCGGCGCAGGCCTCCAGCGCCTCCTCGCCACATGCGGCGACGCGCTCGACGTCGCCGCACGTGTGGAAGGCGAGCCCCGCGAAGACGAGCGCGAAGCCTCGATTGAACGCGCGGCCGCTGGCGCGCCCGCGCTCGATCATGTCGTCGCACATGCGGCGCGCTTCCTCGCAGCGGCCGAGCAGCGCCAGCGCGTTCGAGCCGCAGTAGCGCGCGATGACGTCGGGCTGCATGTCGTAGGCGTACCAGTCCGGCACGGCGACCGCGCGGGCTTCGAGCGCGATCATGCGCTGCGCGTGCAGCCTCGCCGCCTCGAAGTGTCCCCGGTAGAACTCCATCAGCCCGAGAAAGACTTCGCCCATGCCCTCGACGAAGAGCTCCCCATTCTCTCGGCCCAGGTCGATGAGTCCGGTGGCCAGGGACGATCCGGTCTCGAGCTCGGCACGCGGCCCGTAGAAGAGATAGAGCGCACCGTAGGCCTGGTAGAGATCGGGGCCCGCACCGACCCGTTGCGACAGCTCGTAGGCCCGGCGCTGCGTGCTCTCGATCTCGGCGTGACCGAAGCCCCGCAGAGCCGAGATCGCGGGACCCATCGCCACGAGCAGGCCGAGCTCGAGACTCGCCCGCTCGGGCTCTTCGGGGATCCGCGACACCAGATCGAGTCCGCGCGAGAGATGCCGCATGGCCTCCTGGTGCGCCGAGCGCGAGAGCGCGTGCTGCCCCGCCCGCCGGTAGTACTGGACGGCCTCGCGCCAGAGGTCTGCGGCCTCGAAGTGCCGGGCCACGACCTCCGGCTCCTCGCGCGATCGCTCGGGAAAGCGCTCGGAGAGCGCCCGGGCAGTCCGTTCGTGGACCGCGCGCCGCTCTCCGCGGAGCTGGGATTCGTAGGCCGCCTCCTGGATCAAGGCGTGGTGGAACGCGAAGGTCTCGCGGCCCCGGTCGGGCTCGGCGCGGATCAACCCGGAGGCGATGCCCGTCCGGAGCGCGCTCTCGAGACCCCGCGCGTCGACGACCGCCTCGAGCAGATCGCGCTCGAAGACGCGTCCCAGCACCGAGGCCCGCTGCAGAAGCGTCCTGGCTTCTCCCAGCGCGTCGAGGCGCGCCATGAGCAGACCGCGCAAGGTCGACGGAATCTCGAGCGGCGCGGCCCCCTCGCTGCGCAGCGCGTCCGAGCCGAGCAGGGAGCGCGTCAGCTCCTCGACGAAGAGGGGAATGCCGTCGGTGCGCTCCATGAGCTGATCGCGCAGCCCCTCTGGCAGCGGACGCCCCGCGGCGATCGCGTCGACCAGCGATCCGCATTGCCAGCGGGTCAGCGGCGCGAGCGCGATCTCGCGCAGCGCCGGATCCTGCCACGGCGGAGCGAAGTGCGGTCGGTGCGTCAGCAGCAGCAGCAGGCGCGCGCCCGCGCTCGCCGCCACGAGTCGGCCGAGCAGCTCCAGCGTCGACGGATCGGCCCAGTGCAGGTCCTCGACGACCAGCAGGAGCGGGCGCCGGGCCGCGCTGCGGAGCACGGAATCGCACAGCGCGTCCAGCATGCGCCGGCGGAGCAGCTCTCCCTCGGGCGGAGGCGGATAGCCCGCGGGCAGGGGCCGCGCGAGAAGGCTCGCCATCAGGACCACGCGCTCGGGCTCGGCTCCGCGCTCGTCTGCGAGCAGCACCTCGAGTCGCCCCGCGACGACCTCCGGAGGGTCGTCGGGACGCAAGCCGAGAAGCTGCTCGAGCGCGACCCGCACGGGGTGCAGCGCCGTGCCCTCGTGATAGCTCGAGCAGTGCCATTCGACGCAGGCCGCGCCCGATCCCGCCAGCGCTTCGCGCAGCCCCGCGGCCAGACGCGACTTCCCTATGCCGGGCTCCCCCGAAACCAGGACGCTGCCGCCGCGCCCCTGGCTCGCCGCCTCGAAATGCGAGAGCAGCTCGGCCATCTCGCGATCGCGTCCGACGAGAGGCGTCCGCGCCACTCTCGCTTCGGCGTCGCGAGCGCCGAGCACCCGGTACGCCTCCACGGCGTCCTTGACACCGCGCAGCGACTTCGCGCCGAGGTCCTCGAAGTAGAACTTCTCCGAAGCGAGATGCCAGCCCGCCTTGCTCACCACGACCGCATCGGGCTCGGCGATGCCGAGCAGGCGGGAGGCCACGTTCACGGTGTCGCCGAGCGCCAGGTGCTCGAGGCGGGTGCCCGAGCCGAGCGTACCGAGCACGACGACACCCGCGTGCACGGCGATCCGCACTTGCAGCGGATGCCGCAGAGAAGACCGGTGCCGTGCGTTCAATTCGGGAAGATCGGAGACGATCTCGAGCCCGGCGCGCAGCGCGCGCGCGGTGTCATCCTCGTGCGCGACCGGAAAGCCGAAATAGACGAGGGTGCCGTCTCCCAGATACTGAGCGACGTGCCCGCCGTATTCCTCGACGCGAGCCGACACCACGCTCTGGAAGCCCCGCAGCACCTCGTGCCAGTCCTCGGGATCGAGCGACTCCGAGAGCGCGGTCGAGCCGACCAGGTCGCAGAACATCACGGCGAGCTGGCGGCGCTCGCCCGGCCGCGACGCAGCGGCGCGTCCGGCGAGCGGACGGCCGCAGGCCTCGCAGTAGCGAGCGCCTTCGCGGTTCGTGTGACCGCAGGCCGTGCAGGTCGCCGAGGGTCCCGAGGTCGATTCCATGACCGCTCGCGGCGCCATTGTGACACAATGGCGCCATCGATTCGGGAGATGCCCCGTGGCCGTAGTCGCGCGCGTCCGCGAGTCCGCGACGAACCTCGGGCACTTCTTCGACCTGCTCGCCGACTGGGCTTCGGCGACGCGCATGGGCCGCCTGCGGGGAGCCGGCCTGCTGGGAGCTCTGGCCGCGGTGTTCACCTGGTGGGCGGATCTTCACGTCCTCTCGGGACGCGGGTCCGCGGGCTGGGCCCTGGCCGGCTCGCTCTCGCTTCCCGCCGTCGCAGCGGGCTACTGGCACGTGGGCGAGGCGCTGCGCGGCGCCGTGCCGCGCGCGGCAGCCCTGGTGCGCATCGCAGGCTACTACAGCGTGGGGGTCGGCTCGGCGCTCCATGCTCTCCTGGCCGCGACGACGTCCGGCGGCACCGGCGCCTCGGACCTCGTCCTCTCGCTCTGGCTCGCCACGTCCGCGGGGCTCGCGGTGGCGTCGCTGGTCTTCTGCTGGGCCATTGCGACGAAGGCGTCCGACTATCCTCCGGCGCTGGCGTGGCTCTCCCCGGCGCCGGTCGCGATTGCGGTCTGTCTCCTGTCCTGGCTGGTCCCGCCGTGGCGAACGAGCGGATTCTTCGTCGCGCCGCACGTGGCGCACCTCGTATTCTTCACGGCGTCGGTGATCGTCATCGAGTGGTACAACCCGGACCGGTGGGAATGAGGAGGGCCGGCTCGCCGTGAAGATGCTCGTGGTGCCGCCTTCCTCTCCCGCGCTCGCGCCCTTCGTCGAGTCGCTCTGGTACTTCCGCTGCGACGACTTCGCGCACGAGCGCGAGCGGATCCTGCCGACGGGCAACATGCAGCTCCTCGTGAACCTCTACGAGGACGAGCTGCGCACCTATCGAGGCGAGGATTTCTCGCAGGTGCGGCGCCTGCGCGGCGCGGCGATCTCGGGCGCGTACGCCCGGCCCTTCGGCATCGACACGCGCGAGCAGCGCCACATCGTGGGCGTGGCCTTCCGGCCCGGCGGCGCCGCGCCGTTCTTCGCGGAGCCGTCGGACGCGCTCGCCGGGGACCACATCGAGCTGGACGCGCTCTGGGGACGCGACGGCGCCCTGCTGCGCGAGCGGATGCTCGAGGCGCCGACGCCCGCGGCCGCGCTGTGCACGCTGGAGCAGGTGCTGCTCGCGCGCCTGGTGCGTCCGCTCGAGGTCGACAAGCTGGTGGAGTTCGCGATCGGCGCGCTGGACCGCGGTGCGCCGATCGGTCAGGTCACGGAGCGGCTCGGCCTGACACCGAAGCGCTTCATCCAGCACTTCCGCGGGGTCGTGGGCCTCTCGCCCAAGCGCTTCGCCCGCGTGCGCCGCTTCGGGAAGGTGCTGGAGGCGGTGGAGCGCGGGCAGCGCGTGAACTGGAGCGGTGTCGCCGCCGGGTGCGGCTACTTCGACCAGGCCCACCTGATCCGCGACTTTCGCGAGTTCTCGGGGATGAACCCCACGCTCTACCAGCCTCGGGAGCCGAGCAGCCGGTACCACGCGCTCGTCGGCGAGTGATCGCCGCGCGCTTTGTGCCGCCCTCTGCTACTGGGCCGGCGGAGCCGAGTTCTCCGGCGGGTTCGCGCCGTGGCGCTCCTTCCAGCGCGCGCGCGCCTGCTGCTTCATCTCCTCGCACTTCGCCGGGTCCGCGTCGCACTTCGCCTTGAGATCCGCCATGCGCTGCTTCATCGCGGCGCGCTGCTGCTCGCACTTCTCCGGGTTCTGCTTGCAGAACTCCTGGCGCTGGGCGGCCTTCTGCTTCATCTCCTCGCACTTCTGCGGGTTCTCCTTGCAGAAGGCTTCGCGCTTCGCGCGGAGCTCCTTGCACTTCTCCGGATTCTGCTTGCACCACTCGGCTCGGGGACCGGCCGGGGGGGCATCGTCCGCGAGCGCCGCGCTCGCGCCGAGCCAGAGCCCGGCGATGGCTGCCACTCCGAGAAGGACCTTGCAGGTACGCACGCTGATCTCCTTGATGGATGGGATCCCGTCGGGGCTGGAGGTTACAACCCACGAGCCGGGAGTTGGTTGCGCAGGGGAATTTTTTCCAACCGCAGGCGCCGACACCGCGGCATGCTGGAGGGGATTCGGGCGGAGGGCCCCAGCCATGATCGCCAGGCTGCGCGCCAGCAACGAGTGGACCTTTGCGGGGATTCTGCCGCGGGCCGACCGCCTGCTCGCCGCCGCGTGGTGGACGGTGCTGGTCCTGCGGGGCCTGCTGCCGGCCGCCTTCGCCGTGGCGATGGGCGCGCTGGTCGGCGCGGTGCAGCAGGGCCACGGCCTCGCGGCGCCGCTCGCCGGGATGGGAACGGCCTTCGTCCTGATGCAGGTACTGGCGCCGATCCACCAGATGCTGAGCGCCAACCTCGGCAGCCGCACCGCCGCCTGGCTGTACGACCAGCTCACCCATGCGTGCGTCGAGCCGCCGGGCATGGGCCACCTCGAGGACCCGAAGCTCACGAACGACCTCACCATGGCGCGCGACTTCGACCTCGGCATCACGGGCCCCCCGATGAGCATCTCGATGGACTTCATCGCGGGCGGACTCGTCGAGATGGTGGGCGGGCTCGCGTCGGCGGCGGTGCTCGTCTTCTACGCCTGGTGGGCGCCGCTCGCGCTGGCCGGCGCGTGGCTCGCGACGCACTGGCTGCTGCGCGAGACGGCCGTGTGGCGCGATCGCGAGACGGACGCGGTGCGCTCCGCGCAGCGCCACGCCGACTACGCGTACCGGCTCGCGGTCGATCCGCCGGCCGCGAAGGAGCTGCGCCTGTTCGGACTGGCCGACTGGACGGTCGAGCGCTTCCGCGGCCTCCGGCGCCAGCTCTTCGAGCTGCGCTGGCAGGCCACGCGGCTGCGCGAGCGTCCGCTGCGCTGGAGCCTGCTCCTCGTGCTCGCGGCCAACCTGCTGGTGTTCGGGTGGCTCGGCGCCGACGCCGCGGCGGGTCGGCTCGCCCTCGATCGGCTGGTCATGTTCGCGACCGCCGCGGTCGGCACCAGCATGATCGCCTTCGGCGGTCTCTCGTGGGCGCTCGATGGCGCGGCGGCGCCCGCCTCGGCGGTCCTGCGCCTGCGCTCGGCGATGGACTCCGCCGGCGCGCTCGCGCGCGGCGAGCGGTCCGCCGCCGGGATGCCCGCCCGCGAGATCCGCTTCCGGAGCGTTCGCTTCGCGTATCCCTCCACCGGCGAGCCCGTTCTCGACGGCTTCGACCTCACGATCCCGGCGGGCTCGTCCCTCGCGATCGTCGGCCAGAACGGCGCCGGCAAGACGACGCTCGCCAAGCTCCTGTGTCGCCTCTACGACCCGCAGGCCGGCTCCATCGAGGTCGACGGCGTGGACCTGCGCGCGCTCGACCTCGAGAGCTGGCGCTCGCGCGTCGCCGCCGTGTTCCAGGACTTCATTCGCTTCCAGCTTCCACTGCGCGACAATGTGGCGCCGGGCGGCGCGCCGGACGAGACGGTCCGCGCGGCGCTCGCGGAGGCGGGTGCGTCGAGCCTCGCCGACCTCGACACCGTCCTGGCGCGCGGCTATCCGGGCGGCACCGATCTCTCCGGCGGACAGTGGCAGCGCGTCGCGCTCGCGCGCGCTCTCTGCGCCGTGAAGCAGGGCGCCGGCCTCGTCCTGCTCGACGAGCCGACGGCGCAGCTCGACGTGCGCGGCGAGGCCGAGATCTTCGACCGCATCCTCGCCGCCACGCGCCACACCACGACGATCCTGATCTCCCACCGCTTCTCGACGGTGCGCCACGCGGACCGCATCTGCGTGCTCGAGCACGGCAGGGTGATCGAGCTCGGCACACACGACGAGCTCATGGCGGCGGGCGGCCGCTACCGCACGATGTTCGACTTGCAGGCGTCGCGCTTCGGCGAGGACGCGCCGGAAGGACAGACCTTCGATGTCCTCGACTGACGACCTTCCGCCGGCGCTGCCCTCGATGTGGCGGGCGCTCAGGCGCGGCTACGAGGCCGAGCCGCTGCTCATCAGTGTCTCGTTCGGCCTCGCGCTCCTCGCCGCGCTCCCCGACGCGCTGATCGCGCTGTGGCTCAAGCTGCTGGCCGACGGCGTCCTCGGCGCGCGCCGTGAGCTCGTGCTCGGCGCGGCGGCGGGGCTCGGCGTCTCGGCGGTTGCGAGTTGGTTCCTGCGCCTCGTCAGCGACCGCACGCAGCGCCGCTTCCGCGACAAGGTGACGATCGCGCTCGAGTCGCACGTGGCGCGGCTCCAGGCGGGCGTCGCCACCCTCGAGCACCACGAGCGTCCGGAGTACCTCGACCGCCTCGCGGTGCTGCGCGACCAGGTTTTCGTGCTCGATCACATGTACATGTCGCTGTTCACGACCTGCGGCTGGGTGCTGCGCCTCGGCGTCACGCTCGCGCTGCTCGTGTCGATCCACCCGGCGCTGGCGCTGCTCGCCGTCTTCGCGCTGCCCACCGTGCTGACGTCGACGTGGCGGCCCGGCGTCGAGCGCGCGGCCGAGGAGCGCGGCGCGTCGGCGAATCGCCTGGCGCGCCACCTCTTCGAGACGGCCACCACGGCGCCGCCGGGCAAGGAGGTGCGCGTCACGCGGATCGGCGCAAGGCTCGTCGCGCAGCGGCGCGAGGCCTGGGAGCGCTGGTACGGGCCGGTCGGCGCGGCGCGCCGCGCCAGCGCCGCGTGGCACGCTCTCGGCTGGGCGATCTTCGGGCTCGCGTTCGTCGGCGCGGTGGTCTTCGTGGCCACCGTGTTGAAGGCGACACCGGGCAATGTCCTGCTGGTGCTGGCGGCGGGCTCGCGGCTCTCGGCGTACATCGGCGCGACGGTCGGCGAGATCGGCTTCCTGCGCGGCATCTGGCTGGACGGCTCGCGGCGCCTGGCCTGGCTCGAAGACTATGCGGCGGCGCTGGTCGAGGGCGCGGCGACGCCCGCCCCGGCGCGGCTCGCCGGCGGGATCCGGCTCGAGAACGTCTCGTTCGCCTATCCCGGCACGCAGCGCCTCGCGCTCGAGGACGTGAGCCTCGAGCTGGCGCCGGGCTCGGTCGTGGCGGTGGTCGGCGAGAACGGCGCCGGCAAGAGCACGCTGGTGAAGCTCCTGTGCCGCATGTACCCGCCGACGGCCGGGCGGATCCTCGTCGACGGCATGCCGCTCGCGCAGATCTCGCCCGAGAGCTGGCGCGCGCGGCTCGCCGGCGCATTCCAGGACTTCTTCCGCTTCGAGCTCCGCGCGCGGCACAGCATCGGCGTCGGCGACGTGCCGCGCCTCGACGACGCGCCGGCCGTCGAGACGGCGGTCGCGCGCGCGGGCGCGGGCGACGTGATCGAGCAGCTCACCGCCGGCCTCGAGACGCAGCTCGGACCCACCTGGCCAGGCGGCGTCGACGTCAGCTTCGGGCAGTGGCAGAAGCTGGC
>Ga0335070_10008370_pt1 | contig 12128 bp, 6 predicted proteins | sample Lox_Sample_13_FD_206722 | JGI IMG/M metagenome (GOLD analysis project Ga0335070, IMG submission 206722) | Soil microbial communities from Loxahatchee National Wildlife Refuge, Florida, United States - Lox_Sample_1.3 | ecosystem: Environmental > Terrestrial > Soil > Wetlands | place: USA: Florida...
GAAATGGCGCAAGAAAAAACCTGTGCGGCAGAGTACGCCCAAAAAACTCTTGACGCGGGGGCACGTTGTCATAGATGGGGCCTTTGCTCGACCCGGAGGGCCGACATGTCAAAGCCCAGCGATTCATCGCTGGGACCCGCCCCAAAAGATTTGCCAGTCCCGGCGGTCGCCTCACGACCGAAGCGACGGTATCTGAAAAATTCCCAAATCGGGATAAACTGGTTCTTTTATTTTCCCGCCCTCACGATTTTTCTTGCCTCCCCGCTCACCCCCGTCTACGACCAACTTCGTGGGCAAAGGATTTGTGTCTCTGTCCCCTCCGCGCCCAGCGCGCGGACAAATTTGCTCCTTGACAATTCCCCCACCGCGACCACATCACTCAGCACAACCTATTCTTTATCAATAAGATCTGGGAGAGATCAATACTTGTATGGATTGTATGTCAACAAAGACCAATACAAGTATTGAAATTCTGACAAACTGAGCAACCCAATCGTCCAATTTAGGCCCCTAACTCCCACGGGCTGAAATAGATACGTATAACTACCATAAGAATCAATTGGTTGGGAACAATTTTCCCCTAACCAACTGATTCTATTAGGTCGCTGTAAATAATTTTTGTCACTCTTAAGTTAACACCCGCTTGATGAACCCTCTCACCCCGAAAGTCCCCAGCACCGCCAGCCCAATCAGCAGCGCGACGAACGCCACCCAGGCCGGCATGTGCGGCACCATGGGGGTTAGCGCCGTCCGCAGACCCTCGCTCATGTACACCAGCGGATTGATGAGGACCAGGATTTGCAGCCAGCGGACGTTGTGCATCGCCGCCCACGGGTAATACACACAGCCGAAGAACGTCACCGGCACGACGATGATGCCAAACATCAGCGCAATCTGTTCGGGTTTTACCACCGTGCCGATGGCCAGCCCAACCGTTCCGGCGACCAGCGAAGCCAGAACTAGAATGCCGATCAGCGTTCCCCAACTCGACACGTGGACCTGCACCGGGGTAGCGGGAATGAAGTACACCAGGGGAAAAATCACCAGCGCCGCCAGCAGACTTTGCACCGCGCTGAAGACGATTTTCTCGATGGCCACCCAGGTCACCGGCAGCGGTGACATCACGCGGTCGTGAATCTCGCGGGTGGCGCCGATCTCCATCGACAGGGGCAGCGCGGTGGCCATGATGCCCTGAATGAAAATTCCGACGGCCAGCAGTCCGGGCAGGATCAGCGTTCCGAAGCTGGCCCCGGCGTTACTCTGGAAACCCTGCCCCATTCTGGGGAAGAGGTAGGTGAAGACGAAGACGAACATGAGCGGGTTCATCACGGTGCGGATGAGGAAAGGGATGACTTCACGCCGTAGCACGCTGATGTCGCGCAAAAGGAGGCCGCGGAACGAGCCCCAATAGAGTCTGGTGTTAGTCACGCAGGTCTCTCCCGGTGAGCTTAATGAATACGGATTCCAGGGTAGTTTCGCTGACCGAGATATCGCGCAGGTTGTCGCCGCCGATCGCAACCATCTCCGGCAGCAGGCCGCGGCGGCCGTCGGTAAACACCACCAAGCCCGCGTCGCTGCCCTCCACCGAAGTGATTCCGGGCAGGGCTTGCAGGCGGCTGCGCAGCCCGTCGGCGCTGGAATCCGTCAATTGCAACTGGAACACCTTTTGCGCGCCCACGCTGCTCTTCAGCTCTTCAGGAGTGCCGCACACCAGGATTTTGCCGTGGTCGATGATGGCGACGCGGCCGCATAACTGGTCAGCCTCTTCCATATAGTGGGTGGTAAGAACGATGGTGATCCCACGTTGTCGGAGTACGCGGATGATGTCCCACAATGCCAGACGTGTCTGGGGATCGAGACCGGCGCTGGGCTCGTCGAGAAACAGCACTTCGGGGTTGTGGGCGATGGCGCGGGCGATCTGCACGCGCTGCGCCAGCCCGCCGGAAAGCGCCCGCACCGACGCCTTCGCCTTTTCGGTCAGCTTGAACAGTTGAATCAATTCGGCGGTGCGCCTGGCCGACTCGGCGTGCGGAATCCCGAAGTAGCGGCAGTGGAAGTACAGGTTCTCCCAGACGGTGCATTGCCGGTCGAGGGTGTTGAACTGGGTGACGACGCCCATGTAGCGCCGGGCCTCGGAGGGATGCGCGACCACGTCGACGCCAGCGATGGTCACGCGGCCGGCAGTAGGCAGCGAGCGCGTGGTGCAAACGCTGATGGTGGTGCTCTTGCCCGCGCCGTTGGGGCCCAGCAGTCCGAATAACTCGCCGCGCTCGACCGCCAGGTCGATGCCTTTCACGGCCTCGACCGGCGGCTTGCCCGGATAGGTCTTGGCCAGCTTCTGAATGTTGACAATTGCGTCGGTAGAACTGTTCACGGCGCTCCGCTAGTTTCGCTTTGTGATTACCCCTATAAGTGTGTCACTAGTTTACCAGCGAAACATGCAGGTGAACGCCGCGCTAAGCATCCCGGGAGATACGATCCATGCAAGCTGCCGGGAGTGGATTGGAACCATAGCGAAACAACGTGGCCGTGGAGGCACGGCACATGTTGCCAGGGATGCGTTACGCTGTGGGTCAGTACTCGTGCGGGCAACACGCCGCTTCTGCCTCAGACGCTTTTCCGTTGGCTGCCTCCCGCCGCACCGACACCAGCACAAGCGTCGCGTCGTCTGCGAGCTTGCCCTTCGCGTGGCCGCGCACCGTCTGCAGAATTTGAGCGTGTCGTTCCTGCAGTTCTTTGTCGCCCTCGAGCATCAAACGCAGCCGTTCCGCTCCAAACTCTTCGCCACTCTCGTCGGCCGCTTCGGTGATGCCGTCTGTAAACAGCGCCAGGCTGTCACCCGCGTGAAGCCGGATACGCTCTGCCCCGCCCGCCCTCTGACTCAGCAGACCCAGCACCGGACGGGTACTCTCCAACAGTTCCACATCGCCATTCACATGACGCAGGATGGGTGGGCAGTGACCTGCGTTCACGTACTCCAGTGTGCAGGTCCCGACGTCCAATACTCCGTAGAACATGGTGACGAAGTGCTCGTTGCCTAATTGCTCGCGCAGGATCGCCTCGACCTCGCCGACGATTTTGGCCGCACCGCCATCGGCCACAGCGAGGGTGCTCACTGAGGCATGCAGCATCGCTGCGATCAGCGCCCCCGAAGTCCCCTTGCCCGATACATCGGCAACGCAGAAGTGCAGCGATTCCGGACTGGGCTGCCATACCCCGAAATAGTCGCCGCCCACCGTTCCCACAGGAATGCTCTCGCCGAATAGTTCGATTTCTTTGATTGCCACGTGCCGCCGGGGCACAATCCGCATCTGCACCTGTTGCGCGTCCTGCTTCTCGTACTCCGAGATCCTGTGCTGCGAGCGCACCTCGCGGCCACGGCGGGCGAGCGACTCCACTTTCTCCAGCAGCGCGTCATTGCGCCACGGCTTCTCGATAAAGTCCGACGCGCCTGACTTCATGGCGTTCACAGCGAGATCGACATTGCCCCAGGCCGTCAGCGCAGCGATGGGGAGGGTATTGTCCAATTGCCGCAGCGACTCAATCAGGTTGAGACCTTCCACCCCCGAAGTGCTATCGCGGCGGTAGTTCATGTCCACGAGCGCCAGATCGAAGTGCTGTTGGCCGGCGGCCAGCATCGCCTCCCGCGGGGAAGCACACAGCAGCACCGAATACCCGCGTCCGCGCAGCAGCATCGCCAGCGCCTCGCGCACATGCTCCTGGTCTTCGGCAATCAACACTCGGGCTTGTTCGTTTTCCTGTGGCATACACGGTATGTACTGTGAGATGCAGACTGATTGCCAATCGCCGGTCGCACAACCTCAACAGAATCAGCTGCGTAGGAACACGACCAGCACTGGCTTGCCCACCCATGCAACCACCCTGTCCGAAAACGGACACGGGTGATTCAAGTTCACTGTAAGAGAAATCGTCAATCGGCGAAGACCGGTACTTCGTCCTTCTTCCGCAACTGCTTTCTGCGCCACGGCAGAATCGACAGGAACCAGGCTTGTGCGCGGTCCATGTAGAGATACACCACCGGCGTCGTGTAGATGGTCAGCATCTGGCTCACCATCAGGCCGCCGACAATGGCGATACCCAGCGGACGCCGCAACTCCGAACCGGTGCCGTGCCCGAAGGCCAGCGGCACGGCACCCAGCAGTGCAGCCGCCGTGGTCATCATGATGGGCCGGAAGCGCAATAGCGCCGCTTCATGAATAGCGTCGAGCGGCGTCTTGCCCTGCCGCTCGCGCTCCAGCGCAAAGTCGATCATCATGATGGCATTCTTCTTCACGATACCGATGAGCAGCAGGATGCCGACCAGCCCGATCACGTTCAGCTCCATGTGGAAGAGCATCAGCCCCAACAGGGCACCAGTTCCCGCCGACGGGATGGTGGACAGAATGGTAATGGGATGGATGTAGCTTTCGTACAGCATGCCCAGCACGATGTACACCGCTACCAGCGCGGCCAGTATCAGCAACGGCTGCGACGACAGCGAGTCTTGGAACGCCGCCGCCGTCCCCTGGAAGGTGCCGTGGATGGTGCCCGGAAAACGCATCTCGCGCTGCATTTGCTCGATGGCCCTGGTCGCGTCGCCCAGCGAAGCCCCAGGACTGAGGTTGAAAGAAAGCGTGACTGCCGGAAACTGGCCCTGGTGGGCGACGGCCAGCGACGTGCTCGAGGGGCCGAAATGCGCGAACGACGACAGCGGCACCTGCGCCCCGGAACTGGTAATGATGTACACGCTCTGCAGCGCATCCGGTGTTTTTTGAAACTTCGGGTCCACTTCCAGCACCACCCAGTACTGGTTCAGGGTACGGTAAATGGGCGAGATCTCGCGCTGGCCAAACGCGTCGTACAGCACTTGGTCGATTTGCTGCGGCGTAATGCCCAGCCGAGCGGCGGTATCGCGGTCGATGACGATGTTCTGCGACAGGCCGTTGACCTGCTGGTCGCTATTGACGTCCTTCAACTGCGGCAGCGTGCGCAGCTTCGCCAGCAGCTTCGGCGCCCACTCATACAGCTCGTCCAGGTTTTCTCCCGAGAGCGTGTACTGGAACTGCGCGTTCGACAGCCGCCCTCCGATCTGCAGGTCCTGCATCGCCTGGAAATACAGGCTCGCGCCGGGCACGTGCGTCAATTGTGGACGCAGCCGGTTGATCACCTGGTCGGCACTGATTTTGCGCTCCTTCAGGGGTTTCAAGGTGGTAAAAATGCGGGCCTGATTCTGCGCGGCGCCTCCGCCCACCGAGGCGATCACGTTCTGCACCGCCGGGTCCCGCTTGACGATGTCCACCAACTGCATCACCTTCTGATTCATCGCCTCGAAGGATACGTCCTGGTCGCCTACCACGAAGCCAAAAATTCGCCCCGTGTCCTGCTGCGGGAAGAAGCCCTTGGGAATGATGATATAGAGGTAAACGTTTATCCCCACCGTGACCAGCACAATGGCCAGAATCAGCCCCTGGTGCCGCAAGACCCAGGCCAGCGCCCGCTGATAGCCGCGGTTCATGTGCTGGAAGCCGCCATCGCTCAGGCGATAGAACACGCCGTGTTTGGCTCCGTGCGGCGCCAGGAAATGCGCACACAGCATGGGGGTGGTGGTGAGCGACACCACCATCGATATCGCGATGGCCGAGCTGATAGTCATGGCGAACTCGTGGAACAGCCGTCCGATGAGGCCGCTCATCAGCAGGATGGGGATGAACACCGCCACCAGCGAGATGCTCATCGACATCACCGTGAAGCCGATCTCCCGCGAGCCCAGTAGCGCCGCCTCGAATGGCCTCATGCCGGCTTCCACGTGGCGCATCACGTTTTCCAGCACCACGATCGCATCATCCACTACAAAGCCCGTCGAGATCGTCAGCGCCATCAGCGACAGGTTATTCAGTGAATAGTCCATCAGGTACATCACCGCAAATGTGCCCACGATTGCCAGGGGCACGGCTACGCTGGGAATCACGGTGGCACGTACCTCGCGGAGAAACACGAACACCACCAGAACTACCAGTAACACCGAGATAATGAGCGTCCGCTGCACGTCGGCCACCGAGGCCCGTACCGTGGTGGTACGGTCCATTCCAATCTCGAGCTTCATGCCCTGCGGAATGGACGCCTTAAGAAAGGGCAGCGCGGCCGTCACCCGGTCCACGGTTGCGATGATGTTGGCTCCGGGCTGGCGGAACAGCACTGCCAGCACGCTCGGCTTCCCGTTGTAGCTGCCCGAGTTGTAGATATTCGAGTACGAATCCTCTACCGTCGCCACGTCTTCCAGGCGCACCGGTGCGCCATTGCGGTAGGCCACAATTAGCGGACGATATTCCTTCGCCTTCTTGAGCTGGTCGTTGGCCTGGATGACCAAGCTCTTCTGCTCACCCTGCAGCGAGCCCTTCGCCATGAGCACGTTCTCGCCCACCACGGCCCGGCGCACCGCTTCCAGTCCAAGGTTGAGTTTGTTCAGGATGTAGGGGTTGGCTTCGATGCGCACCGCCGGCTGCGACGATCCCCAAATGAACACCTGGCCAACGCCTTCGATCTGCGACAGTTTTTGTCCCAGGATCGAGTCGGCGGCATCGTACATCTGGTCCTTGGTCATGGTGTCCGACGTCATCACCAGGATCATGATCGGCGCATCCGCGGGATTCACCTTGCGATACGTCGGATTGCCCGGCATGTCGGCCGGCAGGGAGCCGCGCGCTGCGTTGATCGCCGCTTGCACATCGCGAGCGGCCGCGTCGATGTCGCGGTTCAGGTCGAACTGCATGGTGATGCCGGTGGATCCCAATTGGCTGGATGACGTCATCTGGTTGATGGCGGCAATTCGCCCAAACTGGCGTTCTAGCGGCGTAGCCACCGCCGACGCCATGGTCTCCGGACTGGCGCCCGGCAAGCCGGCCCCCACCGAGATCACGGGAAAGTCGATCTGCGGCAGCGGCGATACCGGCAATTGCGTATAGGCCAATCCGCCCGCCAGCAACAACGCCACCGTCAGCAGCGTGGTCGCAATCGGCCGATGAATCGCCGGTCCGGAGACGTTCATGCTAGTCTCCCGCTGCCTCTGTCGGTTTGGCCACCCGCAGGTTGCGCAGCGCCGCGCCCAGGCGGTCGAACCACAGGTAAACCACCGGCGTCGTGTACAGCGTCAGCAACTGACTGAACAGCAATCCGCCGACAATCGTGATGCCCAGCGGTCGGCGCAGCTCCGAGCCCGTCCCCGAGCCCACCGCCAGTGGAATTGCGCCGAACAACGCCGCAAACGTCGTCATCATGATCGGCCGGAAGCGCAGCAGGCACGCTTCGTAAATTGCGTCCTGCGGCCCCTTGCCCTCCTTACGCTCCGCCTCCAGCGCAAAATCGATCATCATGATGGCGTTCTTTTTCACAATGCCGATCAGCAGGATGATCCCGATCAGCGCCATCACCCCCAGCGACATGTGGAAAAGGTTCAGCGCCAGGATCGCGCCCACGCCCGCCGACGGCAGCGTGGACAGAATCGTAATCGGGTGGATGTAGCTTTCGTACAGCACGCCGAGCACGATGTACACCGTGATGATGGCGGCCAGGATGAGCCAGCCTTCGTTGGCCTGCGAGGCCTCGAACGCCCGCGCCGTCCCCTGGAACCGCACCTGGATGCTCGGCGGCACTCCGATCTCCGCCACCGCCGCATTGATGACATGCACCGCCTCACCGAGCGAGTACTGCCCTCCCAGATTGAAGGAGAACGTCACCGCCGGGAACTGCCCCTGGTGGTTGATGGCCAGCGGGCCGGTGGTGGATTCGTAGTGCGCGATCGCGCTCAGCGGCACTTGTCCACTCGTCCCCGGGACATAAATGTTCTTTAGCGAATCGGGATCCGCACGGAAAGTCGGGCCCACCTCCAGCACCACGTGGTACTGGTTCAACTGCGTGAACATGATCGACACCAGCCGCTGTCCGAATGCGTCGTACAGCGTGTTGTCCACCGCGGCCATGCTCACTCCCATGCGGGAGGCGGTGTCGCGGTCAATCACCAGCTTGGCCACGGCTGCCTGATTTTGCTGGTCAGTTGCGATGTCCCGCAACTCATGGAGGGTTTTCAGCTTGGCCAGCAGCCGGCTTGTCCACACTGCCAGTTCCTGCGGATCGGCGTCCTCCAGGCTGAACTGGTACTGGGTGCGGCTGATCCGGTCTTCCACCGTCAGGTCCTGCACCGGCTGCATGTAAAGTGTGATGCCCTCAACTCCGGCCACCTCTTGCTGCAGCCGCCTGATGATTGCGGACACATCGTCTGAGCGCTCATCTTTGGGCTTCAGGTTGATCTGCACCCGGCCGCTGTTGGGTGTGGTGTTGGTCCCGTCCACGCCGATGAACGACGACAGGCTGGCGACGTCTCGGTCCTTCAGTATGGCGGCCGCCAGCCGTTGCTGCCGCTCCGCCATCGAGGCGAACGAAACGCTCTCCGGCGCATCGGATATCCCCGTGATCACGCCCGTGTCCTGAATGGGGAAGAACCCCTTGGGCACAATCATGTACATCCAGATGGTCGCAAAAAGTGTGCCGATGGTGACCAGCAGAGTCGCCGTCTGGTGGCGCAGCACGAATTGCAGCGTGCGCCCGTAAAACGCAATCGTCTTGTTGAATATGTTTTCCGACGCCTGATAGAAGCGCCCGTGGTGGGCTTCGTCGCGCTGCCGCAGCAGCAGCGCGCACATCATGGGCGTCAGCGTCAGCGAAATGACCGCGGAAAGCAGTATGGTCACGCTCAGCGTAATTGCGAACTCGCGAAACAGCCGTCCCACAATGTCGCCCATGAACAGCAGCGGAATCAGCACCGCAATCAGCGACACCGTCAGCGAGACGATGGTGAACCCGATCTGCCCCGAGCCCCGCAGCGCCGCCTCCAGCGGCGAGTGGCCCTCCTCGATAAACCGGGAGATGTTCTCGATCATTACAATCGCGTCATCCACCACGAAGCCGGTCGAGATCGTCAGTGCCATGAGCGATAGGTTGTCGAGCGAGAAGTTCAGCAAGTACATCACCCCAAACGTGCCCACCAGCGAAAGGGGTACCGCAATGCTGGGAATGATGGTTGCGGAAAGCGTGCGCAGGAACAGGAAGATCACCGCTACCACCAGCACCACTGTGAGCATCAGTTCGAACTGCACGTCGGCCACGCTGGCGCGGATGGTATTGGTGCGGTCGGTCAGCACGCTGACCTTCACCGAGGCGGGAAGGTTGGCCTGCAACTGTTGCAGCCGCAGCTTGACGCTGTCCACCACCCGAATAATGTTGGCGCCCGGCTGCCGCTGAATATTCAGGATCACCGCCGGGGTGGTATTCATCCACGCCGCCTGGTATGCGTTCTCCGGGCCCTCGATCACCGTGGCTACGTCGGATAGCCGCACCGGGCTGCCATTCTTGTAGGCAATGATGATGTCGGCGTAATCCTGCGGCTTGAACAACTGATCGTTGGCGTTGATGGTGTAGGCCTGCCGGCGGTCCTGCAGTTGCCCCTTGGCCAGGTCCACGTTGACCTGCCCGATCACGGTGCGTAGTTGTTCCAGGCTGATGCCGTAAGAGGCCAGCGTCGTCGGGTTCGCTTCGACGCGCACCGCCGGCTTCTGCCCGCCACTAATGGTCACCAGCCCCACCCCGGGCAACTGCGAAATCTTCTGCGCAAACGTGGTGTCGGCCAAGTCCTCTACCTTCGGCAGCGGCATGCTGTCGGAGGTCATCGCCAGCGTCAGGATGGGAGCGTCCGCCGGGTTCACCTTGCTGTAGATGGGCGGCGTCGGGAGGTCAGCAGGCAAAAACGTCTGCGCGCTGTTGATGGCGGCCTGCACCTCCTGCTCGGCCACGTCGATGTTCTCTTCCAGCTCGAACTGCAGCGTGATCACCGACGCGCCGAACGAACTGCTCGACGTCATCTGGTTCAGTCCGGGCAACTGCCCGAACTGCCGCTCCAGCGGAGAGGTGATCGACGACGCGGTCACCTCCGGGCTGGCGCCCGGATAAAAGGTCACCACCTGGATGGTGGGGTAATCGACTTGCGGCAGCGCCGAGATGGGAAGTTGGGTGTAAGCTACCAGGCCCACCAGCAGCAGGGCCGCCATCAGCAGCGAGGTGGCGATGGGCCGCAGAATGAATGGCCGCGAAATACTCATGACTGCGATCCGCTGAAGTCCACGTTCTCGGCGTTCTTCGATTGGTTCGACTGATTCACTGGGGCCTGCGGCGTCACCCGGCTGCCCGCCTGCAGTTTCTCCTGCCCGTCTGTCACGACTCGTTCGCCGGGTTCGAGCCCAGACCCGATCACCGCCGTGTTCCCTTGCGTCAATGCCACCTGTATCGGCCTCACCTGCACCGTGTCAGTGGCATCCACCAGGTAGGTGAACGTGCCCTGCGGGCCGCGCTGGATGGCGCTCACCGGCACCGTAATGGCGTCCTTCTTCGTCTCCAGCAACAGGTGCACATTGACGAACTGGTTCGGCCACAGATTGTTGTCCGGGTTTTCGAACACCGCCTTGAATTTCGCCGTGCCGGTTGTCTGGTCGATCTGGTTGTCAATGGTCAGCAACTTGCCGGTTGAGAGCTTCGTCCGGTCGTCGCGGCTGTAAACGTCCACCTCCAGCGTGCCTTGCTTCATGCGCTCTCGCACCGCCTGTAGTTGGTCTTCCGGCAAGGTAAACACGATGGCGATGGGATGCATCTGCGTGATAATCGCCATCGGCGTGGTGGCCGACGCCTGCACATAATTCCCGATGTCCACCTGCCGCAATCCGATCCGCCCATTGATCGGCGACGTGATCCGCGTGTACACCAGGTTCAGCTTGGCATTATCGATGGCAGCTTTGTCGGCGGCGATGGTTCCGACATATTGCCCCAGTGATGCCTCCTGCGTATCCAGGTCCTGCTTGGCAATCACACCGCTCTCGAAGAGGGCTTTCTGGCGTGCGTACTGCACCTTGGCATAGTCATACTGCGCCTCGTCACGCTGCAGGTTGGCCTGCGCCGTGGCTAGCGCCACCTCGTAGGGCCGCGGGTCGATCTGGATCAGGAGTTCCCCTTCCTTCACATCCTGTCCCTCGACGAAATTGACCTTCGTGATCTGGCCGTCAATGCGCGTCTTCAGCGCAACCGTGTTGAATGCCTGTACCGAGCCCAGCCCGGTGAGATACACCGGGAAATCGCGCTGCCGCACCTCGGCCACTCCCACCGGTACCGACGGAGGCGGCCCACTCGCCTTGGCGTTCTTCTGCCCGCGGCTGCACCCCGCCAGGGCGCCGCAAATCAACACCGCTAGCCCGAGTCCAAGGCCCAGCTTATGAATTGCCCGTACTCTCAAGATTTCCTCCTCGCTGGCATCCGGCACGGCAACTGGCACGAATGAGGCCGCCGCCAGGGGGGTACTTCGGCTGCACCGAAAGGTGCCGATTACAATAGTATTAACCCCACCTAATTAGACTTGAGGGCCGTCGGAGTTGCCGTTAAGAGAGGGTGAAGGAAGGTTAAGTTTTGTGAAGGATCCCACCACATCCCGAAACAATTCTTCACCGCACCCACCCTCCGGAAAAGGCAAAATGAGTTCGGTGAACCAACTCCTCATCATCGATGACGATCGTGCCCTCGTCAACTTGCTCCGCCGCTTCCTGGAGTCCGAGGGTTTCCATATTGACGCCGCTTACGATCACGACAGCGGTCTGGCCGCCGCCCTCTCCAATCACCACGAACTTATCGTCCTCGATGTGATGCTGCCGGGCGGCTCCGGGTTCGAATTACTCAAGGCGCTGCGTCATCACTCCGACATTCCGGTACTCTTGCTCACCGCCCGAGGCGAGGCCGTCGACCGCATCCTCGGCCTCGAAATTGGCGCCGACGATTATCTCGCAAAGCCCTTCGATCCGCGCGAGCTGGTGGCGCGCATCCGCGCCGTGCTGCGCCGCACTCGCGAGGCTGCGTCCGGCGTCTCCCGGCCCGACCACGACGAAGTGCTGCAGGTCGGCGATATCGAGCTCTCCATCGGCAGCCGCAGTGTGACCTGCGGTGGCAAGCCGGTGGATCTGACGTCGGTCGAATTCAACGTGCTGGAATTGCTCTTGCGCAACGCCGGCAGCGTCGTCACCCGCGAGCAGATCGCCGAGGTC
>Ga0335070_10008371_pt1 | contig 12128 bp, 11 predicted proteins | sample Lox_Sample_13_FD_206722 | JGI IMG/M metagenome (GOLD analysis project Ga0335070, IMG submission 206722) | Soil microbial communities from Loxahatchee National Wildlife Refuge, Florida, United States - Lox_Sample_1.3 | ecosystem: Environmental > Terrestrial > Soil > Wetlands | place: USA...
GACTGGATGGGCTATGTCGCCAGGCGCAATCTGATCCGGCCGGCGAGCCGCATCGATCTGCTCGGCAACCGCCTGGTGCTGGTCGCGCCAAAGGACAGCAAGACCGCGGTCCATATCGCGCCCGGCTTCCCGCTCGCCACGCTGCTTGGCGACGGGCGGCTCGCGATGGCCGATCCCGCGCACGTGCCGGCCGGCAAATACGGCAAGGCGGCGCTCGAGAAGCTCGGCGTCTGGGCCTCGGTCGCGCAGAAGATCGCGCCGGCCGACAATGTGCGCGCGGCGCTGCTGCTGGTGGCGCGCGGCGAGACGCCGTTCGGCATCGTCTACGCGACCGACGCGGCCGCCGAGCCCAACGTCAAGATCGCCGACGCTTTCCCGGCCGGCAGCTACCCGCCGATCGTCTATCCGGCGGCGGCAACGGCCTCATCGAAGAACCCGGCAGCGGCGCGTTATCTCGCCTATCTGCAGAGCGCGGCCGCGCGCACGATCTTCGAGAAGCACGGTTTCACGGTGTTGCAGGCGGCGAAGACGAATTAGCAGCGGATGATCGTGCAACGGCCCCTCACCCGGCGCGCTGCGCGCGCCACCCTCTCCCATGGGGAGAGGGGGACATCACCGTACCCCTCTCCCTCGGGGAGAGGGAGGGACCCGGCGCGCAGCGCCGGGAGGGTGAGGGCGCGGGCCGACGCACCGGGCGCAGCCCGCCGCCGCCGCTAGCGTCCATGTTCGACCTCAGCCCGGCCGAGATCGTCGCGATCGAGCTGAGCCTCAAGGTCGCGTTCTGGGCCATGGCGGCGAGCCTGCCCTTCGGCGTACTGGTCGCGATGGTGCTGGCGCGCACCGAGTTCTGGGGCAAAAGCATCGTCAACGGCCTGGTGCACCTGCCGCTCGTCCTGCCGCCCGTCGTCACCGGTTATCTGCTCCTGCTGCTGCTCGGCCGGAACGGCCCGCTCGGCCATCTGCTCGACCAATGGCTCGGCATCGTGCTGGCGTTCCGCTGGACCGGCGCGGTGGTCGCGGCGGCGGTGATGGGCTTTCCGCTCATGGTGCGGGCCATCCGCCTCTCGGTCGAAGCGATCGACCGGCGGCTCGAGGCGGCGGCCGCGACCCTCGGCGCGGGGCCCGTGTGGGTGTTCGTCACCGTCACCCTGCCGCTCATGCTGCCCGGCATCGTCGCCGGCATGCTGCTGACCTTCGCGCGCAGCCTCGGCGAGTTCGGCGCGACCATCACCTTCGTCTCGAACATCCCCGGCCAGACCCAGACCCTGTCGGCCGCGATCTACACGCTTACCCAGGTGCCGGGCGGCGACGCCGGCACCCTGCGCCTCACTGTCGTCTCGATCGTGCTGGCCATGGCGGCGCTGCTCGTCTCCGAGGTGCTGGCGCGCGCGGCCCAGCGGCGCGTGGCGGGCGCATGAGCCTCGAGGTCGCGGTCGAGCGCCGGCTCGGCGCCTTCGCGGTCGACGCGGCGTTCACCGCCGGCGCCGGCATCACCGCGCTGTTCGGCCGGTCCGGCGCGGGCAAGACTTCGATCGTCAACATGATCGGCGGCTTGCTCCGCCCCGACCGCGGCCGCATCGCGGTCGACGGTCAGGTGCTGTTCGACGACCAGGCGCGCATCGACGTGCCGGCGCATCGCCGCCGCGTCGGCTATGTCTTCCAGGAGGGCCGGCTCTTCCCGCACATGACGGTGCGGCAGAATCTGCTCTACGGTCGCCGCTTCGCGCCCGCCGCCGCGCGCTATGCCGAGCTCGACCAGGTCGTGGCGCTGCTCGGCCTCGAGGCGCTGCTCGGGCGCCGGCCGGGCGCGCTCTCGGGCGGCGAGAAGCAGCGCGTCGCCATCGGCCGCGCGCTTCTTGCCAGCCCGCGCATCTTCTTGATGGACGAGCCGCTCGCCTCGCTCGACGCCGCGCGCAAAGCCGAGATCCTGCCCTATGTCGAGCGGCTGCGCGACGAGCTGAAGGTGCCGATCGTCTATGTCAGCCACGCGCTCGACGAGGTGACGCGGCTCGCCACCACGCTGGTGATCATTTCCGACGGCCGCGTCGCCGCGGTCGGCGCGCCCGAGGACGTGATGAGCCGGCTCGACCTCAAGCCGCTCACCGGGCGCTGGGAGGCCGGCGCCGTGCTCGACGCGCGCGTCGCGCGCCACGACGCCGCGTACGAGCTGACCGAGCTCGCCGTGCCGGGCGGGACGCTCCAGGTGCCGCGCATCGACTTGCCTGTGGGCGCGCGGTTGCGCGTGCGCCTGCGCGCGCGCGACGTCGCCGTTGCCCTTGGCCGTCCCGACAATCTCAGCATCCGCAACGCGCTCGTTGGGCGCATCGTCGAGCTCAAGAGCGAGGCGGGACCGTTCGCCGAGCTGCGCATCGATCTCGGCGGCGCCTTCGTGCTGGCGCGCCTCACGCGCCTCGCCGTCGCCGAGCTCGGCCTGCGCACCGGCCAGGAGGTGCAGGCGCTGATCAAGAGCGTGGCGCTTGACCGCCACAGCCTAGGCGGGGCGCCCGAGCGCGGCGACGGCGGCTGATCGGCAAGCTTGCTCGCGGTCGATCAGGACGCCCGGCGGCGCGAGCGCGCCTTGGCGCCGGACTCGATCGCGTCCTCGAAGGCGCGGATATGCCCGGCGAGCGACTGGCGCGCCTCGCGCTCCATGGCGCGGTAGCGCGCGATCAGGGCGCGGCCGAACGGCGTCAGCTCGGCGCCGCCGCCGCTCTTGCCGCCGGCCTGGGTGACGACGACCGGCTCGCGGAAGATCTGGTTAAGGCTGTCGATCAAGAGCCAGGCGCGCCGATAGGACATGTTCATGGCGCGGCCCGCCGCCGAGATCGAGCCGGTCGCGCCGATATGCTCGAGCAGGCGGACCTTGCCCGGCCCGAGGCGCCCGGCGTCCTCGAAATCGATGCGCAGGCTGAGCGACGCTGACGGCTTGCTGGTCATCGGCGGGCCTCCCCGGCCGGCATGGTACACCGCCGGCCGGGAAGGCGTCGCCCTCAATGTCGCCTCAGGCGGCCGACTTGGGCTGCTGGATGCCGCCCTGACCCCCTTGGCTTTGCCGAGATCAGGCCAGGTCGAAGCGATCGGCGTTCATCACCTTGGTCCAGGCCGCCGCGAAGTCCTTCACGAACTTCTCTTGCGCGTCGGCGGCGCCATAAACTTCGGCAACGGCACGCAGCTCAGAGTTGGCGCCGAAGACGAGATCGACGCGCGTGCCGGTCCAATTCGGTTTGCCGCTCCTGCGGTCATGTCCTTCGAACACATTATCGTCCGCGGTCGCCTTCCATTCCGTGCCCATGTCCAAGAGGTTCACGAAGAAGTCGTTGGTCAGCGTCTCCGGACGCTTGGTGAAGACGCCGTGCTGCGACTTGCCGACGTTCGCACCCAAGACGCGCAGGCCGCCGACCAGCACCGTCATCTCGGGCGCGGTCAGCGTCAGCAGTTGCGCCTTGTCGATCAGGAGCTCCTCTGCCGACACGCTGAACTTGGCCTTGAGGTAGTTGCGGAACCCGTCCGCGACCGGCTCGAGATAGGCAAAGGACTCCACGTCGGTCTGCTCCTGCGAGGCGTCGGTGCGGCCCGGGGCGAAGGGAACGGTCACATCGTGTCCCGCCTTTTTGGCGGCTTGCTCGATGGCGGCCGAGCCGCCGAGCACGATCAGATCGGCGAGCGACACTTTCTTCCCGCCGCTTGCGGCACCGTTGAACGCCTTCCGCATGCCGTCGAGGGTTTCGAGCACCTTCGCCAGCTGCGCAGGCTGGTTGACCGCCCAGTCTTTCTGCGGAGCAAGACGAATGCGCGCGCCGTTCGCGCCACCGCGCTTGTCGGAGCCGCGGAAGGTGGCGGCCGAGGCCCAAGCGGTCGAGACGAGCTCGGAGATGGAAAGTCCCGATGCGAGGACCTTGGCTTTGAGAGTCGCGATGTCCGTCGCGTCGATCAGCTTGTGATCGACGGCCGGAACCGGGTCTTGCCAGATCAGCTCTTCGGCCGGGACTTCCGCGCCGAGATAGCGTGCGCGCGGACCCATGTCGCGGTGCGTGAGCTTGAACCACGCGCGGGCAAACGCGTCCGCGAATTCGTCCGGATGCTCGTAGAAGCGCCGGGAGATCTTCTCGTAGGCCGGATCGACCCGCAGCGCGACGTCGGTAACCAGCATGGTTGGCACGTGACGCTTCGACGGATCGAAGGCGTCCGGAATTGATTCGGGCGCGTTCTTCGCCTTGAACTGATACGCGCCGGCCGGGCTCTTGGTCAGCTCCCATTCGTAGCCGAACAGGTTCCAGAAGAAGTTGTTGCTCCACCTCGTCGGCGTCGAGGTCCAGGTGACTTCCGGACCGCCCGTGATCGCGTCGCAGCCTTTGCCCGTCTTGTAACTGCTCTTCCAGCCGAGGCCCATCTGCTCGATCGGCGCGGCTTCCGGCTCGGGGCCGATCAGCTTCGGGTCGCCCGCGCCGTGGGTCTTGCCGAAGGTGTGGCCGCCGGCGATCAGCGCAACCGTCTCCTCGTCGTTCATCGCCATGCGCTTGAAGGTCTCGCGGATGTCGATGGCGGCGGCAGCCGGATCCGGCTTGCCGTTCGGCCCCTCGGGATTGACGTAGATGAGGCCCATCTGAACGGCGGCGAGCGGATTCTCGAGATCCCGCTCGCCCGAGTAGCGCTTATCGCCGAGCCAGGTGTCCTCGGCGCCCCAATAGACGGCCTCGTCGGGCTCCCACACGTCGGCGCGGCCGCCGCCGAAGCCGAAGGTCTTGAAGCCCATCGACTCGAGCGCGACGTTGCCGGCCAGAATTATCAGGTCGGCCCATGAAATCTTGCGGCCGTATTTCTGCTTGATCGGCCACAGGAGTCGGCGCGCCTTGTCGAGGTTGGCGTTGTCCGGCCACGAGTTGAGCGGCGCGAAGCGCTGCTGTCCGGTGCCGGCGCCGCCACGGCCGTCGCCGATGCGGTAGGTGCCCGCCGCGTGCCATGCCATCCGGACCATGAGTCCGCCATAGTGGCCGAAGTCGGCCGGCCACCAGGCCTGGCTGTCGGTCATCAGCGCGGTGAGGTCTTTCTTCAGGGCCTTGAGGTCGAGCGACTTGAACTCCTTCGCATAGTCGAAATCCTCGCCCATCGGATTTGACTGGGACGAGTTCTGGCGGAGAATTTTGAGATTGAGCTGCTTCGGCCACCAGTTGCTGTTCGACCTCATTCCGACACTTGTGGTGCCGTGCACGATCGGGCACTTGCCCGCGCTCTTGTCGCCGGTTCCTTCCATGTCACCCTCCAATCGCATTCCGTGATTTCCCTCTGACGGCTCCCAATGAAATTAAATCTACGAAGCCTGTTTGATCGGTCATTGAGGTTGATCAAGCTTCAACCGCCGTCCTCGTTGGCGGGCTGGCGGTCCGAGAGGCGCACCCGGGCACAAATTGTAATTATAATAATTCTAATTATTGCGGCGGCGGATGTCAAGAATGAGGGGCGGAGCGCCACAGCGAGTATCGGATCGGCGCTCTACCGGATCGGCAGGGTGACGGCGACGTGCCGCTTGTCGAAATCGCTGATCAAGGGGCTGAGCGTGATGGTCCAGGAGCCGGCGAGGGGCAGATCGAGCGCCTCGACGCGGAAGTGCCCGGGCTCGATCGGGCGCGCCGGGCGCAAGAGCGGCTCGATGCCGGCGGCCGGCAGCGCCAGCTCGACCTCGAGCTCGCGCGCGGCGAGCGGCGCGCCGTCGGGTCTCTGCAGGAAGACGTCGAGGACGTTGCGGCCTGCACGCGCCGGGCTCAGCGCGACGGTCGCGGTCAGCTCGGGCGCGCTGGCGACGACCGTATAGCCGTTGGCCGCGTGCCGGTGCGCCGCGCCGAGCGAGCGCGGCGGCGGGGTCTGGCCGAGCGCCGCGGTCAGCACCAGGATCATCGCCGCCATCGCCATCTCGGCGGTGATGCTGCTGGCGAGCGCGCGCGCCGCGGCCGCCTCGCCCGCGGCCAGGCGCGGCGCCAGCCGCAGCTTGTTCCACGCCGCGAGGCCGAGCAGCGCGGCGACCGCGACGAGCTTGACCAGCAGCAGCCGGCCGTAATCCGTGGCGACCAGGGCCGCCGGCGTCTCGACCTGCACGACGGCGAGCGCCAGACCGGCGAGGACCAGAATCGCGACCGCGGCCAGCGCGCGGCGCGAGAAGCGCGCGACCAGCGCGGCGGCGACCGGCCGCGGCTCGCGCGCGAGCACGATGCGCAGCGGCCAGAACGCGCCGAGCCAGAAGGCCATGGCGAGGCCGTGCAGCAGCACGGCCGGCACGGTGAGCGCGCGGGGCGCGGCGCTCGCCGCGTGGCCGGTCAGGGCGAGCGCGCCGACAGCCCCCAAGGCGCCGACGGCGAGCGCGCCGGTCGACGGGCGGCCCGGCGGCAGGGCGAGCCCGAGCAGCAGGATCGCGAGCGCGCCGGCGGCGACGAGCGCGCTGGCGCCGGCCGTGCTCGCGAGGCCGAGCGCCCAGACGGCCGGCCGCGCCAGCGCGTCCACGGCGGCGGCGCTCAGCAGCCCGCCTTCGAGGCCGATGCCGAGCAGCGCCGTCAGGATCGCGAGCGCGGCGGGCCAACGCAGTCCCCGGCGGATGGCGATTGTCGCCGCGCCCGCGGCGCGGCCGGCCACGAGCAGGAGAAAGAGCGCGCCGCCCGCGGCGACGGCGAGCATGCCGAGATGCAGCGCGCGATCGACGATGACCGCGCCGTTCCAGCGCGCCTCGGCGATGGCGTCCGCGTCGGCGGGCAAGGGCGGCACCGTGGCGCCGGCGCCGACCGTGAAGACAAACGCCCCGCCCACGGGATGCGAATCGGCCGAGGTCACGCGATAGCTCACGACATAGCCGCCCGCGGCCAATGCGGCGGGTAGCGCGACCCGCACGACACTGTCCTCGGCGCGCGCCTCGCTCGGCACCGCCGTGCCGTCGCCGCGCAGCACGCGCACGACGATCGGCGTCACCGGCTCGTCGAAGCGGAGCAGAATCTCGCGCGGCCCCTGCACGAGCGCGGCACCGTCGGCGGGCGCCGTCTCGAGCAGCGCGGCGTGCGCCCGCGCCGGCCCCGGCGCGAGCGCGCCGAGGCCGATCAGCAGGACGATGAGCGCCGCCGTGCGCCGCATGACGACGCGCGGGCTAATGCGCCGCCTTCGGCGTCAGCAACAGCGCCGGCGCCGGCTCGCGGTAGTCGCGCGACGTCTTGCCCGCTTCCGGCACCTCGATCCAGCGGTGCACGCCCTTTTCGCATTCCTGCACGATCTTCCAATAGAGCGTCGTGCCGGGCTTCTCGGGCAGCTTCACGCTCATGCGGAACTCGTCGTAATAGGCGTCGGGCAGGCGGCCGGTCCAATCGACCTCGCGCACGGTCTCGGTGATGACGTTGCCGTGGCCGTCCTTGATCGGCGGATCGACGCGCGCCGTCTCGATGGCGAGCTGCCAGCCGGGCTTGGGCTGCGGCTTGACGCCGGTCACGCCCTCGGGAATCTGGACGCGCAGCTTCTCGGTCGGCGAGCCGGCGCAGCCATGGGGCACGCGCAGGACGGCGATGTAGTAGCTGTCGGCCGGCGCCTCGGCGCGCTCGAGCGTGACATGGGCGAGGGCGGGCAGGGCAATTGGAACGACGGCAGCCGCGAGCGCGGCCGCGCGCAATGAAGCATACATGGGACGAACTCCTCGATCGATCGCAGGGGCCGGCGCGGCCGGGCGCTCAGCGCGCCGCCGCGTCGGCGTGAACACTTAGGCGATGGTCAGGCGATCGAGGGCGGCGCGCGCGGGCCGGGCGAGAGATGGACGAGCTGGCGCGGTGCGGCCGTGGTGCGCGTCGGCCGCACCGTGTTGTTCGACGCGACCGGCACCGGCGCCGTCCAGGGCGCCGGGGGCAGCGCCGCCTGGGCGTGCTGGAGCGTCTGGCAGATCGGGCAGGAATAGGGGCGGTGCGCCGGGTCGCCCTTGCCGTCCGTCCGGGCCGGCGGGACCTGGACCAGGCGCAGGCCGTCGGGCGTGCACAACTCGTAGACGATGACGCCGGGCGGCGGCGCACCCGGCTGCGCAGCGGCGGCGCGGGCGTGGTGGGCGAGCGGCAACGCCGAATAGAACAAGAGGGCGAGAATGCCGATCCAGGCGCGCCACGTCGCGCCCGCCCTGACTCGTCCGGCCTTTATCGATCGGCTGCGCCGCATGGCCGCCCTCCCCACGGAAAGGCTAGCCGCGGCGCCCGTGCCCCATCAAGCGCGGCCCAGGGCCTGCGTCACCGTGACGCTGGCCGGCGGCGCGCCGGTCACATCACGGCGAGCAGGTCTCGGCACAGCGCCGCGCAGCTCTCGCAGGCGTCGCGGCACAGGCGGCAATGATCGTGGATCTGCGCATGCTCCCCGCACGCCTCGGCGCAGGCCTCGCAGGCGGCGATGCACGCCTCGATCTGGCGGCGCTGCAGCTCGGGCTTGCTGGCGGTCTGGCGCGCGATGATGCGCGCCGTCGCCTCGCAGATCGCGGCGCAGTCGAGACACTGGCGGATGCAAATGGCGAGCTCTTTCGACTCGTCCTCGCCGAGGCAGGCGTCGGCGCAAATCGTGCACGTCTCGGCGCTCTCGTAGCAACCCTTGACGCTGGCCGCGAGCACGTCCAAGCGGTCGGCGGCGGGCGGCGTCGGATGGGCGCGCAGCAGATCGGCCGTGCTCACGCGCCTGCTGCGTGTCGGTTGCGGAAAATCGATCTCGGTCAAATCAGTCGCCATGATCCTGCCCTCCGGCAGGCGCGTCGGGGAGGCCGCGCCTGTCGGTTTCCTCCGGTGAACGCTATTTGGAGACGCCGGGCGCCTCGCGCATGGCGGGGCCCGTGTCGCCGGCGGGCGGGTTCCGGCCCATGCTGCCGCCGGCGCTGGCCGGGACGATCTTGGTCGCGATGTTCTGGCCGCCCTTCGATTCGTAGGACACCGTCACCTTGGCGCCCATGCGCAGATTGGCCAGCGTGACGGCGGGATCGAGCTTGAAGCCCTCGCCGCTGTCGAGCGTGATCGTGCGCTTGGCGGCGTCGATCGATTGGATCGTCCCGCTCGCCTCCTCGGCGTTGGCGAGACCGGCGGTTGCCAGCAGCGCGACGCCGGCTGCCGCTGCAAAGAGCTTTCTCATGCTTCTTCCTCCGCGTGATGGCGAATGTCCCGCGCCGCCGCGCCTGTCGCGGGCGCGGCGCCAAGGAAACGCGCGCCGGCTTCGACCATTCCGGCGCGCGTTCCGAGAGGTGCCTGGCAACGACGGCTAGCGGCTCGTGCCCATGCCGCCGCTGCTGCCGCCCATGCCGCCGCCGCTCATGCCGCCGCCCGGCTTGGACGGCTGCTCGAGCTTGCGCCGCTCGGCTTCCTGCTCCGACTTGACGTCGGCCTGGGTCTTGAACGACGGCGCGCTCTTGAGTTGATCCTTGGTCAGGTTCACGGTCGCGACCTGGTCGCTGCCGCTGCCCTGGACCTGCAGCTCGTTCCAGGCGAGGCCGACATGCTTGTCGCCGATGCCGAGGAAGCCGCCGACCGAGACGACGGCGCCGACGATGCGGTTTTGATCGTCGAGGATCAGGTCGGAGACCTTGCCGACGCTCTCCTTCTGCGGGTTCTGAACCTTCATGCCGATCATGGTCTCGGCCATCTTCTGGCTCTCGGCCTGCTGGGTGATGAACCCGCCGGTCTGAGTCGTCGCCTTGTCGGCGGCCGCGCTCTTGTCGGCTTTCGTGCCGGGCATAGACGACGCGCCCTTGTCGGGAGCCGTCGTGCCCTGGGACTTGTCGGTCGCGGCCGGATTGTCGGCCGGCGCGGAGCGTTCCATCTTGGTGCCGCTATCGGGCGCTGCCGTCTGCGCATAGGCGGGCGCCGCAAGCGCAAGCGCCAGCGCGCTCGCCGCAAGCAGGGTGATCCTCCTCATCGGAAATCTCCTTTCTTGGTCCTGGCGGTGGTACCCGGATTAACCCGGCGCGGCGCGACAAGTTCCGCGCCGCGGCCCGGCCGCAGATCCGCTTCAGCGCGCCAACCCTGTGCGCTTTCTGGCAAATCCGGCGTTCAGGCGGTAAAGTCATAGACCCGTCGCGCTAGCCGGCGCGCGGACCGCCAGGGAGGAGTTTCAGAATGGCCGAATTCGCGCCGCGCCTCGACGACATGAAATTCGTGCTGCGCGAGGTGGTCGGTATCGACCGGGTCGCCGCGCTGCCGGGCTATCAGGACGCGACGCCCGACGTGGTCGACGCCGTGCTCGAGGAGGCCGGCAAGTTCGGCCGCGAGGTGCTGGCGCCGCTCAACCATGTCGGCGACGAGCAGGGCTCGGTGCTGGAGAACGGCGTCGTGCGCACGCCCGAGGGCTTCAAGGACGCCTATCGCCGGTTCGTCGACGGCGGCTGGAACGCTGTGCAGTTCGAGCCGGAGTGGGGCGGGCAAGGCCTGCCCTGGATGATTTCGAACGCGGTGCAGGAGATTTGGGACGCGGCCAACACGTCCTTCGCGCTCTGTCCGATGTTGGGCCAGGGCGCGGTCGAGGCGCTGTCGGCTCACGGCTCGCGCGCGCAGCAGGAGAAGTGGCTGCCCAAGTTGGTCTCGGGCGAATGGACCGGCACCATGAATCTTACCGAGCCGCAGGCCGGCTCCGACGTCGGCGCGCTGCGCACCAAGGCGGTCAAGGAGGGCGATCACTATCGCATCTCCGGCCAGAAGATCTTCATCACCTACGGCGACCATGACTGGACCGACAACGTCGTGCACCTGGTGCTGGCGCGCACGCCGGGCGCGCCCTCGGGCACCAAGGGCATCTCGCTGTTCATCGTGCCGAAGATCGACGTCAGGGCCGATGGCGCGCTCGACAGCCGCAACGATCTGCGCGTCGTCTCGCTCGAGCACAAGCTGGGCATCAACGCCAGCCCGACCTGCGTGATGAGCTACGGCGACAACGGCGGCGCCGTCGGCTACATCGTCGGCGAAGAGAACCGCGGCATGGAATACATGTTCACCATGATGAACAACGCGCGCCTCAATGTCGGCCTGCTCGGCCTCGGCACCGGCGAGCGCGCCTATCAGCAGGCGCGCGATTATGCGAAAGAGCGCGTGCAGGGCCGCGACATCGCCGGCAGCGCCGGGCCCGTCACCATCATCCACCATCCCGACGTGCGCCGCATGCTCATGACCATGAAGGCGCAGACCGAGGCGATGCGCACGCTGGCCTATGTCGCCGCCTACCATCTCGATCTGTCGAAGCGCCATCCCGACGCGGACGCGCGCGCGAGCCACCTGGCGCGCATCGATTTGCTCACGCCGATCGTCAAGGCGTGGTGCACCGACGTCGGCTGCGAGGTCGCCTCGACCGGCGTCCAGGTCCACGGCGGCATGGGCTTCATCGAGGAGACCGGTGCGGCCCAGCATTTCCGCGACGCGCGCATCCACCCGATCTACGAAGGCACCAACGGCATCCAGGCCAACGACCTGATCGGACGCAAGCTGATGCGCGACGGCGGCGAGGCGGCGCGGACGTTCATCGCCGAGATGCGCGCGCTCGACAAGGAGCTCGCCGCGGCCAAGGGCGAGGACGGCGCCGCGATTCGGCGCGGCCTCAAGGAGGGGCTCGACGCGCTCGACCAGGCGACCGCCTGGATGCTCGCGACCTTCCCCAAGGACGTGCGCCTGGCCGCCGCCGGCGCGGTCCACTACCTCAATCTCTTCGGCAATGTCGCGGGCGGCTGGCTGATGGCGAAGTCGGCGCTCGCCGCCCAGGCCGGGCTCGCGCGCGGCGCCGGCAACAAGGCGTTCTACGAGGCCAAGCTCGCCACCTGCCGCTTCTTCGCCGATCTCTACCTGCCGCGCTCGGCCGGCCTGCTGCACGCCATCACGCAAGGCGGCGGCAAGGTCATGGCGCTGGCCGAGGAGCAGTTCTAGCGCGCGAGTGCCGGCCTGCGCGCCGCCTCCGGCCGGCGCAGGGCGTCGAGGCTCCACGGGCCGCCGCCGGCCGCCGCGATGTAGAGAAAGACGAAGCAGAAGAGGATCGCGAAGCCGCCGCCGTTGAGGATCGGGAAGAAGCCTTTCGGCGCGTGCCCGATGAAATAGGCGAAGGCCATCTCGCCCGAGAGGACGAACGCGACCGGTCGCGTGAACAGGCCGAGCAGCACGAGCGCGCCGAAC
>Ga0335070_10008372_pt1 | contig 12128 bp, 14 predicted proteins | sample Lox_Sample_13_FD_206722 | JGI IMG/M metagenome (GOLD analysis project Ga0335070, IMG submission 206722) | Soil microbial communities from Loxahatchee National Wildlife Refuge, Florida, United States - Lox_Sample_1.3 | ecosystem: Environmental > Terrestrial > Soil > Wetlands | place: USA...
ACTGTTCGCGTAACATGGGAGGTGCCTCCGCGGTATGGGTTTGGTCTGGTCACCTTCCTTTTACCAAAGAGGCATTTCGTTTGTCAAATTGTTAATGTGCTGGGTGCGTGTTTCGCACCAGAAACTAAGCTAGCGAGCCATCCACGAATAAAAGAGCACGAATACACGAATGTGGATCCAGGCATCTTCTTTTAGATAGCGCCCCATTTGCCGAAAGTAGAGAAGAAGCCAACTTTTTATGTCGAACGTACACGTTGGGTCAGAACCTTTTCGTGTATTCGTGATGCCGTAGGCATTTGTGGATGGCTTTCAAGGCTACCCGCGTCGGGCCGGTGGAGGCAGATGAGCGGATCCAGCCCATGTAGGGTGGGTGGAGCGACGAGCGAGCTTCCCTCGTTTCGTTATCTGTCGTCGCGCAACCCTCCACCCCGAATACCGGTCTGACTTCCTCGACCCGGCGGCTAAAGCTACAGCGACCCTTACGAAGCCTGCCTGCGCAGGCTGGAACAGGTAACTGCCTGTCCCTGGTTCTTCAGTGGGGATCTGACGACTGATAATTCCCTTCCTTAGTCAGCTAATGAAATTGTAAAAAAACTACCCCCCTGCGGCCAGATTATGGTACACCTTCCCCAGCAGGGTGCGTAACTGGCGGCGCTCCTCGGCGCTCAACCCGGCCAGGCTGGCCCGCTCCAGCTCCTCCCAGGCGCGGTCGACCGGCTCGAGCCGCGCCCTCCCCTGCGCGGTCAGGTAGGCGCGCGAGACGCGCTGGTCCACGGAGTCCGGGCGGGTTTCAAGCAGGCCGGAGCGCTCCATACGCTGCAGCATGCGCGTGACCGTGGCCGGCTGGACGCACAGCGCACCGGCCAGCTCGCCGCAGGTCAGCCCATCCCGCGGGGAAAGGCTGGCGAGGAGGAACTCCTGCCCGGGGTACAGGTCGACCCGGCCGAGCAGCTCCTGGGCTTTGTTGCGGTGCGCCCGGCAGACCTGGACCAGCAGGATACCAAAGCCTTCCGTCTCGGTAAAGGGAGCCATCGTCTTCCGCCTCTCCGTCCGCCCAATTATTTAGCCGGACAAATGAATTATAAGAGAAAATTCGTCCGAATAAAACTGGCCGAAAGTCCAGTATAATATCAATATGAGAAAATTAGTCGTCTTAACATTTCTTTCACTGGACGGCGTGATGCAGGCTCCCGGGGGCAAAGGCGAAGACCCCTCGGGCGGCTTCGATCTCGAAGGCTGGGCCGTGCCCTACTTCGACGAAGCGATGGGTGACGAAATGGGGAAACAAATGGGCCAGCCGTTCGATTTGCTGCTGGGTCGAAAGACATATGACATATTCGCCGGGTATTGGCCCGGCCAGGGCGACGACAATCCGATCAATACCGCAAAAAAATACGTCGTCACGAACCGGGCCGTCAGCACGGACTGGCGGGAGACGATCCCCATTCAAGGCGATGTGATCGCGGAGATCAAGAAGCTCAAGCAGCAGGACGGGCCGATGCTGCAGGTCCACGGCAGCAGCGACCTGATCCAGACGCTGCTGGCCAACGACCTGGTCGACGAGCTGTGGGTGAAGATCTTCCCCGTCGCGCTGGGGAAAGGAAAGCGGCTGTTTGGCCAGGGGACGATCCCCGCGGCCTTCAAGCTGACGGAATCAACCGTCTCCCCGAGCGGCGTGATCGTCGCTTCGTACATCAGGGATGGGGAGGTCAGGCTAGGGTCGTTTTGACGAACAGGAAAGCCGGCAACGAGTGGTAAACGAATAAACGAATTTTTAAGCCATTCCCGCTGGCAAAGAGGGTGTAATTTCGATGATCCAACCTTTGAAAAACCCGACAGGATAGTTTTCGTAGAGATCCATTGGATCGAGCCGCCATTCGTTTATTCGTTGGCTTTATTCGTTGATGGTTCTCCCACCAGTGAGTAGGGTGGGTTTCCAACCCACCCTACTGATACTGGAACAAATCAATTTTTTCACAGAACCCGAAAAAGTGTGGCCCCTTTCACCTCGCCTCGATCCACCTCCCCTTCCCCAGGGACCAACCGCACCTCGCCACGAAGATCCGTTTCGCGTCCGCCAGCCGCTGCACGTTCACCGTTCCCGGCAGCACGTCCCGCAGCCCCAGCCACACCCCCGAGCAGTCTCGCCACTCGGGTACGGCCTGGTCGAACTCGTTCCGTACTTCCCCGGACTTCAACAACCCCCAATCTTTCACTCCTGGCGCCGGCTCTTCATACACCCACAGCCGGCGGTTCTCTCTCACCCGCGCCAGGAGCTGCCTCCCCGCCGCCGTGCCGATCTTCGCCCAGGCTTCGATCTCTATCTTGACCTTGTGGTCGCCAATCCGGTACTGATTCGTGGATACACCGCTGGCCGCGTCCAGATCCACCGCCGCGATCAGCGTCTGCCGCGCCGCCGCCGCGGCGATCTGCGCTGTCGTTTCCTGCGCCCCCAGGACCTTGAACCACATCCAGGCCGGCTGGGGGTGCTGCTGCCAGGCATTGGTCGCATAGACCAGCAGATTCCCCCGCGGGTAAGAGTAAGAGCCGCCCGTGTAGGTATCCAGCATGAAGTAGTGGTAGCCGTCCGGCGCAGCATTCGACCGCTTCACCTGGATGTGGTAGGTAGTCGCCGGCGCGATCGCCACCACCGGCGAGATCAGGACCTCCTCTAACCGCATGTTCCAACTGATCCCGCCGCCGGCCAGGCTGCCGCTCCCCAGCACCGTCCCCGGGTTGCCGCCCGAATCGGCGCAGAGCTGCACGATCACATTGTCCGCCGGCGAGCCGATCTTTTTCAGCCGCAGTTGCACCCGGTCGCAGAGCCAACTCGCCGAGCCGGCCGGCGTGCTGAATGGCTGCGAGTAGGCCCAGTCCGCCCACTGCGCTCCAAACCAGTCTTGAGTCCCCCCGTATTCGAAAGTTTCCCGCCCGGCCGGGTTGGCCCAGTACAGCCAGTCCAGGGTGTGCCACCAGCCGCGAAGAAGTAATTGGGCGCCTGGTTGCTTCGTGATTGGGACCGAATTGCCTTGTTGCCCGAGCGACGAAGCAACCTGTTGACCTGTTGACCATTCCACCCCTGGATACTTGCGCTGGTCCAGGACCTTATCCCGCAGCACCTGCGCGGCTGCGGCCGTGCTGCCCACCTGGCTCACCAATAGCTCTTTCACGCCGTACGCTGTCTGGCTGTCGGCGTTGTCGGCCCAGCTCGTGGTATACCGCCCGTTGACCAGATCCAGCCCCGGCGTCAACGACGAGAAGGTCACCGCGATCCGGTTGGCCATCCCCTCCAGCGCCACGCTGGCCGCCAGGTCCTGTTCGTTCCAGACCTTCGCCCGCTCCACGTAGCCCCACCAGGCCAGCTCCTGCTTTTCCGTGTCCCAGATTTCCACCGGGTAGCGCAAGAGCTCCACCAGCTCCCACAGCGCCAGCTCCGGGCCTTCCGCCGCGAGCTCCGCTTCGTCCGGCCCGCCCATCCCCGCCCAGCTCATCCGCGCCACCACCAGCCGCAGCCAGTCCAGATCTGCCCGCTCCGTAAAATCCCTGTTCTTGATTTTGGCCGTCAGCATACGATCCTCCCAAATCTACCATCAGCCTGTCCTGGCGGACAGGCCAGGGCAATTAAAGCGTCCTCGTCCAGTTGGGAATCGATACCGAGACCTGGCTCGTCCTGTCGATCTCCGCCGCCGATCCGGCCAGGTTCTTGGTGAACACGTACAGCCGCTGCTTCAATCCAGGCTTCGCCAGCAGCGGGCCGCCGTAGATCACGTAATCCGAGAACATCGCCCCGCCGCCCTTGTTGATCGCCGCATTCCCCAGCCTGGAGCTGATCTGCAGCGTTTCGTTCGTCGCCAGGCCCAGACCGCGTGGGACCAGACGCATCCAGGAATCGGCCGGGACCAGGGCGAGGTAATCGACGTTGAGCGTTCCGCCCGCCGCGCGCTTCCCGTAGAGCCCCAGCGTCAGGTTCCCCTGCTCGCTCCAGCCGACCAGCGCTGGCGGGAGTTCCAGCGCGCCCAGCTCCTGCAGGTCCACGCTTGCAGACATCAGGCATTGCGGCCCTTCCCAAACCACCTGAGAGCCAAAGAGCAGCTTGATCCGCAGGCAGAGATCGCTGTATCCGTTGGGAACGCCGAAACGGATCAGAGGCCGGTACGGCCGCCACAGCCCGCCCGAGGTCGAGAAGTTCCAGGTCAAAAGCTGCGCCTCCGCGGCGCCCGCCCAGATCACCGGCTTAAAATAGCCTCCGCTGCAGCTCGCGCTCGCCTGGTTTGCGGAGCCTCCGCTCGCCGCCTCTCCTTCCAGCCAGGGATAGCAGGGATTGACCATGTCGCCCAGGAAATCGTACAGCCCCAGCAAAATCTCTCCGGTCGCCGAGCCGCAGGTATTTTTGAGGTTCACCGTGATCGGCGCCGGCAGGCTCGCCGGATTTTGCGAACTGGCCCACTCCAGCCAGTTCTCGTGACTCGTGCTGTCCGTGTGGTTCTGCAGCGTCCGGTTCGCTCCGCCGCCGGTGTCATTGCTCACCGTCGCCAGCGCGCCGGCGTCGAATTCCCAGCGGTTCAACCGCACCACGTGCAGCCGCAGCGCCAGGCCCCCGGCCGCGCGCGTGCCTTTCAGCTTTTCGATCCAGCCGTCATGGACCTCCGAGAGATACACCGCGTCGGCGGCCGTGTCCGAAAAAGCGAGCCAGATCATCCGGGGATGCTGCGACCGCCAGGTCGCCCGCGCCTGGCTGAACTTGTTTTCCAGGTCTTTCAGCGCCGCCAGGAGCTGCGCGTCGCTCCCTTCGAGCGCCACGTCGATCGCGTCCTCGACCAGCTCGTCGCTCGCCGCCTTCGGCGCGTAGATCGCCCCGCGGTACGGCGCCGCCATGCCCGCCCCCTGCAGCACGGTCAAGCCGTTGCTCGATCCCAAAGCTAAATAGTTCATCAAAACTCCTTGAAAAAAATCGAACCACAAAGCACACAAAGGGCACGAAGAGCTTGTTTGGTATTTTCCTTGGTGCTCTTCTTCGTGTCCTTTGTGATTAAAATTTCTCTCCATCCCGAGCGTCGACCGGCCAGCTCGAGATCGCCGGATCTGTCGACGGGTAAGGCGGCGGCGCCGCATTCGTAAAGCCGCTTTTCCTGGTCATCTCCGCGTCCCGGGTCAGATCAGCCCGGTACTGGCCGACCATCTTGCGAAAGTCGTTCAAATACTGGCGCCCCAGGTCGACCAACTGCTGCGGCAGTTGCTGGTTGAGATCAAAGGCCTCCGACCGGTCGACGGCCCGGCCCGATACGGCGTAGCCGGCCGCGCCCACCACCAGCGCTCCCTCGTGGATTGCCGGAAGCGTAGTAGCCACGGCGCCGTCCAGCCCGCTCAACGTGACCGCCGTCACCCCCTGGAACCCCAGCATCAGGTTATACTCGTTCAGCGCCAGGCGAATCCCCTCGTCAAGCTGCGCCTGCGGGTAATTCACCCCACCCGCGTCGCCCAGTTCCACGCCTACCCTGGCCCGGATCGAAGCTAAATCAGTCGCCATTCCTGGCCTCCTCCCTAGGATACTTGAATGCTCCCTCCACTGTCCGCCGAAAGGGCTGGGTTTTGGCAGGGGAGGGAGCTGCTGATCACTTCTTGCTCTTTTTCAAGGTGGCCACCCTGGCCGATTTCGCCGGTTCTTCCTCGCCTGCCGCCGCGGCGATCGCCTTTTCTGCCAGTGCGGACCGGTCCGCTTCTCCGCCTGGTGGGCTCGCCGCTTCTGCTGGGGCGATATCGGCCAGCGTAAAGCTCAGCTTGCGCCCATCTGCGACCACAATCACCAATCGATCCGGGTAGATCTGCCAGGCCAGCAACTGGCTGGCCTGGCAGCCGGCCCGCTCCGCGGCTCGCTCAATCAACTCGCGCTCGTTCATTGGGTGGGCCCGTTGTTCCCGGGAATGTTTGGCCGGTCCGCGCTGAGCCCCGACTCGACCGCCGTCCCAAGGATGTACCCCACGATCACCACGACCAGGCTGATCAATTGCTCTTCGCTCACCGGAAAATTCGGCCTGTACGCCTTGATGATCACGAAGGCAATCCCAACCATGGCCGCTCAGAACTTCCGCGAGGCAAGCACTGACTTCCACTTGGGGGTTTCCATGCTCCAGTTCCTTTCTTGAAAGATTAGTCCCTGCGCTGTGGTGAGGACTTTTTGCTCAGATCTTACGGCACATTCGCCTTATAGAGCGGCCGGAAGTCCGCCACCAGCACGTTCAGGAAATGCCGCGCTTTGATCCGCAGCTCGTCGTTGGTGAACATCGCCGGGCTGTACTGGTCGCCGGCAACGAAGATCTCCGGCATGATCCCAAACCGCTCGCCGATGATGATCCCCGGCGCCGGGCAGGCACTCGAATACTTTTTCGTTGTTTCTGGCAAAAATATCGCAGTTGATAAACTCAATGGGCCCTATCGGGTTGCCCGCGCGGATGAGGATCGTCGCCCTGCTGACAGTTTGAGGGTCAAAAACGATATTTCTGAACCTCAAGTTTCGCGGCGCCCCAGCCCCAATCCACACGCAGTACGTCGGGTTGGATGAACCGCGAATGATTACGTCCCCCTTCACGCCTGTTTCAGGGGCAACTTCCACCATCATGGTAAAGTTGCGCGAAAGCGCCAGATAGCCGCTCCCGCTGTCTTCCGCATACGTTCCCGGCCCGACCAGGATCAGGTGACCGCCCGCCGCGCTGATGGTGCTCAGCGCCTTATTGACGGTTGCCCAGGGATTGGCATCCGATCCGTTGCCTATAGCATCACTGCCTGTTTTGCGGACGTAGTAGGTCGTCACATTTCACCTCAGTACAGTCCTACCAGGTTCATGTTCGGGCTGGTTGAGGCGGCCAGCACTCGCGTCGCCTTGATCGGCAGGATCGTTCCCGCGGTCAGCGCCTTGAACAGCACAGTCTCCCCGCCGGCTGTGACCAGGTTCACGTCGCCGTTCCCACCCACGTAGATCGCGCGGGTCTGGTGCGCCAGGTCCGCTGTGTCGCTGGGGGTGATCTCGAAGGCGTGCGCCGGCGACCCGGTGTCCGTGTCCACCCGCTCTGCAAAGCTGCCGTTCCCCAGGTCCACCAGCTCCCCGGTGTACAAATCTCTGCTTTTTAGAAATTTTTCGTTCGCCATATCGTTTTCCTCCAATCGAAAATCGCCTGTCCCGATGAACTTTTCGGGGAAAATCGAAAATTCCTAAAACCCTTCCCTATCCATAGAATGTAGTGGGTCCCTTCCGGCTAAAATCACCGTCTGGCCAGGCAGAAACCATTCCTGCTGGTCCAGCACGCCGACCAACGCCGCAGAGAGCACCAGATCATCGTGGACCAGCTCGCCGGTTGCTGGGTCTCTTGTGCCATCCGGAACGCCCCATCTCATTCGGTGTTCCGGTCCTGGGATGATGGTCATCTGGCACAGCTCCAACTGGTGGAAAAATTCTTCCTGAAGCTGGTCATCGCCATTTTTACCGTTGTTCGAGGACCAATCCTTGAAACGTCCCGTCTCCACAATCCCCAGCAGATCCCACCCCAGCTCGCTTTTCGTACTGCCGTTGAACAGAAAAGGGATCACTTTGCCAGGGCGCCCGCGATCTAAGAAGCTCGCCAGCCCTGCACCAACTCCCGTCGCATCCACAACGACCCACCGTGCACCCCAGCTTTCGATCAGCCCAAGGATCTGGGCATAGATCCGTGTATGCTTGATCCCCGTCCAGCTCCTCCGGTCCACAATCCGGTAGACCGGCGCTTTGACTGCGGGATCCGAGAGCAAAGAGAGGTCCACGTCGACCACCGTCAGGGCTGTCGAATCAAACCCCACAGAATGCCTCACAAATAGATGGGCTTATCCAACAAGTTACCATTATTGACCCAGCTCACCCATTATTCGGCCGCACCTTTCCCCTGGCGCGAAGTACTTCTCCCCGAGGAAAAACACAACTTATAATCCGTTTACCGAATGGTCTTCGCCGGTCGGTCCCCCGTTCTGCAACAGATTTTGACCAGGTTCACTTCCCGCTAAACCAGCAGGAATTGCCATTCATCTCGGTTCGGACTATTCTCCCTGTTGCCAGACTGATTCAATTATGGGTACGGGCAGCAGAGGAGGTAAGCCATGACCGGTCAGCGGGTCCATCTGCAAGATCTCAAGCTACATCCAACACAGGGGTTAGTACAGGAGAATCTGACCATCCCACTTCTCTGGAGCCAATTGACCCCCGAATCGCGAAGGCAGCTCGCTCAACAACTGGCCCAGATGATCCAGAAAATTCGGGAAATGTCTGGCCAGGAGAAGGGCCGCGATGAACGGGTATAGCTCTTCCAAAGTGACCAATGAACATCTGGCCAAACTCGCCTATATTTATGTCAGACAGTCTTCGTTGAGCCAGGTGATCCGGCATTCGGAAAGCACTGACTTGCAATATGAACTGGTTGGCCGGGCTGCACAGTTTGGTTGGCCCAGTGAACGGGTCAAAGTGATTGACGAGGATCTGGGTAAATCCGGCGCTTCTACGGACGGGCGCCAGGGTTTCCAATATTTATTGGCTGAGATTGGGTTAGGAAAGGTTGGGATTGTTCTGAGCATAGATGCCTCACGGCTCTCTCGAAACAATGCCGATTGGTACCAGTTGTTGGAGTTGTGTTCTTTGTTTGGCGCACTCATCGCAGATGGAGAAAGCTTATATGATCCGCGGGTGTATGCGGACCGCTTATTATTGGGGCTTTCTGGGATGATGAGCGAGGCCGAACTGCACCAGATAAAACTCCGGATGCATAATGGCGCTCGACACAAGGCAGAACGCGGCGAACTGCGCCAGGCTTTGCCGGTCGGCCTGGTCCGCATGCGGGAGAATGAAGTTCTTTTTCATCCGGATACGGAAGTGCAAAGCCGTATCCGTTTGGTCTTCGAGAAATTTGAGGAATTAGGGACGGCTCGGGCCGTGGTCCGCTATCTGCATAACCAGGATCTTTGGCTACCTTCCCGCCCACTCCTGGGTCCTGCTCCGCATGATGTAATCTGGCAACCAGCCCGGACCAGTGCGGTGTTAGGCATTCTCAGAAGCCCCGCCTATGCGGGCGCCTATGTCTATGGCCAGAGCAGATGTGACCCCACTCGACGAACACCGGGACATCCAACTTCGGGTGTGGTTCAAGTACCGATTGAAGATTGGCCGGTTGTGATCCAAAATATTTATCCGGCTTACATTTCCTGGGAACAATTTTTGACGAATCGCAAACGACTGGCTGATAACCAAAGTAAGTATCGGGAAGACCGACCGGGGGCACCCCGAAAGGGGCAAGCGCTTTTGCAGGGGATCATTCGCTGTGGTCGATGCGGGGCGAAAATGTACTTGCATTATTCGGGTCCCCAGGGTGAATTCCCCGTATACGGTTGTCAGTATGCACACCAACAACTGCAACACGGGCACTGTCAGGAGGTTCGCGCACTCGGTTTAGACGAGGAGATAGAACGAATCGTATTGGCCTGCTTGGCTCCTGACCAGATCGTTCTGGCTCTAGCTGCTGTAGAACAGCTTGAACAGGAAAATACAACCTTACGCCAACAATGGCAAATCCGTTTGGAACGAGCGACTTATGAAACGGAACGAGCCCGCCGCCAGTACAATGCTGTGGAACCCGAAAACCGGCTGGTGGCCCGAAATCTAGAAAGTCTATGGGAGCAGAAACTGCGCGCCAAGGAACAACTCGAACAGGATTACCAGGTCTGGCTGCGAAAAAATCGGCTGGAACTAACTCCCGAGGACCGGCAAGAGATTCTGGCCCTGGGTGAAAACTTACCGCGGGTCTGGTATGCGCCGACTACCACTCCGGCAGATCGTAAGCAAATTGTCCGCTTGCTCATTCGCGATGTGGTTGTGGACCAACACAGAGAAAAAGGGAAAGTATGGTTCCAAATCAATTGGCAGACGGGAGCCATGAGCGAACACGGGTATACCCGCCGAGTGATGGGCTATAAGGACTATGCGGATACAGAGAGACTGGAACAACGCATCCGGGAACTGCATGCGGCAGAGAAAATGGACGAGGAGATTGCCGCGACTTTAAATACGGAAGGATTTCGCACCCCGCACAAACAGCTATTTACCAGCAAGCTGCTTTGGATCCTCCGGAAGCAGATGGGACTGCCTTCTGTCATACACCAAGGATTTACCCCAGATCGGTGGGAGGATGGCACTTATTCGGTGGAAGGAGCCGCAAAAAGAATAGGCGTGTTTAAAGGTACAATTTATACATGGATTTATGGGGGCCGCCTTCAAGCCCAGCAGGTGGGTAAAGGTACGCCTTGGAAAATCCCTCTGGATGAAGAAAAAATCACTGCGCTCCAATCCCACTTGGAACATGTAAAACGATCTAAAAAGAAGGCAGTATGAAGACATTGGTGAGTCTCGCCTTGCATTGGTCAGTTCACCGCCGCTTTCTGCGTCGCCGGCCGTTTCATCCTCGCCGGCTACGTCCAGCAGCAGGGCATAGATGTGCCCCGGCGTTGGTGCATGCTGCCGTTTGTGTTGTCCCATCATCAGCGATCGCCGCGCTGGCGGGAACATTCCGCCCTCCGCGTCGATCTCTTCGCTGAAAAATTGGGTTTTGACCATCGGGTGATTGCGCCCCAGCCTGGCAACCTGCTCTGCCACGAACTTGCCGTAAGCCGGCACCTCCGCCGCGACCACGTCCGCGTCAATCCGAAATACGCGTTTCATTCCGTCTTGCCGCTCCGCTTCCAGTGCCGCCCGCATTTCCCGGGCCAGCAACGTCTTGCTCGTCCAGGCCGTTCCCCAAAAGACCCGCGTCGCGTTCGTGCTCGCCGCCATTGGGGCGATGTCCTTGTCGAATTTGGCTGTCAACACGTCTTGCGCCTCGTCGACTTCCAGCAGAGTCGAGGCCGTCGCGCCGACGATGTTCGCTTCTGGCCCTCCGGAAAGAAAGAAGATCCGCGCCCGGTCGATCCGATAGATATAGCCCTGTTCTTTGATCCAGGAGTCGCGGGTCAGCACATTCCGCTCCAAAATCCGCTGCAGCCGCCGCATGGCATTTAAACTCTGCGGCTTCCAGGTCGGCGAGATCTTGATGATCTCCGCGTCGGTCGAGCCGAGCAGCTTGAGCAGATAGGCTTCGATCTGCGCCTGGAGCTCGTTCTTCCCCGACTGCCGTGGGAAGAGGACCACAAAGCTCAACCCAAGGTGGCGCAGTACCGAGTCGACAATCTTCTCGGCCACCGCCACCTGATAGGAGCGAAGGGTCACCCCACCCACACACGGAAACGCCCGCGGGTTGAGGAAAGCCTGCTTGAACTGCTGAAAGAGCAGGCCCGTGTAGGGCAGCCCAGGACAGGGAAAGCTTTCCACAGGAGTGGAGACTTCTGGCTCAGCCACTGAGCTCCTCCAGGGCTTCCTCCGCCGCCCGGCGGATCAAATCCTGCACATCGACCCGCAGCGAGCATTCCTCGACGATCGGGCACTTGCGGCACTCGCGCATCGAGCGGCGCAGCCGGCGCAGCGTCCGGCGGATCTCGTTGCCCAAATCGCGCACCTGCTCGTAGACCGGGCAGTCCGGGCGGTTCATATCCCCAGCTCCTTTAACGCTTCAGCCAGCGCCCGGCTCATGATTTCAGCCGTTTCAGGAGTCCGGTCCTGCTCCAGTTTGCGCTGCGCCCGGATCAATCCGGCCAGGCGCGAGCAGGCCATCCCCAGGACTCCGACCGTCTTCTGCCAGGTATCGAAGTCGAGCGTCTCGCGGCTGGACCGCCCGGCCAGGTTCTGGATCGCCGCGCGCAGCAGGGCGATCTCGCCGTGCAGATCCTCATCCGCGCCTGCGTTCAGCCCGGCCAGCTCGCTGGAATAGGGCGCGGTGGGCTCGATCCCACCTTCGCTGGCTTCCGGTTTCGATTGATCTGCCATTCTTCACCTCGAAAGGAGAACGTATTAGAACTTTTGTTCTATTATAGGGTGGTCCAACATAAAAGAAAATCCGTCATTTTTGACCTGAGGTTAGGACAAGAGTTCGGACAAGCGGAAGCAAAGAAGCCTCGAAAAGGATAAACTTGGTTTTCCACGACCATCCTTATCCAAAAGCGAGGCTTCATGAACAAGTTTATCAATAATC
>Ga0335070_10008373_pt1 | contig 12128 bp, 14 predicted proteins | sample Lox_Sample_13_FD_206722 | JGI IMG/M metagenome (GOLD analysis project Ga0335070, IMG submission 206722) | Soil microbial communities from Loxahatchee National Wildlife Refuge, Florida, United States - Lox_Sample_1.3 | ecosystem: Environmental > Terrestrial > Soil > Wetlands | place: USA...
AGCGAGGCGAAGCAGGTTGTCCAGCAGCTCGCCGGCAAGGACGGCGCGCCCTTCGGGAGCATCAAGCGCCTGTTGCGAAAACCAGTCGGGGAGGAGATGGCGCGAAGGGAAAGCGAGTCCATCGCTGAATTCCTCGACATCTGGTATTCTGAGACTACCTGGAAGAAGGTACAGGGGATCAAGATCCATGGCTGAGAGCGGCTGGGACCTTCCGAGGGTAAGAGCGGAGAGATCCATAAAATCGAAAGATTCCCGCGAAGAGCAGAACAGCAAGGAGGGGATTCCGTACGGGGGTAGCTGCCCGATCGGGATCCTGCCTGGAAGGGGTCAATGAAGACCCTCTCATGGAGATGTAAGAGCTGCGGCAGACAGATCGTGAGCGGCATCGGCCACCGGTGCCCGATTTGCAATGGCGTGATGTGCCTTTGCTGCGTGATCGGTTCTACGGCGCGGAATCTGTGTCGATTCAGGAGACCGATCAAAGCCTGCAGAAGATGCAGCGAGTCGAGGTCGTTCGGGTCTCAAGGGCTGTGAGGTAATGGGGAAAGAACGGGCACGCCCATTCAGTGAGATTCCGACTCGACACGGACCGAGACTCTCCATGCTCGGCTAAACGGAAAAAGGGGGCTAGCGATGATTCGGAAAGCCGCATGCCTATTCGCACTCTGCCTGTTCCTCTCTGGTAGCGTTGTGGCAGCACAGGAAGTCAGCAAGGGGACGGCCGCCATGAGCGCGGCGGAAAAGTGGCTTGCTCTGGTTGACCAGGGGAGATACGCCGAGAGCTGGAATGAAGCCGCCCCGTACTTCAAGAACGCCGTCCAGCAGGAACAATGGGCGCAATCCCTTGAGGCCAGAAGGAAGCCGTTTGGGAGAGCGGTCTCGAGGGAAATGCAAAAAATGACCTACAAGACGTCGCTGCCCGGCGCGCCGGACGGTGAATACATGGTCATCCAGTTCGCCACCTCTTTTGGCAAGAAGAAGGCGGCCGTTGAGACCGTCACTACGATGGCGGAAAAGGACGGAAGTTGGCGAGTATCCGGCTACTACATTAAATGAACGTTCCCCCCGTCGCACCCATCACCTATCACGCTCGGCGAGGAGCACCGGTCTGCAGCATCAAACCGAGGAGAGAAGGGGGTCACCGTAGGGCTACCAAAGTCCGCATCGCCACGTTCCACGGCGAGAACCCCTCAAGATCGTGGGGTTCCCCCCGTCCCTTTGACCGACTCCAACAGGTTGTGGTAGGTTCGAACCATCGACTCCGCGACCGCTGATCATATGTGAACATTTCTACTGGCCTGGTCGGGGGTTGACTAACTCATCAAATGTGAAAGTTGCCGTCGTAGTGGCACCCGTTACGCCACTCAGGCCCTCAACAGAGGAGGCAAGGCGCACGCCGCCCTCTTGACAGGCTGTGGGTCGTCTTGTACAGACTATATATACCAGAGGCCGCTGAGACGCCAACAGGACATATTGCAGGAAATTTCAAGGACCTAAGCTTTCGAACCATAAGAGGCTCAGCCGGTTTATACAGAAGGAAACAGTCTGCCTTTGCAGGATTATACAGACTGTAGATTGCTTCTTATGCCGCATGATAGGTGGTGCTTGGGCATGGACAAGAACTGGGCGAGTGTGGCGCCAAACGATCTCATCTGGTAACCTCTATGACTAAAGACAGGGTTTCGGCAACACAGTCTGACACAACTCAATTTGAAGCAAGGAGAAATAGAAATGGGTGACAAGGGGAAAAAAGATAAAGGGAAAAAAGAACATCAGAAAAAGGCCCAGCTAAATCTTAAGGAAAAACGTAAAGTAAAAAAAGAAAAAAAGAATAAGTAAATGTCCCGTGCTGTCCGGTGACCTTATATCAAGCAAGGAAGTTGTGTGCCGGTTACCAGAAGAGGCAATTCAAACCTTCGCAAATGGTGGCCGGGGGTGAGCCTGAAATCAACGTCGCTACCCGCGATTCCCGGCGGGTGATCTCGGTCGTTGGGCATAGGTTAAGAGAGCAAATGAATAATTTGGTGATATGATAACGTGATAACAGGACGCGTGATAAGGGGGACGTTGTTAACTAAGTAAACCTGCTTGCTCCCTGCCGGCTTGAGCGCCTTGGCGATGGCTGGAGTGGTCACCTCCAGAAGTCGCACCATCTCGGCCTCAGGAATCCCCAATTTCGTTGTTCTCCCGAGCGTCGCAAAAACGGTCTCACCCATATCGAGATCTCTTTCACGTCAGGAACTTTCTCCGGCGCTTGTATCTCTTCCAGCGGTCGTGCATCCAGAAATACTGCTCCGGGTATCTCCTGATGATCGCCTCCATCTCCAGGTTCATCCTCCCGGTCAGGCGGTAGATCTCCTCCTTCTCGCTCGAGTACTCTCCAGGCCAGATGGGATCGGAAACAACTCCCTCGAAACTGCGTGAATCAGCGGACCGGCAGCAGGCGACTACGACGAGGGGGCGATGATACATAACCGCCAGCATGGCAGGGACGGGAGTGGTGAAGGCTTCCCGGCCAAAGAAGGGAACCGGGATTCCCTGCCCCGTTCCCTGATCCGGAAGTAGGCCGATCGACTTTCCTTGCTTCAGGGTTACTTGGAGGACGAAGAGGACGTTTCTCTTCGGTACGATGATCTGCCCACTTCCGGAACGCTTTCGGTAAAGCAATTTCTCGAGATAGACGTTATCGAGTGGACGCACTACGGCGACGAGCGGAATGCCGACCATGGAGCTCGCATAGGGGAGGAGCTCCCAGTTGCCGATATGGGGGGTGACGAAGATACAGCCGTGTGATTGGTCATGGATTCTTCTTGCCTTTTGCAGAAGCTCTCTCAGCTCCTCCGAGAGGCTGACCGGCTCTACACCAGTATCCTGTTCCCCCAGGATCTGCTGAAATTTCAGCGACTCGAAGCAGGTGAGGACAAAGGAAGAAAAACTCCGGCGCGCGACCCTCTTGTGATCCGGGCACTTGTCATCCGGAAAAGCCTCCCGGAGATTGTCCAGGGCGATGGAACGCCGTCTCTGGAGCAACATGTAGAGCACTCGTCCGAGGTGCTCGCTCATGAACTCCCCGACTCTCAGAGGGACCAACCGGGCAAAGAGCAAGAGAATGGAGACCCCGAGGTATTCGAGGACCTGGATCGGCTTTCCCTTTTTCCTACGTCTCTTTCCCACGGGAGTCTCCGGGTCAGGCGAAGCGGATCAGTGAGTCCTCTGCAGCGGCCAACTCGCCTCAAGGGGCGGCTACCCCACAACCTCTAAGACTGTCGAGGACGCTTGCCCTCCCATTCCATAGCTCGTGGAGAGAAAACGGGTTCCCGCGCACGGTTGGTGCGAACCCGATATCCTGAGATCTTCAAACTCCCTTTCGCTCTCCCGGAAGTTGAGCGTCGCCGGTACGATCCTCTCACGACCGGCCTTGATGCCGAAGACGAACTCTGCGATATCGCTGGCCGCACCGAGGTGGCCGGTGTACGGCTTCAACCCACATATGGGCATTGTTGACGCCCTGTGACCGAAAACTTCCTGGATCGACCGGAGCTCGGACCTATCCCCTTTCTGAGAACCGCTCCCGTGGGGACAGATGAAGGCAAGATCTCCCGGACCGACCCCGGCCTCCTCGAGGGCAGATCGTATGCTCTCGGCGCTCACCCGATCCGGAACTCTGAGCCCCCGGCCCTGGAGGCATGCCGTGCTGTTTCCGACCCCTCGGATTTTGCCGTACAACTCGGCGCCTCGCCTCGCTGCAACCTCGCCGGCCTCGAGGAAGACGGCGGCCCCGCCCTCGCCCGGGATGAAACCGTCCCGCCTGCGGTCGAAGGGCCGAAATGACGGGGCGCCTTCCTTGCACCGGGAAAGGATGCCCAACCCCTCCATTTCATAGACGGGTATTTCCGTGATCCAGTTGCCGCAGCCCACAACCATCGCCACGTCGGCTTGCCCCTGTCTGATGCTTCTCCACGCAAGCTCCAGAGCGTTCCCACCCCCAGGAGAGTCGAGGGCAAGGCTGGTATTGGGTCCCATGAATTCCAGAAAGGCGGAAAGACAACTGAAGAGATTGTTCTTGATAGATTCAAGGAGAAAGAAAGGCCTTACCTTTTCCAGAATCGCCCGGTTCAACCTCTCCAGGTCCACGTCCCCATTCATGAGATCCCTGGTTGCCGGATACATGAAATCGTAGCCGACCATGGTCGTATCCCCCGAGGCAATATAGAGAGCTCTCCTGCCCGGGGAAACACCCTCGATGTCGATCCTAGCGTGAGAGAGGGCCTCCCGTGCTGCGGCGAACCCGAGGAGGGAACCGCGAGTCAGGAACTTCATCTCCTTCGCGAGCTTCCGGGGGATCCCGTCGCCCAGGTCGAATTCCCTCACCTTTCCCGAGTAGTGCAAAAATTCCGGATAGTTCTCTTGCGGATGATAGGATATCCCGGTCTTCAGCTCTCTCAGCTTAGCCCAATTCTCGGCAACACCGATCCCTAGGGGCGTCACCAGCCCCAGACCAGTGATTACTACTTGCCGTTCGCTCATCTCGGTCTTTCACTTACGCGTCAGAATTTGGAAGTACTTTCGCTGCGCCGCGATATCCTCGAGATCACCTAAAGAGACAAGCTCACCCTCGAACTGGGCAGAGATCTTCTTCTTGCCCGTGACCGTGCCGAGTCCGGCATAGACTCTCTTGTCAGGGTCAGACTCGGGGAGCGCCTTCACTTCGAGCTCCACCTGGTCTCCGGGAAGCGCAAACCCGTAGAATCTACCGGAACGGACCTTGGTGAGGAGAAACCATTTCATAAAGTCGGAAGAGACCGCCTCCAGCCAACCGGCGAGCTGGGCGAGGGCCTCCAGCAGCAGGACCCCCGGCATGACCGGATTCCCCGGAAAATGGAATTCCAGGAAGTCCTCCGTCATCGCGACACTCTTGAGTCCTTTTATTCTCTCTCCTGCTTTCCATTCGGTGATGCGGTCGATCAACAGGTAGCGCATAGCCCTCCTTCATTCCCCCATCAGGATCACTGCGGCGATGGCATAGTTGCCGGCATGGGAGATGGAAACAGTCGACTGCCGGATACCCCGTCTCTCGGTGAGCCTGGCCACCCAACCGCTGACGGCGAGCCGAGGTCTCCCCGAACCGCTATGGGTGACCTCAATCTCACTCAGTGCGGGGGCGACGCCTATGCCCGAGAGCCCGGTGCCGAGGGCTTTCAGATACGATTCCTTCGCCGCGAAATGCCCCGCAAGATGTACCTGAGGGTCCCTCCGGGCCTGGCAGTACTCTCTCTCGTTGGGGGTAAAGACATCCGTGAGAAAATCCTCGTGCCTCGTGAGGACTTCCCTGAACTTGCCGATCTCGACGATATCCACTCCCTGATAGACCCGGCTCATGAGATGCTTTGCCCTCCGTCCACGGCGATCGCCTGCCCGGTGATGTAGTCCGAACTATCGGAAGCGAGAAAGAGAACCAGGTTGGCCACATCCCGGGGCGCACCGAATCTGCCGCACGGGATGGTCTTGAGGATCTCCTCTCCCGCCCTTTTCCTCACCCTGCCGCTCATGTCGGTGACGATCATCCCCGGCAGCACCGCGTTCACCTGTATTCCCTTTCCCGACAGCTCCACCGCACAGGCCCGACTAAACGCGACAAGGCCGCCCTTGGCGGCGGCGTAGTTCGTCTGGCCGCGCCCGCCCCTCATCGCGCTCACCGAGGCGATATTGATGATTTTCCCGGCACGACGAAACATCATGAGCTCGGCAGCCGCCCGGGTACAGAGAAAGGCTCCCTTCAGGTTGATGTCGTGAACCCTCTCCCAATCGGCGAGTTCCATGCTCAGGAGAAGGTTGTCCTTGATGATCCCCGCATTGTTCACTAGGATATCGAGGCGATCGAAGATCTTGCTGATGTGGGCGAAGAGGGCGTCCACGTCAGCCGGAGATGCGACATCGGCCTGGAAAACCTCGGCTCCATGCCCGTCCTGGGCGAGCTCGTCCCTGAGTCTCTCCGCCTCCTCCCGTGAGCGATGGTAATTGATAACCACGTGGGCGCCCGCCAGGGCGAGAGCACGACTGATCTCCTTGCCGATCCCCCTCGAGCCGCCCGTCACGAGGGCGATCTTACCGGTCAGCTTGAGCTCCACGGTTTCTCCCCTTGATACTTCTTGACGATGATGGAACCGTTCTGCCCGCCGAATCCGAATGAATTCGAGAGGGCCGCCCTCACCTTCTTCGAGACCTTTCGGTTTGCAACGTAGTGAAGATCGCACCGGGGATCGCGAGTGGAAAGGTTGATCGTCGGATGAACCTCATCCGTGTAGACGCTCAGCACGGTATAGACGAATTCGGGCCCCCCGGCCGCGGCGAGAAGATGACCGATCATGGACTTGCTCGAGCTGACGGCGATCCTGCCCGCGTATTCCTTGAAGACATTCTTGATCGCCAGCGTCTCCATGGTGTCATTCAGTTTCGTGCTTGTCCCATGAGCATTGATGTAGTCGATCTCATGGACGCCGAGTCCCGCATCGTCGAGCGCCGCCCGCATGGACTGCTCGGCGCCCCGGCCCATAGGATGAGGCGCTGTGACCTGGTAGGCATCGATAGAGGAGCCGTAGCCGGCCACCTCGCCGTAAATCCGCACCCCTCGCCGCTTCGCATGAGACTCTTCTTCGAGGACCACCATCCCGGCTCCCTCTCCCATGACCAGACCGGACCTCTTGCGATCGAAAGGCCGGCATACCAGAGCGGGCGCATCCTGGGATGTGGCAGCAGCGCCGAGTAGGGCGAAGAAGACGAGCCCGATGGGGTTGATCATCGAGTCGGCGCCGCCGGCGATAACGAGGTCGGCATCACCTCGCTGGATGGTGCGAGACCCGATCCCTATGGCCTGAGTAGCGGCGGCGCAGGCTGAGGTGACGGTGGCGTTGAGCGCGCGAAGGTCGAATTTATCCCCTATGAGGGCTGCGGGGCGGTGTGAGTTGTTCCTCATCAGGGATTCTCTGTGGACCTCGCGATACTCCCTGCCGAAGCGGAGGGCATCGAACCCTTTGTCCGGATTCAGCCACCGCTGGATATCTTCCAGCCTGTTGATGCCGAGACCCGCTGCGACAAGAACGGCGAAGCGGTCCCGATCACCGCTCCCATCGAGCACTCCTCCGTCTCGGAGGGCCTGCTTCGCCGCCCACAGAGCGAAGAGGGTTCTCCTTTCCCCCTCGGTTTCCGCCTCTGCGGGAAACTCCTGCCGAATCCGCAGCCAGTCGGCCTCTCCCACCTCGCCGGCCGCTTGAACGGGCGAGCGCTCCGCTCCCGGCAGCGTGACCTTCCTGATCCCGGAAGTTCCCGCAAGGAGCCTCTCCCAATTGTCCTTCACTTCGAGGCCGAGTGCGGTCACCACACCGAGCCCTGTCACGACGACTCTTCTTCTCACCGAGGCACCCCCTCCGCATGCAGGCCGCTGTAATACCCAAAGAGTCGTCTGAGCTCGTCCGCATCAACCCGGTCAAGGTGGCTGTAGATGATGCGACTCATCGAGGCGATGACCTGGCCGTCCACGGACATTCTGGCGGAGCCCAGGGAGTCTCTCTTCGAGACCGAGACAATCTCGCCATAGATCTCGGCCTGAAAGCCGGGCCGTAACCTCGGGGTGACGGTAACGTCCTCCACCAGGGACATGATGGCGGAGGCCTTGAAATCCAGGGAATAGATGATAAGCCAGCCGAGCAGTTGTGCCATCGCTTCAATCATGATGACACCCGGCACCAAGGCGATCTTGCCGTAATGATGGCGCAGAAATTCTTCCGAAAGGGAAAAGCTCTTCACGCCGCGAATGAACCTTCCCTTCTCTAGCTCCACGACCCGATCGTAGAACAGGAACCGCATAGTCACTCACAGGACTCGATAATCAGGGATCCTGCCTGGCCCTCATAGCTCTGGCAGTTGATCATGATCCTTCTTGCGGGAATGGGCAGGGGACCCTGGGTGGCGAAACGGAACCGGATGGATGGATCGGGACGCGAACACTGCGTCGGAGGGATGAGGCCCGTCTTCAACATGGAGAGGCCGAGGATCGTATCCACAACGGGCGCTCCCGCAAGAAGATGCCCGAGGGCCCCTTTCGACGAAAACACGGTCACCCTGTCGACGCCGTCCGAAAAGAGGCGGTGGATCGCCTCGAGCTCGTTCCCATCGCCGCGCTCCGTCCCCTCTCCATGAGCGATGATCACGTCAATATCGGTGGGGCCGAGATTCGCCCGGCCGAGAGCCTTCGCCATCGACTCCCTGAGGGCCTCCGCCGATGGAGCCGGAGCCCCGCCATCCCGTCCGTAGGCGAACCCGTATCCTGTGACCGCGGCGAGACAGGGGGTGCCCCGTTTCTTTGCTGCTGATTCGAGCTCGAGGCAGACGACACCGCATCCTTCACCCAGAATCGTCCCCTTCCGGTCGGCGCCGAAGGGCTGACAGGCCCTCCCGGTGTTCTCCCCCGAGGTGTTCAGGATACCGCGGAGATGGGCTCGGGCCAGGTTCAAAGGGGATATCTTCTCGCTCACCCCCCCTGCCAGGGCGACCTGGGACCTCCCCTCGAGGAGTCCATTCATCCCCTCGGCGACAGCCTGGGCGCCCGAGTCTCCGTGGGGAGAAAAGACGGTGTTCTCGCCCCGAATATCAAGATGGATGGCCACCTGACAGAAGCCGATGTTATTCAGCATGGAAAGAGGCCAGAGGGGATAGATGGTCTGGTAGCCTCGCACGAAGAACGCCTCGTAATCGAGCGCGCCTTCCGGGTTCAGCGAGCTCGCGACGCCGGGGAGGAGGTCGTCGATCCGATAATCTACCATGCCCATACCGACGAAGAATCCTATCGCTTCCCTCCGGAGCTGAGCGCGGTCGAGCCCCGCCTGGGCGTAGGCGTCTCGAGAGCATTTCATCAGCATCAAGGTGTGGAGGTCCATGATCCGCGAGTCTCTCGGATGGATGCCGAGCTCCTGGGGGGTCAGCCCCTCCACCTGGGCACCGAGTCTGCACGGGAACCCCTCGGCGCGGAATCCGTTGATCTCTCCAATCCCCACTCGCTCTCCAAGGAGGGCATCCCACACCCCGGAGAGACTGTGGCCCAGGGAACAGACCATCCCCGCACCCGTTATCACCACTCTGTCATTCATCGAATCTACCGATACAGAGGCAGGCGTTCTGGCCACCGAAGCCGAAGGAGTTCGAGAGCGCCACCCGGTGCTCTTTGCTTCTTACCTCGTTCGGCACGTAGTCGAGATCACATTTCGGATCCGGCGACTCATAGTTGATGGTCGGGAGGATGAGGGAATGGTTCATGCCGACGAGGGTGAGGATACATTCGATCGCACCCGCCGCAGCGATGGTGTGGCCGAGCATGGACTTGTTCGAGCTCACCGGGATCTCCCGGGCCCTCGTCCCAAACACCTCCTTGATGGCAGCCGTCTCCGCCATGTCGTTCTGAATCGTCGACGTTCCATGGGCGTTGATGTAATCGACCTGCGCTGGCTCGAGTCCCGCGTCCTCCAGGGCAGCCTGCATCGCCAGAACCGCCCCCAGGCCCTTCGGGTGTACGTCGGTAATCCTGTAAGCATCCGCGGAGGCACCGTACCCCAGAAGTTCTCCCAGGACGGGAACTCCCCGGGAACGAGCGTGTTCCAGCTCTTCGAGAATGACGGCCCCGGCTCCCTCCGACATTACGAAGCCGTTCCTTTTCCGGTCGAAGGGTCTCGAGGCCTGCTGGGGAGTGGGATATCGCTCCGCCAACGCCCTGATCATGACAAACCCGATGAATCCGAGAAGACTGAGGGGTGCCTCGGAACCCCCGGCAATCATGACATCCGCCTTCCCTTCCCTGATCAGACGACAGGCTTCCCCGATGGCCTGTGCCCCGGCAGCACATGCGGAAACGATGGAAAGACTCGGCCCTCGGCAGGCGAAAAGGATCGAGAGGATCGCCGTGGACACGTCGGGCTTCCTCTTGAGGAAATTCAAGTACGAGTAACCCCCGGTTTTTCTTAGACCCTTCATGTTCCAGGCGCCGACGCCATCGAAAAAGCGATGGAGAAACAGGATGTCCTCCACGGAAGGACTGTCGGCATGGAACCCGAAGGCAACCCCCAGGCGGGCGCGGTTTTCGATCTCCTCCAGGCGCGCCTGCCGCGCCGCCTCGAGCGTTGCCACTCTCATGAGCCGGAGACCTCGCGAGGAGAATTTGTAGAATCGCTGGGCGAGGGGATCGGAGGCCTCTTCCACCCAGGAATCCTTGACTTGACCGCCAATCTGGCAGGGAAGGCCTTTGGTGTCAAAGGAGGAAAGGTAATCTATTCCCGAGCGTCCTCTGCGAGCGCCCTCGAACGTTTCCTCAGTGTCCTTGCCGAGGGGGGTGATCATGCCGTAGCCGGTGATCACCACCCGGCGCCGTGACGATGGCCTCGAGAGCATCTTTTCCTGCTGTCCGTTATGAGAAGATCTTTTTCTCGTTCTGAGTCTTCGTCAGCCACTCTCGGACGAGGTCGTCTCCGTTCATGAAGGTCGCCGGCCGCCCGCATGAGCCGCAGGTGATGCGAACTCCGTCTGCGACCTGCCATGCCGAATTCCCGCAAGATTCACACGCTTGTGGAAGACTGTCGAGGATATCCATGACGCCGCTGACGTAGGATTCTATGGTGATGAGCTGGGGCACTTCATCCATGTCCATACCCGGTTGCAAAGCAGAGACGTGATCGCCGAACCGGATCTGGAGAAGGCCAACCGCCCCTGCTGTCAATTTGCTGTTCTCGTCGACAGCAGATCCCTCTCCAAAAAGATCTTCGATATGCTCGACAATGAGGTGACGTGCCATCTTCATTCCAAAGGTCCGCTCGAGCCGGTAGTTGAGGTCGAGGAAATCGAGAGATTCCGCACCCAGATCCTTCATCAACGAGCTCTCCGGCCGAATGCGCTCGGGCTCGATGTTCAGCGTCTCCGCGACCGCCTTCTTCACCTCCTCCAAAACGGTTTCCTCTGAAATGAAAATCTGCTTCATCTTGATTTCCTCCAGAGCTTCCTCTCGGCTTGAACCCTTCCTTCGTAGAAGCGGGGTTTACCCCCGCCCGCAGCCGCTTCCTTTGTCAGCTCCGCCGGGCTGGATTCAAAGCCCGCCCCCACGCCGGGGCTATGCGTTGCCATCACAAAAAGAAGCGGATGCAAAAACCGTCGTGACCCTGGGCATAGGCTCTCTTTACCGTGAACCCAGTGGCTGTTTCGGAATAGATCTGTAAAGTCGATTGCCGAGACCTCTATCGACCACAATCGTCTGGCCACGAATGCCTCGGCTCCGCGGATCACAAAGAAACAGCACCACATCAGCAATCTCCTCCGCCTCCACCACGAGCTCGTCTGGGACCTGGTCAATCCCCTCCACGAAGTGCCGCAGAACCTTGAACGAGTCCGTCTTCACCAGGCCGCCGCAGACGGCGTTCACCGAGATGTTCTCCGAACTCAAGCTCTCGGCAAGATCCCTTACTGCGGCTTCCATGGCGGCCTTCATCGTTCCCAGAGGATAGGCAGGGTTGTAGAAGCGGCTTCCGAGACTGGAAATAAAGACCACCTTTCCCTGGGATTGCTTCAGCAACGGAAGGGCTTCCTGGACACAGAAGAGATTCCCCAGGTAATTCGTATCGACGAGTTGTCGCAGGTCCCGTTCGAAGAGCTTCTCGAGAGGCTTGAATGGAGCCCTTGAGGCATTCAGGATAAGGAAGTCGAGGCGGCCGAATATTTCGGAGACTTCCTTCATCATGTTCTTGACCGCATCTTTGGAGGAGATATCGGCTCGGACGAGGCGCGCCCGCCGACCCATTTCCTGTATCTCTTTACACAGCAGTTCTCCCTGAGCCTGGGATTTGCCGCCGGCCTGGCGGTAATTGACGACGATGTCCGCCCCGGCAATGGCCATCTTCCGGGCGATGACGCTGCCGATACCCCGGGAGCTCCCGGTAATCAGGGCGACCTTATCTCTGAACCCGCCCCAGTGAATCATCGCGTGGTTTCCATGATAGTGAAAGTCACTCACGACCAATCGACATCATCCGCAAGGAGCTTCCGGCGGGTGACGCCTCATTTCCTGTGTGGCAACCGTCAGGCTCCCCTGGGCGGAA
>Ga0335070_10008375_pt1 | contig 12126 bp, 8 predicted proteins | sample Lox_Sample_13_FD_206722 | JGI IMG/M metagenome (GOLD analysis project Ga0335070, IMG submission 206722) | Soil microbial communities from Loxahatchee National Wildlife Refuge, Florida, United States - Lox_Sample_1.3 | ecosystem: Environmental > Terrestrial > Soil > Wetlands | place: USA: Florida...
CGCTGGTCGCGGCGGCGCCCGCGCTCGCGGGGTTCTCCGGTACGGACGTCTTCCTCCCTTCGGTGGGGCGGAAGGGCGGGACCGGCGGGTCGCAGTGGTACACGATGCTCTGGATCCACAACCCGTCCTCCTCCCCCGCCAACGTCACGATCGCGTTCCTGCTCCGCGACCAGCCCAACCCCTCCCCCGCGACGTTCTCCGACACGATCCCGCCGGGCGACTCCCGCCGGTACCCCGACACGATCACGACGCTGTTCCGGGCCCAGGCGTGGGGCGCGCTGCGCATCACCTCGAACGTCCGCGTCCTCGCCACCTGCCGGATGTACAACCTGCCCGCAGGCGGCGACGACCCGGACACGCAGGGGCAGGACTACTCGGCGATCCCGGCGTCGTTCGCGATCTCCGCGGGGCAGTCCACGAAGCTCCTCGGCGTGCACCAGACCAACCCGAAGGCCGATTCCGATTTCCGCTACTCGTTCGGTTGGGTGGAGACGGCCGGCGGCACGGCCGACGTGAAGGTGGTCGCCTACGACGAGACCGGAGCACAGGTGGCGAGCAAGACATACCCGAGGACGGGCGTGTTCGAGGCGCGCTACTACCCGATCGAGGACCTCCTCGCGTCGGTGAACTCGACCAACCTGACGCTGCAGGTTTCGGTCGTGAGCGGGACGGGGAAGGTGATCGCGGTCGGGTCCGGGGTCGCGAACCGCTCCGGCGACGGGACGACGTTCGAGATGGCTTTTGCGGACTCGCTCCTCGGCGGGACCGGCGGCCTGACCTCGGTGGTGCACGACGCCACGCTCACCGGCGACGGTACGACGGCGGCCCCCCTGGCGATCGCGGCCGGGCAGGTGGTGCGGAGCGTGAACGGCGTGCGCGACGACGTCTCCATCGCGGCGGGACCCAACGTCACCATCAACCGCTCGGGGCAGACCCTGACGGTCGCGGCCACGGGCGGCGGTTTGACGCTGCCGTATGTGGGGACCGTCAGCGCGCCGGAGTCAGCCTTTGATGTCACCAACGAGAGCCAAGGCTATGCTTTCCGCGCCGTCAGCAACGGCGCTGTCGCCCTCCGGGCGAGCACCCCGATCGGTACCGGCGTCTTCGGCGATGGTTCCCTCGCCGGCGTGCAAGGCAGCGGCGACGCCTTCGGGGTACGAGGCATTTCCGGATACACGGCCGGCCTCGGCGTGGAGGGACAAAACGACACCACAGGAAACTGGGGTGCCCTCGGCTCCAGGGAGTCCGGCGTGTCCGGCACCAGCACCTCCGGATCTGGTGTGCACGGCGGCAGTACCTACGGCGACGGGGTCTACGGCGAGAGCGGGTACGGCTACGGTGTGCACGGCCGGAGCGACAACGCCGACGGGGTGTTCGGCGAGACGGGTGCCGGGAGCAAGGCCGGGGTGTTTGCGGTCAACTACAACTCCGCCGGGTACGCGGGGTACTTCGTCGGCAACGTGCAGGTCAACGGCACGCTCTCCGCGACCGGCAGCAAGTCGTTCGCCATCGACCACCCCCTCGACCCGGAGAACCGCGAGCTCTGGCACGCGGCGGTCGAGTCCGACGAGGTGCTCGACGTCTACTCGGGCAACGTCACGACCGACGGGCAGGGGCGCGCCTGGGTCACCCTCCCCGAGTGGTTCGAGGCTCTCAACGCCGACTTCCGGTACCAGCTCACGGTGATCGGCCGGTTCGCCCGGGCGATCGTCGAGGAGGAGATCCGGGGCAACCGCTTCACGGTTCGTACCGACCTCCCGGACGTGAAGGTCTCGTGGCAGGTGACGGCGCGGCGCAACGACGCCTGGATCCAAGCGCACCCGTTCGTGGTCGAGCGCGACAAGCCGCTGGCGGAGCGCGGGACGTACCTGTCGCCGGTCGAGCACGGCCAGCCGGTGGAGAGGGGTGTGGAGTGGGTCCGCCGGCCGGAGTTGATGCGGCAGCAGCGCGCCGACCACGACGGCGTCCGCTAACTAGCGCCTGGCCGCTCAAGGGGTTGGCCCGCCCGCCCGCGGCCGAATGCGGGTTGGCGGGCCGACCTCCGAAGCGGCGGTGGGAACCGCGCCGGAGAGCCGCCCGGAACAAGGGGACACGCTTGAATCCGACGTAGGAAGGGTGTATAAGAGGGCGGTTGCTACTTTCGACGAGAAAGTGGGACTCCGGTCCCACTTTTTTTTCGGAAGGAAGTCGAGCCATGGCAAGGCTTTCGGAGGATCTCGTGGGCCGGCTCGGACGCCTCGCGGCGAGCGAGGGGCTCGAGCTTCTGGCCGTCGAGGTGGGCGGAACCGCCCGCCGGCCCGTGGTCCGCCTCGTGCTCGACCGGCAGCCCGGCGGCGTCTCGCTCGCCGACTGCGAGTCGGTCTCGCGGCAGGCGAGCGCACTGCTCGACACGTACGACCCGTTCCCGGGGGCGTTCACACTCGAGGTCTCGTCCCCCGGCGTTGAACGCAAGCTGTACAACGACAACGACTTCTCCCGATTTGCGGGACGCGCCGTCCGGGTCCGCATGAAGCCGACGTGGCCGGCGCCGAGAGTCGTCGAGGGGATCCTCGAGGGGCGCACGGACGGCGTGGTCCGGGTGCGCGACAAGGCCGGCGCCGTCCGCGAGCTGCCGGACCCCCAGGTGTTCGAGGCCCGGCTGGCCCCGCATCTCGAGGAGGAAGAGAAGAACCCGAAGCATCGGGGAAGGACGTAGGCGATGAAGATGGAACTCGGCATCCTGATCCGTCAGGTCTCCCACGAGCGGGAGATCGAACCGGAGCGCCTGGTCGTCGCGCTCGAAGACGCGATCTCGCAGGCGGCGCGCAAGCACTACCACGAGCGCGGCGTGCGCACCCACATCGACCTCGAGTCGGGCGAGATGACGTCGTTCCGGGTGCGCACGGTGGTCGCCACCCCCGAGGAGGTCACCGACCCCACCGCCGAGATGGTGCTCGAGGACGCCCGCGAGGTCGACCCGAACGCCGAGGTCGGCTCCGAGATCGTGCTGGGCGAGCTGGACACCGCTCAGCTCGGCCGCATCGCGGCGCAGGCCGCGCGCCAGATGCTGTTCCAGCGCGTCCGCGAGGCCGAGCGCGACAACATCTACAACGAGTACATCGGCAAGCTCGGCGAGCTGGTCAACGGGATCGTCAAGCGGTTCGAGCGCGGCGACATCGTGGTCGAGCTCGGCCGCACGGAGGGCGTGGTCCCGCGCCAGCACCAGGTGCGCCACGAGCGCTACAGCCAGGGGGACCGGATCCGCGCGGTGATCGTGGACGTGACGAAGGACGCCAACAAGCCCCAGGTCGTGCTCTCGCGGACGGCGCCGCAGCTCCTGATCAAGCTGCTCGAGATGGAGGTCCCCGAGATCTACGACGGGACCGTCATCGTCAAGGGGTGCGTGCGGGAGCCCGGCGAGCGCGCCAAGGTCGCCGTCACCTCGCGCGACCGCGACGTCGACCCGGTGGGCGCGTGCGTCGGGATGAAGGGGTCGCGCGTGCAGGCGATCATGCGCGAGCTCAAGGGCGAGAAGGTCGACATCATTCCGTACAACCCCGACATCGTGACGTTCGCGCAGAACGCGCTGGCGCCGGCGAAGATCAACCGCGTGGCGCTGCGCGAGCAGTCCACGAAGATCCCGATCACCGACACGGAGGGCAACCCGGCGCTCGACGAGAGCGGCGAGCCGCTCATGCACGAGCGCAACGAGACGGTGCTGGACGTGATCGTCTCGGACGAGCAGCTCTCGCTCGCGATCGGGAAGCGCGGGCAGAACGTCCGCCTCGCGTCGCGCCTGCTCGGGTGCCGGATCGAGATCAAGAGCGAGGAGGCGGTCAAGGACGAGGTCGCAGCCGCGCTCGCCGCCATGCTCCGGCAGGTGGAGGGTGTCGCGGAGGAGGTCCCGGCCGAGGCCGAGGCCGCCGCGTCCGCCCCGATCGATTACGACACGCACCTCCCCCTCGAGGAGGTGTCGGGCATCAGCGACAAGATGCGCGAGCGGCTCCTGGAGCACGGCTACTCGCACGCCGGGGCGCTCGCAACCGCGGACCCCGAGAAGCTCATGGAGATCCCGGGAATCGGTCCTCACTCCGCTGCCAAGCTGATCGCAGCGGCGAAGGCGGCGCTCGCGGCGCAAACCTCCGCGAGCACCGAGGAGTAGAGCATGCCGCAGGTGTTCCGTGTGGGCGACCTCGCCCAGCAGATGGGCGTCTCCGTCGAGGAGCTGATCTTCAAGCTCCGCTCCATCGGCGTGGACGTCACGAGTGCGGACCATACCCTTGACCTGTCAACCGTGCGCGACATCATCACCGGCCAGACGCTGGTGCGCCGTCCGCGCGAGGTGATCGTCCGCCAGGGCACCGCGGGCGCCGAGGACAAGCACAAGGCCCCGGCGCCGACGCTGGAGCGCCCGAAGCGGCGCCGGCCCGGCCGCCGCACCGTGGGGCTCGACGAGGAGCTGCCGGACGAGGTGCCGAACCTCGCCGCGATGGCGGTGCCGGCCTCCGCCAGGCCCGTCGCCCGGGCGGCGGAGGAGGCCGAGCTCGAGGAGGCGGCCGCCCCCGCCGCGCCCGTCGAGGTGGAGGCTGTTGCGGCTCCGGTGGAGGAGGCTCCGGTCGAGGCCGAGCTGCCGCCCGAGGCGAAGCCCGAAAAACCGGCCAAGCCCGCTAAGGCAGCCCGCGCCACCAAGGCCGCGAAGGCCGAGGCCGCGGAGAAGCCCGTCGCGGCCGACGCGGCCGAGAAGGCGCCCGCCCCCGCTCCGGTCGAGCCGGCGCCCGCCCCGCACGCCGCGAAGGCGAAGGCCGCACCGGTCCGCGAGACGGCGAAGCCGGCCAAGAAGGGCGCCAAGACGCCGCTCGAGTCCCAGCTCCGCGAGCTGTCGGACGACGAGGTGCGCCAGAGGATCCTGGCGGCGAAGCAGGCCGCCGCGGCCAAGCCGGCCGAGAAGGCGGCCGCCCCCGCCGGGCGCGGCAAGTCGTCGCGCAAGGCGAAGGCCGCGGCGGACGCCGACGAGATCCGCGACCTGCTGGCGAAGTTCGAGGAGTCCAAGGTCCGGGCGGCGGCCGAGGGCACGGCCGCTCCCCGCCCCCCGATCCCGATGGGAGGCCGCGGCAGGCCGACGCACCGTCCGAAGCGCGAGCGCGGCGAGACGCCGGTGGAGGTCCGCGCGGTCACGGTCGCGTTCCGCGACGGAGCCAAGCCGGAGGGCCCGGTGTACCTCTCCGAGGCCGTCACGGTTCGCGAGCTCGCCGAGAAGCTCAACGTCCTCGTGAAGGACCTGATGGCGTACCTGATCTCGAAGAAGATCCTCGTGACGGCCAACCAGGCCCTCCCGCAGGAGCTCGCCGAGAAGATCTGCGAGGAGCTCGGCGTCGAGGCGATGGTCGTCAGCTTCGAGGAGGAGATCGACCTCCAGCAGGAGGAGGAGGCGGAGACCGCCGCCAAGCCGGAGCCGCGCCCGCCGGTCGTCACGGTGATGGGGCACGTGGACCACGGCAAGACGTCGCTCCTCGACGCGATCCGCTCCACCCGCGTCGCGGCCGGCGAGGCCGGCGGGATCACGCAGCACATCGGCGCGTCGCGGATCGTCCACAACAACAAGCCGATCGTGTTCATCGACACGCCGGGCCACGAGGCGTTCACGCAGATGCGGGCCCGCGGCGCGAAGGTGACCGACCTCGTCGTCCTCGTGGTCGCCGCCGACGACGGCGTGATGCCGCAGACCGTCGAGGCGATCAACCACGCGCGCGCCGCCCACGTCCCGCTCGTGGTCGCGATCAACAAGATCGACAAGCCCAACGCCAACCCCGAGCGCGTCAAGCAGGAGCTGGCCCAGGAGGGCGTGCTCCTCGAGGGGTGGGGCGGCGAGACGCCGGTGGTCCAGGTGTCGGCGACCAAGCGCCAGGGGATCGAGGAACTGCTCGAGGTGATCCAGCTCGTCGCCGAGATGGGCGACCTCAAGGCGGTCCGCGAGGGGATGGCGCGCGGGACCGTGCTCGAGGCCCGCAAGGAGCGCGGCCGCGGCGTCGTGGCCACCGTGCTCGTGCAGCAGGGGACGCTCAAGCAGGGCGACTGCTTCTTCGCTGGCGCCACGTACGGCCGCGTCCGCGCGATGGTGGACACCGCGCGCAAGCCGATCCGCGCCGCGAAGCCGTCCGAGGCGGTCGAGATCATGGGGCTGGAGGACATCCCGGAGGCGGGCGACACGTTCCAGGTCGTCGAGGACGAGGCGCGCGCCCGCGACGTGGCGTCGTACCGGCAGGCCAAGCAGCGCGAGGAGCAGATGGCGGGCAGCCGGAAGGTGAGCCTCGAGGGGCTGATGGACAAGATCAAGAGCGAGGAGGTCAAGGCGCTCAACATCGTCCTCAAGGCCGACGTGCAGGGCTCTGTCGAGGTGCTGCGCGACACGCTCGCCAAGCTCTCCACGGAGGAGGTGGCGATCAACATCATCCACGCGTCCGCCGGCGCGATCACCGCCAACGACATCCTGCTGGCGTCCGCGTCGCAGGCGATCGTGATCGGCTTCAACGTCCGGCCGGAGCGGTCGGCGAAGGAGCTGGCCGAGCGCGAGAAGGTGGACGTCCGTCTGTACTCGGTGATCTACACGCTGACCGAGGAGCTGCAGAAGGCGATGGTGGGGATGCTCAAGCCCACCTTCAAGGAGGAGGAGCTCGGCCGAGCCGAGGTCCGCGAGGTGTTCAAGGTCTCCAAGGTCGGGACCGTGGCCGGCTGCATGGTCCTGGAGGGAACGATCCTGCGGACGTCGAAGGCGCGCCTCCTGCGCGACAACGTCGTGATCTGGGAGGGCAGCCTCGCCTCGCTCAAGCGCTTCAAGGACGACGTCTCCGAGGTGAAGAACGGCTTCGAGTGCGGCATCGGCCTCGAGAAGTACCACGACATCAAGCTCGGCGACGTGATCGAGGCGTACCGCACCGTCGAAGTGGCGCGGGAGGCGTAGTGGCGACAGCTCACAGCTCACAGCTCACAGCTGACAGCCATGGCTCTCCCCGGTTGTGCCGGGCGGGCGGGGGAGCTGTCGGCTGTCGGCTGTCGGCTGTCAGCGTTCTCTGAGGGTCTGCAGCGATGGGAGGTCGTACGCCGCTGTTCGTGGCCGTCGCGCAGGTCGAGCTCCACCTGCCGGGCGCCCGCAGCCTGAAGGACAAGAGGCAGGACGTGCGCTCGCTCGTCGAGAGGCTGCGCCACCGTCTGTCGGTGCTGGTGGTCGAGAGCGACCACCAGGACCTGCACCAGCGGGCGGCGCTCGCGGTGAGCGCGCTCGCCACCGACGCCGAGGCGGCCCGCGGCACGGTGGCGCGCGCCCTCGACGTGGTCCACGAGACGTTCCCCGGGGTCGTGCTGGACGAGGGCATCGAGGTGGTGCAGGTCGGGCGGGGGGTGCCGGGTGCGTGACGGGCTCGTGCGGCGCGAGCGGCTCGCGGAGGCGATGCGGGAGGTGCTGTCGGAGATCCTCCTGACCGAGGTCAAGGACCCGCGCCTCGCCGGCGTCGTGATCTCCGCGGTGGAGCTCTCGGGCGACCTCAAGCTGGCGCGCGCCTACTTCTCCGTGATCGGCGACGAGGAGCGGGAGCGGCAGGCCGCGGACGGGCTCTCGCAGGCGCGCGGCTTCCTCAAGCGCGAGAGCGGCCGGCGGATGCGGCTGCACAACCCTCCCGACATCGAGTTCAGGCGCGACAAGGGGTTCGAGCGCGCCGACCGGATCGCGCGGGTGCTCGACGAGATACACGGGGCCAGGGGTCAGGGATCAGGGGCCGGCGACGACGACGCCGCGGCTCAGGCCGACGAGGGGAAGGACGATGAGTGAGGCGACGCGCGACGTCGGCGCCGCCCTTGCGCGGCTCAAGCGCGCGACGCGCGTCCTCGTGACCTCCCACAGCGCCCCCGACGGGGACGCCCTCGGGTCGGAGCTCGGGTTCGCGGAGCTCGCGCACGCGCTCGGCGTCGGGGCGGCGGTCGTCAACCACGACCCCCACCCTGCGACGCTCGGGTTCCTCCCCGGGCTCGAGACGATCGCGGTGCAGGCGGAGCTTCCGCGCGGGTTCGAGCGCGATTTCGACCTGGCCGTCCTCCTGGAGTGCCCGGGCCTCGACCGCCCGGCGTTCGCGGGGCTCGACAGGCTCCCGATCCTGAACATCGACCACCACCTCGAGAACCCGCTGTACGGCGAGGTCAACGTGGTGGACGAGGAGGCCCCCGCCGTCGGCGAGATGGTCCTGCGGATGGCCGAGAGCGCGGGCGTCGCCGTGACCCCGCGCATGGCCACGAACCTCTACGCCGCGCTCGTCACCGACACCGGCGACTTCCGGTACTCCAACGCGACGCCGCGGGCGTTCGAGGCGGGCGCGCGCCTCGTGGCCGCCGGCGCGCGGCCGGCGGCGATCGCGGAGGCGCTCTGGGAGCAGAACCCGGCCCGCGTCGTCCGCCTGACCGCCGCGGTGCTCGCCACGCTCGAGCTCCTGGCCGGAGGGCGGCTCGCGCTCGTCACCTGCGACCGCGCGATGCTCGAGGCCGCCGGCGCCCACCCGGAGGACACCGAGAACCTCGTGAACATCCCGCGCGCCATCGAGGGGGTCCGCGTCGCCGTGTTCCTGAAGGCGTTCAAGGACGGCGCGGTGCGCGCCTCCCTGCGCTCGCGCGGCGACCTCGACGTCCAGGCGGTGGCCCGCGTCTTCGGAGGCGGCGGTCACCGCAACGCGGCGGGTTGCACGATACCCGGCACCCTCGCCCAGGCCCGGACGGCGATCCTCGCCGAGGTCCTCCCCGTCGTGGAGCCGGCGTGAGCGCGTCCTCCCGCAGCGGCTTCCTCCTGGTGGACAAGCCCGCCGGCCCGACGTCGCACGACGTCGTCCAGGCGGCCCGGCGAGCCCTCAAGGAGCGCCGCATCGGCCACACGGGCACGCTCGACCCCGCGGCGACCGGCCTGCTGCTGCTCTGCATCGGGAAGGCCACGCGCCTGCAGCAGTACCTGCTCGCATGGGAGAAGACGTACCACGGGGAGATCCGGCTCGGCTGGGCCACCACGACGTACGACGCCGAGGGGGAGGCGGCCGGCGCCGCCCGCCCGGTACCCGAGCTGACCGCCGCCGCCGTCGCCGGTCTCTCGGCCCGGTTCTCGGGGGACCTCGAGCAGCTCCCCCCGCCGTACTCGGCGAAGAAGACCGGCGGGCGGAAGTTCTACGAGCTGGCGCGCGCCGGCGAGGCGGTCCCCCGCGAGCCCAAGCGCGTCCACGTCGAGAGCATCGAGCTCGAGCAGACCGGCCCGGACCGCCTCGCCTTCAAGGTGACGTGCTCGTCCGGGACGTACCTGCGCTCCCTGGCCCACGACATCGGGGAAGTGCTGGGGTGCGGCGGCCACCTCGCCTCGCTCCGCCGGGTTCGGATCGGGCCGTGGCGGGTCGAGAGCGCCGTGAGCGCCGAGACGCTCGCCAACCGGCCGCACGAGATCGAGCCGGGGGCGTTCGTCTCCCTGGCCGCTGCGATCCTGCCGTTCCCCGAGGTCGTCCTCAACCCCACCGCCCTCGACCACTTCATGCACGGCCAGGAGGTGGCTGTCAGGGAAGCGGAGGGGGCGTTCACCCCGGGGTCGCCGGTCGCGGTGCGGGACCGCTCCGGGGAGCTGGTCGGGGTCGGGATCGCGCTGGCGTTCCTGGCCCGGGCCCGGACCGTCAACGTGGCGCCCCGCATGGTGTTGGCGGAGCTTGAGGCGCCGGCCAAATCGTGATACATTGACTGCCCTCCTCGCCACCGGAGGACAGACGTGAAGACGTGGAGCAGACGATGACCGAACGCGAATACGTAGCGAGCAAAGAGCAGATCATCTCGGAGTTCCGCCGCCATGATCACGACAGCGGCTCGCCCGAGGTGCAGGTCGCTCTCATCACCAAGCGCATCGAGTACCTGACCGAGCACTTCAAGGGTCACGCCAAGGACCACCACTCCAGGCGCGGCCTCCTGATGCTGGTCGGACAGCGGCGGCGCTTGCTGGAGTACCTGCGGCGGAAGGACGTCACCCGCTATCGGGCGCTCATCGAGCGGCTGGGCCTGCGTCGCTAGGCCCGTCTTGCCGAACGCTCAAGGGAGCATCATGGAAGTCACAGAGAGAGTCGATATCGAAGGCAGAGTACTGGAACTCGAGGTCGGGAAAGTCGCCAAGCAGGCCGATGGGGCCTGCTTGGTTCGTTACGGGGAGACGGTCGTGCTCGTCACGGCGTGCTTCCGCAAGGACGTGCGCGAAGGCGTCGACTTCCTGCCCCTCACCGTGGACTACCGGGAGGCCACCTACGCCGGCGGGCGCATCCCGGGGGGTTGGTTCAAGCGCGAGGGCCGGCCGACCGAGAAGGAGATCCTCACCTCGCGGCTGATCGACCGGCCGCTGCGGCCGCTCTTCCCGAAGGGGTACACGCAGGAGACGCAGATCGTCGGGAGCGTCCTGTCGGCCGACGGCGCCAACGACCCCGACGTGCTCGCGATCAACGGGGCGTCGGCGGCTCTGATGGTGTCGGGATGCCCGTTCGACAAGGCTGTCGGCGCGGTGCGCGTCGGCCTGGTCGAGGGGACGCTCGTCGCCAACCCGACCCACGAGCAGCGCGCCGCCGCGCAGCTCGAGATCGTCGTCGCCGGGACGGACGACGCGGTCGTGATGGTCGAGGCGGGCGCGCGCGGCGTGTCCGAGGCGCAGATCCTCGACGCCATCGACCTCGCCCACCGCGAGATCAGGAAGATCATCGCGGCGCAGCGGCGGCTCGTGCAGGAGGTCGGCAAGGCGAAGCCCGCCTGGACGGTACCGGCGCCGGCGTGGCCGGAAGACTTCGCGGCCTCGGTCCGCCAGCGCTTCGCGGCGCCGCTCGACCTGGCGCTGCGGGTCCGCGGCAAGCTCGCGCAGGGCGAGGCGATCGAGAAGGTCGAGCAGGACGCGGTCGCCGCCCTCTCCGAGGAGGAGAAGGGCGAGCGCGAGCCGTGGCTGCGGGCGATCCTCCACGACATGGTCAAGGAGCAGTTCCGCGAGGCGATCCTCCACAAGAGCGAGCGTCTCGACGGCCGTGCCTTCGACCAGGTCCGTCCGGTCACCTGCGAGGTCGGGATGCTCCCGCGCACGCACGGCTCGGCTTTGTTCACGCGCGGCGAGACGCAGGCGCTCGTCACGTGCACCCTCGGGACCTCCGAGGACGTCCAGGTGATCGAGGCGCTCGAGGGCGAGAGCCAGCAGCGCTTCCTCCTGCACTACAACTTCCCGCCGTTCTCCGTCGGCGAGGTGAAGTTCCTCCGCGGCCCCGGGCGGCGCGAGATCGGCCACGGCAACCTGGCCCGCCGGGCGCTGACCCCGGTCGCGCCCGCCAAGGAGGCGTTCCCGTACACCCTGCGCGTCGTGTCGGACATCCTGGAGTCGAACGGCTCCTCGTCGATGGCGACGGTGTGCGGCGGCACGCTCTCGCTCATGGACGCGGGGGTGCCGATCTCGGCGCCGGTGGCCGGCGTCGCGATGGGGCTCGTGTCCGACGGCACCCGGCACGCGGTCCTGACCGACATCGCCGGGCAGGAGGACCACTACGGCGACATGGACTTCAAGGTCGCCGGGACGCGCGAGGGGATCACCGCCCTCCAGATGGACATCAAGATCTCCGGGCTCCCGCGGGAGGTGATGGAGCGCGCCCTCGAGCAGGCCCGGCGCGGCCGCCTGCACCTGCTCGACATCATGGAGTCCACGATCGCCAAGCCGCGTCTGGAGATCTCGGTCTACGCGCCCCGGATCATCACCATCACGATCGACCCCGACAAGATCCGCGACGTCATCGGACCCGGGGGGAAGACGATCCGCGCGATCCAGGAGGAGACGGGGGCGCGGATCAACATCGAGGACGACGGGCGGGTCGAGATCGCGACGGCCGACGAGGCCGCCGCGGCCAAGGCCGTCCAGATCATCGAGGGGCTCACCAGGCAGCCTCAGGTCGGCGAGATCTTCGAGGGCACCGTGAAGCGCATCGAGCCGTACGGCGCCTTCGTGGAGATCCTCCCCAACCGGGACGGCCTGCTGCACATCTCCGAGCTCGCGTACGAGCGGACCCGCGAGGTCACCGACGTGATCAAGCTCGGCGACAAGATCAAGGTCAAGATCATCGGCATCGACGGCAA
>Ga0335070_10008376_pt1 | contig 12124 bp, 8 predicted proteins | sample Lox_Sample_13_FD_206722 | JGI IMG/M metagenome (GOLD analysis project Ga0335070, IMG submission 206722) | Soil microbial communities from Loxahatchee National Wildlife Refuge, Florida, United States - Lox_Sample_1.3 | ecosystem: Environmental > Terrestrial > Soil > Wetlands | place: USA: Florida...
TGAAAATCTGAGACGGCATCCGCTGTTGCAACCGGAGCAATACCTTGCTGCTGTCGCATGCTGAGGAACCGCTCGTAGATCCGGTTGGTCGGCATCGCTTTGTCGGCCTGAATCTTGCGGAACCACTCCGGATGCCGCATTCCGGTCGGTGGCAGGGTTGTCACGGAATGCGTGCTGCCGTCGGAGTAACGCGTGACCATCTCGGTCCAGCTTCCTGCTCGGGGGTGATCGTAGATGTAGGCGACGACTCCGGCATTCGGCTCGCACAAGATTCGGAGAAATACTCCCGGCATACGGTCAATGCTGTAGATGCCTGCGTCCTGAAAACCGCAACGCAGTAGCGGTTCGGCCTGTTGGCCGACGAGTTCTCCATTTGTCCAGGCGGGAGATTCGATTCGTGTCAGCCGGACGAATTCGGGCAACTTGGCGAGGGCCCGTTTGCCGACCTCGGCCAGCGCCTGCCGCCCCGTGTGCCGCAGCAGCAGATACGTGACGATCCGCTTCAGCAGAAATACTGTTGCCACCGCCGTCATCAGGGCCAGGAACGCCGTCAGGTTCATCCGGGACACCCCTGCACACTACAGCGCCATTGCGGCACTCTCTTTTCCGAGCCGGAAGATTACAGGAGTCATTGGACCGCAGGACGTGCGGACGAAACGACCATCAGAGTTGCGTCATCGTGAAACTGCGACTGGCAGAAGCGTGCGACTTCCTGAAACAGCTCATCGCTGACCTGCTGGGCGGAAGAGCTGTAATGCTGCCGCGCGACGGCGGCAATCCGGGCCTCGCCGAATTCCTCGCCGTCTGGAGAAAATGCTTCGGCAATGCCGTCGGTGTAGAGCAGCAGCTTGTCGCCGGGCTGCAAAGTGATGCTCGCATCCTCGTACTTGGCTCCGGGGAACAATCCCAGGACGATGCCCCCTCCGCTCGCGTGGCGGACCGCTCCCGACTTGTCGACGACGAGGGGCTGCAGGTGGCCGGCATTGGCGTATTCAAACTCGTGTGTGGCCGGGTCGAGAATGCCATAGAAGAAAGTCACGAACTTCCCGCTGGCGATGTTGCTGCACAGAATTTCGTTCACACGGCGGCAAAGGCCGGCGGGTGAATGCATATCTTGCGCGAACGCGCGTACCGTGGCTTGCACATTCGCCATGAGCAAGGCGGCCGAGACGCTTTTTCCGACAACATCGGCGATACAGACCGCTAAGCGGCCGTCCGACAGACGCAGTACATCGAAATAGTCACCGCCAACCACCCGCGCGGGTTGCCAGGTTCCGGCTACCTCGAACCCAGCCACTTGCGGAATTTCTTTTGGCAGCAACGAACGCTGGATTTCGAGGGCGCGTTTGAGTTCCTGCTCTTGCATTTCGACTTGAGCGGAGCGGACCTCGACTGCCCGCTCCAACTCGTGAGTGCGCTTTTCCAGCCGTGCCCGCGCGCTGTCGTAGAGGTACTTGATGCTGCCCCAGAGCAGCGTGACCAGGATCGGTACCTTCCATCCTGTGAGGAGATAGTGTCCCAATGCCTGGGGAGCGGGTGACGCGAATCGCCAAACGATCAGACTCGTGATCACGTACACCGGAATCGTGGCAATGAGCAGCACCACAGCGTAGACCAGGAAGCTTTGCGGGAAGGGACGGAAATAGAAAAGGGGGCCGGCGGCGCGCAGGATGGGTGTCAGCAGGTTCCCGATACAGAACGAGTACAGGACGACCGTGGAGGGGTTGATTCTCTGGTCCATGGCCCAGAACATGGCCGACACCACGATCGCGATGAGAGCATAGTGCTGTTGGTCAACGAAGAGGCGCCGGAGAGTGGGCGAACACAGGTTCACCAGGGGGCTCGCATCGAGGCACAACCATTCTAATCAGGGAAGTCAAGGTGATCGTTCTACTGCTGCTGTTGCTCTTGTTCCTGCCGGGCCAGGTGGTTTGACTCGATGGCCCAACACGGTTTCTAGTGCACGGTAACCGTTGTCGTTTGCTGGGATCGCCCAAACGGCCCCGTCGCATAGAGCGTGTAAGTTGTGGTCGCGGAGGGCGTCACCACCACACTCGTGCCTCGCACCGCCGCCACGCCGGGAAAAATGATCAGATACGACGCGCCGGTCACGGTCCAGTTCAAGGTGACCGACTGTCCCGCGGACACTGCGTTTGGTGTGGCCGTAAAGCTCGAAATCTGCGGATCACTGCCCGACGGCACATTTGCCGAGGTATACACCGGGTTCATTTGCACAACTTCAAAATCAGACGCGTGCAGCGAGGCCAGGTTGTGCAGGTCGTCATTGCTCCAGCGATCGTCGGGAGCGCCACTGAGATACATCGAGCTGCCGTTGTCGGCCATGATCATGCCGTACTTCTTCAGTGCGGTCAGGATGACCTGGTTTTTCGCCGAGAACCCTGAAATGTCGAAGCTCGACTTCAGCCGCATGCGCATACCCATCGGAGCCGCGTTGGCGTTGCTCGAGTTCGCCGCCCAGTGGGACGCCGGCGGAGTAAACGCCGCGCGGCTGTTCTGCAGCGTGAAGCGGATGGCATGGTTGATCGAGCCCGCAGCGACTTCGTCATAGCGGATCAGCCCCGGGAAGATCGGCAGCCCGGCCGCGTCGGCTGAAGTCCATGTGTAAGGGCGCTGCTCATTCGACAGCATGTCCCAGACCGCCGTCGAATCAGCGTTCCATGAGCTCCCGCTCCCGTGCGACGCGCTGAAGAGCTCGTAAATCCAGCACTGGCTCTTGTCGATGACGAGCACGTGCTGGTCCCCGCTCGGATTGGGGTCGCCTTCGATGGGAGCATTCGATGGGATCGGCATCGGCCCGGGATCGCTCTCGTCGCCGTAGGCGCCGAGGTTCACCGTTATGGGTGCCTGGCTGGAGTCGACCACGACATAAGGAATCCCCATCTCACTACCGTTGTATAGCCCAGCGCCAAAATCAGGATGCACCGCAGTACTCGTGCCGATGAAGTTGATGATCGCCGCCGAATTGACATCGACCGGCGCCGCAGAGATGTCCTTGTTCCAAAGGCTGTCGGACGGAAACGGAACGAAGCCGCCCAAACCGGCGCCAATGCCGGTCGAGATCTGACTGCAAGCAGCATTCCCGCCGCCACCGCCCCCTCCTCCGCCCCCTCCCCCGTCTCCTCCGCCAGGATTCGTCGAGGCGCTGCCGCACCCCAAAGTCGCGGCAAGACAGGCACTTCCAAGCACGATCAGGATGGCACGAAGGTTTCGGAGCATGCCTCTATGGTCTCCGGCAGGGTGCGCCAGGGCAAACGCCGAAAGGGCACTTCAAGATCAGGAATTGGTACGATCGGGGGCTCCGGTGCGGCCATGTACGAGAGCGTATGGCTGTTTCCGGCCGCCTTCAGCAAGCACGTGATCGAAGCGAGGGTTGTGGGGATAGTCGGTTCGCGTCTTAGCCCGGGACTTCACAAGCTAGCTTTGTCGGCTATGACTTGCAGCTTCCTTCTCAAGAAAAGCCAGCGGGATATCGCCGATGCCTAGCTTTTGACAGCGGGTCGTCCACTCATCATTGCGAAGCGTGCCGTCGCACAGCTGCCGTGTGACTTTGAACGGATCAAGCCGCTCTCCATCTTTATCCAGGTGAAAGACTCCAGGACCGGCATTCAGCTTCCAACCGTTCAGGACAAGAGCGAGTCCAACTGCGCTGCCCAAAAGAGATCGCGCCCGCTCTACGCGCTGTTCGGGCGTCAGAAGCATCCCTTCTGGGTCACGGACCTTCGGCGCGATTTCTGGAACCTTGCCCAGCGAGTCAAATAACGACCCTATTGTCATTCCCTGCAAGAGGGGAGCGTATTCCGTCACCGTCTGCATCCACATCGGAATCACAACGGCGTTGCCCTGCTCATCCCATGAGACTGGCTTCAAGGAGTCCTTCGGCATGTCTGGATTGAGCGCTACCAGGAAGGCATACTCCGTCGCGCTTCCATCCTCTAGAAGAGTCCAGGCCGATTTGTGTTCTTCCTCATCCGATTGCCGGGGCAGTGTCTCAGCCGCTGCGATGCGATCGCGCAACGGCGGATGGCTGTCATAGGGATCGCTCTTACCTTCGCGAATCTCTGTTTCAATCCCTGCTTCCACCTTCTTGGAAACTGTCTCCGCACCCATGAACTGTGAGAATCCACCGGTAATCGGCGGAAGAAAGCCTGAGTCAAGCATCGGAGCCAGTTCGCTGCTCCAATAAGCAGGCCAACCAAGACTCGCCCCATGCACAGTCCGAAGCCCGCTTACCAGCGCCTGGGGACCGGCGACGATGCACGCCAATTCGTCGGCCCGGAATTCCTGGCGTCGTGAAACGAAGTTGATCGCACGCAGAAAGAACAGCCAGTACCACTTGAGTATGCCAAATACAATTGCGTACAGAATTTGCATGGCGGCGACCCGCATCGCCTGGCCCACCGAACCCATGTTCTGGAACGTTCGGATCATGGCCATCTGTGTGCGATGCAGCCACGGTCCGAGTTTTGTATCGCCGCCGTAGTAGTGGGCGAATTCGTGAGCGAGGATGGCGCGAAACTGCGAGATATTGAGTAAGGCCAAAAGGGGCAATCCCAGACCCATGACGCGGCGGCTGCCGAATCCCATCATTCCGCCACGATCTGCCACCCAGGCGTTGGTGTCGCCGATGAGATAGACCTCGCGGGGCATCGGCTCTTTCAGCGCAGCTGCGATATTGTCGAGTTCAGCAAACAATCGTGGGTGATGAGCCCGTTCCAGCAGCAAACCAGGTGCAACGAACTTGTCGCGCCGTGGCACCAGCGCCCATAGCATGGATCCTGCGACGAGAACTCCACCGATGAACAGAGCAAGAATCTGAAAATTGCTGACTCTCATCAGCGCGAGAAACGGGAGATAGACGCACGCAGCCGCCAACAGCAGAATGAAAACATAGGAAACGACCACCATGAGCATCGCAAGGGCGGCAAAAAAGGCCAAAGAACGCCGCGGCGGGATACTTACTGCGGACGACGACATAGCGCGCGAATCATAACACGGAGCTGGAAGTTACTTCAGCCCTTCCACCAGATACAAGTCCGCCAGCATGCGGTGGTAACCAAACACGCAAGTCTTGGCGTCGGGCGTCATCAGGATGGGACCAATATTTTCAACGCCCGCCGGGTCGGTCGGCATGAGCTGCTTCCACAGCGTGCGCTGCCCAGTCCGGAGGTCAAGACGATCTACACGCGCCGGCAACTCGCCGGGCTGATAGATATAAAGTGATTGGCCGTCGGAACTGAAGGTGATCGGCTGCTCCCCAGGACGCAGCCCGCCGATGAGTTTCGGGTCGCCACCATCCACTGGATACAAATAGCCTTTGTGGTCCGGCCCGATTCCTGCCACCCACTTGGAATCAGGTGAGATCACGAACGCGGTGCCGTTCACACCCGGTTGGGTGATTTCCTTGCGCTTGTCGGTGGCGATATCGTAGATATACAGGCGCACGCCCTGTCCCGGCTCGTTTCCTGAAACCAGTAGGCGTTTGCCGTCCGGAAACCAGTGTGCCCAAGAGTGGTTGATGTTGTCGTTGGCGAGTTCGCGCGGCTGCCCCGCTCCCGTGGGCAGCAATCTCAATCGCGACGGCGATCCCTGCGATTGTGTGACTGCCCACTTCCCATCGGGCGACAACGCCACCGCTCCACCTTCGCCCAGCAGTACTGCCGGCGAGCCATCCGTCTTCCGGATATAGACCGCATACGTGAATCCACCCGACTTCGAATAGTCGAGCGCCCCGCCGCCGCCCTCTTCATCGAACAACAGCGTCTTGCCGTCTTCGGAGAGATCAGCCGGGTAGGTGTAATCGAGCCAGGAAAGTTCGCGCTCTTTGTTGTCGCCGGGCGAAAAGCCCATCAGTTCGCGCCGCCAGGTCGCACGCACCAGCAGCACGCGCCCGTCTTTCGCGATATCCAGCAGCATCAATGCTCCCGGCAGCCGCGCCACGATGCGCTGCTTGCCATCGAGATTGACCGCATAAAGTGTGCGATCCGTTCCCGACTTGCTGGCTGTAAACCACACTTCCTTGCCGTCCGGCGACCAGGCCGCACCCTGGATCGTGAACCACTCCTCTGTCAGGCTCTTCTTGTGACCTTCGAGGTCGACAACTGAAAGCGAGCCGCTGTCGTCGCCTTGAATCGGATGGTCGGCGAAGGCGATCATGTCTCCCTTGGGAGAGATGCGCGGATGGCCGATCCACCCGCCCGTCTGATAGAGCGTCGTTCCGATCGGATACTCCAGCCGGTTCATGCCGCCGGCATCACGCACGACCAGAAACTTGGTCCCATCCGGAGACCAGTCCGCCCACTGCACTTGCTCCAGCACCTCGCGCGGCGCTCCGCCTGCCAATGGCGCGCGCGCCAGCGTCCCCATGCTCACCCACGCCCCGATCGCCTTGCTGTCGAGCAGCACCGCCATCTCCGCATTGCCCGACACCGACATCAGCTGCGTGCGGTTCAATCCCATCGAGCGCGATTCGGGCGCTTCCGGTCGCGCCGTGAATACGTCGGTCGGATTCCCCTGCCACGCTGCGCTGTAGAGGATCGTCTGTCCGTCGGGAGCAAATCGCGCGGACCGAATGCTGCCGCGCCGGAATGTGAGCTGGCGATAGAGCGGCGGTGGCGCCTCGGCCGTCGAGAAGATCAACTTGCCGGCGAACAGCCCTGCCGCCAGAGCGATCACCGTGCAGGCCGCCAGGATTGCTACGCTGGGGATCCCCACACGTTTCGTCGGAACCGTCTGAACTTTCGCGGAGGAACTCTTGGCTTCGCCCGCCTCCGTCACCACCGAAGTGCGCGACGAGTCGAGCGCCCGCTTCAATCTCTTCAGATCGGCGCGCAACTCCGCGGCCGTCTGGCAGCGCATGTCGCGGTCTTTTTCGAGCGCCTTGTTGATGATCTCCTGCAGTTTGTCCGGTAATTCCGGATTCAGCCGCACCGGCGCAGTTGGAGCGCGATTCAAAATCGCATCTGTGATGACCGCCGACGTCTCTCCCTGGAACGGCAGCCTCCCCGTGGCCATTTCGTAGAGCACAACCCCGAGCGAGAACAGGTCCGTGCGCCCGTCCAGTTCCTTGCCGCGGAGTTGCTCCGGCGACATGTACGCAACCGTGCCCACGGCCGTGCCGGGACTGGTCAGGTCGAGTTCCGAGGCATGCGTTTCTGTGTTGTCCAGCGTGCCGCCGCTCTTCGCGATCTTCGCCAGGCCGAAATCGAGAATCTTGGCGTGGCCGCGGTCGGTGACGAAGATGTTCGCCGGCTTGATGTCGCGGTGCAGAATCCCCTTGGAATGAGCTGCCTCCAAGGCATCGGTCACGTCAATCCCGATGCTGAGAAGCTGGTCCATCTCGAGCGGGCGCCCGCGCATGATGTGCTTCAGTGTCTGGCCCGTCAGGCACTCCATTGCGATGAAGAGATGCCCGTTGTGCTCCCCAATTTCGTAGATCGTACAGATGTTGGCGTGGTTCAGTGAAGATGCCGCGCGCGCTTCGCGCCGCAAGCGCTCGACAGCCTGGGATTCGTGTGAAACGTCCTCGGGCAGGAACTTGAGGGCGACGAATCGTCCCAGACTGGTGTCCTCAGCCTTGTAGACGACGCCCATCCCACCGCCGCCGAGCAGTTCTGTGATGCGATAGTGAGAGACTGTTTGACCGATCATTGGCCCGTGGCGCGCAGCCGTTCCTGGCGGGGGACCGGAGAGGCAGCGCTGGTTTTTGGTCAGGCCATCTTAGGGGCGAACGGCAAAGGAGTCAATCGCACTGGAGGGGGAGTCCGGTCCGGCCTTTATTACCGCCACACCCCGAGGATCAACCCCATGATTGTGAACGACACCGTCATGTAGCCGCCGTTGATCAGGATGTATTTCCCTGACCGTCGCTCGAACAGTGCCACAGTTGCAATCCCCAGCGCCACCCACCCAAACCCCGCCAGGAATCCCGCCGTGGCACCCCAAAGCGCCGTTGTTTTCGGATCGGCGAGAAAGGCGGCCAGGTTCGCCGACATTGCCAGCGCAAAAATGAACGACAGTCCGAAGATCTTCGCTGTGTTCCCTTTGTTCAGGTCTTCGGGCGTGAAGTGGTTGACAGTCATCCATGCGCGGCCGAACAGCGCAGGAGAGTACCAGAGACCTCCGATCAGAAACGTAGAAACTGCTGCCGCCAGAACCGCCAGCCAATTGATATGTGGCATCGCCATCCTCCGATGTGAACTGCTCAGACACGAGAATGGCGGTGTTCGAGAATTCTGTATTGTAAGAAATTTCCTTCAGTCGAGAGCCACGTACAGGGGAAATTCAGTTCGCCCGCGCAGGTACTCCGCCGGCGTCAGGCCCGCCAGTTGATGAAATTCGTGGATCATGTGGGACTGGTCGTAGTAGCCGCAATCGACCGCCAGATCCGACCAGTCCGGTTCGGCTGCGGCCTTGTTCGTAGAAGTGAGTGCTTTCTGAAATCGAAAGATGCGCGACGCAACTTTCGGTGTCACTCCGACCCGACAGTCAAACCGGGCCAGCATCTGCTTATGACTCAGCCCGAGTTGCGAGGCCAGGTCACGGAGCGGGAGTACGGGCCATGAGCGCAGTTTGTCGAGAGCCGCCGCCACCGTTCGGTCAGGGTCCAGGCGATCTTTCGCTTTGCTGATCAGGTATCCCTCGAGCAGGTCGAACTTCTGATCCGGAGTGGCGGCTTCGAGCAGTTGCTCGCGCAGGGCGAGAATTTCGCGTTTCCAGATCAGGTCCAGTTCAACCACCGTCCCCGACAGCTCCGAGATTGGAAACCCAAAAAATGGCGCGGTGCCACCGGTCCGGAAATGCGCTCCCATCATCGAAGCCCCTTGCTCCACCCCCAGCACGATGAACTGCCGTTGAAGGCCACTGACCCAGCAACGGTTGAACGAGTTGTATCGATCGAGGTCGCAGTTGTCGTAGAGTTTCTTCGGACCTTCACTGAGATCGATGATCAGCTCCATGCTGGCGTCGGGCAGGAGCTTTTCTTTGGTGTGATCCGTCGCCAAGTCTTCATAAAACCAAAGATTCTCGACAAATTGCGAGAGCGGCGGCTTCGGGATTCGGGTGCGGTAAAGCATCGCGAGACTCTAGCATGAGACGAGTCAGAAAGGGGAACGTCACCGCAGACGCTTGAACTGTATCGCTGCGTATGACGCGCAGTGCACGACAGAAGAAGGCGTGGGCAAACCCTGCCTGAGCGTAGCCGAGGGGATGCCCGCGCAACGCAAGCTTTGCGAACGACCAACGACGAACGACCAACGACTACCTACTGAATCAGCCCGCCATTCCCGCCTTCTTCTTCCGTCGGCGCGATCACGACGGCCGCTGCCACGCGGTCTCCCGGCTCCAGTGACAGCAGCCGGACGCCTTGGGCGGCGCGGCCCGATTCGCGAATCGTGCTCGAGTCCATGCGGATGATCTTGCCGTACTGGCTGATCAGCATGACCTGCGAATCTTCGTCCACCTGCGCGATGCCCACGACCTTGCCGTTGCGCGCGGTCGTCTTCACGTTGATCACGCCCGATCCGCCGCGGCCTTGCAGGCGGTATTCGTCCGCTGGAGTGCGTTTGCCGTAGCCGTTCTCGGTCACAGACAGAATCAGAGATCCCTTGATGGGCAATGTCTCGTCGGTGGCGGTGGCTTCGACGCCCGCCTCGGCCTTGACCTTGGCGGCTTCAGCTTCGGCCTGCTTCGCGTCTTTCGGCGTCGTGGCCATGCCGACGATGTAATCCTTGTCGTCGAGGTTCATGCCGCGCACGCCGTAAGCGGGACGTCCCATCGAACGCACATCCTCTTCGTCGAAGCGGATCGCCTGGCCGTCGTGCGAGGCGAGGAACACGATCTGCTTGCCGTCGGTGAGCGTGACCGCGACCAGTTCGTCGCCCTTGTCAATGCCGATGGCGATGATGCCGCGCGACATCACGTGAGAAAAGTCTTTCAGCTCGGTCTTCTTCACCGTGCCGTTGCGCGTGGCGAAGAAGATGTAGCGGCCTTCTTCTTCCAGGTTGCGCACCGCAACCATGGTGCGCACAGTCTCGCCCGGCTGCAGCGAGACGAGGTTCGACACGTGTTTGCCCTTGCCTGCAGCGCTCAGGTCGGGAATCTCATACACCTTGAGCCAATAGACGCGGCCGGCGCTGGTGAAGATCAAGATGTAGGCATGCGTCGAGGCGATGAACAGATGTTCGACGAAATCCTCGTCGCGCGTCTTCATGCCGGTGCGTCCCGTCCCGCCGCGCCGCTGCATGCGGTAGGTCGAAATCGGCGTCCGCTTCATGTAGCCGGAGTGGCTCACCGTGACCGCGACCTGCTCGTCGGCGATCAGGTCTTCGAGGACGATTTCCGCCGCTTCGTCTTCAATCTGCGTGCGCCGCTCGTCGCCATACTGCTTCTTGATTTCTTCCAGCTCCTTGACGATGACTCCGCGCAGCTTCTTCTCCGACGCGAGAATCGACTGGTACTCGGCAATCGACTCGCGCACCTGCTTCAACTCGTTCGAAATTTCATCGATCGAGAGTTTGGTCAGGCGGTGCAGTTGCAACTCGAGGATGGCGTCAGCCTGCTTCGCCGTGAACGGCTTGTTGGCATCGACCTTCGGCGCGCGCCCGGTGGTATTGATGTCGATCTTCTTGCCGCCGAAATACGCGACCAAATTTTCGCGCGCATCGGCGCGGTTGGCGCTGCCGCGGATGATCGTGATCACGTTGTCGAGGTGATCGAGCGCCGTCAGGTAGCCCTCGAGGATGTGCTCGCGCTCCTGCGCCTTTTGCAGCAGGAACGCCGTGCGGCGCCGCACCACATCGACGCGGTGGTCGATGAAGTACTGGATCGCCGGGATCAGCCCCATCTCGCGCGGCTGCCCGTGCACGATCGCCAGCAGGATCATCGAGAAGCTTTCCTGCATCTGCGTGTGCTTGAAGAGCTGGTTGAGGACGATCTGCGGCTCCGCCCCGCGCTTCAATTCGATGACGATGCGCATTCCTTCGCGGCTCGACTCGTCCCGAATGTCGGCGATGTCTTCGGTCGTCTTGTCGTTGACTAGGTCGGCGATGCGCTCGACCAGCTTCGCCTTGTTCACCTGGTAAGGAATCTCGGTGACGATGATCGCCTGCTTGTCTTTCGTGATGTTCTCGATCGCCGCCTTGGCACGCATCATGAAGCGCCCGCGGCCCGTCTTGTAGGCGTCGAGAATGCCGGCCCGGCCATGGATGATCCCGTAGGTCGGGAAATCCGGACCTTTGACGATCTTCAAAATTTCGGGCAGCGGCGCGGCGGGATTGTTGATCAGCGTGATGGCCGCGTCGACGATCTCGGTCAGGTTGTGCGGCGGGATGTTCGTCGCCATGCCGACCGCGATTCCGCTCGCGCCATTGATCAACAGGTTGGGAATGCGTGCAGGCAACACGACGGGCTCAACGGTCACTTCATCAAAGTTGGGAACGAAGTCGACCGCGTCTTTATCGATATCAACCAGCATCTCTTCCGAGATCCGGCTCATGCGGCACTCGGTATACCGGTAGGCCGCCGGAGGATCGCCATCGACCGAACCAAAATTCCCCTGCCCGTCAATCAGCGGATAGCGCATGCTCCACGGCTGCGCCAGACGCACCAGCGCGTCGTACACCGCGCCGTCGCCGTGCGGGTGGTACTTCTTCAACAGCTCTCCAACGACGCCGGCGCATTTCGAATGCTTGCGGTTGTGCAACATTCCCATGTCGTACATGGCGTAAAGAATGCGGCGATGCACGGGCTTCAGCCCGTCGCGGACGTCAGGCAGCGCGCGGCCAATAATCACCGACATCGAATAGTCGAGATACGACCGCCGCATCTCCTCTTCAATGTTGACCGGCTGAATATTCGCCGCCCCGGGACCACCGTCGCCGGGTGGAGGCGTTAAGGGAAGTTCAGGATTCTGGGGATCGTCAGGCATAGAAATCAGGTCTCAGGTCTCGGGTCTCAGCAAGTCTTATGGAGCGACGGACGCCCCTTCGACTTCGCTCAGGGCAGGCCTCGCCCGTCCACGCTCGTGAGGGGCGGGCATTCCTGCCCGCCGGCGGAGCAACACTCTGCGATCTTCCGGCACAGAATAACGACCGCAAATCATTGTATC
>Ga0335070_10008380_pt1 | contig 12120 bp, 12 predicted proteins | sample Lox_Sample_13_FD_206722 | JGI IMG/M metagenome (GOLD analysis project Ga0335070, IMG submission 206722) | Soil microbial communities from Loxahatchee National Wildlife Refuge, Florida, United States - Lox_Sample_1.3 | ecosystem: Environmental > Terrestrial > Soil > Wetlands | place: USA...
CGCAGGCGGAGCCAGGAGTACGCCAGCAGCCCGAGCGCGATCACGGCGTGGAGCGCATGGAGCCCGACGATCAGATAGAAGAAGCTGCCGAGCGAGCTCGAGGTGAGCGTCAGGCCCTGGCTCAGCAGCGCCACCCACTCGGCGCCCTGGAAGATCACGAAGAAGGCGCCGAGCAGCATCGAGGCGAGCAGGGGCGTCCGGGCCCGGCGGCGGTCGCGGCCGAAGACGCGGTGGGCCCAGGCGAGGGCTACGCCGGACAGCAGCAGCGCGGCCGTGTTCACGGCGGTCTCCTCGACGGGGAGGCGGGGCTGCCCGGCCGGAGGCCAGATCGGGGTCTGCGCGCGGATGATCGTGAAGGCGCTGATCAGCCCCGCGAAGAACATCACCTCCATCCCGACGAAGAGCAGCATGCCCAGCACGCTGCTCGCGACGAGCGGAGTGTTCTCGGATTCGGAGGCGAGGCGGAGCCGACCGGCTCCGCGAACGGCGCTGCGGGGGGGCAAGCTTCCTCCGGCTAGTGGGACGGGCCTCCGTGCACGCTCGGTGCGGCGGCCGCCGCCGCCTTCCACGCGGGCTTCACCCAGCCCGAGCCCTCGTCCTTCATCACGTCCGGCGCCACGCCTGCGAAGAACAGGAACATGAACACGACCACCGTGACGATGACGTAGGTCACGAAGCGCTGCTCGAGGTTGATGTGCATGAAGTTCTTCGCGACGAGGTAGGCCTTCACGCACGCGATGCCGAAGGCCGTGATCAGCGTCACCGTCTTGATGCCGAGCATCGGGCCGGCCACGCTGACCACCAGCAGCGCGACGAGGATGCCCCAGATGCGGACGTAGTTGATCGGTGCGTGTTGAGCGTGTTCAGCGTGTTCGGACATGTCCTGCCTACTTCGCGATGTAGAGGAGGGGGAAGAGGAAGATCCAGACGATGTCGACGAAGTGCCAGTAGATCCCGATCAGCTCGACGCGGTGCAGCTCGAGATTCTTGCGGGCGCTCACGGCGACGAACGCCATCAGGATCGCGCCGGCGAATACGTGCGTCGCGTGCAGTCCGGCGGCGGTGTAGTAGAAGGACCAGAAGGTGCTCGAGGTGATCGTGAAGCCGTGGGTGATCTCCTCGGTCCACTCGAAGGCCTTGACCACCAGGAAGGTGGCGGCGCCCGCGATGGTCGCCCAGAGCAGGTTGGAGGCCTTGCGCCCGTCGCCGTGCTCGGCGGCCTGGTGCGCCAGCACGGCCGAGAGGCTCGACGTGAGCAGCACCATGGTGTTGAAGGCGCCGATCCAGGTGTTCGTGTGAGCGGCCTGCACCGACCAGGCGTCGTGCGCCAGACGGTGCATCACGTACGAGGCAAGCAGCCCGCCGAAGATCACGACTTCGGAGGCGACGACCCACCAGACCGCGAGCTTGCCCGTGGCCATGCCCGTGGCGGAGCGCGTATTGGCGATCGGCCGCGTGCTGTGTGCGGCGTGTGCAACGGACGACATCGGATTCCCTTCGAAGCCCGGCGCGACGCGCCCTAGGCGGGCTCGTTCTGCGGCCAGTAGTCCTGCTTGCGGCCCGGCACGCTGTACTCGTAGGGGCCGCGGTAGACGCGGGGCAGCTCCGCCCAGTTGCCGTGGGGCGGCGGAGACTCGGTGGTCCACTCGAGCGTGTTGGCGAGCCAGGGATTCTTCGGCGCCTTCTTGCCGCTGCGCAGGCTCACGAACAGGTTGATGAAGAACACCACCTGGAACGCCAGCATCACCACCGTCGCGATCGTCGCGATGTGGCTGAGCTGCCAGAACAGCGGGTTGTTCGCGAGGTCGGGGAAGTTCTCGTAGTTGTAGATGCGCCGGTGCTGGCCCATCGCACCGGTGATGAACAGCGGGATGAAGATGAAGTTCACGGGGATGGCCGTGCCCCAGAAGTGAATCTTCCCGAGCGTCTCGTTCATCATCTTTCCGAACATCTTCGGGAACCAGTAGGTGAAGCCGGCGTAGAAGCCGATGATCGTGATCGGGAAGAACGTGTAGTGGAAGTGGGCGAGCACGAAGTAGGAGTCGTGGAAGTAGATGTCCGCGCCCGACGCCCCCAGGAAGATGCCGGTCACGCCGCCGATCAGGAAGGTGGCGATGAACGAGAGGGCCCACAGCATCGGAGTCGGGAAGCTGATCGAGCCCCCGTAGAGCGTGGCGATGTAGATGAACATCATCTCCGCGATCGGGATCGAGATCAGCAGCGTGGTGACCGTGAAGATGTGGGCCATGCGCGGGTCGACGCCCGCGATGAACTGGTGATGCGCCCAGACCGTGAAGGAGAGGACGCCCGTTCCGAAGACCGTGTAGAGCACCGTGCGGTAGGCGAACAGCTTCTTGCGCGCGAAGACCGTGATGATCTCGGCCACGATGCCGACCGTGGGCAGCAGCACCACGTAGACCTCGGGGTGCCCGAAGAACCAGAACAGGTGCTGCCACAGCACCGGGTCGCCGCCGCGGTCGGGGTCGAAGAAGGCGGTTCCGAGGTTCTGGTCCATGAACAGCATGATCGCGCCGGCGAGCAGCGGTCCGACGGAGCACATGAACAGGATGCTCGCCACGACGATCATCCAGACCACCATCGGCACGTCGTACAGCTTCATGCCCGGCGCCCGCGAGTTCATCGCGGTGGTGATGAAGTTGATGCCGCCGAGCAGGAACGCGACGAATTCGAGGCCCACCGCGACGAGCCACATCGTCGAGCCGAGTGGCGTCAGGTTGTACTGCCCCTTCGCCGAGAGCGGCGGGTAGGAGGTCCAGGCGCCCCCGAAGCCACCGCCCGGCACGAAGAAGGACGCCACCAGCACGAGCGCCGAGATCAGGAAGATCTGGTAGGAGAGCCGGTTGATCTTCGGGAACACCATGTCGTCGCAGCCGATCATCAGCGGAATCAGGTAGTTCCCGAAGGCGGCGAGCAGCACGGGCATCGCCACCCAGAAGATCATGATGCTGCCGTGGTTGGTGACGAGCGCGTTGTACTTCGCGGGCGACACCAGGCCGAAGCCCGGCACCGAGATGCCCGGGAAGGCGAGCTGCATGCGGAAGACGTAGGCGAAGTAGGCGCCGATCAGGCCCATCGCCATGCCGGTGAACATGTACTGCATGGCGATGATCTTGTGGTCGGTCGAGAACAGGTACTTGCGGACCCAGCTCTCTTCGTGATGGGCATGTGCCTCGTGATGAGCCGGCGCGACGTGTTCGGCCATGGACTCACTCCCCCGTCGCGCGTGCGCCCGAATTCGAGGCGACGGCGACTGTCGAATGCTGCGCCACCCAGGCGGCGTGTTGTTCCTTGGTCTCGACGATGATCCGGGCGCTCATCAGACCGTGACCGATGCCGCAGATCTCGACGCACTGCAGATCGTAGGTGCCCGTCTTCGTCGGCTCGAACCAGCCGGTGACGACGCGCCCGGGGATGGCGTCCTGCTTCAGCCGGAACGCCGGCACCCCGAAGCTGTGCAGCACGTCCCTCGCTTCGAGCTTGTAGTGGTACTTCGTTCCGACCACCAGGTGCAGCTCGTCGACGGTCGCGATGTCGTCGGCGGTGTCGATCTGCCCGTCGGCGCCGGGGTGCACGAACGTCCACGCCCACTGCTGCGCGATCACCCGCACCGTCTGCTCCGCCGGGGGCAGGTACTGCTTGATCTCGTACCAGACCCGCACGGCGCCCACGATGATGATGACGTCGAAGACGAGCACGATCAGATGCGGATAGGTGACCCAGCGCTTGATCTTCCACTCGCTGCCGTCGTAGTACTCGGCCTTGTGCCCCTCGCGCTTGCGGAAGCGCCAGAGCAGCCAGAAGAACACCGCCTCCGAGAGCACGAACCAGAATCCGACCAGGTAGAAGATCAGGTCGACCAGCCGGTCGAGGTCGCGCGCGTAGGTCGAGGCCTCGGGGACCAGATGCTCGAGCAGGGGAGTCCACATACCGATTCCGTCCTCAGAGGATGACGAAGAAGAACGCGGCGGCGATGAAGCAGCCGATACCCACCATCGAGATCAGGAAGGTCCGCCAGGCCAGATCGTCGGCCGACCACGCTTTCGCCATCGCTCGTACCTCTCGGTATCTCGTCCGACTACTTGCCCAGGGTCTCGATGTACGCGACGACGTCCTTGATCGCCTGGTCGTCCGCGAGGCTCATCGCCATGCCGCGCATCATGATCCCGTTCGGATTCTTCGGACTCGTGCCGCGGATGCCCGCCTTGTAGCGCTCGAGCGCCGACACCAGGTACCAGTCGCTGGTGCCGCGCAGGCGCGGCGCATTGAGCGCCTGGTTGCCCGCTCCGTCGGGGCCGTGGCAGTTCGAGCAGACGGCGTAGAGCGCGGCGCCCTTCTGGGCGTCGCCGCCCTCGACCACCGGCGCGGGCTTCGTCTGAGGCAGGCTCGCCACGTAGGCCGCCACGGCCTTCACGTCGTCCTCGGAGCGCAGCAGGCGCGACATCGGCCGCATGCGCAGGCCGGGGATGTCCTGCGGGTGATCGCCGCGCCCGCCGTTCTGGAAGTACAGGATCTGCGCCTGCACGTACCACGCATCGAGGCCCGCGATGGCGGGCGCGAGCGCGAGGCGGCTGCCGCCTCCGTTCTCCCCGTGACACTGCTTGCAGTCTCCGAAGAGGAACGCGCCGCGCGCGTTCTCGTCGGCGGCGGCCCGGGTCGGAGCGCTGGCAACGATGGCGAGCAGCAGCGCGGCGAGCACGAGCGCGGAGCGGGGAGTCGTTCCAAGGCCTGACATTCGCATCCCTGACATTCCAATCCCTGACATCTCGGAAACGGAAGGTGACATCTCGGGAAGGTCTCGGTGGGCGCGCGGAACGCGCGAGGGCGGGGTCTGCATCGAGGAGCGGCAGCGTGGCGACGCCAACCGCGGCGGGAGTTAAGCGGAGCCTCCCCCGATCCACAAGGAGGCCGGAGCGCCCGCGCGGGCGCCGACGGGGCCGTGCAGCGTCGGGCCGAGCCTGTGGAAATCGGCCCCCGTACCGCTCAGCGCGGCGGGGGATTCAAGTGGTAGAGCAGCACGTAGATCGCCACGCCCGTGACCGAGACGTACATCCAGATCGGCCAGGCGACGCGCGCGAGCCGTCGGTGCCGCGCGATCTCCCCGCGCAGGCCGAGGCGGATCAGCACGAGGGCGAGGGGCGGCACCGCCATCGCGAGCGTCACGTGCGTGACGAGCAGCGCGAGGTAGGCGCTCTTCGCCGCGCCCGTCGCGTGGAAGGTCGTGCTCTCGAAGTGGCGCGAGGCCTTGTGGAGCACGTAGAAGGCGAGGAAGAGCGTCGAGACGGCGAAGGCCGCGAGCATGGTCCGGCGGTGCGCGGCGATCTCCCGGCGCCGCGCCAGAGCGCGTCCGCGCACGAGCAGCGCGGACGCCAGCGCGTTGAGCGCCGCGTTGAGCGCCGGCACGTGCGAGAGGTCCACCCCCTTACGCCCCGGCGGACGGGCTCACCGTCGCCGCGACGTCCTCCTCGCGGCGCGGCAGGCCCAGGGCCAGCAGCGAGACCCCGGCGGCGAGCGCGGCGGCCAGCAGGAAGGGCGCCGTGTGGGTGCGGTCGTAGAGCCAGCCCGCCGCGAAGGGGCCGACGACGCGAGCCAGCGACGCGCTCGACTGGAAGGCGCCCATCGCCGCGCCGCGCTGGTCCGGCGGCGCCGCCAGCGAGGCCAGGCTCATCAGCGAGGGCTGCGTCACCGCGCGGCCCACGGCCGAGAGAGCGAGCGCGAGGAGCAGGAGCGCGAGCGCCGCCGCGTAGGGGATCACCGCGAATGCGGCTGCCATCAGCAGCGAGCCGAAGACCACCAGCGAGCGCTCGGCGTGGCGCGCGGAGAGCCCGCGCATCGCGCCGCCCTGCACCGTGCCCATCACCACGGCCATGCCCACCAGGATGAAGGCCACCTCCCGAGCGCCGTACCCGAAGCGATCCATCATGAAGAACTGGAAGACCGCCTCGAGCTGGGTCACACCGAGCGCGAACACCAGGTTCGAGATGCAGACCCACAGCACCGCGGGCGCGCGCAGCACCTCGCGGCGCGACACCGCCGCAGCACCCGGGGTGCGGCGCACCGTCTCGGGCAGCCGCAGCGCAGCGTGCACCCAGTTGAGCGCGGCGAGACACGCGGCGAACAGCATCGGCACGTCGTGGCCCCAGGGCGCCAGGAGGCCTCCGATCGCGGGCCCGAGCACGAAGCCGATGCCGAAGCTCGCGCCGAGCAGACCCATCCAGCGCGTGCGCTCCGCCTCGTCGGTGGCGTCGGCCACGTAGGCAGACGCGACGCTCACGTTCGCCGCGAACGCGCCCGCGAGGATGCGCGCGGCGAAGATCGCCTCGAACGAGCGCGCGAGGCCGAGCAGGAGGAGCGAGAGGGCGGTGCCCGCCACGGTCGCCAGCAGCACGGGTCGGCGCCCGAGGCGATCCGAGAGGCGGCCCCAGATCGGCGCGAAGACGAGCTGCGCCGCCGCATAGCCGGACAGCATGAGGCCGAGCCGCGTCGCGGACGCGCCGTACTCGCGCGCCAGGAACGGCAGGATCGGCATGACGATGCCGAAGCCGATCAGGTCGATGACGACCACGCCGAGCACGACGTGCAGGGGGGCTCGGGACGTGGCGGTCATGGCCGGGCGCACTTCGTCAGCTGCGAAGCAGGAGCTCCAGGTTCATCGCGAGGAAGAGCGAGAACAGGTACGCGAGCGAGACGTGGAACATGCGCCGCGCCGCGGCGTCGCTCCGCTCGCGCAGCACGTGCAGCGCGCTTCCGACGAACCAGGCGTTCATGCCGAGCGCGACGGCGAGGTAGATCGGGCCGAGCAGCCCGAGCGCCACCGGAGCCAGCGTCACGGGAACGAGGCCGAGCGTGTACCAGAGCATGCGCCAGCGCGTCGGCTGATCGCCGATCACGGAGGGCAGCATCGGGATGCCGGCGGCCTCGTAGTCGCGCTTGCGGTACAGGGCGATCGCCCAGACGTGCGGCGGCTGCCAGAAGAACACGATGGCGAAGAGGGCGAGGCCGACCACGCCGACGGACCCGTGCACCGACGCGTCGGCGATGATCGGGGAGGCCGCGCCCGCGGCGCCGCCGATCACCGCGTTCCAGGCCGAACGCGGCTTGAGCCAGATCGTGTAGACGAAGACGTAGAACAGGATGCTCGCCACGCCGAGGCCCGCGGCGACCCGGCCGCCGACCCAGCCGAGCAGCAGCGTCGACGCCAGGCCGAGCGCGAGCCCGAAGCGCAGCGCGGCGCTCGGCGCGATGAGCCCGGCGGGAAGCGGGCGCGAGCGCGTGCGCTCCATGCGCGCGTCGACGTCGCGCTCGATGTAGGCGTTCAGCGTGTTGGCGGACGCGGCCGCGAGCGCGATGCCGAGCAGTGTGAGCGCCGCGAAGCCCGTGCCGGGCCAGCCCCCGGCCGCGAGGCCGAAGACGGGCAGACCCGTGAAGAGCACGAGGGGCAGGAGCCGCGGCTTGGTCAGATCCGCGTAGGTCCGAAGCGTTGCCACAGCTCGCGCCAAGCTCGACCTCGCAAGGCTCCAGTGGGACCGGGCATTCTCTCGATGAGTGAAAGCCGACGGACGCCGGCCCCGGATGGCGACGCGCGAATGGGTACCACACGCGGGCCCGACCGGACCAGTCTCGCGACGGCCGGCCGGAGACGCGGGGCGGTGCGCCCCGGTACTCTGCCGCGGCTTGACGCTCACGGCGATCGCGCTGGTCCTCGCCTCGGCGCTGCTGCACGCGGCCTGGAGTGCCTCGATCAAGCAGAGCGGGGATCCGCTCTGCTTCAACCTGCTCCAGCTCCCGCTGCTCGGGGTCCTGCTCGCCGCGCTGCTGCCGTGGGTCTCCCTCGCGGACGTGCCGCCCCGGGTGTGGCTGCTGCTGCCCGCCACCGCCGTCGCGCACGCCGCGTACGTCTACTGGCTCTCCCGCGCCTTCGAGCACGGCGATCTCTCGCTCGTCTACCCGATCGCGCGCTCGACGCCCGCGCTGCTGCCGTTCGTCGCCGTGCCGCTGCTCGGCGAGCGGATCTCCGCCGGCGGCGCCGTCGGCATCGCGATCGTCGTCGGCGGCGTCTGGCTCGTCCACGGCGCCAGCCGCTGGACGCTGCGCGACCTCGCGCAGCCGGCCGCGCGCTACGCCTTCCTGACGCTCGGCGCCACGGTCGCCTACTCGCTGACCGACAAGGCCGCGATGGCGTCGCTCGCCAGCGGACCCTGGCGCGCGCCGGTGCCCGCCTCGCTCTTCTACTTCGTGCTGCTCTCGGCGGCCTACGGCGCGGTCTTCGCGCCGCTCGTGCTGTGGCGCCGCGGCGCCGCCGCGGTGCGCGCCGCGGTGGGCGCGAATCTCCGCGCGGCGACGCTCGCCTCCCTGGTGAGCATGGCGAGCTACACGCTCATCCTGCAGGCGCTCGGGACGTCCGACGTGAGCTACGTCGTCGCCGTGCGGCAGACCAGCGTGCTGTTCGCGGTCGCGATCGCGACGTACTGGCTCGGCGAAACCCCGGGCTGGTCGCGCATCGCCGGCGCCGTCGCGACGGTGCTCGGCGTCGCGCTGATCGGGGTCTTCAGCTGAGGCTCTCGCGCTGCACGATCTGCGAGAGCCACGGGCCGATGTCCGGATGCTCGAGCAGCCCCGCGTGGCGCAGCCGCGCTGCGCCGATCGCGTGGACCTCCTCCGCCGTGCCCGCCGCGAGGGCCCGCCGCGCGTCCTCCTCGGCCTCGCCGTAGTCGAGCCCGTGCACGATCTCCTTCACGATCGGCACCGCCGAGGGCGTGCTCGAGAGCTCCGTGATGCCGAGTCCGACCAGGATCGGCACCGCCAGCGGGTTGCTCGCCATCTCGCCGCATACCGAGACCGGGATGCCGGCGCGCGCCGCCGCGCGCGCGCTGCGGTCGATCAGCGAGAGCACCGCCGGGTGCAGCGGGTCGTAGAGGTGCGCGACGCGCTCGTTGCCGCGGTCGACCGCGAGGGTGTACTGCGTCAGGTCGTTGGTCCCGATGCTGAAGAAGTCGCACTCGCGGGCGAGCGCTTCGGCGGTGAGCGCCGCCGCCGGCACCTCGATCATCACACCGACGGGGATCGCCGCGTCGAAGGGCGTGCCGCTGGAGCCGAGCTCCTGCTTGGCCTCCTCCACCAGCTCTCGCGCGCGGCGCAGCTCGCCGATCGACGAGATCATCGGCAGCAGCAGGCGGACGTTGCCCGAGGAGCTCGCGCGGAGCACGGCGCGCAGCTGCGCGCGGAACGCGTCGAGGTTCAGCAGCGAGAGCCGGATCGAGCGGCAGCCGAGCTGCGGGTTCTCCTCGGGGGTGGCGCCGAGGCTCGGCATCTCCTTGTCGCCGCCGAGGTCGAGGGTGCGGAACGTCACCGGACGCGGCGCGAGGAAGCGGGCCACCCGCTCGTAGAGCTGCTCCTGCTCGTCCTCCTCCGGGAAGCCGCGGTGTGCGAAGGCAAGCATCTCGGTGCGGAACAGGCCGATGCCGTCGGCGCCGTGCTGCTCGACGAGGCGCAGGTCGCTCACCAGACCGCAGTTGGCGGTGAGGGCGATGCAGCGCCCGTCCCGCGTCTCGGCCGCGAGATCGCGCAGCGCGTCGAGGTGGCCGATCGCGATCGCGTAGCGCTGCCGCGCCCGCTGGTACTCGGCGATCAGCCGCTCGTCCGGGGCGAGGAAGACGTTGCCCTCGCCGCCGTCGACGATCGCCGTCTCCCCGGGCTGCACGATCTCGAGCAGGCGCTCGATGCCGGTGACCGCCGGGATCTCCAGCGTGCGCGCCAGGATCGCGCCGTGAGAGGTGGGACCGCCGTGCTCCGACACGATCGCCGCGATCTTGTCGAGGTCGAGCCGCGCGAAGTGGCTCGGCAGGATGTTGTCGGTGACGACGATGGATCCCTCCTCGAGAGGCTTCGTGTGATGGCGCTCGCCGAGGAGCTGCTCCATGACGCGACGGCCCACGTCCTCGACGTCGGCCATGCGGTCGCGGAAGTAGGGGTCCTCGACGCGCGCGAAGGTGCGCCGGTACGCCTGCAACACGTTGCGCAGCGCCTCGTAGGCGTTGCCGGTCTGGCGCAGCTCCTCTCGCAGCTTCGCGACGAAGCCCTTGTCCTCGAGGATCTGGATGTGGGTGTGGAAGACCGCCGAGAAATCGGGTCCGAACTGGTCGCCGACTTCCTCGCGCGTGTCGTCCAGCGCGCGGCGCGCCTCGTGGAGGGCGCGCAGCAGGTCCCGCTCTTCCTGCTCCGGGTCGCCGCTCGGCTGGTAGTCGAGATCCGCGAGGTCGAGCGGGTTCTCCAGGCGGTGGACCCGGCCGATCGCGATGCCGCGCGACGTGGCGATGCCGCGCAGCTCCACCGAGCGCTGGGCCCGCACCCGCTCCGCGCTGGGGACGCGAATCCCCTGCAGCGCGAGCTGCGCGGAGCTGCGCGCGGCCTCCTCCTCCGACTGGCCGACCAGCGAGAGCAGGCGGGCGTTGATCACCACCGGCGCGATCAGCTGAGCGCAGGTCTGGAACATGTCCACTTCGCGTCGATCGAAGTGGCGCGGCTCCCGCGTCTGCACCACCAGCACGCCGATGGTCACGCCGCGCACGATCAGCGGCACGGCCATCAGCGAGGAGAAGCGCTCCTCACCCGTCTCGGGAAAGTACTTGTAGCGGGGGTGCCGCTCGGCCTGCTCGACCACGACGGGCGCCCGGCGCTCCGCCGCGAGGCCGACCAGGCCCTCGCCCACCGGGAGCTGGACGCGGCCCACCGCCTCGCGGTAGAGGCCGATGGTGGCGGAGAGCGTCAGGCGCGTGAGGTCTTCCTCGACGAGGTAGACCGAACACACGTCCGTGTCGAGCCGCTTGGCGACGAGCTCGACGACGTTCTGCAGCGTCTCGTCGAGATCGTGCGAGCGGGCGACGATCTCGGCGACGTCGGCGAGGAGGGTGACCCGATCCGGAATGGCCGGTCCTCTCGGGCGGTCGCAGCCGCAGAGTCCGCCCACACTCTCGGCGGCCGGGGCCGATGCGGGACTCGCGCATGGTAACGAATCCCCACCGTCGGAAGGATCGACGACGGCGCGGGACTGCGCGAAGGGCAGCTCGCGCTAGAAGCCGGGCGAGTGCTGACCGTGCTGGCCGTGCTGCCCGCTGTGCGGCTCGAGCTCGAAGGCCGAGACCGGCGGGAAGACCTGATCCTTGTCCTCGAAGCGCATCCCGAGCGCGAGCAGGATCTTGCGCTTCGTGTCCATCCGGCAGTTCATGCCCTTCTCGACGCTGTGGATGGTGCGGAGAGCGACCTTGGCTTTGCGCGCGAGCTGAGCCTGGGTCATCAGCCGGTTCTCGCGCAGCTCGCGCACGCGATTCCTGCGAATCGAGGTCGATCGATTATTCTCCATTCCGTCGCACTCCCTGAGCCACGCCAGACGCCGTATGCGGCACCGTTCGGCCCGGGTGCCGTTTCGTCCGCAGACAGGATTTCTTTAGGGAAAATGAGAGCTTGGCCGCGTGACGGGGTGAGCGAGCCCCGAAGCGAGAAGCGCTGCGGACGCCCGGACATCACCCCCTCGGGTGCGTGCGCAGGCGTGGTGAAAGAACCCAACGTTGGGATCGGCAATCTGCAGCTCCGAGGTGCGATCCTGAATCCCTCAGGGGATCCATCCTTCTGGACGCCGTGGTTCCGGACGCCCCTGGCCGACAAGTCACCGACCCGCTCCTCCTGATCCCGGCCAGACCGGCGAGGTCATGCGCAGAATCGTCGCGGCGCTCATCGGACTGATGCTCCTCGGCTCGCTGCTCTGGGCGGGCTTCGAGGTGGCGCGGGCCGTCGCGCCTGCGCGCCTGCACGCCGAGGTCGAGGGTCTGCTCGCCGAAGCGACGCAGGCCCCCGTGGAGATCGCAGAGGTGCGCTTCGTCTGGGGCTTCCCGCTCCGCCTCGAAGGCCGCGGCCTGCGCCTCTGGGACGGAGCGCTCCGCATCGAGCAGGCGAAGGCCCGCCTCGACGTGCTCTCGCTCTTGATCGGGCGGCCGCGGCTGGTCCGGCTCCGACTCGACGGCGCCGAGCTGCACGTGACTCAGCGTGCCGACGGGACCTGGCAGCCCCCGATCGTCTCCGAAGGACCCCCGGGTCCGGCCGCCGAGG
>Ga0335070_10008381_pt1 | contig 12120 bp, 8 predicted proteins | sample Lox_Sample_13_FD_206722 | JGI IMG/M metagenome (GOLD analysis project Ga0335070, IMG submission 206722) | Soil microbial communities from Loxahatchee National Wildlife Refuge, Florida, United States - Lox_Sample_1.3 | ecosystem: Environmental > Terrestrial > Soil > Wetlands | place: USA: Florida...
GTCTACTGCTCTTTGCGGCATTCTTCCTCATGAAAGATATTGCGTGGAGCCCGTTTGTCGTCTCATTAGCTGGTTTCAATGTGTTTGGTCTGGGGCCCTTCGCGTTTTTGCCTGACTTGTTTGAATTGGTGGCATTGTCAGTGCTTCTTTACCTGAGCATAAAATACTGATTAATTTTGAGTATTTTGCCCGGGCTAAAAAAGGGTGAGATTGAGAATTAGAAATCACAGTTAAACACGTGCTGACTGGGACATCATGGATTCCATCTTTGGTTGAATCGCGTGGAAATGTAAGCTTTCGGAGCGAAAATGATGCGAGTTAGGGTTTGGGTACTAGATTTTTTGCGCCATCAATGGTTTTCGCCAATGATGCCATCAATGAAAAAAAGCGTTTTTCCGGGTTAGAGGCAGTTTGTTTTCAGCCAAAGCAGACTCGTGCCAATTGCCTTCACCATTGATGGGATTGATGGCGCCATCAATGTCGTCGCCTAATCAAAGATTGTCTCCGAAGGCGCCGATGAGTGGTTGGTCGAAAAACTTGGAAATATGAAGAAAAGAAGCTCCTGTTAGACATGTTGGCAGAGGTGACAGTTGGAATCTTGCTGATGAATTGTTATTAATCGGATCGTCTACAAGTTATTTGGGATTCTTTGCTGGGTGCCAAATGCGAGTGGCTCGCAGAGATTTCCGGCAATCAGTAAAATATCTTTGAGTTAAACAACGAAGTGATGTTTCTATGCATGATGAAAATCAAGTTTCAAGAAAGCCTAATCGTCTTATCCACGAGAAGAGCCCGTACCTGCTTCAGCATGCCTACAACCCTGTTGATTGGTATCCATGGGGGCAGGAGTCGCTGGTGAAAGCGAAGGTGGAAGACAAACCTGTTTTCCTGAGCATTGGCTACTCGTCATGTCACTGGTGCCATGTAATGGAAAGAGAGTGCTTCGAGGATGAAGAAGTTGCTAAGCTCCTCAACGAAGCTTTCGTTTGCATTAAGGTTGACCGAGAAGAAAGACCCGACCTTGATGCTGCTTATATGGCGGTTTGCCAGGCGATGGGCAGAAGTTGTGGCTGGCCTCTTAATGTCATGCTGACGCCGAAGTTGAACGCGTTTTTTGCTGCGAGCTACATCCCAAAGTACAGTGTGGGGAGTATGGCTGGGATGGTGGAGCTCATTCCTCAGGTGATGCAGATTTGGAAGCTGCGGCGCAGGGAGCTGGAAATAGTTGGTGCTGACATGCGAAGTCGCATTGAGGCTATGGAGAAGAGGACGCCTGAGACCGAGTTGGGAAAGGAAGTTCTCGGCGAGGCGTATGAGAACCTTGAAAATGATTTTGATGAGGAAAACGGAGGGTTCGGAACCGCTCCAAAGTTTCCTAGACCTCACAATCTTCTTTTTCTTTTGAGGTATTGGAATCGAACTGGTGATAATGGTGCCCTCGCAATTGCGGAGAAGACGCTGAGGAAGATGCGGTTGGGCGGAATCTTTGATCAGGTAGGGTTCGGCTTCCACCGCTATAGTACAGACGCTGTTTGGTTGGTTCCACATTTTGAAAAGATGCTTTACGACCAAGCGCTTCTTGCGTTGGCTTACACTGAAGCTTACCAGGCTACCCATGCTGGCAAGTTTAGATTAGCCGCCGTTGAAACCGTCGAATATGTTTTGCGCGAGCTTTCCTTGCCCGATGGGGGTTTTCAGTCGGCTCAAGATGCCGATACCGAAGGTGAAGAAGGCAAGTTTTACCTGTGGACTATGAAGGAGATAGTTGAAGCCTTGGCACCATCTGACGCTGACTTGGCAGTTCACCTATTCGGAGTAAGCGCCGAGGGCAATTATGTTGAAGCTGCCACAGGAAAGCGCAACGGTCAAAACATCCTTCATTTGCCAACCCCTCTGGAAGATATTGCCGCATACAAAGGTATGACGCTTAACGAGTTAATCGAGAGATTGGGCAGTATTCAACGTGCACTTTTTGAGCTCAGGAAGAAGCGTGCATCACCCGCCAAAGACGACAAGGTGCTAACGGATTGGAACGGACTGATGATTGCTGCCCTCGCAAAGATGGGTGTAGCTTTGAACATTCCGAGTTACGTCAACGCTGCCTCCAAAGCCGCTGATTTCTTCCTGAAAAAGATGAGAAATGAGGAAGGGTCGGTTTTCCACCGCTATGCTAAGGGCGAAAGAGCCATCGAGGGTTTCTTGGATGATTATGCGTTTCTCGCTTTTGGACTTTTCGAGCTTTATGAGGCAACGTTTGAAGACAGGTATTTGCGCGAAGCGAATGCGTTGACAAAAGCGATGGTTACCAAGTTCTGGGATGACAAGAGCGGAGGGTTCTACTTTGGTCAAGCTTATTCGGAGGCGGGCATGCCGAGGATGAAGCAGGTCTACGACGGCGCTGTTCCTTCAGGTAATTCTGTTGCGCTTCTAAATTTGGTTCGTCTTGGCAGGCTCAGCATTGACATGAGTTACGAGGATATGGCTCGTAAGCTCACGAAAGCATTTTCGCAGGAGATTCAAGGTGCTCCGGAGGGCTACACTTTTCTGTTGTCGGCATTAGACTTCTTGGTGGGTCTGTCTTACACAATCACCTTGGTCGGCAACCTTAAGGAAAGCGATACCCAAGAAATGCTTGCGGCCGCTCGGAGAGAGTATATGCCGAACCTCATCATTTTGTTGCGCGAGCCAGGTTTAGCGGGGTTAGGGTACGAGAAGATTGATGGAAAAGCAACTGCTTACGTATGCAAAGATCAGATGTGCTTGCCCCCAACAAACAACGTCGATGTTATGCTGCAACAACTTAGAGCTAAGTAGCTGTGTGGTTTGAGCAGGTGTTGAGGATGAAGAAGGTCTTCATTTCTGGGCCAATACAAGGCATGGAAAACGAGCAGGGATACCGCGAAGTCATCGCGAAAATCTGTGGTCGCCTTGGGATGGAAGTTATCGACCCGTGGAGGCGCGAGAAGGTCTTGTACAACCGAGAGGAGACTTGTTGGTGGGACAAAATTCCTGCAGCAGGATTTGTGCAGAGAGATTTAGACGATGCTGACCGCTGCGATCTTATGGTTGTTTATCTGCCGAAGCTTTCAGCTGGTGCCTGCATGGAGTTGTTCTATGCAAAGCGAAAAGGGAAGAGGGTAGTTGTCGTTTCGGAACTTTCGTGTTTGAGCCCGTGGATAATAGTTCACTCTGATCTCGTTGTTAAGAAGTTAGAAGATCTTGAAGATGCGCTAAACAAGTTGACCTAGCTCACTCAAAGAAGAGTTGGAAGTTGTTTCATTTTATCGGAGTGACGAAAACGTGCCCATATAGTTTGCCCGTTTTGATCACAAAGGGGAGATATTATCAGGGTTATTGATGGAAGCTCAAGCAGCGTAATCAACACAATAGGCCTTTGAGACCTAAATCCGATCCTGTTCTTGAAGTGAACATAATCTGCTCTCAACAATCTTTATCAGCGTAAACTGGGTTTTTGGTAGTTTAGGTGATGTTTTGTTCGATAGCCATAGAACTGTAAAGAAGAATTTTGAAACTGAACTTTGGGTCGATGGAAAACAGCTGCCGCTTAATCACATGATGCAGGAAACAATTGGGAACATCTTAACGGGGTTTACTAAAACTCTTAAAGGTGCGGATGAGTTGCCTGATAAAATTGAGGTCAAAATTAAAAGGCTTCCCAAGGCAACGGAAGTGGATGCGCACTCTTACCCGTAGAACCGGCTGAAAACTTGAAGGGCATCTACGCTTTAGAAATCTACGTTGAAAGAGACATTTGCCTAAAAGTGGGTGTCTTGGGAGAAGTGCTTTTCAACAGAGGCAGGTACGTATATGTGGGTTCTGCACAATGGAACTTAGAGAAGCGTGTGGAACGGCATCTTCGAAAAGAAAAGAAGATTTTCTGGCATATAGATTATCTGCTTGGCAGCAAGTGGTCAAGAATTGAAAAGGTGTTTTTTAAACAGGCAGATAAGTCCGAAGAGTGTGTCCTTGCCAATGAACTTGGAAGTTTGGGCGATCCTGTTGCTGGGTTTGGATGCTCGGATTGCCGTTGTCAAAGTCACCTTTTCTGGTTTCCGAAAAGCCCTCCTTTGCAAGGGCATTGCGTTTTCCCAGGATCCGTAGGCTGGTCCAAGTTTGATGCAGACCACAGATTATGAAGGTTTTTATGAGGTAACTCATACAGTGGTGGTTAGAACGACGGCGTGAGGATATTCGATGGCTGGTGATACAATGCTTGTCAGAATTGTTCCTGTCGAGACCGACCGAGAGCACAGGGACTCCTCAGGCGAGAAAAGATTTATGCAACGTCATTGGCAGCCGGACAGGTTTGGCAGATTTTTCCCTAATTCGTTGACGGTTGAGCAGATCAAGCCTGTTCTCGTTCAGGCTCGTGTTAAGGTGGAGAACCTTTTTCTTCAGAAGCAGAGCGACTTCATCGTCTACCAGTACAAGGGCAGGCCTCAAGTTAGGCTTAATCTGAAGGATGGGCTTTTCTACGCGCCTTCGTCTGACGTCAAAATATATGGCCGGGACAGTGTAGAGCGGCAAGCCCACATTCTATTAACTAACCTAAAGAAAGGAGGGCTGTCGCTTGCCTCAATTGGGAAGACCGTTTACGGGTCTAGTGCTCGAGAAGTTTTAGGTCATCTGAGAACGTACAAGAAAGATGAATGAACCGGTATGAGTTTACAGAAGTTCTCCACTGAAGATTGAAGAAGACTGGTTAATCTTTAAGAATTGAAGTTTGCCTTAAAATCAGCATCCTTTTTTTGCGTTTTCAATTGCTGCTGAAATTAGCACCTAAAATGTGCAAGTGGAGCTTCCACTGACAATATAGGCAAATCTTAAATTGCAAATCATCTGAAATAGGTTTGAGCTCCTCTGAGAAGGAGGAATCCCGTGAATAATAGAGAGAGAATTGAAACCCTAATGGAGCTAGGCTTAACTCTGAACCAAGCCAGAGCGTATCTTGCACTTGTTTTAGCGGGTCCAATTGGCGCAAAAGAAATTGCTGAAGCATCGAGCATAACTCGACAGGACGTTTATCGTGTGATGACTGCGCTGGAGGAGAGGGGAATCGCTGAAAAGTTGCTGTCCACACCTACAGTCTACAAGGCTTTGCCTGTAGAAGACGTGATGAAAAATCTTTTGGAACGCAAGATTGGCGAGCACCGGGAACTTCAGAGACGGACTCGGAAGCTTATTGTTGATGTTCAGAGTAGCCAAAGCGAGAAAATTGTTGCGGATGATGACAGTCAATTCATTATTATTCCCAGCAGAGAAGCTATACTTCAACATGTATCGGATGCGTTGTCAAAGACCAGCAAAAGCCTTGATGTTGTAACGTCGAGCGAGAGGTTTTCTTCAGCAATCGCAGCCTTCTCTAAATCGTATGAAAACGCCCTAAATAGAGGCGTAAAGATTCGAATCGCTGCAGAGAAACATGTTGCACAGAACGGGGCGTTAGAAGTTGTGAAAAACCTCTCAAAGAGTGAGAGTTTCGAAGTGCGATTCTTTTCCTACACGCCCGAAGCCGTGGTTTCAATATTCGACTCGAAAGAAGCATCGGTAACCATCTCTAACACTGCCAACTCGTCAAAGGCTCGAGCTTTGTGGTCCAACGACAATGGATTTGTTACTCTAGCGCGGCATTACTTTGAAAACATGTGGAGCAACGCTGCAAGGCTGTCTTGGTAACTACTGGATGGATCTATTGGGTGCGCATTCAAAGAAGTACCCAATTTTTCCCGCTATTTTTGAAAAGTCGAATTCATAGTCCCGATTATTAGGACTCTCAAACATAGAAACTGCATGCGTCTTTCAAAGGGTAGTCCCGACTGTTCTCACACTTACTGGGTTTATTTAAAAAAGGATTATATAGTTATGACTTCCCTGGCACATAGTCATGACTATTGGGTTTTTCAACATGAAAACTACATAGTTTCCACCAACTATAGTCATGACTATTCTTGGCGCAGTTCCCATCTTTCCCAGACTGTATTTTTTCGGACAGTAACAGACATTAAGGGCGTAGGCATAACGTTGGAAAGGTGGGACACATAGGCAGCCTTCCGCGAATTGCGAAACGCAGACGCTTCTCGGATAGGGCCGGTGCTGGTTTGAAACTGAGAGTCCAGCTGTAGGAACTAGCTGGAATCGTTAACGGAAAACGCGATCAGGGGCAGTTGCTGACTATAGCGATGGAGGAGAATTGGTGAGTAAAGCTGTTGACATGGCTAAGGTTTCTGCCAGAGGAAGCTTTCATGTACTGTGGGGTCTCGTGATCTCCACCGTTATTTCTTCAATAGGAACCATATTCATTGCAAGGCTTCTAGGCTCAGATTTGTATGGACTTTACGGCATAGCCTTGACCGCTCCAGCCCTTATCGGAGTTTTCAGGGACTGGGGAATTAACTCGGCCATGGTAAAATACACGGCGCAGTATCGTGCTGAAGACACAACTGCTGAAATTAGGCGTATTTTGCTTTCGGGGTTGCTCTTTGAGATCATTTTGGGATTAGCGCTTTCTTCTGTCGGGTTCGCGCTGTCGGGTTTCTTGGCTACGAGCGTTTTTCACCGCCCAGAACTGGCAAGTCTAATCCAAATTGCTTCGGTCTCCGTATTGGCAACTGGAATCATCAATGCGGCAACCGCCGCATTTACTGGTGTCGAAAGAATGGAGCTCAACAGTGTCATGCAAATATGCCAATCGATTGTCAAAGTTGCGGTCATAATTGGATTGGTTTTGCTGGGCTTAGGAACATCTGGAGCAGTTACAGGCTACACTGGCGGATTGGCTTTTGGGGCTATTGTTGGGACTATTTTTGTGCTGTTGATTTACAGGAAACTTCCTAAGCCGACTGAATCCTCAGTGGGGATCAGAAACTCCATCAAGTCCATGTTGACCTATGGTACTCCGTTGTCATTATCCATGATCATTTCTACTTTCCAAATTCAATTCTTCGCGTTTCTGTTACCTATACACTATCTAAGTGATAATTCCATAATTGGGAACTACAGTCTGGCCACGACCTTTGTCGTCCTGATAAGCTTTTTCGCGTCACCGGTCACTACTGTGCTGTTTCCGGCCTTCAGCAAGTTAAATGCCCAGGTAGAGAAGGAAACATTGCGAAACGTTTTCCAATTCTCAGTGAAATACGCTTCGCTTCTCGTTGTCCCGGTAACAGCTTTGGTTATGTGCCTTTCGGAACCTGCAGTTTCAACCTTGTTCCAGAATTCGTACAGCTCAACTGCGCTCTTTCTAACTTTGTTGTCAATTACCTATTTGTACACAGCGTTTGGGAGCCTAAGCACGGGCAACCTCATAAACAGTCAAGGACAAACCAGGTTGAGTCTATACCTGACAATCATCACAGCCGTAATCGCTTTTCCTATGGGCTACATACTCATTAGCATCTTTGGAGTCCTCGGCTTGATAGTAACCACTCTAACTGCTGGGCTTCCCAGCATATTCATCTCTTTGTTTTGGGTAAAGAAAAATTATGGCGTTTCGTTAAACTGGGTCTCGTCAGCTAGAATCCTTCTTTCATCGGGAACAGCGGCGGTATTAACGTATGCATTGGTTTCTTATCTGACTTGGGCAAGTTGGATACGCCTGATAGTCGGCGTGGTTGTTTTTGTAGTTATCTTTGTCTTTGCAGCATTGTTATCGCGTTCCGTGGAAAGGTCTGACATAAATAATTTGCGTCAAATGGCGGGTGGATTTGGCGTCATAAGCTCTTTGATTAACCGAGTTCTGAACTTTGTAGAAAGAATCATGTCAACCCTCAGGCTTTAGCAAGAAAGGATTTGCTGGGGCTCTGGACCCTGAAATTTAGGAGAGAGGAAATGAAACCCAACGAGCAAATTGTAAGTTTGCCAGAGCCCTTTCAGCCTCGCTTAAGGGTCAAGTTTTTCCTCTTCTTTGCTAACGAATGAGAGAGAAGCTATTATCAGATATTTAACACTTTGCAAATCTCGGGAAGTTTTCGAACAAACACGCCAGATCAACATTAAAAGAGGCATTAACATAAGAAACAGAGATATGAACTGGAGAAGAAAGCCCAAAAAACCAAGCTCTCAGTGTCGTGAGTTAATGAACAAGAGGATAGCATTTGCGGTGATTTTAAATAGACGCAGGAGGTATGGTTGAATTCGTAATGAGGGGTTATTGTCTCTACTGAAATAATTACCAGAGTTCAAGCTTCGATCCTCAAACAGCTGCTGTTAGACGGCCGCAGCAGTTCCGCGGAAATGGCAAAAAAACTGGGAATAGCAAAGGAAGCCATAGAGAAAAGCATTGATGAAATGGAAAAGAAAGGAATTATCAACGGCTCAACCATTCACATTAACTATAAAGGTTTTGGCTACAAAGCCGTAGCGTACATACTAATTCGCGTGGATCCAACCCAGGAATCTCGTCTCCTTGCATACTTCCAAAAAATGCCGGGAGTCTATGGCTTCTACAAAAGTGGCCCCATAGGAAACATCGATGCCATTTTGATTCTTAAAACACTTCAACAACTGGGAGTAGTTAAAGATGCCATCAAGAGCGAGTTTACCGTCCTGGAAATGAAAACTGGAATCTGGACGGACGTAAAAGAAATGCATGGCAACCTAGCCATTATTCCGGGCGAAGCTGCGAAGAATGAAGAATTAAGCCCCGATATGAAAGCTAGAAGAGCCGGCGATTATCACAGAAAGTCGGTTGTTGATGAGGTTGACCTGAAAATAGCTGATGTACTATCTGAAGACGGACGGGTTTCGCTTGAAACTATCGCCAAGAGAACTGGAGTAGCCAAAAACATAGTTAACAGAAGGTATAGGAAGCTCAAGAAAAACGGCTTGTTGAAGGTAACAATTCAGATTGACCCTGTTAAAATTGGATACCGAGCGCTAGGCGTTTTTTTCGCCGTCATGTCACACGAGGAATCATCATCTCTTATAGATAAGATAAGCGCTATCCACGACATCATAAGCATAATGAAAATCAGCGGGGATTATGACCTTCAGATTTACGCGATGATAAGGGACATAGATCACTTCCTTTCGATTAAGGAGAAGCTAGAGAAAACTCAAGGTTTGTCAAAAATAGACACGGAATTGTATGGCATGCTCACAAAATGGCCAACGCCTCGACAATATATTTCGACGTTTTGATAACTTGAAACATCCTTCAAACTATCTCGGAGATGCTTAGGTAACTGCTCAGGAGAAAAAACGCTGAAGGCAAGAAAATCACGAATTGCATAGGCACAAGGAACAAGAGCCCGGAAAGGGAATCTGAACCGTGTTAAAAATCAGTGAGCTCGACTCTAAGATACTGAAATACTTGCTTCAAGATGGACGGAAAGGTTTTGCTGAAATAGCAGAAGAATGCAGGGTCACAAAAAACAAGATTTGGAAACGTTACATGGCAATGGAAAGGAAAGGCATTATCAAAGGCGCAACAATTCAGATGAATTTTGGAGTTTTCGGCTACGAGGCGCTTGCAACGTTGCTGATTAATGTGGAAGCTCAGCAAATTGATCGTATCATGGAGTACGTAGAGAAGATAACAGAGATACGCGCCTATCGACAATACAACAGCGTTTACAACATCAGAGCTGTTACCACGCTTAGGAGCTTGAATCAGCTGGACCAGATAAAGCGTGCAATTAGACAGAAACTTCCGATGATGAGTCTAAGAACATCCATATGGACCGACGTAAGAAACATGCCCGAGAATCTAAATCTCACCAGGACTTGCAAAACCCCCGACGAAAAATGGAGAAGAGAAACGAAAAAGGAATTCGAGAGTCGCTCTGACAGAGTAGACATAGATGATTTAGACTTGCAAATATTGGAGAAATTGACGAAAGATGGTCGTGCTTCCTTCAATCAAATCGCGAGAGAAATAGGCACTTCAACAGACACCATTGTCAAGAGATATCATAGGATGAAGAAAAACGGCGCGATAAAAATCTCTCTTCAAATTGACCCCAAAAAAATCGGTTACAGTTCTATACTCGACTTCAACATATCATTCACTCTACCAGGAATCAAACCAGAAGCAGTAGTCGAATCGCTTGCAAAGATCCCAGATGTCATAATAATAACGAAGACGAGTGGAGACTTCGATTTACAGTTAACTGCAATGGTTAGAGATATTGAACAATCCTTTGACCTTCAGGATCAAATTGCGAGAACCTGTGGTGTAACAAAGATGGAGGCCAGTGCGAGAAAAATCCCTGAAAGTTGGCCCACGCCCCAACAACACATCTCAACATTTTGAAAACAGCAGATCAAGAAATCTACACAACATCAGTGGTGCGGTTAGCCCTTCTACCTGCCAAATCTCATTAGGCACCAGAAGATGTTCCTTAGCTACAGTTTGCCAAAAAAACAATCCAAAAATGGAAAAAGATCTGAATCTTTACAACAATAGTCGCTTCATCTTTGAGACTGCTTTGACCTTGAAGCCTCAGGACCCAAGCGTCTTCGCCCTACCTCCCGAACCTTTTTCACTGAAAATTTGATTTCACCGCCAAGCAAACAAGCATTTGCAGGAACTGCTACGGGTGAAGCAAGCCGATTCAACCACTGCCGGCTAAGTGAAACCTTCACATTTCAACATAGCGATCAGTCCCCCAAGCCATCTTGTAGCCCCTGCATGATGTTGGAGCAAAACTTCCGAGAGCAAGTCAGCGCAGACCCTCCCCGGCCGATTCAGCACAGGACTCATGGTTCAGAATCGCCAAAGATTCTATGGAATTGTGACTTTAGCACCTCTGCAGGGGTCAATCGACAAGAAAGCAATTAAGGGAACCGCTACTATCATGGCAACGCCGAAAATTGCGAACACTATTTGAAAATTATTCCTGTAGAGGTTAAGCGCAAATCCGCCAACTAGAGGACCCAAGACCGAACCAATGTATCTGAAGGTTGTGTTAACTGACATCATCGAGCCCCTAAATCCAGGAACTTGCTCAAGAGCCAAAGCGCTAATTGCTGCTAATCCAATTGCTGCAGAAGATGCATTTGCAACCCAAAGAGCAACAGAAACCCCCAAAGCAGTGAAAGCCATGAGAACGGTAGTCAATCCACAAAAGAAAGTTCCGATAATAGCAAGGTTTTTTCGTCCAACTCTGTTAATCAATTTCCCACCAACTACTGAACTGGCTATCGCAATAAGAGAAACAACCGAGTAGTAGAGAGCAGCAGTGCCAACAGAAACTCCGAAGCTAATCTGGTAAAACGCAGCCAGGTACAAAACGACACTCATGCCAAAATAAATGATCCCATTAGACAAAACGCATGAAAACGCAGATTTGTTAAGGAAAATTTGTTTGTATGCTTTTGAAAACTCTGGTTTTTCTTCGACAGACTGAAGTTTTGTTGATTGAAGAACTAGCCAGCTTAAGATCAAGCTGACAATGGTTACTGGTAGCAAAAACCAAGTAAGTACCGCCCGCCATCCTTCCAAATTAAAAATTACTACAGAAACCTGCGGAACTATGAAATTTGCGGCAAAGGTTGCGCCAATGACAAGACCTATTGCCCACCCTCTTCTTTGCAGAGGCATTTGTTCGCCAATTAAAGTCATAATCATAACTCCAGCTAGTATTCCACCTGCGTCAGTGACTGGCGCAAAAGCTAACATTGTAAGAAAATTTGGAGCAAAGAAATAACCCATCAATCCAACAGCGTAGATTACAAGTCCCCAAAGAAACATCGATTTGGCTTTGAATCTAACAGACAAAGCGCTTGCGCCTAAGCCTACAATTACGGAAGTAACGGCAGAAATAGTTGCTATTTGACCCATTGTTCCAACGGAGACATTGAGTGATTTTGCTATGTTAAGAAGAAGGATATTCATGAAAACGACTACTGCAAAAATGGCAAAAGAACTTAAAAGCAAGACGGGAAGAAATAAGCGTTTTCTGAGACTGCTTTCCGCGTCTGCACTTGAAGACATGTCTTTTGGTTATGAAATCAAGATGTATATAAGCCTGTGCAAAATTTGCAAATTGTTAAGAAAAACCTTGAAGAACTAATTTGCCATTCCATACGCCAATTGAGTTAATAAGTTCCCCACAAAATGGCGCGCATGGTTGTTCCTAAATTAGTTTGCGAAGTACC
>Ga0335070_10008382_pt1 | contig 12119 bp, 16 predicted proteins | sample Lox_Sample_13_FD_206722 | JGI IMG/M metagenome (GOLD analysis project Ga0335070, IMG submission 206722) | Soil microbial communities from Loxahatchee National Wildlife Refuge, Florida, United States - Lox_Sample_1.3 | ecosystem: Environmental > Terrestrial > Soil > Wetlands | place: USA...
GACCGGCAGTACTGCAACCAGCGGTCTTGCTTCCTTAGGGCTTACCGGCTTGGATGGAGTGATCCAAAAACTGACCAGTACCGACCCAACCGTGACAACGGGAGCTGGTCTCACCATATCCAGAATGCTGGACCCAGACAATTTTCCGAAGATATGTGATGCTGCATCAAAGGCGAAGATCAACGCTGCGCTTCAGAATGCCTTGGCTTCGAGTAGCACATTCACGAGGAATATAGCCGCCAGTTCATTGACTAAGCTGGCGCAGATGAACATCCCTGGCGACGTGAACGGCGACTTGAAGGTTGATTGCTCTGACATCGCTATAGTCAAAGCAGCGTTCGGGACGCACACTGGCCAACTCGGCTTTGATGCCCGTGCTGACGTCAACCTCGATGGTGTTGTTGATATCCGGGATCTATCGTTCGTCTCCCAGCATCTGCCTACCGGAACCCGGTGCCAATAGGCCCTGTGGTGGTACTGCCGGTACAAAATGGGCTGTTCGCCAGGCGCGGCGTGTGATATAGATGCTCAAAGGCCAGTTTTATAGTCAGCTGAGGTGAACCAATGAGAAAGACGGTTCTGCTCCTAGTCCTCGTCGCCGCTCTATCGGCGATAGCCAATGCCGAACTCATCTCCCTGCACCCGTCTGCCACGACGGTCCCGCTCGGTACCCCGCTGTCGGTGGACGTGATGGTCTCCGGCTTCAGCGACCTCTACGCCTGGCAGTTTGACATCGACTTCAACCCGGCTATACTGTCGGCGACCAACGTCACGGAAGGCGCTCTGTTCAGCAGCATCGGCGTCGGCTTCAGCCCCGGCTTCATCGACAACGTGGGCGGCTCGGTCACCTTCATTGGGGATTCGCTGAGCGGCCCCGGCCCCGGTGTCAATACAGACGGCACGCTGGCCACCATCACCTTCGACACCATCGGGGTGGGGTTGGCCACCATCGATTTGGCGAACGTCATCCTGCTCGATTCCAACCTCAACGACATTACGGCCACCATATCGGGGACGTCGGTCACAGTGACCGCAGCGTCGGGAGTGCCGGAACCATCGACGTTCAGCCTGCTCCTGCCGGTGCTCGCAGGAATCGGCTTCGGCATTCGGCGCAGACTCGTCCGATAGAGGAGTCTGGGCCTCGTCTGTGACGGAGAGGTATTTCGCTTCTTCTCTGCGCAGTTCCGGCCCCCGGCATACCGGGAGCCATGTCCCGGCCCAAGAGAGCGCCCCGGAGATAGCAGGGCGACCCATCTCCCGATTCGGCCTCCCTGCTTCGGAGGAGGGAGAGGGCATTCCGGGGATTCCCGCCGAGAGGGCATAGGGATTATCTCTGACCGGGAAATATCTGCCGGCCGCCATCGCAGTGAAACTCCACGGCTCTGTCGAGCGTCGTTCCCTGGCGCGATGACCCGAACGCTGCTTGCCCTCTACCACGATTGCCGACGTGAACTCGAAGTGCGACGGCCGTCCGGCCAGATATTCCGATTCAGAGTGCCCCAGATCGGCTGCTACCAGGTCTTTGCGGTCGAGGCACAGCCCGACCGGGACGAGGTGTGGATCTGGACCGGCACGCACGGCGCGAGGCGGCCGAACCGTCGCCATCGCTATACGGCGACCGGAATGTATCGGGGCAGCACGGCGGCCTAAGCTGCGCGCTCCGAAATGTTCTCAGCGGTAAATAGGTTTGATGCCCTACGCCGACCCCTACCGCCGTGACTTCCTTGCCGACGAGGAGGCGGAACTGTTTGGGGTTATGTCGTGGTCGGAGCGGCTGGACTCGCTGGAGGAGCTGTGCGAGTTGACCGGCATGGACCTGCAGGAGCTGCTGACGCCACCGGCCTTGCTTCGCAAGCGGCCCACCAAGGAGCGGTAGCGCCGCCGGACGGCCTCGGCTGGCTCGGCTGACGCTGCGGCAATCTCAGCGAAGTCGTCGCCCAGCACGATGACCTGCACCAACAGCTTCCGGTCCGCCGCGTCCAGCCTTGCAATCAGCTCCCACATTTTGCGCCTGGTCATTCCCGCTACTTAGGGGCAGGCGGCGGCGGCAGAGACGGCAAGCCGCCCAGCGGGAGCAGTGGCACTGTCCCTCCGCAACGGTCGCCCAGCGGGAGCAACGCGGGCTTTCCCCGCGTCTGGGGGCCGGTGGTGCCTGCCGCGGAGGCCAAAGCGGACTGCGCCAGCCTTTCCCGGCGCCGCTCTCTGCTCCTTCCCGGGCAGCCCCGGCGGCGACAGGCGCGGCAACGGCAGCAACGGGTTTCTGGAGAGGGTCTAGTGTGTTGGCTTTCTTGGGAGGGTCTTGGGAGGACCGTTGCCGCCGTTGCCGCTGCTCCTGTGTGCTGGAGATGTGGCGCACAGCAAATCGCGCTCCAATAACCACAAGTGAGGATGTCCATATCCGCACTGGAGGTTATTCGAACATCCTCACCGAAGCCAGATTGACATCCACACTTGGGCCGCTGTTTGGAAATTCGCCAACCGATAAGTAGTTGGTGAAGGCAAGCTTTCTCTGGTAACCGGCCAGCCAGACGGTGGAAACGGAGGCCCCGGCGAGAGGAGAGCGAGCTTCGAGGGAGCGAAAGCTTCCGTTCGCACATGGGAAGCAGGTTGTCCATGGATGGCCCCCAGCGGTTCCCATCCGCTGGTACGGAAAGATCTCGGTAAAGGCCACCGTAGGGTGAAAGTCCCGAAGCCGCCACGAGCATTTAGCTCCGGCCGGCTGACAGGCGGGACGCCTTCGTAGGTTTGGCGTCACGACACGCACTTCATCCAGAAGGTCGGAGTGTGGTCCAAGTAAGGCCTGAATTAAGGCCGAATGTCCCGCCCGAGCTTGATCTACAGCGAACTGAATGTCCGGTCGGTGGCGCAACGCCGAGCTTGCTTGGCAGCCATTAAACGGAGTGAGGATCGAAGAGACCACCGGTCAAAGCCGGTTTTTGGACCCAGCCGACATGGGATCTGCGTATCTGGACCAGAAGCTTTGATCTCAACTGGAATCTTAACTGGACCTGTCGAACTCGGCGCTCGATTTTAGCGCCGAGGACGACGGGCCGAAGGCCCGATCTGGACCCAGACAAACGCCAGCTCGCGCCTTCGGCGCTCAGCCTCGCTTATCATTCGTTTGGGTCGAGCCGAACAAGTCGGCTCGACAGATAAACGAGAACCGAGTCTGAGAGTCCATCTGGAATCCAGATAGACACGAGAAGAACAGGCTAGCTGGTTTTGAATCGGTTAGCTCCTCTTCGTTGCTGCCTGGAAAATATAATGAAAACCCTCCAGCGGTCCAGAGTGTTTGGCCGACCTTCCATCGGTACAGACAAACTGTTCTGGCGTTCGACCGGGACTTGGCCGTCAATCCTGCGGTTTGGTTCGGCGGGCTTTTTGACCGGGATTGGCAAAAGCTTTCCGTAACTCCTGGTCGGCCTGGATGAATCTAATGCGCGCCAGATTCGCGCGAGCGGCCAGCGGAATATCCTCGCGGCGGGCTTCCCCTCGTGCAACCTTTCGCAGGAGCGAGTGGAGCCGTCCATCATGCCCTTGAGCAAAGAGCCTCTGGCGCTCTGGATTCTCACTGACCGGCAGCGCCGTGCCGCAGCCGCAGCAGCAGACCGGCCTCTCCCGCCACACACGTCGTGCCATCCAGACCTTCGCCATGGCGGCGGAGCGGGCTGCGCTCTTGTTGGATTCCGTCGAGTCGCTCATCAAAATCTCCCCCGCAATTAAAAATTCTCGGGGTATCTGCCGTCAAGTACCGCCCTAACTTCGGCATGGAAATACTTGTCAGAAACCTGCCGAGCGTGTTCCCCTGGGTTCCGAAAATGTCTGAGCAACGTGGTTACATTCAATGGCGCAACGGAGTGGCGCGCATTTTAGTGCGTGAACCGATCCTGCGGCCCGATGGCAGCATCAAGCGGCAGCTTGTGCAATATCCGTTGGGCCGAGTCTCGCCGGAAGAAGCTGAGCAAATGCGCCTACAGATTGTGGCCCGGCTCGCCACCCAGGCCGCCCCTACGAACCACATCACGGTCCGAGACTTCATTGAGCAGCGCTTCTTGCCGGAGCGTGTATCGAACCTGGCGCTGGGCACCCGCAAGGTCTACACCAGCATCCTGCGGCAGCACATCATCGCCGCGTATGGCGACCGGCAACTGCGCCACCTTTCGGTCACGGACCTGCAGCGGCTCTGCAACATGAAGCGAGACGCGGGCTACCCGCTGGAGACGCTAAAGCACATCAAGGCATACAGCTCGGCGTTCCTCCAATACGCGCGGGAGTTGCGGCTCATCGATTCCAACCCGGCGCGGGCCGTGCGCCTGCCCCGCAGCCACGAAAAGCGGGAACGGCCAACGCCGGAAGAAGCCGAGGCTGGCAAGCTGCTTGTGGTGCTGCGCGACCCCACCTACAGCCCGTGCTACGAAATGGTGCTGCTCTCCTGCTGCACCTCCGTCCACTACGCCGAGATGGCCGGGTTGCGTTGGCGGCGCGTGAATCTGAGCAGCAAGCCGATGGTCGCGGATGGTAAGAACCTGCCGCCGTACTCGCTGGCCATCCGAGAGGACTACTACCGAGGCGAATTCGGGCCGCCGAAGAATGCAGGCCGCAACCGCATCGAGCGGATGCCGATGGATGTGGTAACGGCGCTGGTGGCGCACCACGCCCGGAGCGAGTTCACCGGCCCCGACGATCTGGTGTTTTGCAACGAGGAGGGCAAGCCGCTCGACGAGCACAAGATGCGGCGCAAACTGACCGCCGCCTGCAAAGCGGCCGGCATTCTCCACCTCGGCTGGCATGCATTCCGCCGGTATTTTGCGACGCAGTCGGATCGCAAGGGGATGCACCCGCTAGACCGGCAGCATAGCCTCGGCCACGCCAGCCAGGAGATGACGGCGCGCTACACCACGGCGGACTTGGAACGCCGGACACCGCACGTAGAGCGGATTTGCCGAGGTCTTCTCGATGCTGCTGCTACCAGCGAAACACCGGCCAAAGCCTCATGATGCGCACGAGAAAAGCGTCGGATGGATTTTTGGAGGATTGAAGGAGGGCGGCACCCCAAGCAAGCGCGCTAGCCAGGCTGCGCCACGGCCCGATCCGTTAGATTTTCTTCATTCTATCAGACTGGGAGAGGGCGCGGATGCGGTTCTTCTTTTTGGGTCGGGTTGCGATTGTGCCGTGCTACCAGGGCGCTACCACTCCACGATAAACCGGCTGGCGATGGAGGGATAAAAGTTGGGAGCGCCGGTTCCCGCGCGGCCCCCGGGGGTCCGAGCTGGCACAGCCGCAGGTGTGATAATTAACGGACCGTCGCATAGTCGCATGAACCAAAGCTCCGTGTAATCGATGCCCAGCTTTCCTGCATGCTCCTGCATTTCATCGTCACTCATGCTTTGTAATTCCGGGTATTCGTAACCGGTCAGGTCTTTGGCCGGCACACTCTGCGCGTCGGTGTCTGGCGATTTTTCCTCAGATTCTTGGCACTGGTCCGACGCCTCCGGAGGTTCCGGCCGAGGGCGCAAGGTCGAGATTGCAGCAGCCTCACGCTCCATAGCGTCTTTGCAGGCCGCTTCCGTGGGAAAGGCCCAGAAGTAGTCCGAACCGTTTGAAAAATCGCCATAGCGACCCAGAGGTTCTTGGCCGATTGCCTCTTGTGCGGCTCGCAGTTCGTCCGGGTTGAGCCGAACACCAAAGACATTTTGGAGTGACTCGTCGGCCCACACTTCTCTGGGATCGACAATCGGGATTGGGCCGGGAGGGCCGTCTAGCCCTCCCCAGAAGTTGTGCTTGCTACTCATTCTTGGTCGCCTTATCGGTCGCATTTAAGAGTCTTCTCCAACAGATTCGAGCCTGTGCCAGCCATGGTCATCTGGATCGACGGCCAAGAGCACCGATCGATCCGGAAGTTCCTCTGTCTCGGCCCACAGTTCCTCGTCGAAACCGGCCTCTGGTAGCTCCAGGATTGTGAACGGCGGGCGCACATAGGCGTTCAGATGGGCCGCCGCGTTCAGCGCCTTTCGCAAGCGGCGGTGCGGATCTCCGCGTGTGGAGTGGAACGAACCGAGGGCGAAACTTCCGCCCGAACCGATGGCCGCATACGGTTCCTGCGACTGCGCCACGAACCAGTTGTGATTCACACTGAAAATTCCCACGCCTTTCGTTCCGACAAGGATGGAGGATTTCTCCATCAGGCTGGCATCTGGACCGAGCGCAGTCTTGAGTTTTGGGAGGAATGACCGCACCAAGAACTGGCCCCAGGTGGTTCCTTCGGTTTTGCAAGGCGGGATGAACGCGTGCTGCACGATTTCGGCGAGGCGGGGTGAACCCGCCACGCCGAACAGATAATCGCCGTTGATAAACACCTTCGGGGCTGCAACCAGCGCGATCGAGCCGTTGGTGTTTTGGGCGCTGTCCCCGCCCATCAGGATGGATGTAGGGGTACGAATCGCTGCAATGACTGTCATGCGATCACCTCGGGCGGTGCTTCCGGCGCATCGGGTTCGACCGGGATCGGGTCTGCATTCACCGGCTCCGCCTCCAGGAAAGCCCGCGCTGCTGCGACGGTCGGATTGCCGAGGTCGGCATCCATCGCGTTGATGCGATCCAGCAGCTGGAGCCGCTGCTCGGAAGTGGCAGCGACAACAAGCTCGTCGGGGATGATGATGCAGCCGAGTTCCACCTTGTTGATCTGCGAGAGTGAGACCTGCTGGTGCCCGGATTTCACGTGCCCTTTGCTGCTCGATTTCTTGGCGTGTGCGAAGGCGTCCTCCCGCAGCACGCCGTAGAGGGCGTAATGCGACGAGCCTTGGAGAGTTTTGTCCCGCTTCTTGGCCGCGACGATGATCTTCTCCGGTTCGGTGTCGCGGTTGACGGTGAACGTGTTTTGGGTGCCGTTGATGGAGCGGATCTGGAATGCGATACCAGTTAGGCTGTGATGGTTGGACCACGCCTTGATGCGGCGTGCGCCGAGGATGCGGCCCACATAACCGCCAACGAGTTCGCCAGCATAATGGGCGCTGGCACCGCGTGCGCTGCGTTGTGCCACAGCTTCGGTTTCTGCGGCGCTGAGCGGGGCTTGGCAGGTGCCACTGGTGACGGTGGCCGTCGGGAGTTCGTCGGTTTGTCCCCCGGCGAGTAGGGCTTCGAGTTCAATGTCAATCGTTTGCATATGTGTTTCTCTCTTTTCTACGGAAAGTGGAGGCGGACGAGGCCGCCTGGCGTGACGTGACCGTGAACGGTCACGCCGGACACTTTCCGATTGGTTGTGGTTGAGAGGCCTGTTCGCTACGAACTGAACAGGCCCTGGTCGTTGGGATATAACTGGGCTAGGACGCGCTCGCGTTGTTCTTCATCTTGACCGACCCACACGATCCCCAGCCAGCAGCGGGCCTTGTTGCCGTCCTTCATTTTCCGTGTACCCTGCTGGAAACCTTTAGCGTCAAGGGCACGATTCCAGCGACGACGGTCCAAGACATAACGCTGGCCATTTGCGGCAGCCCATTCCTCGTACTTTTGGCGAAACGGGGTGATGGCGTTGAAGCAGCGATGATCGATCAGGCACTCTTCTTTGAGGAACGCGGCTATCGGGTCCATTTCCTCGCGCGCCCATTCGTTTGCTGCCTGGATGTCGGCCGGGACAACCAGGCCGGCCTGATACCATCGCACCGCGCCTTTCACCGCCCATGCCAGAATCGCGGCCTTCGCCTCCGGTGTAGAGAATAGCGATTTGAGGCTGGTCTCGATGTGCTTCGGACGGTGCTCGAACGGGATGCGGATCAGCCGCCGCCAGATGGCTGGATCGTCCGTGGCCAAGAATGGCAGATGGTTCACTGCGAGAAACAACTTGAATTGCGGCCGATAGTCGAAGCTGTTTTGATATAGGAACCGCGCATTCACCTTGTCGCCACCGGTCAACTGCTTTAAGGTGGCTTCCGCGAACCGCTGGCCGTCATCGCATTCGCTTGCGGTCACAAAGCGCGCTCCGGCGAGCCGCGCGATGTCCTCACTGGGGCCACTGGACGACACACGGTCTTTTTTGAGGAACGTCCCGAAGTTCGCCGCCACGTGGTAGTCGCCCAGCGCACCGCTGATCGCCTCCAGCACGGTACTCTTGCCGGTGGCACCGGGGCCGTGCAAAATGAAAAATTTCTCTTCACGGCACGAGCCCTGCAAAGAATAGCCGATGGCAAGTTGGAGGAAATCATGAACTGACGGATTCCCGCCAGTTGCCTGTTCGAGAAACGCATCCCACTGTGGGAATTTGGCGTCGGGCTGGTACGGCACGCCGGTGTTCCTGGTCAGATAGAGTCCGGGCGTGTTAGCCAGCAGTTCGCCGGTTTTCAGGTCCACCACCCCGTTCGCGCAGCAGAGATAGTCGGGATGTTGATCAAGCTGGTTGACGGAAATGGCGATGCTCCGGTCAGTCCGTGCCAAGGCAAGCACTTGCTTGAACATCGGCTCGGTTTCGCACGAGTTGACCCATATCCGAAAGTCTTTCAGGAGATCTGCACCCACATTGGGGTGTTGCAGCATGTGACGGAGAGTGGCCTTGCAGAACCGAAACATACGGATGGAGGCCACATCCTGATGCCAGCGCTCACCGGCCCACACGATCCACGTGCCGGTCTCGGCGATATACCGGAACATGGAGCCGAGCACCATGATCAGCCATTCGGCGAGCCCCAACGGCGTCCAGTGGCGCTTGTGCTGGGCGGCCAGTTCATCAGGATCGACAGGAGGTGCAGCCGCAACCTCGGTGATGCACACATCGGTTTCATTTTCCAGATGCATAGCTCACCTCCTTTTTCAGCGTGGGGCTGTATTGCTCGTGGCACCGCGCCGCTGCGTTCCGCATCGTATGAATGCGATAGTCGGCGCGATACCACTTCGCTCTCATGAGAGCCGACTGCCGGAACAGCCGGTCGATGCGCTCGTAGTCTCGTCCGAACCAGAACATGAGCTTGCCGACGAGTTCAAAATCCAGGCGCGAGTGGTCGCCGGGCGGCACCGGTCCGTCGAACAGTTCGCGGAAGCGCCATCCGTTCGCAGCGGTCCGGGCAAGGTGCAGCAACTCCGCGTCGGTGAGCGGCGATGTCGCGGACGCAGCAGGCGACAGAGGCGCCGGCGCTTCTGCCACCCCGAAGACTTCTTGGTGGAGGGCCAACAACTCGCTGGTCCTGTCCTCCAGATCCACCGGCGTGCCTGCGACATGTTGGCCGGTGACGGTGGCCCAGCGGGATTGCGTGTAAATCTCGACGTGTCCTTTGCGGCAACCGCCCTCAGGTGGTTGCTGAGTGCGGCAGTAAATGTGGATACCGGTGCCGGAGGGCGAGAGTTCCGTAAAAGAGTTCAGTTTCCGGATGATAGCGAGTGCCCGGGGCTCGATCTCGCCGGTCTGCGGATCACGGCAGTGATCGAGGTCAACGAAGGCAAACGGCGCGATGGCATCGTACTCAAAGCGGAAACCGACACCGTGCGGGCGGCAGCCATTCGGCGGCAGGTCGCTGTCCACGTGGGCGCGAGCGGTGGCGATGCAGTAGCTGGCGCAGGCGTCGGGGCAGTTAGACGGCCGCAACGTGCGCGGGTCGAGCGGAATTTTGCGCTCGCCGGAAATCACATAAAGGACCCAGCGGGCGATTGCGAGGAGTGAAATGGGTATGATGGTCATGGAAGTCGTCCTTGGTGGAGGGACGCACGCGATTGCCGGCAAGCTCGCGCGTGCGTCCCCCACCCGGCTACAGATTGAGGAAGTGAGAGGCCTTCTCCTTCCCCTGGAAGATTTCGGTCTTGGCCTTCAGCCGCCCCTTGAACGCATAGGTGCTGCCGAGTTTCAGGCCGGCCAGCTTTCTCGCATTTGCCCCGAAGCCCGAGACGAGCATCTTGCTGCCATCCGGGAGAAGGATGGCGATGGAGCGCTGCAGCTTGCCCACTGCATTGACCCGCTCGCCATAGTCCTCGACGAACTTGCCGGTGACATCCTTGCGAGGGTCTTCCCACTCGCCGTTGCAGACAAAGACAATGCTGTCGTCGGTGGAAGGGTTGGAGGGCAGATCGTTTGTGACGAGCTGCTCCCGGTTGATGTTGGTGCCCTGTTCAGGCACGGTCGCGGTCATATTTTCAATAGGCATAATTGCCCCTTTCTGGGCCGACCGCGCTCCCCGCACAGCGAGAGACACGCCCGGCCCACTTACGATTGTGAAAGAAGCCAGCGGAATTTCCAGAAAAGTGATAATGTTTGGCGAGGTGCAACAGTTACGCGTCTGAAGACGCCTACGGCTGCCACGCCGCATCAGGTCTCAGTTGCGACCAACCCTCAAACAATGGGAGCACCATCAAGATGTCGGATACTGGCGACAAGCGGGAAGTGGGAGCCGTGTCAGGCCAACCAGGTAAGCCCAAACGGAGCACAAAACTTCGCCAAGTGATGGTCAGGATCACTCCGGAACTGTATTCAGCCCTGGAGGTAATAGCGGTAGGGCGCTGCGAAAGCGGTGCCGACGGGCGCAAGAATTCGGTCTCATACCTCGTCAAGGAGATCCTGGAAAAACACAAGGACGAGATCTTGAAAGAGGCCGAGCCACATTATCGGGCATCGCTCGTCCTCTCGAAGCTTGCGCGCCTGTCTAACGGCCTTCCCACAAGGAAGCGTCAAAACAAACGTGTTCGCGGCATAGTCCGCGGGTGAGTGGGATAGCCGTAAGATGGGGGCTGGTTCTGGTGCTCCACGTAGTAAGGAGTGATGCCCAGCCTTCGGTTTAATTTCTGCCAATGCTGACCTGGGGCTGCTCCGCCGCAGCCTAGGGGGCCGGAGGAGTTTCGCCAGCACACGGGAGGAGCACCGGCCCCGGCAACGCCAGCAACGGGTCTTCCGTAACCCTCTCCAAAAAAAGAAAACACAGGAGAAGCCCGCGGAAACACGTTGCCGCTGTTGCTGGTGCGGCTGCAGGTTGCTGGTGCGGCTGCAGGTTGCTGGTGTGCTCTCGGTGCTGCTGTGCTTTCGGCGCTGCCGCCGTTGCCTGCGCTGCTGCGGCTGCTGCCGTGGCGCTCCTGTTGCCGCTCTCCGTTGCTGCCGGTGCCGCTCCTGCCGCTGTGCCTCTGCGCTCCCCGGCACTGCCGCCGCTCCTGCCGCTGTCGCTCCGCCGCGGCTCTCAGCCAGGTTTCTCCAGCACACACGGCAACGGAAGGAACGGGTTTGGCGAGACCTCCCCCAAGAAGAAGCCTACCCTGGAGCTCTCCGGCGGCCCGTTGCTCCCGTTGCCGGTCCTGTCGCCGGCCGCTGCCGCTTTCCGCCGCGTCCGGCTGCCGCTGTTGCTGCTGCTGTGGCCGCTGTCCGCTGTTGCTCCGCCGCTCTCCGTGGAACCGGCCGCGTCCCGCTGCCGCTGTTCCCGTTCCGGCGCTGCGCCGGGGAAGCGCGCCCGTGGCAATCCGCGCCGCACGGCCGTGTGGAGACTGCGCGGCTCCTCCTTGCCCTGGTTGCGTTCGGCGGCCGTGCGCGGCGTTCCCGGCGGCCACCGCCTTGTCGCCGCGGCTGTGTGCCGGAGCCGCTGGCTCCGTGCCCGCCGAACCGCTACCCGCCAAAACCGCCCGCCACGACGGAATGCTGCCGTGGTCGAAGGGCGCAGCTGGTCGTGCCTGTTCCCGCCATCCTCGGCGCAGCACTCGGCCGTCTCCACCGCCACTCGCCAACAGTCCGGCCTCCGGCCAAGTGGCCGCGGAGCCACCATCGGAGCGCCTCTGCCTCACAGCCGGGACCATCTCTTGCGTGATGTCAAGGACCCGTGACAGCACGTTGGGCGGTCACCCCCATCAAATTTGAGGCGTAGTCGGCGAAAAGTGTGCGTCGGCGGCTCGCGGTCCCTGGTCACCTCATCTGGACTTGAATGACACTTGATCTTGAGCGGCGAGACCTTCCAAGTTCTCAGCGGCTCTTTAGCCCTGCCGGACGTGGTGCAGTTCAGTTCTCGCGTGCTGCAATTTCCCAATTTCCTGAGACACTCTCGCCTGCTCACATCGCACGGCGCAGCATTTCTGGGATCCCACTTACATCGCTGAGGAACTGCTTCGTGTAGCGTTTGGACAAGCGCACATTACCGCGGGTATCAACACTCAATCTGCTATCGGTCAGT
>Ga0335070_10008383_pt1 | contig 12119 bp, 8 predicted proteins | sample Lox_Sample_13_FD_206722 | JGI IMG/M metagenome (GOLD analysis project Ga0335070, IMG submission 206722) | Soil microbial communities from Loxahatchee National Wildlife Refuge, Florida, United States - Lox_Sample_1.3 | ecosystem: Environmental > Terrestrial > Soil > Wetlands | place: USA: Florida...
TGTCATCCGTGAATCGGGTGGGGACCGCAGCGCAGTCACCGGCGGGACGCGAATTTTGTCCGACTGGTTGGTTGTGGAGGTCACCGCCAATCCTGGCGAAGGTTTCCTGGACCGGATGATCTCGATGGTTGAAGGGGCAAAGCGTCAAAAAACACCCAATGAGATTGCCCTGAACATTCTGCTGGCGGCTTTCACGATTATCTTCCTGGGTGTGTGCATCACTCTATTGCCGTATTCGATATATAGCGTCCAAAGCGCAGGGCAAGGGACGCCGATCACCATCACCGTGTTGGTAGCTCTACTGGTGTGCCTGATCCCGACAACGATTGGTGGGCTTCTATCCGCAATCGGTATAGCCGGGATGGACCGGCTGATCCAGCGCAACGTAATCGCGCTTTCCGGGCGGGCGGTCGAAGCCGCGGGAGATGTCGACGTGCTGTTGCTGGATAAGACGGGGACGATCACCCTGGGTAACCGCCAGGCTGTCGAGTTCATCCCGGTCGGGGAAACCAGCGAAGAGGAGCTGGCGGAGGCCGCCCAACTGGCTTCTTTGGCCGACGAGACGCCAGAGGGCCGCTCGATCGTGGTGCTGGCCAAGGAGAAATTTGGCCTGCGCGGGCGGGCAGTCAGCCCTTCGGATGATCTCCCGGAGGGGATGCACTTCATCCCATTCTCGGCGCAGTCCCGGATGAGTGGCGTCGATTTTGATGGCACGCACATCCGTAAAGGTGCCCCGGATGCCATGACAACCTATGTGAAAGATCAAGGCGGCATCATCCCGACCGAACTCAACCAGGTTGTGAACAAGATTGCGCGGAATGGCGGCACTCCCCTGGTCGTGGCGCGAGGCGACTGCGCTCTGGGGGTGATCCACCTGAAGGATATCGTCAAAGGCGGCCTGAAGGAGCGTTTTGCTCAAATGCGTAAGATGGGGATCAAAACCGTAATGATCACCGGGGACAATCCCCTGACAGCAGCCGCAATCGCCGCGGAAGCCGGTGTGGATGATTTCCTGGCGCAGGCAACCCCTGAGAAGAAACTGACCCTGATCCGTGAATATCAGAGCGGCGGTCGGCTGGTGGCAATGACCGGGGATGGTACGAACGACGCCCCGGCGCTCGCCCAGGCGGATGTTGCGGTAGCAATGAACACCGGCACTCAGCCTGCCCGCGAAGCGGCCAACATGATCGATCTGGAAAGCAATCCCACAAAATTGATCGAGATCGTGGAGATCGGCAAGCAGCTTCTCATGACGCGGGGCTCGCTGACAACGTTCAGTATCGCCAACGATGTGTCCAAGTACTTCGCCATCATCCCCGCAGCGTTCGCGACCACGTATCCGCAGCTTACAGTACTCAACGTGATGCGCCTGGCTACCCCGGAGAGTGCGATCCTCTCAGCGGTGATCTTCAACGCGATTATCATCGTTCTGCTGATACCGCTGGCGCTGCGCGGCGTGCCTTACCGGGCAGTTGGCGCGGCAAGGCTCCTGCGCGACAATCTGTTGATTTACGGCGTGGGTGGCTTGATCGCTCCTTTCATAGGGATCAAGCTGATCGATCTGCTCCTGGTAGCGCTGCACGTGGTTTAGAAGATTAACCACAGAGGCCACAGACCGTTTCTCTGCGAACACCGTGGGCTCTGTGGTAATAGTTTTGGTTTTTGTTGATTAAGGGAAAAAGATATGCTCAAGCAATTGAAACCAGCTTTGATCATTTTTGGATTGATGGCGGTGCTAACCGGATTATTGTATCCAGCTGTGATCACCGGCATCGCCCAAGTGTTGTTTCCACACCAGGCAAACGGAAGCCTGATCGTTCGAAACGGCCAGGTGGTCGGGTCCGAGCTCATTGGGCAGCAGTTCGACCAACCACAGTACTTCTGGGGGCGGATCTCAGCGGTTGGCTACGATGCATCCACCTCTGGTGGAACCAATTTCAGCGCGATGAACCCTGCGCTGGAGAAACAGGTCTCTGATCGGATCGCGACATTGAAAGCGGCTGACCCGGGCAACAACCAGCCCATCCCGGTCGACCTGGTCACGGCTTCCGGGTCAGGCCTCGATCCGAATATCAGCATCGCGGCAGCGCGCTACCAGGCCGGACGAATTTCCCGAGCGCGAAATCTTTCGATAGACCAGGTGTATACCTTGATCGACCAGAATACCCAGGGTCGCTTTCTCGGGATTTTGGGTGAGCCACGCGTTAATGTTTTGAAATTGAATCTGGCGTTGGATGTATTAAAATAAGAGAATGACCGAAACTTATCGACGACCAGATCCAGATGAACTCCTGGCGCGTCTAAAAGATGAAGAGATTCAGCAAGCCCGGGGTAAGCTGAAAATCTTCCTCGGTTACGTTGCCGGGGTAGGGAAGACGTATGCCATGCTCGAGGCGGCCCACCAGCGGAAAACAGAAGGAGTGGATGTTGTCGTCGGGTATGTCGAAACCCATAAGCGGAAAGAGACCGAAGCGCTGCTCCAGGGTGTGGAGGTAATTCCTCGCCGTGAGGTGGAATACCGAGGAACACTGCTGACCGAAATGGATCTGGATGCGGTTTTATCCCGCAACCCGCAGCTCGTTCTGGTGGACGAGCTTGCGCATACAAACGCACCTGGATCCCGCCATCCGAAACGCTATCTGGATGTTGAAGAGATTTTAAGCGCGGGAATTGACGTATACACCACGGTCAACATCCAGCATCTGGAAAGCCTGAATGACGTGGTTCACCAGATCACTGGGATTGTCGTGCGTGAGACAGTTCCCGACCGGGTCTTTGATGAAGCATACGAAATCGAGCTGATCGACCTTCCGGCTGACGAGCTGCTCCAACGGTTGAAAGAGGGAAAGGTCTATATCCCCGACCAGGCTAGCAGGGCGATCGAGAAGTTTTTCCGGAAAGGTAACCTGTCTGCGTTGCGCGAGATGTCCATGCGTCGTGCTGCTGACCGCGTGGATAGCCAGATGCGCACCTATATGCAGACCGAAGCGATTGCTGGGCCCTGGCCGGCGACAGATCGAATCCTGGTCTGCATCAGCTCACATCCGATGGGAGAGCGCCTGGTTCGCGCGGGCCGCCGGCTCGCGGATGATTTGAACGCCGAATGGTACGTCATGTTTGTCGAAACCCCCGGACACCTGCATATGCCGGAGGAAAACCGGGTGCGCGTCAATAAGAACCTTCAACTGGCAGAGGAGATGGGAGCGAAGGTTGTCAACGTGGTGGACAAATCGGTGGCGGACGTGGTGATCGATTTTTCGCAGAAGAACAATATCACCAAGATCATCGCAGGAAAGCCGTTACGGCCGCGTCTGTCCGAGTTTTTACGCGGAGGGTCGGTCATCGATCAGATTATTCGCAAGAGCGGGATGATCGACGTTTATGTAGTCAACGAAGAGACACCTGTTCCCCAAAGAGCAGTTCCAGAGGTTTGGACGCCGCACCGTCCCCTGGCGCGCTATTTCCTCAGCCTCGTGCTGGTGTTATTGATGACGTTGGTCGGCCTGCCATTGCGAAATTCCCTCGATCCGACCAACCTGGTGATGCTCTATCTGGTCGCGGTATTGATTTCAGCAGTATTCCTGGGGAGGGGGCCTTCCATTATCGCGTCTGCTGCCAGCGTACTGGCTTTCGATTTCTTTTTCATCGATCCGCAATTAACTTTTGTCGTCACGGATACCCAATATATTCTCACCTTTATTGGCCTTTTCGCTGTGGGGCTGATCATCAGTAATTTTGCCGCCTTGCTGCGAGATCAGTTAACAATTTTGAGAAGGCGGGAGATGCAGACCCAGGCGCTGAACCAACTCAGCCGGGAATTAACCGGCGCAATCACACTCGACCAGGTCATGGAGACTGTAATTCGCAACGTAGGGGAAATGTTCAAACGGGAAGCAGTGATCTTGTTGCCAGAGGGAAAGGGAGAAAATCAGCACCTTGTCGTTAAAGCAGCTACTCCAGGGTTTGTCATGTCGGAGGAAGAACTGGCTGTGGCGGATTGGGCCTACAAACATGGCCAACCGGCCGGCCGGGGCACCGATACCCTTTCGGCGGCTGCAATCCGGTACGTCCCGCTGAGAACAGTCGGTGGGATTATCGGGATCCTGGGAAGCAAGCTCGTCGATCCACAAATACGCCTGACAGCCGACCAGCGGGCATTGATGGAGGGAGTAACAAACCTGGCGGCGCTGGCCATCGAGCGCGCATCGTTCGCTGAAAAGGCGGCGCAGAGCGAGACTTTGAGAAACACGGAGAAACTGCAAACTGCCCTTTTGAACTCCATATCCCACGAGCTGCGCACCCCCCTGGCCGCGATCACTGGTGTTCTAACCAGCCTGGGAGAATCGGCGCGAAACCCTGAAAACCACAAATTGGATCCGACAACCAGCCTGGAACTGGTCGATTCGGCGACCAGCCAGGCTCAGCGCCTCAATCACCTGGTGGAAAATCTGCTCGACATGACGCGGCTCGAAGCCGGCGCTATCAAGCTGAACTGCGAGCCTACCGATTTTCGGGACCTGATTAATACCGTACTGGGACAATCCGCAGATCGATTTTGCGAACACCCAGTGATGGTGAGGAGCCTTGGGGATTTACCCCTGATTTCGATCGATGTTGTGCTGATCGCCCAGGTGCTCAATAACTTGCTTGATAACGCCTGCAAATATTCCCCGCCCGGCAGCCCGATTGTTATTACAGTCAAGGTATTTACCAGGGAGATCGAAATCTCGGTGACAGACCAGGGGATTGGAATCCCTGAGGAGGACCTCGAGCGGGTTTTCAATAAATTTTATCGAGTCCAGCGCCAGGAACCGATTGCCGGAACGGGTTTGGGACTGTCCATCTGTAAGGAGATCGTCGAAGCGCATGGGGGTAAAATTTGGGCTAAGAATAACTCTAATAAAGGGGTAACGGTGGCTTTCTCTCTTCGTCTTTCCAAATGAATGGAGGTTCGACCGATGACTGCGAACGGTTTTCGTATCCTGGTCGTAGATGACGAACCCGAAATCCGGCGTTTTTTACGGGCTTCCTTGCGAGCCCAGCAGCATGAAATTATCGAGGCAGAGACCGGGTCAGCCGCGCTATCTGCTGTACGCAATGAGCATCCCGATTTGGTGATATTGGATCTCGGGCTTCCGGATATCGATGGGGTTGAAGTGACTCAAAAACTGCGTGCGTGGAGCCAGGTGCCAATCATCATCCTCTCCGTACGAGACCGGGAAACGGACAAGATCAAGGCTTTGGATGCTGGGGCGGATGATTATTTATCCAAACCCTTTGGTGTCGGAGAACTGGCTGCCAGGATCCGGGTGGTAATGAAGCGGGTCGGAAACATTGGATCGCGTCCGATATATTCAGTGGGAGATCTTTGCGTCGATCTCATACGCCACCAGGTCACGATGGCTGGCAGAGAGATTGCTTTGACCCCGACCGAGTTCGTCCTACTCACCGTGCTGATTGAGAATTCTGGGAAAGTGGTCACTCACCGGCATTTAATCACCAAAGTATGGGGGACGGCATATGAGGATGAATCCCGTTTATTGCGGGTGAACATCAGCAATCTGCGGCGGAAGATCGAGCCTGACCTGTCCAGACAGGAATATATCCTCACCGAGTTGGGGGTAGGCTACCGGATGAAAGAAGCATAATTGCGATGAAACTGCCCTCTACACTGGGAAGGCACGCAGCGAAAGCATTCCTGTCTCTGCTGTTGGTCTCCGCCGTCACAGTCCTGATGAATTCGATGCGCGATCGGTTCTCTACGGCTATCATCGCGCTCATTTTTTTGCTCTCTGTGGTCTTAAGCACCACCTTATGGGGAATGTGGGTCGGAATTTTTTCTTCGTTCGCAGCATTCCTAGAGTTCAATTACTTTTTTTTTCCGCCTTATTATTCCTTCGCGGTGGGCCGCACCGAAGATATTATCGTTCTGGTCGTATTTTTAGCCGTGGCGATGGTCATCTCCAATCTGGTAGGCCGGGAGCAGAAACGCTATGAAGAGGTGCAAGCAAGGGAGCGGGATGCAACCCACCTCTATGAGCTCAGCATCGCGCTTACTGGACTCAAAGAGGAAAAGGAGATCGCCAATGTGCTTGTTGGCCATCTGATTGAGATTTTTCAAGCCGCGCGCGTAGAAGTTGTCATCCAGGATGCCGATGGAAAAGAGTCGATCAAGGTAAGTCTCCCGAAAGAAGCGCCAGCCCTTTTCGGCCTGTACCTGACCCGATTCCCTCTCAATACGCATCGCGGCGACCTGGGAGAAATTCAACTCTGGACCCAAAAACCCGGGTTATCTACGTTGGAGCTACATCTGCTCCAAACCATCGCCAGCCAGGCTGCCTTATCAATTGAAAGGGTATATCTGAGTAAAGCGGAGACCAGGGCTAAGATCCTTGAGGAAAGCGACCAGCTCAAGACTGCTCTGCTTTCTTCCGTGTCACATGATTTACGCACTCCGCTGGCTTCGATTGAAGCTTCAGCCACTACATTGTTCAATCCGCAGGTGAACCTGGAACCAGAGGCCAGGGTTGAGCTCCAGACTATTTTAGTTGAGGAGACTGAGCACCTGAACCAGTTAGTCGGCAACCTGCTCAATATGTCGCGGATCGAATCAGGGGTTTTAAAGCTCCAGCGCAACTGGAATTCCCTTTCTGAGATTGTAGAAGCGGCTTTCAACCGCATGCGCAGGCAATCGCGTGGGTTTATCCTCGAAAATGAAATTTCAGACGATCTCCCCCTGATCCCTTTGGATAGTGTTCTCATGGAGCAGGTGTTAATTAACCTGATCAGTAACAGCCTGAAGTATGCGCCAAAGGGGAGCCAAATCTGTATCGAGGCGCACCAGGCGGATACGGATTGGGTTGAAGTGACCCTCACCAACTACGGTCCACACATTCCGGCTGAATACCTCGATCATATTTTTGATAAATTCTATTCATTTCCCAACCAGGTAAGAGTCAGTGGAACAGGTTTAGGATTGTCCATTTGTAAGGGAATTGTTGAAGCGCATGGGGGGATGATCTGGGTGGCTAATCTAGCCGAAGGGATCGCCTTTCATATGAAGTTACCAATCCGCAGCGAGGGATTCCAACCGTCCAAACCACTTAAGGATCTGGAGATCTGATGAACACAGCCCCCCGGATTCTGGTTATCGACGATGAATACCAGATCCAACGTGCGATGCGCACGATTTTGACCCAGGAAAAATACCAGGTCTTCACCGCTTCAACCGGAGAGGAAGGCCTGGCTCTCGCATACGCCAGCCAGCCGGACGTGATCATCCTCGACCTGGGTCTACCGGACACGGATGGGATCGATGTGTGCAGACGTCTACGGGAGTGGTCTCTGGCTCCGATCATCATTCTTTCGGTGAGAGACAGTGAGGCCGACAAAATCGGCGCGTTGGACCAGGGCGCGGATGATTACCTGACCAAACCGTTCAGTTTTGATGAGTTGCTCGCTCACGTACGCGTAGCGCTACGACATAACGCACAATCCCGTGGCGCAAAAACGAACATTATTCAGGCAGGCAGGATCAGCATTGACCTGGCCAATCACACGGTCGCCCGCGATGGAGAATCGGTGAAATTAACCGCGACTGAATATAAACTCCTCGCTTACCTGGCCAGTAATGCCGGTCGCGTTCTGACCCACAAGGCAATCCTGACCCATGTGTGGGGGTATGCTGACTTTCGTGAAATGGAATACCTCCGGGTGTATGTCCTTCAATTGCGCAGGAAGTTGGAAGAAAACCCGCGCAAGCCTCAAATGATCATCACAGAATCGGGTGTTGGATACCGCTTCGTAGCCTGAGAAATCCAGAACTCCGGGGGAGATGAATGAAGGTTTTCTTAATTTTTTCCTAATAATCTTTTGCCTAGCCCAAATGATATTTTTATCTCCCTTCTGTATACTCAAAACGATGAGACATTATTGGAAGGAGATGTAGTCATGACCAGTTCGGCAAATCTTGATCATCGGGGAGGGCAAATATCACAAAGTATTCATAGGCTCTCTTCAGCCTTGCCGAAACGACGTCCAGAAGCTCAGCAGGTCCAACCCGCCAAAACGGTTCCGCTTCTGGTTGATGGGATGGCGCTGCCGTATTCACAGAGAATCATTGTGATTGTTCCAGGTGTTGGGATCGATTATTATGCACTGGCAAACAGACTTTGGATTTTAACCAATCCGGATCACCGTCAAATCCTGCTGATGGGTCTCTTTGATCGGGATGAGTACGAATTCCAGGCGCGTCGAAACCTGACCACTCTGGCAGCGGCTACCCGAGATGACGGGGTTCTGGTTTGTAATCAAATCGTGAAGAGTAAAGATATTATTGAGACGCTGAGCAAGATCGAACAAACCGGCGATCTGGTCCTCATTCCATATCAGATGAAACTGCATCGCAATCTATCCAGGATCAACCTGGCAGAAAAGCTGGCTGAGGATCAATCGGTTCCTGTTTATGGCCTGGACCTGGGGATCGAGGAAGATCGGTCCTGGTTTCAATATCGGGTGATGGATTTCGTGCTGCTTGTCCTGGCTATGTTATCGGTCGTCGCTGTTACCGGCGTATTGATCTGGCTGCAACAGGCATCCGATGGTGGAATTCGAACGGTTCTGCAAATTCTGGCATTGGTGATCGAAGTCAAGATCCTTTGGGCCATTTCCAATACTCCTCATTGATTGAAAAATACCTCTTTCTTATTCCGTGATCACGGGGATTAGTGAACGAGAAAGATAATTGCCACGCCAACAAGCGCGACGACTGTTCCTGCCACAGCTTGGAAGGAGACGTGGTCCTTATAACCCCATCTGGCAATCGGCAGCACAAAAATAGGCGTGAGTGAGTTGAGGGTCGAAGCAACCCCAACATAGGTCGTTTGAACGGCGATCAGGGACAGCCAGACCCCAATAAACGGGCCTACTACGCTTCCCCAAACGATATTGCGCAGGGCAGGAAGATTTCGAAAGGTAGCCAGCGTTTTTTTGACCTGGCCCTGAACGAGAGCCAGAACCCAGATCGTGATCATCGACACGATCATGCGGATCGCCACACCCGAGAGAGCCGGGAAACTGCCTGATAACCCTTTTTTTGCCAGGACCAACCCAACCGCCTGGCCCAATCCACCCCCCAGGCCACAGAAGATCCCAAGGAGGTAATGACGCGAGCCTTCCGGGGTTCCGTTTCCATTTCGCTTGTCCAGAACGACGATCACGATCCCCAGGATTGTCAGGCAGATCCCGCTGATCTGAGCCATTGAAAGGTCTTCTTTCAAGAAAATCCAGGCGATCAATGCGCCGAAGACTGGGGCAAGGGAGAGGAGAAGGGTTCCGATGCGGTTGCCAATAAATACGTAAGCCTGGAATAAAAAAGTATCGCCGAGCACCAGACCTACAAAGCCTGAAAGCCCTAACCACAACCAGCGTTCACCACTTGCGTGCAATGGGATGAGCGAGCCCAGTGTCAGCCAGTGGGTGAGCAGGACCAGAATGACGGCAATGACCAAACGAATGCGATTCACAACCACAGCTCCGACCATTTTTCCGGCCTGGGTGAAAAAAACGGAGCTCAGAGCCCAAAAGATGGAGGTTGCCAGTGCGGCGATTTCTCCCATGGCGTTTCTTTCTGGTTAGTTTAATTTTTTAGGTTCGTCAGGAATCTCCGTGGGATGATCCTCACGGGAAATCCCAATGAACCATTTTTTAGGGGCTTTCTGGTTCAAGCCAGAATATTATAATCAGAATGTATCCTGGTGGTTCCTTGCAGGCGAATAAGAAATAGATTAGGGCTTGAAACGGAGTGCTTCGTCATAGCGATTAAGTAGATGCTTGACAAAATTCTACGCGTGGAATAAAGTTAGATTAGTAAATTATTTACATTAACAACTAATTTTACAAAAGATTTCATCTGCCCCTATATGGGCAGAATGACGTAGGATTGATGATGCACGAAATTCGAATGATTCTGCAATTTGTAAAACCATACCGTAAACTTGCGGCTTTTTCCCTGGCAATGCTGGTCCTGATGGTTGCCTCGGACCTATTGATCCCGCACTTAATCGAGCGCATCATCGACCAGGGAATCCGGCAAAATAACATGACTGTGGTCTTGCAAACTGCTGCCATTATGCTGGGAATCTCTATATTTAACGCGGTGTTCGCCGTGCTGAACAGCAATTCCTCGGTGCGGATCGGGGAAAGCGTTGCACGAGATATACGGGAAGCGCTTTTCGTCAAAATTCAGCAGTTATCCTACGGCGATCTTGACCGCTTTAGCACCGGCAAGTTAATGGTGCGGCTAACAAGCGACGCAAGTGCGGTGCAGCGCCTGGTCCAGATATCCCTGCGGATAGGAACCCGAGCCCCATTATTGATGATTGGCAGCATTGTTTTAATGTTCGTCACGAATGCCCATCTGGCAACGCTGATGATTCCGCTCCTGGTTATCACTGTGGCGGTGATCGCCGCCTTCAGCTTCAAGATGGAGCCGATGTTTCGAATCGTACAGCAAAAGCTGGACCGCCTGAATACGGTGCTTCAGGAGAATATTGCCGGTGTGCGGCTGGTCAAGGCCTTTGTGCGTGCGGATTTTGAAGCGCAACGATTTGAGGCAGCCAACGAAGAATTAACCGACCAAACGATTGGTGTGATGCAGCTCATGTCAACCATGTCGCCGGTTTTGACGACCCTCATCAATGCAGGCATGGTCATTGTCATCTGGTCTGGTGGGCTGCAGACGATCCAAGGTGAGATGATGATCGGGCAGATTGTGGCTTTTACCAATTACCTGCTCACGACGATGACCCCTCTCCTGCTGATGGCCCAGCTATCGAATGTCTGGGCGAATGGCCTCGCCTCGGCACAGCGTATCGACGAGGTTCTGGATACGATACCCGAGGTTCAGGAGGCGGCAGAAGCAATCGCTCTGCCAGTCCAAGCCACAGACCAGGTTGATTTTCAGGATGTGAGCTTTCATTACAGAGGCGATAGCGATATGGCTGTGCTGGAAAATATATACCTGGCGGCAGAATCAGGCCAGTCTGTGGCAGTGTTGGGGGCAACTGGCGCGGGGAAATCTTCGCTGGTGAACCTGATCCCTCGTTTTTACGACGCTACCAGCGGGAAGGTGCAAATCGATGAGATGGATGTGCGCAGCCTGAAAAGCGGATCAATCCTCTCGAGGGTTGGCATCGTCCCCCAGGAAGCGATACTGTTTTCTGGTACGATCCGGGAAAACATTCGCTATGGGAAACCCGACGCCAGCGATGATGAAGTCGTGGCTGCTGCCAAAGCGGCGCAGGCGCACGATTTCATCCTGAATTTGCCTCAGGGTTATCATACGCACGTGGAAGAACGGGGGGCCAACCTGTCGGGGGGGCAAAAGCAGCGCATCTCGATCGCACGGGCATTGATCACTCAACCACATATTCTCATCCTGGATGACGCCACCAGTGCAGTGGACGTGGAAACAGAGACGTGCATTCAAGATGCCTTGAAGGAAATCATGCGCGGAAAAACCAGTTTCATTGTCGCGCAGCGGATCAGTACTGTTCTGAACGCAGATAAGATCGTTGTTCTGGATCGGGGCCGGATCGTTGCCGAGGGTCGGCATTTGGATCTGCTGAAGACGAGCCCGATTTACCAGGAGATATACGACTCTCAGCTTGGTAACGGTTCCTCCTTTCGGGCGGAGGAAGAGGCATAGTGAATCGCCCCGCCGATTTCCGTTCAAGCATGCAGCGCCGGCCCAGCCAGCCGGGCCGGATAGAAAAAGCAAAAAATCCGTCGAACACTTTGCGCCGGCTGCTGCCATATCTGACAGTATATAAGACTCAAATTGGATTGGTGATTGTCCTGGTAATTGTTTACACTGTTATGGGTCTAATTGCCCCCTATCTGATGGGCCAGGCGATCGACCGTTTTATCGCTGGCAAGGATCCAGCGGGCCTGATGCGCACCGCACTGATGATGCTGGCCGTTTATTTGTTGAGCAATTTCTTTAACGCGGTCTCAGGCTGGATTATGGCGCGTATTTCACAATTGGCGCTAAAGGCACTGCGCCGCGACCTGTTCGTTCACCTGCAGACCCAACCGATGACCTTTTTCGATACTCATCC
>Ga0335070_10008384_pt1 | contig 12117 bp, 7 predicted proteins | sample Lox_Sample_13_FD_206722 | JGI IMG/M metagenome (GOLD analysis project Ga0335070, IMG submission 206722) | Soil microbial communities from Loxahatchee National Wildlife Refuge, Florida, United States - Lox_Sample_1.3 | ecosystem: Environmental > Terrestrial > Soil > Wetlands | place: USA: Florida...
GGGTGATGGGTCGCAGCTCAAGACGCTTGCCGAGCGACTGATGTCGCAGAAGGGAGTCGAATCGGTGAAACTTACAACGATGATGATCGGGGAGTAAGGTGCAGAGCATGTGCCTGTGGATTTAATATCCCTGTCCAATGCTGACCCCTATAAATTTCGATGGAATTTCATCCAAGTTCGGGACGATGAAAAATCTTGTTTCCGGGCAGCGATGGGATATCCCGGATTCCAATATACCTGTAAGAATTCAAAATTTTATATCGGTGAATAACGAATTCACCTCGAAAAAATCGCTCAATATCAACAATAAAACAAACATCTGAAAATAGTTGAATGCCAACAGGTCGGCCCGCCCGTTCATGTTTTAGTAATCACCCAGTGATGATTTGCCAGTCAGGCAATGAGCTTATTAGTCATGTACTGAAATTGTTGTCAGTTTTACCGACTCGACTCCTTTTTGGGACATAAGCTTCTCCACAAGTGTCCGGAGCACCGAGCCGTCTCCCCTGACGAGGATCACTTCAAGACAGCGGTCGTGAGTGATATGTGAATGAAGTGATGCCTGGATGACAGACATGTTGTCATGCTGGATATCGGCTAGTGTTGCAAGGAGCCCCCTTTGTCCATGGTCATAGATCATGGTAATCACTCCCTGTCGCTCCCCTTTAACGTCGGCCATCCATTGGTAGAAGGTGATGTAACTCCTGATGGCATCCCTGATACCTTCCGACCTCGACGAATATCCCCTGTAATTAATGATTTCATCGAATTTGTCCAGCAATTTCTTTGGGAGCGAAATCCCAACCCTCGATAGGTCCGGTTCATCGTCCATCTGAAATCCTCACATCCCTTATCAGTATCGTGTTAACATTTACTTTTCGATAACCCATATGGTATGAAAAATCGCATCTGCCATTAAAAAGGGAATCATCTGTGCACGAAAGAAATCCGGATTTTGTAAGAAGAATTCTCCTCACCTTATAAATCTGACAAATAATTCGTCGAGTGAAACACTCTAAATATCTTGATTATATTATCCGATATTTTTCCGGAAAGATAGAATATACAATATCAGCGCCATCAGGAACCAGATGTCGGATTTTTATCACTTGATAAAATATTTCAAAGAAATGTTGCTGACACGAAAAATAGGAAAGGAAATTTGATGAAATCCATCCGATTAACCTATTTTTTTGGTTTGACCGGGGCTTTTTTGGTCTCGGTTTTCGCGGGTACCATCTTCTTTTGTTCGGGTTTTTTAGTCTCGGTTTCCACAGGGACGGTCTTCTTTTGTTCGGTTTTTTTTGTATCCGTGGCTTTTGACGTCACTTTTGCTGGTTCAGCTTTTTTTTCGACTTTTTTCTTTGTTTCAACCATAATATGACCTTGGTGATGTATTCCGAATGCAAGGCTCTGCCGGTGAAATGATCCGAGTTTACAGGAAATGTGGTGGTCTCCGGCTTATTACCGTGCAGGTACTGGTGTGACCTGCCCAACCGTCCACATCATTCAGGAATGAAATAATCCGTTGAAATCCACCTGGGAATGTAATTGAAATTCCCGATACCGGCAAACCATGATCCTCGATCATCACCTTTTAGATCTTCGGCATCTTTAGTAATAAAAACTTTTTACTTTTTATGATTAAATAATAAAATTTTTCTATTTTAGTATACCGGTAGGGGGCCCCAAAAAAAAGTTGAATCTTCGTAATAATAAATGTGTTATTCGAGAGTTTGCCGCCATTTTCTGCTTCAATTAACCCGATTTTTCGATCCTATTGTGAAGAAAATGAAATATTTGGGAAGCTCCTGTTGAGTTCGAAAGGTTAGCAACAACAGCCAGAAATCCGGGAGATTCGGTTCCTGAATTCGTTGTGTTTATAGTAACCGACGCCTCCGGTCTTCTCTCAATTACTTCTCCCGTCTCCTGTGTGCCCTGATCATATCGTTCAACGTTCACAAGAACAATAATCCCCTTGTCGATCAGACCGTCCCGCCCGGTCACATTTGTCCCGTAACCAATACCGGAATTACTTCTGTCAAATTGTTTAACATACGACAACGCGATCCATTTCCCGTCAGGACTCCATTGAAGCGACCCAAACGAATCGATATCGTAGTAAGGAGATAAACGGTGACGATTTCCGCCGTCCGCATCGACAATAAACAGCTGGTTGTAATCGAGATATGCAACTCTTAAACTATCAGGACTCCACTGGATTTGCATTATCTGTCCGTTCCCATTGGTCGGACTTGTCAGTTCTTTTTTATTTAATCCGTTATCATCCATTGTCCAGAGCTGCCCGCAGAGAATATAGGCAATAAGGGATTGTTTCGGATTATACCGGACCTGGTTTACAGCGCACTCGTTATTTGAGAGTGTCGTTTTCCTGCCATGTGAGTCAAACCGGTTGATTAACTGCCGTTTATCTGAACTATTGATATAAAGGATGGATTCTCCTGATGGACTAAACGAGGAGATTCCACCCCTGATCCCAAAAGGCGCGGCGTTGAGTTCGGCACCATCGCGGTTTTCCGGTTTTTCTACATCGATAACCCAAAGGTTTTCCTTCAATGTCCCGGTCCGGTTAATAGCAGAGATTGCATCGCCTGCAGGACTCCATATGATGGTATTTTCGAAACCGGTGATGACCCGGGACAACACCGTAGTACTTGTATTACGCTTCATATCCATTACTGCAAGGTCTGGGAAATTTTCTGTTCCATAGAGGTTTATTTCAGGGTGTGAGATTTCTTTGGCGGAGTCTTTCAGGTAGGCAATTTCTCTCCCGTCGGGACTCCATATCGGGCTGTTACAATTCTCCCCGGGTGGGGAGATCTGGTATGGCGTGGTACCTTTGGAATCAGTAATCCAAATCGCGCCCGACAGGTCGGTTGATCTGGTATAGGTGATGGTATCACCTTTCGGGTTCCATGCAGGAGCATTGATGTCACCGGTATTCGTGATCCGCCGAATGGAAAGGTTGCCCATGGAAAGAATTGTTAAATCTCTCATCGTCCCCGAACCAAAGGAGGCTGATATGCTGCTTCGGGGGTCGGAGTACCCCGATACATAGGCAAGTTCTGACCCATCAGGACTCCAACTTGGTTGGGCGTTGTCGGACAAACCTGAAATTTCCACGATTTTCGTCGGATCATAGGGCGGTGAAGCAAGGACTTGATCAACATCGATTTTTCCAACCTCCACACCCGATATATAATAGAGATAATTCCCATCAGGGCTCCAGACGCTATCTGTAATATGGGTTGAGGTGGTCGTATGATTTGTCAGCTGGAGTGGATGTGAACCATTGGCATTCATTACCCACACGTCGCCGTTCATGACATATGCCAACATATCGTGACCCGGTCTCCAGGCAATATCATCATCGGAATACTGGTCCTGGCGGTCAAAGCCGGCATAGGTCAGCGACTGGTTTACCCCGATCGTGCGGTTGAGGACGTAAACCTCCCTGTCGGACCGATAGGCGAGGAGTTGCCTTTCAGCGTTCCATGCCGGGGAAGAACAGTCCCCTGACCGTGTCAGCGGTGAACCTTCTGTACCGTCGATGGAGAAACTATAGAGATCTGCCTTCCCACGATGCAGAACCGGAATAACGAGGGGATAATCACCTGGAATCCACGCGGGGCGTGTAATATAATACGTTTTCATTTCCGGGAAACTACTCTGCTTCATTTTCACTGTTGCGACATCTGATGCGATCAGGTGAGATTCTTCACCGTTCATGTCCGTGCGATAGAGATTCACGGCATTATACATATTTTCAGGGACCTCCTGTGAATAGAGAATATACTGGCCTGCAGGATCAAACCCAACCATCCTGGAATTATTTTTTATGTCTGTCACCTGGAAAGGAGTCATATTTCCCGGTTGGATTGTCCATACCTGTGAGATTCCATTTTTAAACCCGGTAAATCCGAGGGTCCTGCCATCGGGACTCCAGAAAATATCATCGACAGATTCCATCGATGCAATCATTCTCGGGTTCGTGCCATTGACTCCGATAGTCCAGAGATCCCATTGATCTTTCGGTGTATTCGGTGTCCGGGTGGAGAATGCAAGGGTTGTCCCGTCAGGATTCAATGAAATGCTGTTGCCGAGGAGGTTGTTCTGGACAAGCCGTGAAATGTTGTCCTGGCCAGCGCTGGCCACAGCTACACAGGTGAAAATGAGAATAATTCCCGTCAGAAGAAGGATATAATTGTTGAATTTCATTTTTCTCCGTGCAATACTATTTCAAGAAAATTTTTTGATATCCTTTATTTCTAATTCAAAAAAGAATTGAAGAGGTGAGCATAATCCTGTCATTTTGGTGCTGGATAAACGGGGGTCTCAATGTTTGCTTCTGCAACGAATTTTTGTGCGTATTCATCGAGCATTTTTCTGGGATCAACGTCCCTGAATACATCAGGATGCAGGATCTTTGCCATGTAAACGAGACCGATATACGCCCGTGGACCGTACTCAACATCATTTGAAATGGCATAGACCTGGTTATCCTGTACCGCGGGAATAGTATTCCAACCGCTTCGGTCCTTTAGAATCTGCACAATTTCTGCAAGTGACCGGGTCTCACTGGAAGATACGACTTTCATCACAAAATCCGGTTTCTGGGAAACCACCCATTCGGGGCTTACCTGTGTCGAGGAGTACAGGGTATCCCCGGCAATATTTTTTCCACCTGATGCTTTCAGCATGTCATCAGACCCTGATCCACGTGATGCTGCGGTGTAATCAGTATATGATTCGAAATAAGCCGACGGGTATTGGTCAGGGGGGATAGTATGCACTCGTTGAGCAATCAGGTTCGTGGTATTCTCAACCATTTGTGCGTAACTTTCGGCTTCTGCAGTCTTACCTGTCAGCGTACCCAATGCACGTGCATCGGAAGGAAGTTGGTTAAGCTTGTAACAGTCGAGGAAAACTACGGTGATGTTGACGGCAGTGAGCTGGTCGAGATTCTTTGGTTTGTAACTCGAATATGCAATTACCACATCAGGATGAAGGGATAGAATACGTTCGATATTGGGGATCTGCCAGTTACCTATATCTTCCACACCTGATAGTTTATCCATGATGTAGGTGACATTTTCTGTCGAATCGGTTACTCCGACAATCCGGTCGCCGGCTCCGATCGCAATGAGCATCTCGGCAGCATTTGCGTTCGTGACAATGATCCTTCGGGGCTGGCAGGGAAGGGTCACCTGAGTGCCATCACTCTGTGAAATGGTAACAGGTGAACAGTTGTCGTTATAAGTACTGGAAATTGGTGTCAGCGGCATGGATGTGGGTATTGCCGTTTTCACCGTTGAATTTGGCGTCAGAGTCTGAACAGATTCTGGTGATGGTGTCTTCACAGGAACACCTGTTGTCTCTGTAATCACTCCGCCTGTTTCGGGAGTGTAAGGGTTGATGCAACCGGCAAGAAAAACGATACCGGGGATAAGCAGGATAAGGATTCCAATTGTCATTAAACGATTTTTCATACCGTCACCTTTCTAAATACATGCATGCAGATCCCAAGCACAATGACCGCCAGCATAGTCAGTACAAGAAGAGGGATTGCAGGAAATACTCCCGTAGCAACTTCACGTACCGAATCGATTGCGAAACTGAGAGGGTTCACGTGGGCGATTGCTCTCAGCCATTCGGGCATAACACTGTAGGGCATGAGTGCTGTTGAAGTGAAAAAAAGCGGCATTGAAATCATGGTACTGAATGCAGAATAGGAGTCATGATCTTCCAGGTAAAGTGCGATGGTTGTGGAAAATGCTGAGATAAGCACCCCGAACATAAAGAGAATCAGGTAGGTGAGTCCATATTGAACCGGATTCAGCAGCGATGCACCAATCAGGAGGGCAATAGCCAGGATAATTGTTGCCTGGATTAAACCCCTGCCTGTAATGAACAGGATCTTACCGATGAGAATGCTGCTGCGTGGCGTAGGCAGGGCAAGGAATTTGTTCAGGAAGCCTAGTATCTTGTCAAACATTAACAGTGCCCCCCCGGATAAACCAGCCGTAAGCATGGTCATGACAAGAATACCCGGAGTGATGAAGTCGAGATAATTTCCGGTGAACTTCACCGGCAGGGCAAGCCCGACAAAGATCAACCATGCCGCTGGCATGACCAGTGCCGAAAACACGCCGATCTTTCCACGGGTCCACTTTGTGAAGTCCCGTTTGAAGTAGGTGATGATGCCTCTCATTTCCGCCTCCGCAGCATTATCCGGAACTTGCCATCTTCAAACCCGTGAGGCTCCTCCTGCTTTCCAACCGCCTGGAGGAAAACATCGTCAAGAGTTGGTTCATGCAGCGACATAGCTCTCACCTTTGTGCCCGAGCGTGTTAGTGCATCGGCAAGGGCTGGCAAGGCTTCCCTGCCGTTTTCTGCGGTGAAAGAGACCTCGTCTTCGGTTTGCCCGACAAATAGAACCCCTGGTACTGGAGGGGGTATGCATGCTCCCTCAACTCGCACCGTGATTACATCCTTCATCAACCTGGCCTTGAGATCGATTGGGGAACCCAATGCAGCAATCTTTCCCTTGCTGATGATCCCGACACGATCGCAGAACTGGTCTGCCTCATCCATGTAGTGGGTAGTGACAAAGATCGTCATACCCTTCTTTCGCAGGGCACGGATATGTTCCCAGATTTTTTTCCTGGCGGCAACATCGAGCCCGATCGTAGGCTCGTCGAGAAAAAGCACTGCCGGTTCGTGGACCAGCGCCTGCGCAAGTTCCAGCCTCCGGCGCATTCCTCCGGAATACGTCCGGATGAGATCATCAGCCCTGTCGGTTAGTTCCATAACCGCCAGTACCTCATCGACACAGTCACTCGTATGAGGTACATCGTAAAGGTCTGCAAAAAAACGGACGTTTTCCCGACCGGTCAACTTGATGTCAACCGCCATGTCCTGCGGGACATAGCTGATTTTTTTCCTTACCTCCTCCCCGTTTTTCGTGACGTCATATCCACAGACTGTCGCACTTCCTTTCGTCGGATGAAGAAGGGTTGTGAGCATCAGAACCGTGGTGGTCTTGCCAGACCCGTTCGGACCAAGGAGCGCAAAGATCTCGTTGTTTATTGAGAGGTTAAGATGATCGACTGCACAGAGACCGTCATAATATTTTGTGAGGTCTTTCGTTTCAATTGCGTTCAAGATTATTAACTCCATTCATCCATTATTTTCCCGGATATTTTGCATGGACCTTTGACAGCAGATCCTTCATCGGTTCACCCCATGTGGCTATCTCATCTGATGAGAGAACATCCACGCTCCCCCCCTGGTAATCACCTTCCCCTGCCTCGTCTTCCATCCAGGACTCAATCTCGAGGTATTTGTTTTTGAGATTTTCGAGCACCTGCTCATCTGCATCCCAGAGTCCGCGTTGATTGGCTTCGAGGAGGCGCCGGGCAATCTCTTCGAGTGCATGCGGGTTGTTTTGTTCAAAAAACTCCCTCATTTCATCATTGTTGACAAAGGTCTCTGCGATATCGTCAAATATCCAGTCATCTACTTCCTGTGTGGATGCTTCCCAGCCATACACCCGGGTGACGCGTTTCATGATGTCGGACGCACCCCGGTAACCGTGCTCTTTCATCCCGTCGATCCATTTCGGGTTAAGGAGCTTTGTGCGGACAACACGTCTGATCTCGTCGGCAAGGTCCCGGACCTCTACATGGTCAGGTTCCCTTGTATCACCGTAATATGGTTTGACTTCATTTCCTGAGTAATGGCGGGCTGCAGCGGTCATACCCCCATGTGCCCCGAAGTAGCAGCAACAGCCGAGGAGGTCATATTCATCGGACTGAACCTTGTTGAATGTGACCGACACCGTTGAAAGACTGGCAGCCAGCTGCTCGTGTGCGGCTTTTCCTTTTACATCCTTGCCATATGCATACCCGTTTACTGCAATGTAAATATCTGCAAGGTCTTTTTCATCCTTCCATGCACTAGCAAGCACGGCGAGGTTTACCCCGCTCGAATAGGTTCCAGGCTGCGAAGAGAAGACACGCAACGTTCCGTCACGCCAGTCCCCACCATTATCCACCATATTCTGCAGGGAATGCCTGCGCACAAAGTTCTGTTCCACGGGCTCATCAAGTGCAGAAACGGCAAGGACCGCCTCATCGAGCAACTCGTAACAATTGGCAAAATTGTCGCGGAGAATCCCTGAACTGCGTACCGTGATATCGATCCGCGGCCGGCCGAGTTTTTCGAGGGGAATAATAGTGAATGCTTTAACCTGCCCGTTGGGAAGCCAGACCGGTTCAACCCCGATCATTGCAAACATCTCGGCAAGCATCTCTCCGTCAGAAGACATGATGTCTCCCGCCATCCAGTAAAACGCCACGGTCTCTGGCAGTATCCCTTCTTCATTCAGGTACTTGCTGATCAATGACTCAGAAAGACGCTGCCCTACACGCCATGCGGCACGGGTAGGTACGCGGTAGGGATCAAGGGAGTAAAAGTTGCACCCGGTGGGGAGGACATCTTCATGGCCCCGGGTGATCAACCCTGAAGGTCCGGCCGGTATATATCCGCCGTTCAGACCGTTGAACAGTGCCTCTATTTCTTTTGTCTCTTCAAGCCGCCGGTTGATATCGACAATCCTGGCGCGGATTGTATCAAGCTCCTTCACCCGGACAGGAGAAACCTGGCAGGAGAAGATTGTATCATACGATGTTGACGGTTCCGTCAGAACAACCCATATGAACTGTTTTAACACGTGGTCGATTCTTTCGAGTAATGCTCCGTATGATGCCCCGTGCTTATCGGAATATTTTTGCTGGTTGGCAAGTAGTTCCGAAAGGTCCAAACCCGCAAGGTTCGCCATTACACGACGCGGGGAAAAGTCGCTGGTATCGAACCTTATAATCGAGTTGATAAAACCGATCCGCTTCTCCCCCTGCGGGACCTCCCCGAAAATATGCATCCCGGATTGTATCTGGGTATTGCGGATTTTTGATAGTGCCTCGTGTGCCCGGCTCACAACCTCAGCGAGTGGCACATCGTGGGAAAGGTGCAGGTCCTTGTCTAGATTGCTTTTCTTAATGGCATCGAGGACCAGGTGCTGGAGAGCATGAGCCCTCGCAGGATCGATTTTCGCGGTCTCATATTCAGTCAGGAGCCCTTCGAGCTTCTCCAGGTCTTCATAGAGTCCCCCACCGGTCATGACCGTCTGCATATGATCGACAAGTGTTGCGTAACTTCGCCGTTTTGCAAGGGTTCCTTCCGGCGGATTGTCGGCATTATACATATACAGGAGTGGGATATCCCCGGTAACTACGTCAGGGAAACACTCGCTTGAGAGCCCTAACCCTTTTCCGGGGAGAAACTCAACCGTTCCGTGAGTCCCGACATGCACAATCACATCTGCACCGAGTGCCTTGCGGATGTAATAGTACGTGGCAAGGTACTGGTGGGGCGGTGGACAATCCGGGTCATGGAGGATCTTGCATACCTGCCCGTCGCAACGAGCCCCGTAACATCCGCGTTTGGGTTGGACATGTACGGTCGCATTTCCAAAGGATACCCCGGTGATTAGGAGTTTTCCATCAATAACCATCCCCAGGCCCGGTGGTTCTCCCCATGTATCACAGACTCGTTTTTGGACTGCTGCAGGGAGTGAGTAAAAATAGGGTGTATAGGTCTGCATGTCGATCTGGGAAAGAGCCCCTCCCCTGGCAACGATATCCTCGACCGTTGTCCACCGGAACTCTGAGATCGCCTTTTTTGCCATGATGGTCTCGATGAGTTCTTTACCTGATGCCGGAGGGTCGACCTGGTACCCTGCTTCCTTCATCCTATGGAGGATCCGGGCGACACTTTCATGCGAATCCAGGTGCGAAGCTGCACCGACATTCGCCTCAACGTTTGCACAGGGGTTATTATTAAAGATAAATGCCACTCTACGTTCAGATACCGGTTTTTTTGCAAGTGCGATCCACGCTTTGACCCGTGAGGCCACTTTGTCACAACGGTCGGGAACGGGTTCCCGTGGTTTTTCACCATCGTCACTGCTGCAACTTGTCCCGATAAAGACCGGCTCAATCACTCCTTCGAATTCCGGCATCGCAACCGCCCAGCCGGTGTCCAGGGTGAGCCCGGTGGATTCCCGCCATTGTTCAACCGATTTGTACATAGAAATGACCGGGTGAAAGATGGGGATATTGAGCCGTGTGAGGAGTTCAACACCACTTTCTGCTGTTGTTTTTCCGCGGTAGTCGTCTCCTTTCGATGTCCCGATCAGGAAGGGGACCAGTTTGATGATTGCATCGACCCGGGGTGAATCATCTTTCATCAGGTACTTGGAAATAACGTAGGTCATTCCGCGTGCGCCGAGGCTATCATCCCGTATTGCATAGGTGAACGCAGGTATTACGTTTAGTCCGGTAGATTCGAGGCTCCGGATAAGCATGTCTTCAATCGACGTATTCGATGAGGCCCATGTTACTCGGGAGAAGATGATGCCAACGTATGGTGCGTTTATTTGTTCGCGTTCTGAATACCATGAAAGATAATCGTCAATAGTTGTGAATGCTGACAGTGCTTCAGGATGATAGAGTCCTTCCCATGGGACCGCAATCGGAGGGATGACTGCAACATCCTGGTTGAAAAGTTCTTTTTTAATAAATTTGAGGAGATTTCTGAAATTCTCTTCGCCATTGTTGGTGATGTAGGTCTGGCATGTTGTGACAATCCTTGGACTAACCGTGGAGAACACCCAGCATGAAGGGTCATATCCGAGTGAGATGACGGGGGTGGTTTTTCCGATACCCCCTATCTCCTTATCGACCCGTTCCCAGAACATATCGGACGTGTGGTAGAGGAGGACCACGTCTGCGGTCTTCATCAATTCCAGCACTTCATCCACTTTATCCGGGTGCTCCTCAAGTAATCTGCAGGGGTAAATGACCAGGTCAATATCTGCCGCGACTGCTGCACGTTTCAGGACAGGAGCATAGGACCCCCACATCACCGATATCATTCTCATGTTCTCGAAACCTCCCGTCAGATAACACAGGCCCGGTTTTTCCCTTCCTGTAGTTGTTTTAATAAACGGAAATTAATTCTCGCTGATTTTCGCAATTCAGATGAAGATGGAGCGAGTCTGCATAGATGCAATCTTACGTCAATATTCTTTTCGGTGTGTTAAATAAGTATTGAATCGTCATACTTATTAGTAATATGATTAAAATATAAATTATTTAATGAGATGATTATTTAATATTTGATGAAATTTGCATACAACTTTTACATTTTATACAACGGAGACCCGCGATGCATCATTTTGACGATATTTACCCGTTTTCAGCGATAGTAGGCCAGGAACAGATGAAAAAAGCACTTCTCCTTAATGCAATTAATCCCCGTATCGGAGGGGTTCTTATCAAAGGAGAGAAAGGGACTGCCAAATCCACCGCCGCCCGGGCCCTTGCACACCTGTTGCCGAACCGGAAGGTAGTAGAGGGGTGTATCTTTGGATGCGATCCAGCAGACAGAAAAGGAATGTGTCTCGACTGCCAGAAAAAATACCCGGACCTTATCAGCTCGACTGCGAAAATGCGGGTTGTTGAACTCCCGATCAGTGCGACCGAAGATAAAGTGGTCGGAAGCCTGGATATCGAGCATGCGTTGAAAAAAGGAGAGAAAAAGTTCGAGCCCGGTATTCTCGCCGAAGCAAACCGGAATATCCTGTATGTCGACGAGGTCAACCTGTTAAACGACCATATTGTCGATGTCCTCCTTGATGCAGCGGCGATGGGGATGAATTTTATCGAACGCGAAGGTGTCTCTTATATCCACCCCTCAGCGTTCATCCTCATCGGCACCATGAACCCAGAAGAAGGTGAATTACGCCCGCAACTCCTGGACCGGTTTGGATTATGCGTCGATATCGAGGGAATCCACGATGCAGAAACCCGTGTTGAAGTGATACGCAGACGGCAGAGGTATGAGAACGATCCCGATGGGTTCCTTCACGAGTGGCAGGGAAAAGAGCAGGAAATGCGGGAACGGATCGTCATCGCACAGCAACTCCTCCCGGATGTCACGGTTTCCGACGATATGCTCAAAATCATCGCCCAA
>Ga0335070_10008385_pt1 | contig 12117 bp, 12 predicted proteins | sample Lox_Sample_13_FD_206722 | JGI IMG/M metagenome (GOLD analysis project Ga0335070, IMG submission 206722) | Soil microbial communities from Loxahatchee National Wildlife Refuge, Florida, United States - Lox_Sample_1.3 | ecosystem: Environmental > Terrestrial > Soil > Wetlands | place: USA...
CGGCGCGTAGTCGAAGAGCGTGCGGCGCCCGACGAGCCAGCTTCGGCGGAACGCCCCGTAGAGCTGCGCGCTGACCTTGGGATCGATGCGTGCGCCGTCCCCCGCCACGCGCAGATCGTCGTCCTGGCTGCCGTTCAAGTTCCCGAGCAGCCCTTGGAGCGAGCCCTTGAACGCGGGCGGGGGGTCGATCACCACCACGAGCCCCCAGATGCTCGCGTTGCGGATCGTGATCCGCGTGCCGTTGGCGAGGTCGACGGTGTAACCCTCGCTGCCGCCCCGCAAGTGGTTTCCGCCACCGAGGTCGATGGGCGCCGCGATCGGATCGACGACGCGGCCGTCGAGGCGCACGACCGGCGCCGGCGCACGCTGCGTGCCGACGTACACCCCGACGCGATGGCTCCCCGCCCGCAGCGCGATCGCCGTGTTGACCGTGACGTCGAGCTCGCCTCCGAACGGCTCCTGCCGCCCCTGTACGTCGATGCTGCCGTCGGCGGAGCGTGCGAGCTCGAACTCCCCGGCGGCCATGAAGTCGTAGCGGCGCCCGTCGAAGGTCTGCATGTGCGGGTCGCCGTTGCTGTAGCCGCCTCCGGCGCCGCCACCGCCTCCCGGGCCCGGCTGGTGCTGGCAGAACTGGTCGACGTCGATCGCCTGGACCACCGCCCTGCCGCCCTTGCGCCCGCCGCCGAGCGCGAGCACCGGCGAGCTTGCCTGGCGGAACGTCGTCTCGTTGCCGAGCCCGTCCGGGCATTTGCAGCCACCGGCGCGAACGCACAGCTCGTCGTCACCGACCGACTCGTCGACCGCGCCGTCAGCGGAGCTCAGCCGGCCGAACCCCTTCTCGACCGCCACGGACAGCGCCCCGGTGTCGGAGCTCAGTTCGTCGAGCCGGTTGGCGTACGCCTCGATGTCGATGGCCTTCGGACCAAGGCCCTTGTACGCCGCGACAAATCCGATCGGCGCCCTCTCCGGCGGGATGCACGGCGCCTTGGCGTCCCATAGCGGACCGCGATTCGCCTCGCGCGCAAAGCCCGGAGCCCACGTCTCGAAGACCTGCTGCTCGTTCGCGCCGATCATGATGTCGAGCGCGTCCTGCATCGTGTCCTGCTGGAACGCGGTCGGCCAGTGCCCCCAGGTGTCGACGCCCTCCTCGTCGAGGTGCGCGTAGAAGCCCATGTCGGCGTAGTCGCGGTCGAAGACCGCGGTCCCGGGGTCCGTGAGGTACGCCGCATACCACCCGTTCGCATCCCCCGCCGCAGGTGCGAGCGCGCATCCGACCCACTCGGCCGAGCCCTCCGTCAGCCAGTCCCACTGCTTGCCTTGCTCGAGCCAGCGCTTGAGGCCCGCCATCTGCACCTGGAAGCAGTGGAAGACCTCGTGGTACATCGTCTCCTCGAGGCGGGCGCCGAACTGCGCCTGTCCCTTCGGCGTCAGCGCGATCCGGCACGCGAAGAGCGGATGGTTGGGGTTGCCGTTGCCGGCGAGGACGATCGGCGCCCCCTGCAGGTCGATCGGTGTCGTCACAGCGTTCGCGATCCCGTCGGGATCACCGGTGCCCGCCACGATCGGGATTGTGAGATCGAAGCCGAGCTGCGCCCCCTCGACCTTCGCGGCGGTCTGCGCCATCTGCTCGTAGGAAAGGTCGTACTGGAACGCGGCCTGCGCGCTCACCGGAACGGGTGCGGTCAGCGCCTTCACGATCGCCGCCTGCTGGACGCGCGGCAGCTTTCGGAAGATCGAGCTGACCCAGCGCACCGCGAGCGTCCCGTCGGTCGCCATTCCCGGCTTCGGCACGGTCTGCCCAGGCAATGGCGCGACCGACATCGCGAACGCGCGAAGCGCGTCGCGCACGGTGAGCCCGCGACGTTCGACGCGAGCCAGCAGTTGCGTCCACGGTGTCAGCGCCGCGGCTCGCGCGGCCCGCCCGCGGAGCAGACGCATGAGCGCGCGGCGCAGCGCGCTGCGCGGCTGCGTCGCGACCACGAGCTCGGCGACCGCGCCGCCCGCGAGTGGGACGAGCACCGGCGACGGCACGCGGCGCACACGCAGCACGCGGCGATCGAGCGACGCCTCGCGCCGAGCGCGCGAGCGGACCTTCGCCGCCGCCCCTGGCCCGCTCGCGACGCGCACGATCAGCGCGTGCGTGTGGTCCCGGAGCACGCGCTGCGCGCTGCGGCGCACGCCGGTGAGCCGCACCCAGGCGCGCGCGTCGACCGGCCGCATCGCCGTGACCTTGAGGCCGGGGAGCGCGGCGGGCGCCGGCAGCGCTTCGGCAGGCCCGATCGTCCGCGCCGCAGCCCCGTCGGGCACAGTCACGCTCGCCGCCAGCACGACCGTCGAGAGGACGACCAGCCGTCGCATCGTCGTAGAACGGTACGTCGCCCGCGGCCGGGTGTCACGACCGCCGTCGACGAGCCAACGAAACTCCGTGAACCACCACGCGCTCGTCCCCCCGGTAGAGTCTCCCCAACGGTCGACCCAAAGGAGGATCGATGGCCGAGAGTGCGAAGCAGCCGGAAGGCTCGGAGCACACGGGCGCGAGCGCTGAGAACGCCGTGCTCTTCACCGCCGTCTACGACGACCTTGTCGATGCGCGGTCCGATCTGGACGCCTTTGAAGAGCTGCACAAGGCCGACGTGATCGGCAAGTACGACGCGGCGATCATCAACCAGCAGGACGGGAAGCCCCACATCGTCAAGCGCGTCGACCATCCGGTCATCCGGGTGATCCCGGAGTGGCTGGGCTCGGGCGCCCTCCCGCGCGGTGAGCTCCACGATGCCGCGAAGCACCTGGCGCCTGGTCAGTCGGCACTGGTCGTGGTCGGTGAGCCGACCCTCGACAAGGCATTCGACAGGGCGGTTGTACGAGCCGCCAAGACCGTCAGGCACGACCTGGACGCCGCGATCGACGAGATCGAGAAGGAGTTGCTCAACGCGGGCAAGGAGTAAAGACGAAGCCGTACCGAGCTACGGCTAGCCGGACCACGGCCACGGGCGTGGACTCCGGTCGCAGCACTGGACTCCGGTTGCTGGACTGTTCATGGCCGTGACCGTACGGTTCGCGCGTGGGCTTCAACCGGGTGAGCTGGACGCCGGGCCGGGAGCGCAAGCCGATCGGCGCGGCCCGCTTTCGTGGGCTTGCGCGGTTGCGCCGGCGACATGAGGCCAGGGCGCACGAGATGACGGCAGCGCACGAGCTGTCGGGCACTCTGTTCTCGCTTGCCGCGCTCCTCGGTACGCACGTCGTCGATCCACACGGCCGGAGGATCGGTCGGTTGAGCGATGTGGTCGTGCGCTGGACCACGCGGGGTGCGTACCCGCGCGTGAGAGCGATCGTCGTGAAGACTCGTGAGGGCGAGTTTCTGATCGGGGCGAGGTGGCTTGAGCTCGCCTCTCCGTCGGCGATTCGACTGCGGTCTACTCGGACCTACGTCAGCGCGGCCGAGCGCCATCCTGACGATGTCGCTCTTGCGCATGACGTTCTCGATCGGCAGGTGGTCGATGCGGAAGGGGTTCAGATCCTGCGTCCAGCCGACCTCTACCTGGCCGTCGTCGAGGACAGGGTCGAGCTGGTGGGGATCGAAGTCGGCGTCGGCGCGCTGCTCCGGCGCCTCGGGCCCAGGCGCTTGCGCGGCCGCTTCAGGCCGGCCAAAGTCATCGACTGGGGGTCGGTCAGCGCGTTCGCGCCGCCGCGAGCGGAGCCCGAGACGCACCGCGGCCGCGGCTCCGAGGTCGCAGGCGAAGCGGGTGCCGGCTTGAGGCTCGATCGCGCGGCCCCCGAGGTCAGGCGCCTCGCGCCCAGCGAGGTCGGCGCGGCACTCGAGGAAGCGCTGGCGAAGCACCGCGAGACGTCGTCATGACGGCGGCCGACGGCCCCGGTGCGCGCGCCGCCCCTCGGCGGTCAACGCTGCCGCGGTGGCTGGCCGCCGCCTTTGCGTTCCTCGCGATCCTGGGCCCGGGGCTGATCTCGGCGAACGCCGGCAACGACGCGGGCGGGATCATCACCTACGCCAGCGCGGGCGCGCAGTTTCGCTACCGGATGCTGTTCCTCATGGTTCTGATCACGGTGGCGCTGGTCGTCGTGCAGGAGATGTGCGCCCGGCTCGGGGCGTACACGGGAGAGGGGCTGGGCGCGCTGATTCGCGAGCAGTTCCCGCTGCGCCGCGGGGCGACCGCGATGGTGCTCCTGTTCATCGCCAACGCGGGGCTGACGGTGAGCGAGTTCGCAGGCGTCGGCGCAGCGATGGAGATCTTCGGAGTATCGCGCTACATCGCCGTTCCGCTCGCGGTCGTCGGGATATGGGCCGTGACGGTCTTCGGCAACTACTCGGTGGCAGAACGCGTCTGCCTGGTGATGGGGCTGGTGTTTCTGGCCTACCCGATCGCGGCGCTTCTCGGCCATCCGCATTGGGGCACGGTTGCGAGCAACCTCCTTTGGCCACACTTCCTGCACACGAAGGCCTTCCTCCTGATGGCGGTGGCGCTGATCGGCACCACCATCACCCCCTACATGCAGTTCTATCTGACCTCGGCCGTCGTCGATAAGGGCGTCACCCCGAAGACGTACAAGGGCGAGCGAGTCGACACGATCAACGGGGCGATCCTGTCCGATGTCGTGTCGATCTTCATCATCATCGCGACCGCGTCCGCGATCGGAGGCACCGGTCCACTGAGCAGCGTTGGCCAGGCCTCAGCCGCGCTGCGCCCGGTCGCCGGTGAGGCGGCGTCGAAGCTGTTCGCCTTCGGACTCCTCGGCGCCGCGCTGCTGGCGGCCGCCGTCGTGCCCCTCTCGACGGCGTACGCGATCTCCGAAACGGCCGGCGTGGAACGCTCGCTGTCGCGCAAGCTGCGCGAGGCCCCTGTCTTCTACGCGATCTACACGTTGCAGCTCGTGGTGGGCGCAGCGATCGCGCTCCTGCCCGGAGACGCCGTCAGCCTCGTGATCAACGCGCAGGTGCTGAACGGATTCATCACCCCCGTGCTCCTGACGTACATCCTGGTCCTCGCCAACCGACGATCGGTGCTCGGAGACGCCGCCAACGGCCCGAGATTCCGCGCCCTCGCCACGATCTGCGTGGCAGTCGTCGGGTTCCTCTCCGCCGTCGTCCTGGCGCAGACCATCGCCGGGTGGCTTTGAATCAAGACTCGCGAGCCGCGGCTAGCGCACGCGGAAGATCCGTGGTGTTCCGAGGTCGCGGATGGCGCCGGTCGCGCTGAGCGCCCGCGGCGTGAATTGGTACAGGCCCGGCTTCAGGCTGTGCGCGCGCCAGTGGATGACGTGCCGCCCGGGCATGAACGTGCCGAGCGGGATCCGGCCGGCGGGCCTCAGCGTCGGCACGCGTCGGCCAAGCAGCGTGTGATGGCCGACCACGCGCTGAACGAGCAGGCCGATCGGGACACGGCTCACGGGGCTGACCACGAGGGTGCCAAGGTCGGGAAGGCTGGTGACCAGCAGGACTGGCCTCTCGAAGAGGCTCAGGTTGCCGGTGTCCAGTGTCGCCACGGGCCCCAGATCGGTGCCGTCGGGGTCGATCAGCGTCTGCGTCTCGGTGTCGAAGACGTACACCCGCTCGTGGCTATTGGCCTCGTCGCGAATGAAGCCGATGTAGCGCCCGTCAGGGGTGAACGCCGGCCGCGTCTCGTCGCGCCCGCTGTTGACGAGCGCCGGCAGCTTCCCCTGGCCCAGGCCGCACGGACCGCCGTTGTGGAAGAACAAGAGGCAGTAGCCGATGTCGCCCTGTTGGAGCTTGCCCGCCGAGTCGACGGCGCGGACGTCGTAGACCATCGTCGAGCCGGCGATGGCCGGGTGGGCGACGCTTTGGGCGGTGGTGTTCACGGCCACCGGCCCCGTCGTGCCTCCGAGCCCGTCTACGAAGACCTGGCCGCGGCTGACGCCGTTCGGCTCTGGGAGGACGCGCCGGTAGGCGTAGGGGCCGCTGGGCGGGCTCGGTGCGCCCGGCGTCGGGTCGACCAGCGTGGAGCCCGGGAAGTCCTCGCTGCGGAAGAAGGAGCCCGGGCTCGACCAGGTGAAGATTCCGGAGCCCGCCGAGCCGGTCGATACCGCGCTGCCGTCCGGCCAGATCGCCGGCGAGGTGGGGTGGACGGTCAGAGCGGTGAACGCGTCGATGACGTCACGCGTCTGGCCGGTCGAGAGGTCGGTCGTGAGGATGCGGTCCGTGCCCGCGGCGACGTCGACGCGCTCGAACGCGAGGTGCAAACCGTCGGTGGAGATGCTCGGGTGGTTCTCGATCGCCGGCGTGTTCACGCCGGCGGGGAGGGCCAGCGACCCGCCGCTGCTCAGGTCCAGCAGCCCGACGTCGATGCCGTTGGCCCCGGACCTGACGACCGGCGCCACGGCGAAGATGTCCGCCCGGGCCGGGACGGCCACGAGGAACGCCAGCGCGATGGCCGGGAACGCGGATCGCACGCAGCGACTCTCTCGGAGCCGCCGCCACACGTCAACCGCCCGGCCTTCCGGTGCCTTGACCGCCTGGACCTCGCCGCAACGAGGAGCTCCAGGCGACGCGGGATGACCGCATCAACGATCCCGCCGTGCAAACACGCGCAGGTCCCGAACCGTCACGAGGATCAGGGGTCGCCAAGTCCCCGGACGTGGTGCATCACGTGAGGCTCACGTGTCCGACGACCGCTCGCAGCGACCCGTGGGTCACCCGAGCGGCCGACATGCGCTAGGTCAAGCGAGCGCCTCCATGATCAGCGGCACCGCCTCCTCGACGTCCAGCATGACCTTCGAGTCGTACTCGACCCACGCGGTGTAGTTCTGCAGGTTGCGGTAGACCCCCTTGATGTCGTCAGTCTCCGACACGACGACGCCGTGGCTGCCGTCAGCCGCAACGTAGTGCGCGGTCGTCCCCGGGCCTGGACCGGCCGCAGCGAACACCTGCAACAGCGTCTTCTGCTCGTCCTTGCTGAGGAACGGCTTGATCTTGTACGTCGTCACGAACAGCATGCGCGACCACCTTGTGATTGTTGTCACGACCTAACGTACAGAGATCAGGCGCGTCTTGTATGCAAAGAAGGCCGCAGCGGCCGCTCGCACCCACGCTCAGGCTGTGCCTTCGCATTCGTCGTGCTCGCCATCGCCCTGAGACGCTTAAGGAGGGTGGCGGGTCACCCCGCCGTGCGTTCGATGTCAGCCGCGAGCGCCTTCGGGCAGTCGCGCACCGGCCCGCCAAGGTCGCTGCTGTCTACGCCGTGCCCGCGCGCTGCGATCCGTGTCAGGAAGCGCTCGTGGAGACCTGCACGGTCTGCCCTCCGCCCGCGATCGTCGGTGGCGTACCGGGAAGCACCGCGCTCGGCGGGAGGGAGCGGACCCATGCGATCACCCAGCGGTTCGCCGCGGCGTCAAGCGCGACGGCCACGGACTTCCCCACGCTCACGCCCCCGGTGAGTGACACCTGTTCGGGCACCTCCAGCGCGCCGGTCTCGCGGTTGCTGCGCGCAGCGAACACGTTGCCGAGGCCGAGCCATGGGGACTGATCGGCGGTCCAGGTGACGACGACGCCCCTGGGGCCCGAGGCGGCTGCGAGCGGGCCGGCCTGCTGATCGGTCGCTGAGATCGTCCGCGACGCGCCGAACGTCGCGCCGTCGAGGTGCGCGACATTGACGACGGCGTTCGGGTTCGTCGCCGAGGCGTTGGCCAGGAACGCCAGTAGCGGCCGGTGGCCGCCCGCCTGGACGATGGCCGGAGCCAGACTCACTCCGCCGGGCGCGCCGGCGAGGCTCTGGTGGGTTGTCAGCACCTGGGCGCGCCGGAAGCGGTCTGCGCCGGCCGGCTGCACCGCGACCGAGAGCGCGCCCGGCCCGATGCTGCCGCCCGCGGTGAGCTGGACGTGGTACCAGGCGACGATCACGCGCCCGTTGCTCAGAACGGAGGGCGTCACGTCGTTCTCGGTGTCGACGGCGGCTGGCCCGAGCTGCTGCAGTGGTCCCCACGTCGTGCCGCGGTGCCGGACGGTGGCGAGCATCCGCCCGTGCGTCGCGAACGCAACGACGGCTTCGCCGTTCGGGCCCACCGCGGTGGTGACCTGTTCCGCGTTCGCGCTGCCCGAAACGCGGCGCGGGACGCCGAAGCGGCCGCCCGCCGGTCGGACGCTCACCCACACCACTCGATGCTCGACGTAGCGGTCAGCCCTGATCCACGCGAGGACCACGTCACCGCGCGCATCACCGGCCACGCTGGCGCGGCCCGGAACCGAACGCACCGACGGCCCGACGCGCAGCGGCGCGCCAAAACCCTTGCCGACCCGCCCCAGGACGACCTCCGGGATGCTCGTGTTGACCCCGGCCGCGACCGACAGCAGCTGGGCCACTCGACCGCCGCCGATGCTCACCAACGGCCCGGTTGCATAGCCGGCTGGGAGACGTCCCTCGGGACCGAACGGGCCGCCAGGCGCCGCGAACGCCGCGCCCTCGCTCGCCGGCCCGAACCCCTGAAATGTGGGGGGAACGAAGTCGTAGTACGTCCATGTCAACAGTGCCCCGGCCGGACCCGTCGCCAGCCGCACCGGATCGATGGCGCCGTGCGCAGCCGAGACGGTCACCGGCGCCGACCACTCGGCCTGCGCCGCCGGCGCACACGCTGCCGCGACCGCGAGCACAACCAGCATCGCCCGGCACAGCGCACGGACGTCGCGGCTCGGCCCCACCCGCGACGCGGTTGCAGGAATCCTCATGCGCTACACGATGCTCCCGATCCCGTCGCTCTGCCTCAGCGAAAACCCGCGACCGTGGGCTGTGCGCTTGCGCGGGTGCCTGCTCAGGAGAAGGTGCTGATCGTCTGGTTGCCGTTGGGCGCTCGCCAGGCGATGCTCGTCGCGGTGCGTGGTCGCACGAGGATGGCGTTGTCGACGAGCGCCAGGCGGCGAACAAGCGTCGCGCCGCGGCGGAGGCGAACGTCGGTGGTCCCGTCAGGAAGCAGGTAGAACACCAGGCGCCGGAAGGGCCGCCAACTCCACGGACCGACCTCGACGGCCCCCGGGCCGCCGCGCGCGGAGCGGACCTGCTGCTCGGTTGGGACGCGGCTGCAACTGGCAGAGCCGCCACCGGTCGTGAGGATCAGTATCGAGCAGATGTCCCGGGTCCCTGGGACGACCCACACCTTCGGCGATCCATGACCGCTGTCAGCCGTCGAGAAGGATGAGAACGCCTACCGCGGCGAGCGCCTGCAGTGCGAACGCGATCTTCGTCTTTGCGGCCAGCGGCAACGGACCACCGGGGAGATTGCTCTGCCCGGTGATCGGATCTGCCACCTTGCGCATGACGTTGCCGCGCAGCAGCTCGAGCGCCACCCATCCCCCGATGGCGAACAGCACGCAGACTGCTGCCTCGACGAAACGCCCGTTGGACCGTTGTGTGCCGAGGATGACTGCGAGGACGACCAGCCACGACCCGGTTGCGTGCAGTCGGGCAGTCCGAATCGCTCGGTCGGTCTCAGCGATGTCAGCGGCCGAGGGAGTGGTCGACACTTGCCCGCTTGCACCGTCGCTGGTGGCAGTGGCACCGGTGTTCTGCGTCACACGCCGGGCATCGGCTGCGCCTGTCTGCGCCTGAAGGCCTTTCGCCAATGACACCGAGACCGCGATCCTGGCGGGAGGCTGCTTCTGGGGTGTTCAGGAACTGCTCCGACACCGCGACGGAGTCCTCTCCACCCGCGTCGGGTACTCCGGGGGTGACAGTCCCAACCCGATCGAGGCGAGCCCCGGTACCCACGCGGAGGAAGTCGAGATCGTGTTCGACCCGGAGCGGGCCTCGTTCCGCGACATCCTCGAGTTCTTCTTCCAGATCCACGACCCCACGACCAAGGACCGTCAGGGCGACGAGACGGTTCCCACGTCCGCTCCGCGATCTTCTACACGAGCGACGAGCAGCGACAGGTCGCCGAGGAGACCGTCGCCGACGTCGAGGCGTCCGGCCTGTGGCCCGGCAAGGTCGTCACCGAGATCGAACCGGCCGGGCAGTTCTGGGAGGCCGATCCCGAGGATCAGGACTACCTCCAGAAGCACCCCGACGGCGAGACATGCCACTTCCCGCGGCCGGACTGGAAGCTGCAGGCGGCGGGCTGACTCAACGAACAGATAGGCCTCCGCATCGTCGCGACGAGCGGCTGTGCCGCTCCGGATCGCGTCGCTAGGCTTGGCGCTCGCGCGATCGAGGGGAGTTCATGGTGAGCCAGGCGGATGAGCTGGAACGCGCCGTTGAGCAGAGTCATGAGGCGCTGGCAGCGATTATCCGCGGCGACGTGAGCGGCTACGCGCAGCTCTACTCGTTGCGGGATGACGTCACGATCGGCAATCCGTTCGGGCCGTTCGCGCGCGGTCGCGACAACGTCATCGCAACAGGCGAGGCAGCAGCGGCTCGCTATCACGACGGCGAGATCGTGGGCTTCGAGACCGTGGCGAGCCATGTCAGCGACGACCTGGCCTGCGTCGTGGAGGTGGAGCGGTTCCGGGCCAGGGTCGGTGATATGGACGCCTCGGCGCCCGTCGCCCTCCGGGTGACAAGCCTGTTCCGCAGGGAGGACGGCGGTTGGCGGCTCGTCCACCGGCACGCCGACCCGATCACCAAGCCCCAGCCCGCGGACTCGGTGATCCAGCGGTAGCAGCGCCGATCCGACGAGTCGCGCCTGGGGCGTGGTCGCGGCGTTATGAGCAACTTCAGAGCCACCGTGGAGTTCATGTGGTGTGATGAACCGAACGGCCCTGCTCGCCGTCCTGGTCGCTCTGCTGGTGCCGGTGCCGGCGCAGGCCGCCCTGCAGGACGTTCCGCTGCCCGCGGGGGCGTCCGGATTCCAGGTGGTCGCTGCGGCGGCCCCTGTCGGCGACCACGCCGTGATCGTCCTTGCCTCCCCGATCGAGGTCTCCGGAGGAGCTGCGCACATCCTCACGACGAGTCCCGACGGGTCTGTCGCAGCCGCGCGCACAGTCGCGATGCCGGCGGGTGACGCCTTCAGCGTGGCTGCGGTCGCCGCCACCGGCGAGTCGCGTGGTCGGTGAAGGACCCCGGCTGTCGGGCATCGACGCCACACAGGAGGTGCTCGTCGCACGCAGCAACGCCGAGGGCGCACCGCTGACCTTCGAGCACCTCGCGCTCCCCGGCAGGCCCGCGCAGGCGCTGAGCCTCGCCTCCAACCGGCGCGGCGATGCTGTGATCTTCGCCTGGGTCGTCGCCTTCCCGACGCCCCCCGGAGCTGCGGTCGACGCTTCGACGCAGTACGCCGAGTCCTGCGCGGGCGGCCCCTTTGGTGCGTTCTCGACGCTCGGCGCAGGGTCGGTCGCTGCGAGTGCCCTGGGCGAGGACGGGAGCCTCGCCGTCGGCTGGTACGCCGACGTGCCCGGACAGGCCTCGCAGGCGCGGCTCGCCGTTGGGCTACTGGGGTGCCCCGCCGATTCTCGGACCTAGAAGGCAATCCGGGAAACGATCCGGGGAGACACACGCCCGCAACGTGCATCAGAAGCGAGAAAGCCCCGCAACGCGGGGCTTTCGGACAAGCGGCTGAAGGGACTCGAACCCTCGACCTTCTGCATGGCAACGGCTCCGAGGGGGCGCGAATTGCCTGCAGTACGGGCAGTTTTCGCCCGTGTTTATGGGCTGAGATGGGGTTCGATCGGGCTGGTTCGGGAGACGTCTCGGGAGAAGTTTGGAGGGGGGTGAACGGCGGCTCGCGCGACTACGTTGCACAGCGATGTACTCGACCGCCCGTCTCCCGGCCGTCAGCGGCCACGTCCGGCGCGTGCCACGCCGGCGCGGCGCGGTCTGGTACGCGAAGTACCGGGTGCCCGACGGGTCGGCGCCGAGCGGCGTGCGTCAGATCGAGCGCAAGCTCGGGCCCGACTGGCCGGCCAAGGGGCCGCCGCCGCCCGGGTTCTACGACCGGCGCAGCGCGCACGCCGCGCTCGAGGCGCTCCTGACGGATGCACGCCGCGGCGTGCTGGAGGTCATCCGAACCGGGGTGCTGTTCGAGCAGGCTGCCGAGGAGTGGCTGCGCTGGGGCGAGTACGAGCGCGCCTGGAAGCCCTCGACGCTCGTCGATCGCCGCTCGTGTCTGCGCTGCCATCTGATCCCGGCGTTCGGCCACCTGCGGATCGAGCAGATCTCGACC
>Ga0335070_10008386_pt1 | contig 12117 bp, 10 predicted proteins | sample Lox_Sample_13_FD_206722 | JGI IMG/M metagenome (GOLD analysis project Ga0335070, IMG submission 206722) | Soil microbial communities from Loxahatchee National Wildlife Refuge, Florida, United States - Lox_Sample_1.3 | ecosystem: Environmental > Terrestrial > Soil > Wetlands | place: USA...
CGTTGGCTGCCGGTAACGTCGACTACAACTTGATACTGCAGTCGGTCGTCACGGCGAATCTGCGCGGGCTTCCGCTCAAGATCGCTGGAATATTGATCGAGCGGCCCAATCACGTCGTCGTCGCGCATCCGAGCATTCAAAAGTTCGGCGATTTGAAGAATAAGAAAATCGCCATTAGCTCATTCGGTTCCTTGGTGGATATCCTTGCCCGGCTGACGGCGGCGCACTTCAACCTCGATCCGCGCAGCGAAGTTCAGTACGTCGCGGCCGGCAGCAGCTCGGCGCGTGTCGCCCAACTCCAGGCCGGGGTCGTCCAGGCGGCATTTGTCACACCGCCGGGCAATCTCCGAGCGGAAGCGGCGGGGTTCAAAACGTTGCTCCGAGTGCGGGATCTTTTTCCGTTCCCGGTGAACGGCATCGGCGTCACCGAGCAGAAGCTCAAAAACAACAGGGATGAAGTTAAAAAAATCGTCCGGGCGCTGCTGCGCGCCAATCGTTTCATCATTAACAATCCGAAGGGCGCGATCAAAATCTTGTCCGACTGGGGCCGGACAAAACCGGACGTTGCGGAGGACGCCTACAACGACAACGCGAAGAACTACAGCCGAAATCTTCTGGTGTCGAAAGCGACCTTGGAAAATGTCATCGAGAGCACCCGTTGGAACGTCGAGTCCAAAAAGAATGTCGCGGTGGACGACATTTTCGATTTCAGTTTGGTCCGGGAAATTCTCAAGGAGATGGGAGAGTCACCGAGTTGATGGTCGCGCGATTTATCAATGAGGGCGAAATTCTTGCCCAACGTGGTTTCTTCCTGGCTATCGTTTTTGTCTGTGCTTCAACACCCGTGCTGTGGGCGCAGACACACCAGGAAAAGATCGTCTTTTCGATTCCCAGCCGGAGCATCGCCGCTATCGATCTCTACGTCGCTAAGGAGCGCGGCTTTTTTCGCGAGGAAGGCCTCGACGTCGATATCGTGCAAATTCGCGGTAACGTGGCGGTTGCGGCGGCGCTGAGCGGGCAGGTGCAAGCGACCAATGGGATCGGAACCGTGATTCGTGCATTGGAGCGGAGCGAGATTCCCCTCAAAGTTCTCACCGTGAGTCTCAAAAGAAACCTGTTCTGGCTGGTCGCGCGCAAAGACATAACCTCGATCTCCCAGCTGAAGGGGAAGACCTTAGGCACGACGACGTTCGGCGGCTCGCAACATACGGCCGCAACTCGTCTGATACGCAAAGGCGGCGTCGATCCGGACAAGGAGCTTACTGTGGTGGTGGGCGGAGATGTTCCGGCGCAGCTCCAAAGCCTGATCAGCGGAGTCATCGACGCGGCGGCCCTTTCTCCACCGACGGTCATCTTGGCACGGGATAAATTTCATATGAACCTACTCGGGTCGGCCATGGAAGATCTTTCTAACCTGCAGAACGGCACCGCCGTGACCGAGAAATTTTTGCGCGAGAACAAAGACTTGTTGAAGCGGATCCTGCGGGCACGAGCGAAGGCGAACCGTTATTTCTGGGAAAACGAACGGGGCACGAGCGAAGTCTTGGCAAAATTTCAGAACGTCGAAGTTGACGTTGCTCGCGAGTCTTACCGGTTGGCCAAACCCGCTTTCACCGCGAATGGAATTCCTTCGCCCAAGGAGATCGAAGAGTTTCTTAAAGCCGATGCCGAGTTACTTAAATTGAAAGAACCCGTTGCCGCAGCGAAAATTTTCGATTTCTCCCTGCAGCGCGAAGTGAATCAGGAGCTGGGTATAAAATGAAGCTCAACCTGGATCGATGATTCGGATAGTTCTATCGGCTGGGTGATATTGTGGAAGCAGAATGGGCGCAAAAATTGGTCGCCGGCCTGAAACAAGCGGGGATCGACCTTGTTACCTACTTGCCGGAGACTCGGCTGAGTCAAATCTTGCCGCTATTGCGCGCCGACCCGGCGTTCACGCTGGTGCCGGTGGCCAGTGAGTCCGAGGCGGTCACGATCGGCGCGGGCGCGGCGCTTACCGGCAAGCAGGTGGCGGTCTACATCGAATGCACCGGGCTCTATGTTTCCTGCTATACCCTGGTGTCGATCGCACGGCGTTACGGCGTGCCCTTACTGTTAATCGTCGGCTACCTCGGCAGCATGGCGGATCAGCGCAACAACAACGTTTACGCGGTCTCCGGCGCCTATATCGAGCCCCTGCTCGGGGCGCTGCAAATTCAGTTTCAAGTTCTCGAAAACGGTGAACCGATGATTCGGTACGATTGCTTGAAGCTGCTGGCGCCACGCATCACCGACCAGCTCGTGGTGACTTCGCTCAGCGGGCAAAAAATCGAGTGGGCGAGTTTGTCGCAGCGCCCGGGCAACCTGCTGGTCGGCACCATGGGGACGGCGCTCGGCGTCGGCATGGGTCTCGCGATCGGATTGCCTCAGCGTAAAGTGATCGTTCTAGAATCCGACGGCAGCGTGCTGTTGTCCCTGTTCAATCTCGCGACCTTGGCCAATCTCGATTTGAAAAATTTGATTGTCTTCGTCTTCGATAACCAGGTTTATAGCGGTACGCGCATTAGCGAGCCGACGGCCACAGCCGGAAAAACCGATTTGACGATGATGGCGCGGGGAGCCGGCATCGAGCAAGCGGTGACCGTGCGCGATCTCGCGACATTCGAGCGGGAAATGACCGTGGCACTAAACGGCGCGACGCTAAAATTTATCGTCTGCAAGATCGAAGAGAGCGTGGGCCACCGCGAAATTACGCGGACCGATCTGGATCCGCTGGAAAACAAATATCAGTTTGTCCGTTACCTGGAGCGCACCGAAGGCAAGCCGATCTTTCGCGGCCGCGGTTGAGCCAAAAATCTATCGCAGGGAAAGGAAACCATGTCTGGAACAAATTCAAAAAGTGCCGGCGAATACGTCAACGAGCACTACAAAAGAGTTGCCGAGCGCTGGCGCACGCGGGTGACCGATGCGCCGTTCATGCAACAGCTAAGAGCCGGCACGTTGCCGCTGGAGAAGCTCCGAACGTTTTTCAAAAATTGGGGCTCGTATACGATCGAGATCAACACGGTGGAGGCGGCCTCATATCACAAGCATATTGCGTTTTTCCGTAAGCACCGCGATCTGATGGCTCGCATGGCCGAAAAACTTGCCGATGAATTGATCCATCCCGAGCCGCCGGGTCACGTGCATGTCGTCGTCGAGACCGCGAAAGCGTTGGGCATTACCGAAGACGAGATTTTTCTCGCGCCGATGTTGGCCGAGTTTCGCGCCAAGCTCGATTTCAAGCGTTCCCTTCTGTGGGAGGGCACAATGGCGGAATTCTACGCCGCCGGCGCGACGGAAGAGCAGACGGGCTATTGGTCGGCGGATTTTTATAAAGCGTTGACGAGCCATTACGGGCTCAGCAAAGAGCAGGCGGTGTATTTTTCGACGCACGAAGAAGCGGATCTCAAGGAGCACGACGGCGTGATGGGCCACGGCAGCTTCCGCCGTTTGGTTCTGAAGAGGCTCCTGGAAGACGGTCTGGCGCAAACACGGCCCGGCTACACTTTGGAATATTGCGGGCTGACCGCCGTGGATTTGCACGGGGTTTGTTTGCAAGCCGCGTTTAACGCCGCCGGCGGGTGACCATCGAGAATCGACGAAATGATCTACGGCGCCAAGCGGATCTCGCGCAAAGTTATCGGCACACCCACGCCGCGTCTGGAAGGCCCCGAGAAGGTTTCGGGAAGCGCCATCTACGCGACCGATGTAGTCTTGCCCGGTATGCTTTGGTGCAAGGTTTTGCGCAGTCCCATCGCCTATGGCCGGATCAAGAGCATCGACGCCAGCCGCGCTTTGAAACTGCCGGGCGTGCATGCGGTCGCCACCGGTGAAGATGTCCACGGTCTTTTGATCGGGCGAAAAATTGTCGACATGCCAATCCTGGCCGATGGCATCGTGCGCTTTGTCGGCGAAAAAGTCGCGGCGGTGGCGGCGGAGAGCGAGGCCACCGCGGCAGAAGCGGCGGAATTGATCGACGTTGAGTATGACGAACTGGAACCGCTGCTCGATCCCCTCGCGGCGATCGATCCGGAGGCTCAATTGCTTCATCCCAACGTGCCGAGCTACCGTGGCCTGCTGCACCCGATCGACCGGCCGAGCAACGTCTTTGTCGACATGAATTGGAAAAAGGGCGACGTCGAGTCGGGGTTTCGCGCGGCGGATGTCGTGGTCGAGAATACCTTCACCACAAAACCGGTGCATCAAGCTTACATCGAACCTCACGCCTGCGTGGTGCGCGCGCAGGAGGCCGGCGGCGCCGACGTTTGGGCTTGCTCGAAAGTGCCTTTTGCGCTGCGCGAACAAGTGGCGACCGCCTTCGGCAAAGGTTTGGAAAATTTCATCGTCCATCCCTGCTATATCGGCGGCTGCTTCGGCGGCAAGGGCGATTTCATGGACGTACCGGTATGTTACGTGCTGTCATTGAAGAGCGCCCGTCCGGTGAAGATGGTGATGGATTACGGCGAAGAATTTCTCGCCGGTAATCCGCGCCACGCCGCGGTGGTGCGAGTGAAAACGGGTGTCACCAAAAAAGGCCGGCTGGTTGCGCACCAGATGAACTACGTCTTCGACAGCGGCGCCTATGGGGCATTCAAACCTCAAGGCTATCTGGTCGGCCCGAAGGAAGCGGCGGGGCCATATAATATCCCCAACGTCTTGATCGAAGAAAAAATCGTCTACACCAACAAGATCCCCTGCGGTCACATGCGCGCGCCGGGCGATCCCCAAGGATTTTTCGCCAACGAATCGCAGATGGATCTGCTGGCGCGCCGGCTGAAAATGGATCCCGTCGCGTTCAGAAAAATCAACTTGATGCGCGACGGCGATATCTCGCCGATCGGCCATGCAGTGCCGCATATCAAGAGCGACGAGATTGTCGACGCAGCCGCTCGGGTTTCCGGCTATCGAAAGGCCAGGCCGAAATATGCCGGCAAAGGAGTGGCGATCGCGCAGTGGCTGCCGCTCGGCGGCGAGGCGCGCGCCCGAGTGACGATCGACGAGGACGGTCGGGTGACCGTCGCCACCGGCATGGTCGATCAAGGCGCGGGCACGTACACGGCGATGCGCCAGATCGTGGCCAACGAGCTGGAGATTCCGGTCGAGTCGGTCGGATTTGAAATTCTCGACACCGGCAAAGTCGGGCCGGACACCGGGGTCGGCGCGAGCCGCGCCACGCGAATTTTCGGCAACGCGACGCAGATGGCGGCGGCCGATGCGCGTCGTATGCTCATGGACGCCGCCGCAAAGTCGTTGGGAGTCGCGGCGAAGACGCTGACGCTATCGGGCGCGGGTTACGTTGAGTCGGTCACGGGCAAAACTCTGCGGTATGCGGACATCGTCAAAGCATCCGGCCGGCCGATTTGTGGCTACGGCCATTTCAAAAACTTCGAGTCCGGGCCGCAAGCGGCGCTCTGTGTGCAAGTCGCCGAGGTCGAAGTCGATCCGGAAACCGGCCAAGTTCGATTAATACAACTGACCACGGGGCACAGCACCGGCACGGTAATCAATCCGCTCATGCATCAAGGGCAGATCGACGGCGGCGCGATTATGGGTCTGGGCTTCGCATTAATGGAAGGCGTCATGATCGACGCCGGCAGGGTTGTCACGAGCAATTTTGGCGACAACAAGATCCCTTCGATCCGCGATATTCCAAATTTGAAAACCGTGATTCAGGAATTTCCCGTCGGCAACGGCCCCTACGGCGCCATGAGCATCGGTGAGCCCCCGGTGGTTCCCACTGCGGCGGCGATCGCCAACGCGGTGCATGATGCCGTAGGTGTGCGGATTTTCGATTTGCCGATCACCGCCGAGAAGGTGCTGCGGGCGCTCCGCGGAGGATTGGAGTAATGGAGTCGTGGAGCGATGGAGCGTTGGGAAATCGAGCGGAAATTATCTTCTGAGTTCTGTTCCGCAACGATTTGAATGGAGCGCGTCGCGATCGGACCGCGTTGCGACAGATGATTTTACTTGCTAATTCAAATTACCAATGAAAGACGAACTTGCGAGCCAGTTGGTTCAGGGCTTAAAAAACGCCGGCATCAACTTCGTCACGTATCTGCCGGAGACCCGGCTGAGTCAGATCGTGCCGCTGATCCGCGACGATCCCGATATGGATTTGATCGCGGCGGCCAGCGAGCAAGAGGCTGTGACCATTGCGGCCGGTGCGACGCTCGGCGGCAAGCAGGCGGCGGTGTACATGGAAAATACCGGTATCTACGTGTCGAGTTACAGCTTGCTGGTAACCGGTAAGCAGTTGGGTGTGCCCATGCTTCTCGTCATCGGCTATCTCGGCGGCGTGCCCGATCAGCGCAATAGTTTTCTCTACGCCACCATCGGCAAGCACACGGTCCCCGTGCTCGAAGGGTTGGGCATCGAATATCAAATTCTCGAAGACGGTGAAAAGCTGGAAAGCAAAATCGGCGACGCCGTGCGTGCGGCGAACGCGCAGCGCGCGCCTTACGCGCTGCTGTTCGCCGGGGAGTTCTCGGTATGATTCGCCACGAATGTCTGGAGTTGCTTGCCTCCAGGATGAGCGATCAGTTGGTGGTGACGTCGCAGAGCGGCCAGCGCATCGAGTGGTCGCATCTGTCGAAGCACGAAGGCAATTTGCTCGTCGGTATGATGGGCTGCGCCATCGGTGTGGCGACCGGATTGGCCTTGGCGCTGCCGCACCGCAAAGTAATCGCTCTCGATTCCGACGGTAGCGTGCTGCTGTCGCTTTTCAACCTGGCCACACTGGGAAATTTACGGCCGAAGAATTTAGTCGTGTACGTTTTCGATAACGGCGTTTACAGCGGCAGCCGTATCAGCTATCCGACCGCCACCGCGGGCAACACGGATCTGACCGCGATGGCGCGCGGCGCCGGGATCGTCAATGCGCACACGATTCGCGATCTCGAAGATTTCAAGATCAAAGGCATCGGCGCGTTGGACCGTGAGGAGATGGCCTTTTTCGTCTGCAAGGTCGAAGAGAGTCTGCTGCACCGGGAAATCCTGCGGCCGAACACTGATCTGGCCGAGAACAAGTATACTTTTGTGCGTTACCTCGAACGGACCGAAGAGAAAACCATTCCGTTCATCGGGCGCGGGTGAGATTTCGCAGGGAGGGTAACCGTGAAAAAATTATTTTTAATCGTGCTTCCGGCGTTCGCGCTTGTCATCGGTTTTCATCCGCCCGCTCCTGCACAGGACTTTTATAAGGACAAAACACTGACCATCATCGTCGGCTATTCGCCCGGCGGTTCCTTCGACCTCTACGCTCGAGTGTTGGCGCGCTACATCGGTCGCTATTTGCCGGGAGATCCGACGCGGATCGTCGAAAATATGACCGGCGCCGGGGGCATCATTGCAGCGAATCATCTCTACAACCGAGTGAAACCGGACGGACTCACCATCGGCGCGTGGGCGTCGCCGCTGGTTTTGCAACACGTGATGGGCAATGAAGCGGCGCAATTTGACGGCAGAAAATTCGGTTACCTGGGCATTCCCAGTCCCTATGACACAGTGTGCACGTTCAATCAGCAAAGCGGGATCACGAAAATGGACGATTGGATCAACGCCAAGCGGCCACAAAAGATTTCCACGATTGGGCCGGGGACGAGCACGTCGGATATTCCCAAACTTCTTAAAGCCGCGCTCAATTTGCCCATGGAGGTGATCGACGGCTACAAAGGCGGCGCCGACGCCAGGCTGGCGGTGGAATCAGGCGAAGTCGACGGTTACTGCGGTTCCTGGGGCACGGTCGAAACCGTCTGGCGCACCGCCTATACCAGTAAAAAAATTGTGCCCGTTTTGCAGGCCTCCCTGAAGTCGCACCCAAAGTATAAACAGATCCCCTTGGCGATCCATTATGCCAAGACGGAGGAGGCGCGCGAATTGCTGACCGTCGCTGATAACGTGCATAGCGCGCAATTCCCCTTCACCGTGCCGCCGGGGATGGCTAAAGATCGGCTGGAGCTGCTTCAGCGGGCGTTCATGAGAACGTTCAAGGACGCCGATCTGATCGCCGAAGCCAAGCGCTCCCAGTTGGACATTGATCCGGTGGACGGCCCGACCGTGGCGAAAAACTTGGGCAGTTTGTACGATCTCAAGCCGGCCACGGTGGCACGACTCAAGGAAATCCTCCTGCCAAAAAAGAAGTAGCATAACGTGGGGGCCGATGGCCGGGACGTCTATAGACGCTGCTCTGTCGAGAGTACGCGTGTAACGGAAACCGTGCGCCGACGACGGACCTTGACCTTGCGGCGTCTTTGGATTCCAACTTGACACCGCTGTTATTTTCCCGATAGACATTCAAGCAGCATACTGCTCGCAATCGTTCCTATCTAACAGCGAAGCGAGGTAAATTTTATGGCGGAAATTGTCATCGGTATCGGCACCTCTCATAGTCCGCAGTTGAGCATACGGGCAGAAGATTGGGAGCATCTATTAAAGAAGGACGAGACCGATCCGCGCTTGGATTATCCGGCGTTGCTCAAAAAAGCCAAGCCGGGTTTGGCCGCCGAGCTTACACCGGAGAAGTTTCGTGAGCGGGATAAAGCGTGCCTGAAAGCCGTGAAGGACCTGGGCGAGGCGCTGAAAAAAGCCAACGCTGATGTGGTGGTCGTGTTCGGCGACGATCAACAGGAGCAATTCCACGACGAGAACATGCCGACGTTCGCGATCTATCACGGCAAGTCGCTCCCCGTTGTCAAAGACAACAAATACCGGCCGTCGGGATGGAAAGACGCGGAGCGCCAAGGTTGGGCGGAGACCGCGCCGGAGTACGATACTGCGCAGGATTTGGCCAATCATCTCATTCGTTCGCTAGTGGATGCCGAGTTCGATATTGCGCGCTGCAATAAGCTGCGCGAAGAGATCGGCGTCGGCCATGCGTTCAGCTTTCTCTATCGGCGCATATTGCCCGGTGGCAAGCTGCCGATGGTGCCGGTAATGGTCAACACTTATTATCCGCCAAATCAGCCGACGCCAAAGCGCTGTTACGCGTTCGGTCAAGCGGTACGTAGAGCGATCGAGGGTTGGGATAGCGACAAAAAAGTCGCCATCATGGCATCGGGCGGCTTGAGTCACGTGGTGATCGACGAGGAGATCGATGCCATGACCATTGACGGATTGAAGAACAAGAAACCGGAAGTGCTGTTCCGGTTGCCGCGGGAAAGACTGCACGGCGGCACTTCGGAAATCTTGAATTGGGTCGCATTGGCGGGTGCGATGGAAGATCGTGAATTGAAGTACTTCGAATACGTGACCACCTATCGGTCACCGGCTGCCACCGGTTGCGGTATGGGCTTCGCGTATTGGATGTAAAAGTTTCGGATTTTCGGTTTCGAGGCTCGGGTTCGAAATACTCATTAAGAGTTGCATTGGCTACGTAAATGGCGCGGGAAGCGATTGTCGAAAGATTGGCGAAGCTCGACACTTGTGCGGTGTCGGACGCACTGGATAGCTTGAACCTTAAGGGCGCAACTTGGGGCGTGCGGCCGCAATGGTCATGTCCGAAAATTGTCGGACGCGCCGTGACGATGAAGATCAAACCGGCAGGGCTGGAACAGCCGAAGCAACATCTCGGCACCGCGCCCATCGAGGCGGCGCAGCCGGGCGATATCATCGTTATCGACAACGGCGGCAAGTTGGAATTTTCCTGCTGGGGCGGTTTGCTGGCGCTTTCGGCCAAGCTGAAAGGCGTCAGCGGCGTGGTGATCGACGGCGCGTCGCGCGACATCGACGAAGCGCGTGACCTGGAATTCCCGGTGTATGCCCGTAGCGTAGTGCCGATGACGGCGCGCGGCAGAGTCGTGCAGGATGCTTACAACGTCGAGATTCAATTCGCCGGCGTGCAATGCTGGCCCGGTGACCTAGTCATCGCCGATGGGAGCGGCGTGGTGATTATTCCCAAAGAAAAAGAAGCAACAGCGGTGACGGCGGCGGAAGCAATTTACGCCAAAGAGCAAGAGATGGCCGCCGGTATCCGCAAAGGTTATTCCGGCCTGGAAATGCTGGAGAAGCTCGGCTACGAGCAGATGCTGAACAAGAAGTAACGATGGGCTCGGACATTTTTCAGTTGCTGAATCGATCATGCTGACCCGGGAAGAAAATGAGTTGTTGACGCAAGTGAGCCGCGGCACGCCCTGCGGCGAGTTGCTGCGCCGCTATTGGCATCCGGTCGCTGCTGCGGCCGAATTGACGCAAGAAAAGCCGATCAAAGCCGTCAAGATTCTCAACGAAGAGTTGGTGGTTTATCGCGACGAGGCGGGGCGGTACGGCTTGGTCGGCGAGCATTGCCCGCACCGCTTGGCATCGCTGGCCTACGGGCGGGTCGACTCGGAAGGCATTCGTTGCCCCTATCACGGCTGGAAGTTCGACAATGCTGGCAAGTGCCTGGAACAGCCGGCCGAGCCTCCCGAAGGCAGATTCAAAGATCGCATCAAGCACGTCGCTTATCCGGTCGAGTGTTTGGGCGGGCTTATCTATGCCTATCTCGGACCGGCGCCGGCGCCGTTGCTGCCGCGCTGGGACGTACTGGTGTGGGAACATGGCCGGCGCTGGATCGTCAAGGAATCGATCATCGAATGCAATTGGCTGCAGCCGATGGAAAACTCGGTTGATCCATCGCATCTTTTTTGGCTGCACGGCGATACCGAGCGCTTTGTGCCGGCAGTGAAAACCTATGCCGAGAAGCATGAGTTCACCCGCTTCGAGTACGGCATCAGAAAACGTCGAACGACGCTGCCGCTGGCCACTGGAGGAGAGCCTGCGGTAGACGATCATCCGTTGCTCTTTCCAACGGTGTTGCGACATGTGGCGCCGTTCAATGAGGGCAGCGGGCACCGCCACAATTTACAGATTCGCGTGCCGGTGGACGATCATCACACGCAGGTGTTTCGAGCAAACTTTTTGCCGATGGAGTCGGAAAGGTCCCCGGCCGGCGCGCCGGTGCCGCTTCGTTTCGTGCAGCTTAAAACTGGCCCCCGTGAGTACAAAATGAATATGATTCCGGCACAGGATTCGATGGCCTGGGAAACGCAGGGCTCGCGCACCGACCGCACTCAGGAGCACTTGGGCGTTGGCGACCAGGGTGTGATCGAACTGCGAAAACTCCTTCGTGAGCAAATTGAGCGGGTGCAACAAGGACTTGAACCTTTGGGAGTCATCCGCGATCCGGAAAAGAACCAACTCATCGATCTGGGTGTCATCAACGAACGCATCGGACTTTTTGGCGCAGCGAAAGCCGGTGGCGGAGAACGCAAAACCGCATTCTAAGCGGTGCCATGGAACCGCCACCTTGGATCCGCGCATCCAAGTCGCCGAACCCTTCGCAAAAAATTTTCCATTCTCACTGCGATCAACGGTGGTGCGCCGTCGTTGACACGCGGATCGTTTACGTATGAAAATTCCATGTCTTATATAACCTATTGAATTAATTGATCTTTTTTTAAATTTGGCCTTGCGCGGTCGCCCTGTTTTTGGCTATTATCCATTCCCATGCACGACGTCGCGAACGGAGGACATGACCATGCTGACTAGAGAAGAAAACGAAATCTTGACTCGGGTGGGACCGGGAACTCCGGCAGGCGAGTTGTTGCGGCGCTATTGGTATCCAGTTGGCGTAGCGAGCGAACTGACGGCGGAAAATCCGACTCAGTTGGTACGCATCCTCGGCGAGACGCTGGTGCTGTTCCGCGACCAGAAAGGTCAAGTCGGATTGTTAAATGACCGGTGTCCGCACCGCGGCGCTTCGCTGTCTTACGGGCGGGTTGAAGATCGCGGGTTGGCTTGTCCTTATCATGGCTGGTTGTTCGATACGAAGGGCAACTGCTTGGAAACTCCGGCGGAGCCGTGCGAGAGCAAATTCCACTTGACCGTGAAGCAACGCGCCTATCCGGTGCAAAAGCTGGTCGGCTTGTATTGGGCTTATCTCGGGCCGCAACCGATGCCGCTGATCGCGAATTTCGATATTTGGTTTCGCCAGGACGGGCGGCGTAAAATTTTTATCCAACCGCAGCTCGACTGCAACTGGTTCCAGGCCATGGAGAACTCCATGGACCCGGCTCATTTGCAGATTTTGCATCAAGACACGGCCAGTCGCGGCCGGCC
>Ga0335070_10008387_pt1 | contig 12117 bp, 8 predicted proteins | sample Lox_Sample_13_FD_206722 | JGI IMG/M metagenome (GOLD analysis project Ga0335070, IMG submission 206722) | Soil microbial communities from Loxahatchee National Wildlife Refuge, Florida, United States - Lox_Sample_1.3 | ecosystem: Environmental > Terrestrial > Soil > Wetlands | place: USA: Florida...
TCAGACCGTGCTCGGGGCTTCTGCCTACCTGCACATGATCAACGACGAAGGCGGCGTCTTCGGGCGCAAGATTCAGCTGCAGGCTTTCGACGACAGTTACGATCCCGATCGCGCCCTGGCCTGTTTCAAGCGCATGACGAAGGAAGGTGTCTTCGCGCTCGGCTTTTTTGTCGGGACTCCAACTGCGAAGGTTTATGTACCCCTCGCGCAGGAGGACAAGATTCCCGTGGTCGGCCTTTTCACAGGAGCGCAGTTGCTGTATGAGCCACTGAAGCACGAGATCATCAATGTGCGCGCCTCTTACTACGATGAAACGCGCGAACAGGTCGACAAACTCTGGGAATCGAACGTCCGCAAGATCGCGGTAATCTACCAGGACGATCCATTCGGCAAAGCTGTGCTCGATGGAGTGAAGCTTGCCCTGCAGAAACACAGCGCCAGCCCATCAGGAGTCGGAACGTTCACGCGCAACAGTACTGATGTGGCGGCCGGGCTGAAAGAGGTCATGGCTTCTCATCCACAAGCGGTGGTCATCGCTGGACCGTACGCCCCGGCCGCAGCCATCGTGAAGGCAGCGCACGCGAATGGCTGGAGGCCGCAATTCCTTACTGTCTCCTTCGTGGGCACCGAAGAGTTCATCAAGGAAGCCGGGCAGGATGCCGAGGGTACGATTATCACGCAGGTGATGCCACCCTATGACCGCATGGAGTACCCGACGGTGGCTCTGTATCGAAAGTGTCTGACGAAATACTCGCCTGGGGAGGCTCCCACATTTGTCAGCCTCGAAGGATTCGTGGATGCAATAGTGTTAGTCGAGGGCCTGAAGCGCGCGGGTAAAGATCCCACGCGCGAAAAGTTCATCGCCGGCATCGAATCGATTCACGAGATGAATGCCGGACTCGGTCCAAAGCTGACCCTGAATTACAGTGCGTCAGACCACAAGGGATTCGACACTGTCTATCCCACCGTGGTGAAGAATGGTCAAGCCGTGCTGCTGACGGACTGGGCCAACGCCGCAAAGTAGCGGGTCGAGTTCAGGTTTCGGGCGGAGGCTCGGGCAATTCTCTCCCTGCAACTGTAAACACGGAATCATCTGGAAAGTTTCATCTGCTTTCTCGCGTTTTTATCCCACCGCGATTGTCTGTCTCAATCCGTCCTCTGCGTGCATCTTCGCATTGTGTTCCCGCATCGAAAGAATTAACCGGATAGTTAATTAGTAAAGATTTGTCAATCGGGTCTGGAGGTGACCTTATGACTGGAATGCAGAGTCTCAAGAGATTGGCGGGGTCGTTGCTTGCGATTGGGCTGCTGAGCACTGTGCTCGTGGCTGAAACCAGTGCGGCTTCCCGCTACGACACACAACTTCAGAACGCGGTGACGCAGAAGCTGGCGTCAAAAAATCAGTACAAGAATGTGCAGACTTCGGTCGAGGATGGCATCGTCACCCTCACCGGAACTGTAGATCTCTATCAGCGCAAGCTCGATGCTGCGAAGCTGGCGCGCAAGACGCCGAACGCGCAGGGAGTACGTAACCTGATCACGGTTGCCGGGCCCAACGTGCCCGACGTGCAACTGGAAGAGAAACTGGCGAAGAAGCTGACGTACGTCCGTGAGGGCTATGACAGCACGTTCGATTACTTCGCCCTCGGCGTCAAGGATGGCGTAGTCACAATCGAAGGGCAGGACTATACCGGCGTGGGCCGCGATGAGGCGATGGCCGAGATCGCAAACATGCCTGGCGTGAAGGACGTAGTCGACAATGTCTCGATCGCCCCGGTTTCGCCGTTCGATGACGGTATCCGCCTGCGAGTGCTGCGCGCCGTCTATGGCGATCCCGTGCTGAACAAGTACGCCATCGATCCGGCACGTCCGATCCGCATCATCGTCGCCAATGGACACGTGACGTTGTATGGCGAGGTCGACAGCGTGATGGACAAGAACGTCGCGGGAATCCGCGCCGGCGGAGTGTTCGGTGCATTCAGCGTCGACAACAAACTGCAGGTCGCCAGGAGCTAAGCTCACGTAGGGACAGCCGCCTCGGCTGTCCGACGGAGCGAAGCCCCAGCGAACGAGCGGCGCGAAGGCTTTGTCCGGCGGTAGAGCTGCCCCACTCAAGCCAAAAAACGGCTTGAGTGGGCTACCCGTCGGTATTTCCGAAATGAATGTAATTCGCCTTTACATTCAAATTCCCCGCCAACGGAAAATCAGCGTAACGGCACAAGCAGCAGCCCCCAGGCTCGATGCTCGTGGGGGACAACGCATGGCTCGCCTGCGAGTCTGCTGGATAGCGCACCACAGAGTTTGACTGACTTCGGTCAACTTCGCGCTCTTCAATCACCCTCATGCACGAGTTCTTGCTCTTGCTCCTGAGGAGCGTACTCGCCTTCCTTGAGGACCCTTGAGTTTTGATCGAAAGAGTGGCCCGTTACCAATCCGAGAACAAACCACCCCAGCACGACGGCGCCGAACGCGAAGATCGTGTCCCCAAACATCCGCATCCATCGCAGCCTCGTCAACATCGGAGTGTGGAGAAATTCGGACGAGCGCGCGTACCAGGTCCCGACCTCAACGGAAGCCCAGGCTTGGGCGAGGCCGATCGGCAATGTACTGAGCAGAACCATTGCCGCCAGGCCGATGTTGATCGACAGAACGCAATGGCAAGCGGACGATCTTTCCGGCTTTCTCCTGAAGTCAAGCAACTCATTGACCGTCCGAACTTCGCGCATCTTGCTACGCATGCCGGACGGTTCTCCACAATCGGTGCCGGTGTGGATAGGACGTGAGGGCGAGCGCCTTATCCATCAGCGCATACAAGTGGCCCATCTATTTCTTCGTGGCCGTCGCATTCTCGTAATTGGAAGCCGGTTCGGACACCTGTGTCGATTTTCAGTTTCACAATCACTCAATTACACAATTACTCAATCGTCAGGGCAGACGGTTAATCAGCGACGCGACATAGCCTGCGCCAAATCCGTTGTCGATGTTCACCACGCTCACATTCGACGCGCACGAGTTCAGCATGCCGAGCAGTGCGGCCATTCCCTTGAACGACGCCCCGTAACCGATGCTCGTCGGAACGGCAATCACCGGAACACCAACAAGTCCACCCACGACGCTCGGCAAAGCGCCTTCCATGCCCGCGCACACGATCACCACACGAGCTCTCGTCAACGCTTCGCGATTGGCGAGCAGGCGATGAATTCCCGCGACACCAACATCGTAGAAGTGGTGCACTTCGTTGCCCATCATCTCAGCCGTGACGACCGCTTCTTCCGCCACGGGAATATCGCTCGTTCCCGCCGAGACGACTGCGACCATTCCTTTCCCGTACTTCGTGGAGTCCTTCTGCAACACGATCGCCCGCGCCAGCTCGCGATACTCCACGCCGCGTACTATCTTCTTCACCGCAGCGAATTGCTTGTCGCTGGCGCGCGTGACAAGAACATTGCCACCGTGCTTCGCAAGCCGTGCAAAAATGCCTGCAACCTGCGCTGGAGTCTTTCCTTCCCCAAGAATCACCTCAGGCATTCCAGCGCGCAGTGCGCGGTGATGATCGACCTTTGCGAATCCGAGGTCTTCAAAGGGAAGGTGCCGCAGGCGATCAACAGCCTCATCCGGAGCAATTGCGCCCTTACGAACTTCCTGGAAGAGTTGGCGGATGGATTCAGCGTTCAAAAGGCGCACTCAGCAGTCAGCGATCGGCATTCAGTCGATGAGGACTAGATTAGCACTGAGTCGAAGTCTTGTGATCGGTGAATGTGGGACCTCGGTGTAGCTTTGCTCAGAGCTCATTGCTGAGTGCTGAATGCTGACGGCTAATTATGCGTGAGCCGCGCGCGTCAGGAGACGCGCCAAAGACTTCAGCTTCGAGATCACCGCGCCACACACCTTCCGCGCAAGGCCAGGTTCGTCGAGGTGCGCCAGGAAAAGCCGCCGAACCCCGCTCGGAGCGATCTTCCCCGCCAGGTACGCTTCGTAAATCTGACCGCCAATGCGTTGCCCGAGTTCGAGCGCGGACGCTTCAAACGTCCCGTCGTCACCCCGCACGGCCGCCTGCGCGATCCTTTCGATCGCCCCGCGCTTGAACGATGAGCTCTCGGCTGACAGAGCAGGCCGCGACGGATACAGCACCCGTGCTCCAAACTCAGCGATCACATGCTCCATCAGACGCTTGTAAAACCGATCCGCCGCACGCGGCTCGCCGGCCAGTTCCGAATCCTTTGCCACGTGACCGTTGAGACGGCCGGGCAATCCCTGGCAAGCCTGATGCAAGAAGCGCGTGGCATCTTCCGCTGCATGCATCATCTGAAACTCGCGAACGTAGAAGGCGTTCACCGCGGGGATATAAGTGCTTCCGCGCTCCTCGACTCGGGCCAGTATTTGCTTCAAATCGTCTTCACTGACTCCCTTGCGCAGCAGAAGCCGCCCCAGCGTTGCGGCGGATGCAGCGCCATACACCTCAGGCAACATGTCGACCAGGAATTTCGGCTGCGTGCTGTTGTGTGAGGAGTACCGATTGATTTCCAGGAAAGTGGCAAGGCTATCGATCAGGTTGTAAATTGTCGGAGCATAGTCCGGACTGTCATCGCAACGGCTCCACTGATCGAGAAACAAGCGGTAGCTTTCGTACTTCTCAAGCGGCGTAGCGTTGAAGATGCACAGAACGTCTTCTTTCACGCGAACCGCTTCCACTTTGTCGGCACGCTCTCCTGCCGCACGCCAATACAGTGAATCCACGTTCTGCAACACGGTCACAACTTTGGAATCAGCATTCACTTTGCGAACGGCTCGCGGCAAGTGGCTGGGAGCCATGTGCGACTCGCCAAAGAGTACATAGACCACGGCATTCGGATGTCTCTGCCGGATCTCCGCTATCTTGAGCGCAGCATGGCGGTCGCGCGCACCGATCTTGCGCAGATCCTCGCGCGGCATGCAATCCAGCCCATAGAGCGCTTCGGCATTGTCGCGCGCACTGACCAGCAGTTCGTGAAACGGAGCCCACTCGTATCCCCAATCCAGGTCGAAGCGGATGCGCTCGCGCAGTTCGGCCTCGTCAATCTCGCGCCGCCACCACTCATCCAGGATGTGCTGGTCCCGTGCAAATATTGTCTCGACCCCCAGGATGACGGGACGATCCCCCGCGAGCGCTCTCTGTTCGAGCAAGGCTGCTGCAGCCCGTTGCGCCGCCGGCAGCGCGTGATAGTCGCCGATCAAGACGACGTCAGCCGGACGCAGCATGCTCTGCAGTTCGTCATTGGCGAGAACGGATTCGTAGTGGCCGAACGACCGATTGAATTCGCGGAGATACTTCCGTCGGCCCTGCGTATCCTGCGCGCGGATTTCACGCTCGACGCCGGCGAGCGCGTGTAACTGCGCTGCGCTGCGCCTGGTCCGAAGATTCGCTGTCGATGCCATGTTCAGCTTCTAGCCACTAGCTCTCTTGACTTCTGGCGACGGACCTACCTATGCTCCTCCCTTCGAGGCAGCCTTGCTCAATCAGCCGCCGAAAAATCTGACCGTTGCCACTACAGGCGCGAGCGGCGCCATCTTTCTCCGCCACTTTCTGCTGGCCGTAGGCCGTGACAAACGCGTCGAAATCGTCAATTTCATCGCCTCTGACAGCGCACTCCGCGTTCTCGCCGAAGAGCTGGGTGTCAAAGGCAGATCCAATCTGGTTGGCCGCATCCTCGGATTTCCCGGTGGCCAGTCGTCTCAAAAGATCAAGCTTCAGTCGAACGCCGACATTGGAGCCAACGTGGCCAGCGGTTCGTATCCCGCCGATGCCATGGTGGTGATCCCTTGCAGCGTGGGCACTCTGGCCCGCATCGCCAACGGCGTCGCAGCACAACTCATCGAACGGGCCGCCGACGTCACTCTGAAAGAGAAGCGTCCGCTGATCCTCTGTATCCGCGAGACTCCCCTCAACAAGATCCACATCCGCAACATGTACCGGGCAGCGGATGCCGGCGCGACCATCTTTCCCCTGATCCCGGCCTTCTACTACCGTCCTGCTTCATTAGATGAGATGGCTCGCGAGTTCGCCTATCGCGTGCTGGCTCATCTCGGCCTGGCGCAGCCTCAGGCCTTCCGCTGGAAAGTCTGAAAGATCAATAGCTTAGCTAGCTAAGGAAGAATCTGGTCCCTCTTCAGGAACATCGGCACATAGAGGGCCGGATTTCAGTGTAGAGAGCCGAAGGTACCACCGGCAGATATCCGCCGGACATGTACGGTGGGAAGGATTCCCGTTTCCGTCGAGATTTCCAGAGCTGCATTTCTGGCCCGATGTCGTAGAATGCCGCAAATTCCTCCGGGGAAATCATGACGAGACGATTGTGGAGAGTCGCATTCGTGTTGCTCGCGTTCACGGACACTGGAGTGGGCCAGAATCCGCTTGCTGGTGATCCCAAAGCCGCAAAGGCGGGCGAGTACGAGTTCCGTATTAACTGCGCTCTGTGTCATGGACTGGGTGCACGGGGTGGAGGGCGAGGCCCTGATCTCACGCGTACGCAAAAGAAACACGCGCATAACGATGCCGAAATGTTCCAGATCATCAGCAACGGAATCCCCGGAACCGCCATGCCCGCGAACGGCACCAACGGCCAGGGAGTCGGCATGACCGATGAAGAGATCTGGCAGATCATTACCTACATCCGCAGCCAGGAGGTGAAATCTTCGGCAGCGAGCATGGGCAACGTAGCCCACGGGAGGGAACTGTTCTTTGGCGATGCGAACTGCTCCACCTGCCACATGGTCTCAGGCAAGGGTGGCAGGCTAGGACCGGACCTGACCGAAGTTGGCGGGTCGCGGACGCGGGAAGCGCTGGTTGACTCGATCCGCAATCCGAGCCGGCGGCTGGCATGGGGACTGACCGAAGCAACAAAAGAATTTCCGCAGGAGTACGAGAGCGTCACGGTGGTCACGGCGGACGGGAAGGAGATCAAAGGCGTCACGCTCAACGAAGACAGCTTCACCGTTCAAATAATGGATTCGGCCGAGAATATTCACATGCTTGAGAAAGACAAACTGAAGTCCTTTCACAAGACCCGCCAGTCGGCGATGCCGAAGTACAACGCCGATGTCTTGAGCGACAAAGATGTGGAGGATATCATCGCCTTCCTGGCCAGCCTGGGGGCGAAATGAAGAGTCGCCGGAAAGCAGGGGTAAAAGATTTTCACCGCCAAGGTCGCAAAGAAAACCCGCAAAGGCCGCGAAGATACTCTCTCGGCAGAGTCATCCTCCTGATTCTTGCCGCTTTCGTTGTGCCTCACTCACACGGGCAAGTGACTTTCGAGCGGCTGCTCAACTCCGCCAAGGAGCCGCAGAACTGGTTGACCTACTCCGGCGATTATTCCGGAAAACGCTTCAGTAAGCTGGATCAAATCAACGCAGGGAATGCTCGCAACATGGTCGCGAAATGGGTATACCAGACCGCCGCGACGGGAAAGCTGGAAACCACGCCTCTGGTTGTGGATGGAATTCTCTACGCGACCGGACAGGACGATCGCGCATTCGCGCTCGATGCCCGTACTGGACGGCCCATCTGGATGTATCAGCGCCAACTGCCCGGCGACATCCGCCCTTGCTGCGGAAGAGTCAATCGGGGACTCGCCATCTTAGGCAACAAAGTCTTTCTAGGGACTCTTGACGCGCACGTGATCGCGCTTGACGCAAAGACCGGAGCCGTCGTATGGGACCTGACCGCAGCCGATTATCGCATCGGACACAGCTTCACAGTCGCTCCGCTCGCCGTGAAGAACCTGATCGTGATCGGAGTGTCCGGCGGCGAATACGGCATCCGCGGTTTTATCGATGCTTACGATGCGGACTCCGGTGAACGCAAATGGCGCTTCTACACCGTACCCGGACCGGGTGAACCCGGACACGACACGTGGGAGGGCGACTCGTGGAAGGTGGGCGGCACGCCCGCATGGAATACGGGCACTTACGATCCCGCAACGAACCAGATCTTCTGGCCCACAGGAAATCCCTCGCCGTCGAACCGCGGCGAAGGACGCGCCGGCGATAACCTCTACAGTAATTCGCTTCTTGCCCTGAATGCCGACACGGGGAAGCTCGACTGGTACTTCCAGTTCACCAAGCACGACGAGCACGACTGGGACGCAACCCAAGTTCCGGTGCTGATCGATGCCGGGGGGAAGAAACTCATCGCGCAGGCGAACCGCAATGGATTCTTCTACACGCTCGATCGCACGACTGGAAAGCTGATTTCCGCGACCGCGTATGGAAAGACAACCTGGTCGGACTCGAAAGATGCCGAGGGCCGGCCTGTAGCGAACAAAAATGCCTCGCCAACATTCGAAGGACACACGGTCTGTCCGGGAGCTCTGGGCACGACGAATTTCATGGCTCCGACATACGATCCGCAGAGCGGTTTGTTCTACGTAACAACGCGCGATCAGTGCGACATCTTCAGCACCGCGCCGCAGCCGTATGAAGCGGGTCACGCATACTACGGCAGCGCCTACTTTCCCTCGGAGGAAGCCAGGCCTTACCTGGGATTCCTGAAAGCGATCGATCCTGCTACAGGGGCGGTGAGGCAAAAATTCCAGCACACGTCGCCGACATGGTCAGGAGTGCTCTCGACCGCTGGCGGGCTGGTGTTCAGCGGCGATGCGGAAGGAAACTTAATCGCCTTCGATGCGGCATCGCTGAAACGCCTGTGGCACTTCCAGATGGGTGGCGCGGTATACGCGGGTCCCATGGCCTTTGCAGTCGACGGCAAGCAGTACGTTGCCATTGCCGCGGGCAGCGCCATCTATGCCTTCGGCCTGCGGTGAGAAAAGCTTTCGCTTGAAGTCGAACTCAGGGGCTTCAAACCTGAAAAAATATTAACCTTCCTTTCATCCTTGCGTCACAAGGCCCTCCTAGAGTGTCTAGTCACACCACCAGATGAAGCTCGGCCCGGCAAGTGCAGCCCCTGCCCACGGAATCATGGTGTCCGCGGAATGTTCCGGGCTGCAACTCTTTTGAGTAGGAGGAATCGACTGCGATGAAAAGTGATCGTTCCTTGCGTGCTCGGCAGGTCAACTCCACGCTCTTCGCGTGGTTCATTGTCATTCTGTCACTAGTTGCGGCAGCCGCGGGGCAGAAAGGAAGCGGCACAATTATTGGCCATGCGGCTGATCGCGCTGGCGCCGTGCTGCAAGGGGCTCGAGTCGAGGTGCAGCCGCAGGGAATCACGGCCGTGACCAATTCACAGGGCGATTTCACCATCCCAGGCTTGGCGCCCGGCGATTACACAATCAACATCTCCTATGTGGGATTCTCCGATTACACCGCCAAGGTGAGCCTAACAGCGGGACAGGTGACGCGGGTCGATGCGCAGATGAAGGTCGCCACCGCCGCGGAAGAGATTACGGTGACGGCGGAACGGGTCCACGGCGAAGTGGAGGCCATCAATCGCGAACGCGAGTCTCCCAACATTCTGCAGGTGCTCCCGGTCGAGGTCATTACCAGCCTGCCCAATACCAATATTGCAGACGCTCTGGGACGCCTGCCCAGCGTTACTCTCGAGCGCGACGAGGGCGAAGGCAAGTACGTTCAGATTCGCGGGCTCGAACCCCGCCTGAGTAATGTCACGATCAACGGTGTCAATGTTCCTTCTCCCGAGGGCGATGTTCGTCAGATCAAGCTCGACGTAATCCCGGCCAATCTTGTGGAGTCGGTCGAGATTAATAAGACGCTCTCCGCCAACCAGGATGGCGATGCCATCGGCGGCTCGGTCAACCTGGTGACCAAGACTGCCGAAGACAAGCCAACCCTCTACCTCAATGGCATTGGCGGCTACACGCCGATCTTGGGCGGCCGCAGCCTTTCCGAGTTCGATGGCGCCGTGGGCAAGCGGTTTGGAGCCAACAAAAAGCTCGGTGTTTTATTCGGCGGCAGTTATGACTGGAACGGCCGAGGCATCGACGATATCGAACCGTCTCTGGACGTCTTCGACACGGGTAGTGGTCTCGTTCCAGTTGTTCCCAGCGTAGACCTTCGCGAATACCGTTACTACCGTACTCGCTATGGCTTCACCGGCAGCGTGGATTACAAACTGGGACCACTCTCCGGCCTGTATATTCGTGGCATCTACTCACACTTCGACAACTTTGGGGATCGCTGGGTCTACAGTCCGTCGGTCGACGCGTTCAATACTCCCACCCAGGGCGACAATAACGGCAGCGTCTCCTTCAATACCTCGATCCGGCGACCGGTGGAAGTAATCGGAAGCCTCGAGGCCGGGGGAAAGCACGTTCTCACCAAGTGGTGGTTGAACTATGACGTTTCAGTCGCGCGCTCGGCGGCGGAGGATCACGGCTACTCGGGTGCCGACTTCGACGGACCCGCGGGTTCCGACACCAATCCTCTGATATTCAACCTGGACTGGAAGAACCCGCACACCCCAAAGCTGATTCCGCAGGCCGGGGCCAATAACATCACCAACATCTACGATCCGTCGACCTACACCCTGGCCGATCTCGATGTCAGCCGGACCTACAGTCCGCAACTCAATCTTCAGGGCGCGTTTTCAGCCGCCCGGAACTATACCGCCAAAGGGCACTTCGGGACATTTGAGTTTGGGGCGAAGTTCCGCAATGCGCACAAGTTTGAAGACGCCCAGGATCCTACTTACAACTCGGTCGACAATCCTGCGATGACACAGTTCCTGGGGACCTTCACCAACCCCGACTTTTACGACAAGGCATATACGCTCGGGCCGACCGTCGACTACGGCAAACTTCTGTCGTACTTTCATGCCAACGTCAATGACCCGAATATCTTTGAGCTTGATGCCGCCTCCACCGCTCAGAACTCATTTCCCAACAACTACGATCTCATCGAGCGAGTCACGGCCGGCTATGCGATGAATACGATCGATATCGGACGCATCCGCCTTCAGACCGGGCTGCGTTTTGAGGGCACGGATGAAAGCGTCATCGGCAACAAGGTCTTCCTCGACGCCGATGGCAACTTGTGCACCGGACCCGACCCGACAGATCCAGGCTGTCCGACGGATTTCACCAGTGCGGTGATCCCCCAATCCAAGAGCTCTTCGTATCTGGATCCTCTGCCCAGCGTTCAATTTCGTTTCGGCCTGCCCCATGATGCTGCCATCCGGGCTTCCTACGGCCGTGGAATCGCCAGACCGAATTATGGGGACCTACCGCCCTTCTTCAACGCGCGGGGGAACAAGAACAGAATTGATATCGGAAATCCCGATTTGAAGCCGACTCACGCCAACAACTTTGACCTGCTCTATGAGCAGTATTTGAAGCCCGTCGGTCTTCTGCAAGCCGGGTTCTTCTACAAACAGATATCCGATCCCATCTACGAGTCTGTGGAGACTCCGATCACCACAAATCAGTACGGATCCCAGTACAACGATGGCACCTGGACCGTCACACAACCGATCAATGGTAAAAGCGCGAACGTCTACGGCTTCGAGATTGCTTACCAGCAGCATCTGACATTCCTTCCGGGTGCGATGGCAGGCATTGGCATTTCCGCCAACTACGGTTACACGCATTCATCGACGGACGGCGTTCCCGGGCGCTCCGATAAGCCTGCGTTACAGCGCCAGGCGCCACACACCTGGAATATCAGTCCCACCTACGACCGTGGCCGGATTTCGGCTCGGCTCGGCCTTTCCTACAACGCAGCCAATATTTTCGCGTACAACTATTCTGATGGCGCTGACCTCGGGCTCAAGGGTCCGAACGGGGATCTTTACCTATACTCTCACCTGCAGGTGGACGCACAAGGTCAGTTCCGAATCTACCGCGGTCTGCAGTTGGTGGTTGCCGGTCTGAACCTGACGAATGAAGTGTTCGGCTTCTATCAGGGCAGCCCGCAGTACCCTGTCCAGCGCGAGTACTACAAACCCAGTTACATGTTCGGCCTGCGCTACACGCTGTCGAATGAGCCAAGGTAAATTCGCCTGAATCCCGCAGTCATTTTCCTCTGCTGGATTCAGGTTACCTTCAGGCGGCTGGCGTAGAACCGAGCTGATCGAATCTTGCACCTGACCTCTCCGAAAGGATTCTTCCGCTTCTATGGACTTATCCACTGCGTGTCGTCCGACTCCTGGTCTGCGTAGCCGGTTTCGTT
>Ga0335070_10008388_pt1 | contig 12116 bp, 10 predicted proteins | sample Lox_Sample_13_FD_206722 | JGI IMG/M metagenome (GOLD analysis project Ga0335070, IMG submission 206722) | Soil microbial communities from Loxahatchee National Wildlife Refuge, Florida, United States - Lox_Sample_1.3 | ecosystem: Environmental > Terrestrial > Soil > Wetlands | place: USA...
TGTCGAGGAAGGGCCGTTTCGACCAGGAGCCGTATTTGTAGTCGTCATAGGCATGCTCGATATAGTCGAAGTCGCCGCCGATATCGACCGTGCCCCAGCTCGCCTCCTGCGGCAGGCCTGCGAATTTCGGCATGCCGTCGAGCGCGATGTTGAGCTTGCCCGAGGAGCCGCGGATCTTGAAGTTCTTGGCATAGCGATGGATGTCGGGATCGATCGCGTCGAGGTCCGACTTCTCGATCAGCTTGAGATAGGTGCGCTTGGGATCGAGGTTGGAGACGACGGTTTTCGCGTAGATCTCCTCGCCGCTCTTGAGTGCCACGCCGACGCATTTACCGTTCCTGACGATGAGCTTCGCCACCTCGGCATTGGTGCGGATCTCGACGCCGGCCTCGGTCGCGGCGGACGCGATCGCCTTCGAAACAGAGCCCATGCCGCCGCGCGCGAAGCCCCAGGCGCCGATCTGCCCGTCGACCTCGCCCATGTAATGGTGCAGCAGCACGTAAGCGGTGCCGGGCGAATACGGTCCAAGGGCCGTGCCGATGATCGAGGAGGCGGCCGAGAAGCCCTTCCAGCGCGGATGCTCGAAATACTCGTCGAGGAAATCGCCGATCGACATGGTCCAGAAGCGGATGATCTCGTACATCTGCTTCTCGCCCATGCGCCCGAACTCGGCCGCGATCTTGAGGAGCCCGTCCAGGTCCTCGCGCTTGCCCCAGGGATTGATGCGGTTCTGGCCGAAGGGATTGATCTGGGTCGGATCGGGCGGGGTCACCATCAAGAGCGGCTTGATGAAGCGGCATTGCCGGCTGATCTCGGCTGCGTAGTGATCGTAGGCCTCGGCGTCCTTGATCGAGTGGCGCCGGAGGCTCTCGCGCGTGCGGTCATGGTCGCGGTAGGTGACGATGCCCTCGCCGTTGGGATTGGGCTGGCCGTTGGTCTCGTAGGGGATGACCTCGAGCCCGTGGCGCGGCAGGTCGAGGAAGCGGAAGATCTCGGGGCGCAGCAGGCTGCAGACATAGGAGCAGGTCGAGTAGGTGAAGCCGGGATAGATCTCCTCCGACATCGCCGCACCACCGACCTTGTGGTAGCGCTCCAGCACCAGCACCTTGAGCTTGCCCTTGCCCTCCTTCGCGCCGCCCTTGGCGAGATAGGCGGCGCAGGTCAGCCCGTTATGGCCGCCGCCCACCACGATGGCGTCATAGGAGCCCGTCATCGATCCCCTGCCGCTTGTCTGGAAATTTTGAATGATCATTCAATAGCGCGAGAAGGCGCGAGGCGTCAAGGTAGGGGTGCCGCTTTCTTCACCTCCTTCCCTTGCGGGAGGGGGTAGGGGGAGGGGGCCACGCGCGATCGGAGAACATCGCGCACGATATGACATGACTCTTTGCAGCAACGCGCGTGTCAGCGACCGCCCCCCTTCCCCCTCCCGCGCGCCGCCTTCGGCGGCTGGGAGGGGGTGAGGTTATCAAAACCCGAACGCCAGGTTCAGCGTGCCGACATGGGAGGCCTGGCCGGTGCCGTTGGAAGCGGCGGCGGCGTTCTCGAAGTGATAGTCGGCGGTGAGCGTGAGGCCCTGGATGCGCTCACCGCCGATGTCCCAGTCGAGCTCGACATTGGCCCGGTGCAGGGCCGCGTCATGGTCCTCGATAGCCTCGTCGTCGAGCGAGTAGCTGGTCCTCTGCCGGAAGGAGTAATCGAGATTGAGCCGCAGGTCGGGAGTCAGGCTGAGATGGGTACCGATGTGCGGCCCTTGCGAGCGGCTGGAGAACTGGCCGAGCTCGGCGTCGTTCTGGACGAAGCGGTAACCGAGATCGAGCGAGCAACGCGCCGGCAGATCGAAGGTGAAGGCAACCTCGTTCGCCGTCGCATTGGCGCGATGGGCCGTGTCGTTCTCCTCGTTCTCATGCGTGAAGCCGGAGGAGACCTTGGCGCTCACCCCCGGGATCAGGCGTTGCGAGGCCCAGACCGTGAGGCCATAGCCCAGATGCTGCAGCGCCGTGTCGGCGGAACCCAGGGCGAGGTTCGGCTGCAGCGCGAGGGTGAGATCGCCGCGATGGTAGGAGAAGGTAGCGCCGCTCCAGGCGCTGCCGGTTCCCAGCGCCACATCCGCCTCCGTGCGCGACCGGCTGCCGATGGCCTCGAGCGTCAGGGACAGATCGTTGTCGAGATCGAAACGCCGGCGTGCGGCGACGCCGACGGTCAAGCCCGCTGCCGAGGCCCCGTCGATGGCGGCGAAGCTGACCGGGATGCTGCCCAGCGACATCGCGGTCGCGCCGTCCTGAGCCGGCTCGTCATCGATCGCCTGGTCGCGCTTGAGATCGACGAAGAGGCGGACCGGACTTGAATTGGCACTGGTGGGAGATTCGGCGTTCGCGGCGAGATTCCCGCAGTCGAGGAGAAGCGATAATCCGATGAGGGTCGAGCTTGCCAGCCTCCGCCACGGACGGCGCCGTGTCGCCGGAGAGGGCCTGTACTGTCTCAGCCGCGTTCCCCTTCATCGCGGCCTTCAGCCGCGGGCAGGGTAACCTCGCACAAAAATGGTTAGCGAGGGATTAAATCGTGATGAATGTCACAGCGGCTGGTGGGGCGGGATAGGTCACGACCCCTTCCCTGGTGGGAGCGGCGCCGACACCTCAGGGGGCTTTTCCGCGGTCCCTGCGCAGGAAGAAGAGCTGCACCAGCCGGCCATTCTCGACGCTGTCGCCGAAGCCCTCGCCGGCGCCATGCCACAGCCAGGGCCGGAACAACACGAGGCGGTTGAATCGCATCGGCACCGTCGTCAGCGCCTCCCACTTGGTCTCATCGTTGGAATCCTCGCCGAGAATCCGGTCGAGCGATTGTCGCTGCGCTTCAGCGCCAAAGCGCCCGGCTTGGTCTGCTGCCGGAACCCGATCAGTCCCCGTGGCGATATGGCGGAAGAAGTTCGTGCCGCCCCGGCAATCCTCGGGCCGGCTCAGATAGAGCACGCCCGACCATTCGACGCCGGCATCGACATGGACGCGATAGCGCCCCCGGTCGCCCGCCAAGGTCAGGCGCAGCGATCCATGCGCGCGGTCTTCGGCGCCCGAGACCGCTTCGCCGACGACCCAGGAGAGCATCCTGTCGGTACCTTCGAGCAGCAGCTTGGAAGATGAGTTGCAGCCGGCATAGTTGGCGCCGCCTTCCGGCAACGGATAGGCGAGGCGCAGCGCCGCCTCCCGAACCTGCCCGGGATCGGCATAGACATCGTCCACGACGATGAGCGATTTGAGCATCGAAGAACCTGGTGCAATGAGATTGAACCAGATGTTCGAGGATGCCTGTTCTTCCCCGCTGTCGAAGCGTAGCGCCGGCCGATCCCGAGGGTCAATGCGAGGGCGTAACCCGGCCGAATTGGCGGCTATGCGCGATCCGGCTTCGCTCTCCTTCATCTTTGAGAAGGAGGATCGTGGAAGGGGCGTTGCCGTTGCGAGGTCACGCAGACGTCGCGCGGCAATAGCTACCCCTCCCCCCTTGAGGGGGAGGTCAGGGTGGGGGGTCTCTCTCGGCGTCGCAAAATGCAGCGGAAATAACCCCGCCCTATCGCGTTCCGTCATCACCCCCCTTCCTCACCTTCCCCCTCAAGGGGGGAAGGGATTCTGATAGAGCGGCGCTTACGACCTGCGCTCACTCCTCCGCGTAGGGGTTCTTGATCTTGCGCAGCGTGGTTCGGATGGGAACGCCGGGAAGATCGAAGCGCTCGCGCAGGCCGTTGACGAGGTAGCGCATGTAATCGTCGGGCAGCTTCTCCGGCCGGTTCATGAAGAAGGCGAAGGTCGGCGGCCGGGTCTTGATCTGGGTCATGTAGCGCGGCTTGAGGCGCCGGCCCGAGACCAGGGGTGCCGGATGGCCGTCCACCATCTCGCGCAGCCAGCGATTGAGCGGTGCGGTCGGCAGGCGCCGGTTCCACTGCTTATGAAGCGCGAAGGCGGCATCGATCAGCCGATCGAGGTTCTGCCCCGTGAGAGCGGAAACGGGAACGACAGCGATGCCCTTGGCCTGCGTCAGCGATTTCTCGATCCGGTCGGCGAGCTTCTTCAAGGCCTTGGGCTTGTCCTCGATGCGGTCCCACTTGTTGGCGGCAATCAGAAGCGCGCGCCCCTCCTCCAGCACCATGCTGGCGATGGTCAGATCCTGCTTCTCGAGCATGACCTCGGCATCGAGCACCAGGATCACCACCTCGGCGAAACGGATGGTGTTGAGCGTGTCGGCGACGGAGAGCCGCTCGACCTTGTCGATCACCTTCGCCTGGCGGCGCATGCCGGCGGTATCGACCAGCCGCACGCGGCGGCCGCGATGGTCCCAATCGATGGCGATGGCGTCGCGGGTGATGCCGGCCTCCGGCCCCACCAGCAGCCGCTCCTCGCCGATCAGCCGGTTGACCAGGGTCGACTTGCCGACATTCGGCCGGCCGACGATCGCGAGCTGAAGCGGCCGCTGCTCGATCTCCTTCTCATGCGCGGCGGCGGCGGCCTCGTCGAACTCGTCCTGGTTCTCGAGCTCCGGCTCCTCGCCGGGCGGCGCGAATTCCGGGCCGCCTTCCTCCTCCTCGGGCGGCTCGCCCCGCTTCGCCTTTTCGCCCAGCCTATCGCGGATCGCGTCGAGCAGCAGATCGAGGCCCTGCGCATGCTCGGCCGAGACCGGGACGGGCTCGCCCAGCCCTAGTCGATGCGCCTCGCCCAGGCCGGCGATCGCGGCCTTCGATTCCGCCTTGTTGGCGACCAGCACCATCGGGCGATGCTGCTTGCGCAGCCAGCGCAGGAAATGCTGATCCATCGGCGTCACGCCTTCGCGCGCATCGATCAGGAACAGGACCAGATCGGCCTCGGCCACGGCGCGTTCGGTCTGCTCGCGCATGCGCGCTTCCAGCGTGTCGTCCTTGGCCTCCTCGAAGCCGGCGGTATCGATCAGGCGGAACTGGAAATCGCCGATCCGGCCCTCGCCGTAGCGACGGTCTCGCGTCACGCCCGGCTGGTCGTCGACCAGCGCCTGCCGCTTGCCGGTGAGGCGGTTGAACAGCGTCGATTTGCCGACATTGGGGCGGCCGACGATCGCCAGCGTGAGCCCCATCGTCTCGCCCTCACGGCGCATCGGACCGGCTCTCTCTCGTTACGCGAGGTCTCACGGGTCCCACGGCGCCCTTCAGCGCAGCGCGACCAGCTCCGCATTGTCGGTCACCATCAACAAGGTGTTGTTGACGATGATCGGGGGCAGATGGGAACGGCCCGGCAGCGCGATCTTGCCGAGGATGTCGCCGGTATAGGGCGAGATCGAATAGGCATCGCCGTTGGAGCCCGTGACCACCAGCCGGTCGCCCGCGAGAACCGGGCCGGACCAGTAGATCGGGTCCTTCTTTCCCTCCATGTCCTCGAAGGTCGGCAGCGACTGGACCCAGCGGACGCGGCCCTGATCGCGGGTCAGGCAGAGCACGTCGCCTTCGCGCGTCAGCATGTAGAGGTAATCGCCGGCGGCCCAGGGGCTCTGGCTGCCGCCGAAATTGTTGGTCCAGACCCGCCGCCCATTGGCGAGATCGATCGCCGCGGTGACGCCGCTATGGCTGACGGCGACCACGAGATCGCGGTCGATCACCGGCCGCCCGCGGATATCGGCCAGCTGCGACAGCGATTCCGAGCGCTGGCCGCCGGCGAGACTTTCGGTCCAGAGCACGCGGCCGGTCTCGGCGCGCATCGCGAGCACCTCGCCCGTGCTCAAGGGCACGATCACGTTGGGGCCGGCCACGGCCGGTGCCGCGCCGCCCAGCATCGCCGCCTGCGATGCCACGCCGACATGGGTCCAGAGCTTGCGACCGTCATCGGCCGCGAGCGCGATCACCTGGTTGTCTACGGTCACGACGAAAATGCGCCCGTCGCTGTAAGTCGGGGGCGCGCGCAAGGGCGCGCGTAGATCCACATCCCAGGCGACCGCGCCGCTGCCGGCGTCGAGCGCATAGACATGCTCGTAGCCGGTCGTGACATAGAGCATCTTGCCGTCGCTCGCGAGCCCGCCGCCGAAGAGATCGTCGTTCTCGTCCTCAGGCGTCAGATCGACGCGCCAAGCCTGCCCGCCGCTGGTCAGATCGAAGGCGGAGACGGTGGCGCCCGCATCCATGGTGTAAACGCGGCCGCCGACCGAGACGGGCTCGGCCAGGATCGCGCGCTCGTCGCCGGCGGATTGGCCGATCTTGGCGGTCCAGGCGGTGTGGAGATTGTCGCCGAGCGCCAAATGATACATGGCGTGCGTCGAGTAGCCGCCGGGCTGGGGCCAGTCCGGATTGGTGTTGGGCTTTGGCAGCACGACCTGCTGCTGCGCCAGGGTCGGATCGATCACCAGCGCGCTCGACATCTTCAGGACCGAGATGCGCTCGCCCGGCAGGGGGGGCGCCTCGGGATCGCCGAAGAAATAGTTGCAGCCCGAGAGAAGCGTCAGCGTGGCCAAGAGGCCGGCGGCGAGAATCGCCGCGCGGACCGGGCGGCGTTGCCGGGAATGCAAATTCGCAGTGATTGGCATCATGTGAGATTAGCCCTTGAGGGCGGCGGCCATTTCGGCGGCCCGCGCGCGCAGACTTGACGGCGCCGCCTGATCGTCGGCGAGTTGGGTGAAAAGCTCCGTGGCGCGCTTCTGATCGCCGCTCCTGAGCGCGAGCAGCGCCGTCAGCTCGGTGGCCGAGAAGCGCCAGGGATTCTCCGGCGCCATCAAGGGCGTCAGCGATGCCGTCAGCGCCGCAGGATCGCCGCTATCCACCAGCCGCATGGCTTTCAGCAGCCGGGCCAGGTCGCGCAGCGCCGCCGGCGTGCTGCCATCGGCGGCGAGATCGTCATAGATCTTGCCGGCGCCGTCGAGATCGCCGGCCTTGGCCTTGACCGCCGCGCGCTCGAGCGCCGCCAGCGCGCCATAGCCGCCGCCCGCATCGGCGATATTCGCGAGCGCCGCGTCGGCCTTGGCGAGATCGCCGCTGCTGGGATCGGTCAGGGCGATGGCCGCGCCATATTGCTCCGCCAGCTTGGCCTCGCGGCGCTTCTGATAGTCTTTCGAGGCAACTCCCCCGGCGGTGGCGACCACGGCCAAGACGGCCAGCGCGATGACCGCCTTCCCGTAACGCTGCCAGAGCTTTTCGAGCTTCTCGCGTCGAAGGTCCTCTTCGACTTCCTTGAAGATATCCGCCACGCCCGCTCCTCTCGGCCCCCGCGCCGTTGCCGTTTCTCTCAAATCCCCGGATTGGGCCCAAGGACCAGCGATGCGCGCTCGCATCGCCCCGGTTAATGGAAAGCCCCTATCCCTGCCGGGGTGGGGCCAAGCCGGGCGTACCATAACCTTGTGCATTCACCTTGGCAAACCCCGGAATTTCAATAGCTTCCGCGACATCATGCCCATTCCCGCCAGAGCTCTAGGCCGGCCGCTAACGCGATTTTCACCAGCTTCGGGCGAGGATGGCGGGTCCGCCACCCAGGAAGGAGTGGTCCGCTCAAAGACCAGGACGGCCGCCATGCTCAAGAACATCATCCTCTATCTGATCCTCGGCGCCTCGCTCACGCTCCAGGGCTGCGCGGAGCTCGCGGTCGCGAGCGTCACCGCCGGCACGATCGCCGTGGACAAGAAGCTTCCGCCCGACTACGTCGCGGGCTGGATCACGGGCAAGGACTGCTCCTCCTTCGAGCTGGAGCGCAGCGGCCAGTATTGCCGCACGCCCGAAGAGATCGCCGCCGCCGAAGCGGCCGCCCATCCGGCAGCGCCCGTCTATTACTGCTACCGGACACTGGGCACGGTCGATTGCCTCGACAAGCCGGCCGCGGGCGAAGAGGCCCGGCTGGTCCAGTAGCCTTTCGGCGCGCGGGCCCCCGCGCCTCTCGGATTTCAACCCCACCATCCTCAGCCGAAACCCGCGCCCTTCGATGGCCGCGGGGGGCTGGACCGGCTCGGTATTTTCGCCGACACTAACGGCACTGGATTGATTCTCGCGCTTCCTTCGATTCGATCCTGCGGGATCACCCGAGAGTCGATCGCGGTCGTTGCAACGCGGGAGCCACGCGCCAGTCGTCGCATGTCGAGCCTGATCCGCCTCGCCGAATATCGGCGCCAGCACCGCATCGTCTTCTTCACGCGGCGCGAATTGAATCAACTGCTCTCCCTTTACAGCCGGCGTGTGATGCGGGGCGAATGGCGCGATTACGCGATCGATCACCGACCCGGCATGGCCATGTTCTCGGTCTTCCGATCGAGCCGCGAGCGCCCGCTCTTCAGCGTCGCCAAGCGGCTCGTGGTCGGGCCCGCGAGCGACCGGGAAGCCGAATATCTCCTGCTCAATGGGCGCCATCGGCTGCGCCGGGCGAGCGCGCTCGACGATATTCTGACCCTTCTGGAGTCGGGCCTGCGTGTCGTGGGCTGACTCGGACGCCCCTAGATCTGGGAGGTTCGCAGCGCTCGCGATTCGAGGGCGCCCCTCTCTGCCGCGCTCGGCTGGTCACCCTGTTTTCGTTGATGGAACAACCAGTTAAACAAAATTTCGTGATTGGTGGGGCTTATCCCCAGTTTGATTCGCGGAGTCGCCGAATCGATCTTGCAATACCGAATATGGTGGGCTGAAATCCGTTTGCCACAATATCTCGGGTTCTACCCCATATCTGGGAAAAGGTCGGAGGCGAACCATGGAGTGGACGGAGGAACGGATTGAAGCGCTGCGGTCGCTCTGGATGCAGGGCCTGACCGCCAGCCAGATTGCGGAGCGGCTCGGCGGTGTCAGCCGCAATGCCGTCATCGGCAAGGCCCATCGGCTGGGACTGTCGGCCCGTCCCTCGCCCATCAAACGCGAGCCCGGCGCCAAGCCCGTGCCGATGCCGCGGCCTCAGCGCGCAGCACCGCCGCAGCATCATGCGGAGCCGGCGCCCATGCCGGCCGCGCCGCCGCCGCAGCAACCGCCGATCAGTGCCAAGTCTCCGGGTGCGGCGCCCGCCGGCAGCAGCAAGGGCTGCATGTGGCCGATCGGCGATCCCAAGCAGGCGGGATTCCACTTCTGCGGTGCGCCGTCGGAGCCGGGCCGGCCCTATTGCACGCAGCATTGCGCCGCCGCCTATCACAAGCGCCAAGTCGACGCGGCTTAGACGGCGTCGAGACACTCGCGACGGCCCTCGTCGGACTCTTCCTCTCAGAATCCCTTCCCCCCTTGAGGGGGAAGGTGAGGAAGGGGGGTGCCGCTGACTCGATTCTGGAATCGAGACTTGCTCAGCCGCGCCATACAAACAGCGCGCAGTGCATTGTCGTTCGCGACACTTCGAGACACCCCCCACCCTTCTCTCCCCCACAAGGGGGAGGGGATTCTTTCCGAGGATGTCGTCACTTCCCTACTTCGCCGCCGTGCTGTCGGCGGGGAGCGGCGCGCCGGTGTCGGTAAGGACGCGCAGCGCATCGGCCGGGAGATGCGCCTGCACGGAATCGCCTGGATTGAACGGGATCGCTTCCCCGCCGTTCTGCATCAGCACCTGAATCATATTGCCGGTGGCGAGGCGCACGATGAGCTGCACCGCATTGCCGAGATAGACCGAGCGCTCGACCTGGCCTGGCACGCGATTCTCGCCGGAAGAATCCTTCTTCTCGAGCTTCACCCGCTCGGGCCGGATCGTGATCTTGGTCTGGCCCGAGATCGAAACATCGCCGCGGGCGCAGCGCAGGTCGAACGATCCTGCTCTGACCTGGCATGATCCGCGTCCGTCCGCGCCACGCGCCTGCGCATCCATGAGATTGGAGACACCGAGAAAATCGGCCACGAACACGGTCGCCGGCTCCTCATAGACCTGCTTGGGCGGCGCCACCTGCTCGACCCTGCCGTTCGACATGACCGCGATCCGGTCGCTCATGGTGAGCGCCTCCTCCTGGTCATGCGTGACATAGATGAAGGTGATGCCGACCTGTTGCTGCAGCGCCTTGAGCTCGATCTGGAGCTGCTTGCGCAGCTTGGCGTCGAGGGCACCCAGCGGCTCGTCGAGCAGCAGCACGGCGGGCTTGAGCACCAGTGCCCTGGCCAGCGCCACGCGCTGCTGCTGGCCGCCGGACATCTGCGCCGGCCGGCGCTTCTCGAACTTGGTGAGCTGCACCAGGTCGAGCGCCTCGCGCACGCGCCGCGTGACCTGGTCCTTCTCGACCTTGGCGCGGCGTAGGCCGAAGGCGACATTGTCGAAGACGTTCAGATGCGGGAACAGTGCATAGTTCTGAAACACGGTGTTGACATGACGGCGGTGGGGCGGCGACTGCGTCATGTCCTCGCCGTCGAGGACGATCTGCCCCTCGGTCGGCTGCTCGAAACCGGCGATCATGCGCAAGGTGGTGGTCTTGCCGCAACCGGACGGGCCCAGCAGCGAGAAGAACTCGCCTGCCGGCATATGGAGGTCGATGCCGTCGACCGCGACGAACGCACCGAACCGCTTGATCAGATGGACCAGTTCTACTTCGCCGCCAGCCACGCGAAAGCTCCTTTGGATTGCCGCCGAGTTTCGCCGCCGAGCGCGACGGCCGCACCCCGCTCAGACATCGAACGCGCCCATCTCGCTCACCATCGAGCGCGCGCCGCCGCGCGCGGGTTTCTCGCCGCGCGTCATCAGGCGGTAGACCAGGTAGGAGATGCCGATGGCGCCGAGCGTGAAATAGACCATGATCGAGGCCAGCGCGTTGATCGAGGGCAGCGGTGCGGCGCGGGTCGCGCTGTAGATGCGGATCGGGATGGTGTCGCAGTCGGCGCCGCAGGAGAGCCACTGGCTGATGACGAAGTCGTCGATCGAGATCGCGAACACGATCATCAGGCTGGAGAAGATCGCCGGCATCAGCAGCGGCAGCAGCACCAGCCGCAGGGTCTCCGAGGGCGTGGCCCCCAGATCGGCCGCCGCCTCCTCGTACTGGCGCCCGATCGAGAACAGCCGCCCGCGCACGATCACCACCACATAGGACAGCGAGAAGGTCACATGGCCCAGCATCTGCGCGGTCGTGCTGGGCTCGATGAAGGTGAAGACGTTGAGGAAGGCCAGCGACAGCGACACGCCCATGACGATCTCGGGCGTCACCAGCGGGAACAGCATCAGGAAATTGGAGGCGTTGGCCATGCGCCCGCGCCAGCGCGCCAGCCCCAAGGCCAGCAGCACGCCGAGCGGCGTCGCGATGGCCATGTCGAGGCCGGCGAGCTTCAGGCTCTGGAACAGGGCGTGTTGCAGCGCCGGATCGTGCCAGACGGAGTTGACCGGATCGCCCCAGTACCAGCGCCCCCCGCCGAAACCCTGCCAGGCGGTCTGCGAGCGGCCGTCATTGAAGGAGAACTGGACGGCGATGATGACGGGCGCGATCGAGGAGATGACATAGACCCAGGTGATCAGCACCAGGAAGCGCGGCTTGCCCCAGGGATTGCTGATCCAGTCGCGCAGCCGGCGGCCGAAACTGCGCGAAGGCACGCGCACGGGCCGCGCGATCACCGCCTCACTCATCGCGCACCTCGCGCGTCGCGCGGGCGACCGAATACATGTAGTAGGTCATCAGCACGGCGAGGAACAGCGACAGGATCAAGGTGAGCGAGGCGCCGATCGCGGGCTGCGGCCCGCCATGGAAGAAGAGGTCGATCTGGTTGCCGAGCATGCTGGTGGTGGGGGAACCCGAAATGATGTTGGGCGTGTAATAGTCGCCGAACATCGGCAGCGCGATGATGACGCTCGCCCCCAGCACGCCCGTCATCGACAGCGGCAGCGTGACATGGAGGAAGGCGCTGGAGGGGCTCGCTCCCAGATCGCGCGCCGCCTCGAGCAGGTTCTTGTCGATGCGGTCGAGCGCCGCCAACAGCGGCAGGATCAGATAGGGAATGTAGCCGTAAACTAGGGCGAGGATGACCGAGACCGGATTGCCGTTCAGCCAGTCCGGCGGATTGGGGAGGATGTGCGACCAGGCGAGGAACTCATTCACATAGCCCGAGGGCGCAAAGAGATTGACCCAGGCCAGCATCCGCATCAGGTAGCTGACCCAGAAGGGCAGCACGAGCAGCGCCAGCAGCACGGACTTGGTCCGCCTTGCATGGCGCGAGATGTAATAGGCGACCGGGTAGCCGACCAGCAGGCAGATCGCGAGGGCGATCG
>Ga0335070_10008389_pt1 | contig 12116 bp, 6 predicted proteins | sample Lox_Sample_13_FD_206722 | JGI IMG/M metagenome (GOLD analysis project Ga0335070, IMG submission 206722) | Soil microbial communities from Loxahatchee National Wildlife Refuge, Florida, United States - Lox_Sample_1.3 | ecosystem: Environmental > Terrestrial > Soil > Wetlands | place: USA: Florida...
CAACGTCTCCTGGGACGGCCGGACGGCGAGCGGCCGGACGGTCAGCTCGGGGATCTACTACTACCGCCTGATGTCGGGCGGTCAGTCGCAGACCCGCAAGCTGGTGCTGTCGCGGTAGAGCTTCCTCGGCGGGGCGCCGGCAGCGGCGTCCTGCCGAAGCCAGAATCATGTGATGGACCGTCGGGCGGGGCCTCCGGGCCCCGCCCGATGCGTTGGCGGGCCGCGCGGGGGACCCCGCCCCGGGCCCTGGGCCACCCCCGGGACCCCGGCCCATCGCCCAGGCAGCCCCGCCCAACGATTCCCGCCGCCCGCCCGCGCGGGTGTGCTACACTGGCCTCGTGCGGCAGCCAGCCGCGCGCCTCGCCCCTCCTGGCCGCTCTGGCAACTCCCCCCTCATTCCCGACCCCTCCGCGCGTCCGACCCATCGGACCCCTCCGGGAGAGCCCATGTCCGCGCATGTCGTCCGCCTGCCGGAGTATGGCGCAGCCGAACTCAAAGCCTATGGCCGCCGCTTCATGACCGTGGGCGCCGCGGGCTCGGCGTCGCTGGTGGTCACCGCCGTGGCGCTATCGGTGCTGGTGCTCCGCTGGACCCGCCACGGGCCGCTGATCCCGCCGGACCGGCCCGTGTTCCAATGGGTCCCGCCCCCGCCTCCGCCGCCCCTCAGCCCCCATCCCGCGCAGCCCATCGCCCCGCCCGCGCCCGAGGCGCGCCCCCCGGCGGTGGGCATCCCGGTGCCCGTGCCGGATGAGGTGGCCCCGCCGGACAACACCCTGGCCCGACCCGACCAGTACGCGCAGCCGATGCCGCGGGGCGACACCGAGGGCACCATCCAGATCGCCATCCCCGAGGAGCGGAGCGACACCGTGCCCACGCCGGGCGGTTATGTCTACCACGACGAGGAGGCCGAGGCGATCAAGGTGGTGTCGCCGAGGTACCCGGACATCGCGCGCCAGGCGGGCATCGAGGGTCAGGTGGTGATCCTGGCGCTGGTGGGCGCCGACGGGCGGGTGCACGCGGTGAAGCCGGAGACGGGCGCGCCGGTGCTGGTGGCGGCGGCCGTGGATGCGGTGATGCAGTACGTGTTCAAGCCGGCGCTGGCGAACAAGCGTCCGGTGACGGTGTGGGTGGAGGTGCCGATCCGGTTCCAGCTGGACTCGCCGTAGGCGGGGCGCACCCGCCGGCCGGGGCCCTCGAGGAGCCGGGGATCCCAGCAGCTCGCCCCGGTGCTGGCGGGCTCGAAGCGCACCGTCCGCGGCGCGGAGAGCCCCCACGCCGGGGCGGCTCGAACCACCCGGCGGCCGGGCGCCTCGCGCCCCGCCGCCCGGAATCCATGCATGTGCCGCGGCCGTGGGCCACCTCTCCGGCCCCGGTTGCACCGTTCTCCGCGGGACCGGCGTCCGCGGGCTAGCCCTCCCCAGCGCTGGGTCTCGTGGGACGGTCCCCTGCGGCGTCGCGGTGCCCTTCACCGCGCGCCGCGGGGCGCGGCGTCCCGCCCGCGGGCCTCAGCCCAGCGCCAGCTCCCCCAGCTGCACCGAGTGCGGCCGGGTGTCCGGTCCGGCGTCCACCTGGGCGGGGACGAACGAATCGCTGCTCTCCAGGCGCAACACCAAGTCGCCCCGGCTCTTGGGCAGCTCCAGCTGCACCTCCCGGGTCTGCAGGCCGCCGTCGAACACCACCCGCTCCAGGAAGTCCTCGCCGACGTACAGGCGGACCTGGAACGGCAGGCGCTCGTAGCAGTCCGCCTCGGCGCTGCTGAGCTCGAAGCGCAGCGCCCGGGGCGCGCCAAGAGCCCGGGCGGAGACGGTAAAGGAGGCCTCCCGGCCCATCCAGCGCCGGCCGTCCGGACCCTCCTCGTAGAAGCCGCGCCCGAAGACCACTTCCGACGGGCCGGCCGCGCCGCTCCCGCCGGGCCCAGCGGGCCGGGCTTCCGGGGCGCCCGACGGCCCGCCGCCGGCCCCCCCGCCGGCCGGGCCCGCCGCGCGGCCCGCCGCCGGGCGGGGCAACCCTGCCAGGCCCTCCGCCCGCCGCTCCGCCTCCCGGTCCTCGGGCCACTCCTGCTCCGAGCGGCGCGCCGCGCGGGCCTCCCCGGGCCCGGCGGCCGCGCGCCCCTGGGCCTCCTCCGCCAGCCACTGGATGCGGGCGCCGCCCGGGTTGGCCAGCAGCGCCAGCAGGTCGCCGGCGCTGGCGGGCAGGGGCGAGCCGGGGCGGCCCTGCATCTCCCACAGCCGCGCCCAGGTCACGAACCTCTCGAACGCCAGGCAGGCGGACAGCATCAGGCTGGGCACGCCTCCGGCGGCCGGGCGGTAGCCCTCGTGCAGCTCGGTCAGGGACGCGGCCAGCGCGCGCTCCAGGGACCACTCCATCCCCGCCCCGCGGAGCGCCTCCGCGTCCCGGGCGGTGTCCCGATCCAGCCGGGCCAGGAAGTCGGCCACCCCGGAGCCCCCGCCGCCAGCCCCGGGGCCGCCCCCGGGCTGGTCCGCGGGCAGCTGCGCCGGGGGCGGGTTGTCGGCCGCCCCGGGCTCGCGCCGCTGGCGGCCGGTGAGCCGGAACTTCTCGAATGCGGAGTCGTCCATGGGGGGCCACCTTTCAGTTCAGAGGCTGGAATGCGGCGTCCTACGGCAGGTAGATCAGCTTGCCGCGGGCCTCGGCCGCCCCGGCGCGGAAGCGCACCAGGTACAGGCCGGCGGCCAGCCGGGCGGGCGGCGAGAGCGAGACCTGGCCGGCCTCGAGCGGGCCGAGGGCGCGCCCCGCCACCCGGCGCCCCGCCGCGTCGAACAGCTCCAGGACCGCTTCGCCCGCGTGCGGGGGCACCGCGAACCACAGCGCGCCGCGCTGCGGGTTGCCCAGGACCGCGAAGCGCGCCGGAGGAGACGGCGCCGCCAGGTCGGCGCGGAACACCCGCCCGCTGCCGTCCGCCCAGCGCACCGCGAGGAGCGTCCGCGCCGCGTCCGGCAGCCGCACCTCGTGGCTCGCCGGCACCACCGCCACCCCGACCAGCGAGCCGCCCGCCGCCCGCCACGCCTGCGCCGCGCCCGCATTTCGGTCCACGCCCTCGCCCGGCTCGCCCGCGGCGCGCCACTCCACCGCGCGGGCCTCCGCCGGCAGGCGCAGGACGCGGGCGGCGGCGTTCCAGGTCGCGGTGCCCCGCCCGGGGTCGGCGTCCGGGGCGGGGGCGCCAGGCGCCACCTGCTGCACCGCCAGGTCCACCACGTCCACCGTGCCGCTGCCGTCGCAGTCGGCCGCGTAGGCCTCGCGCCGGCCCAGCGCGCGCCGCCCCAGGATCGCGTCGGCCGCGATGGCCACGTCCGCCAGGGTGGCCCGGCCGTCGCCGTTGACGTCCCCGCGCTCGGGCTGCAGCACCCAGAACGGCACCCCGGCGCTCCACGCCCCGAAGGCCGAGACCGCCACCCGCTGCAGCCCCGGATCCAGGCTGTCCGGCACCACGAAGGAGGTGGTGCCGGAGTCGGCCACCACCGCGGGCAGCGTCCGGCCGCCGATGGACACGCTGTCGCCCGCCGCCGCCGCCGGGTCGAAGCCCGTGCCCTGGACCGCCACGGCCACCTCGTAGCTGGCGCTGTCGGGGTCCAGCGCGGTGACCACCGGCCGCGGCATCACCGTGAGCGCCGGGAAGGAGAACGCCACGCCGCGCGAGGTGACGGTGGACAGGGAGCGCCCCCCGAGGGCGGCAGCCGAATCCACCGTGACGTTCACGGTCAGCGAGTCCGGCCGCGCCAGGTGCGGCACCACGCCCAGGCTGTTCACCCCCGGCCCGAGGTCGTAGTGGGTGCCGAACTCCAGCACGATCCCGGTGATGGTCACCGGGCGCTGCTGCGCGGTCCGGGCCAGGGCCGCCGGGCGCACCCGCGGCTGGGCGATCTGGAACGACGTGTCGCTGGCGCTGGCGTGGAACTGGGACACCGTGACCGGGCGGAAGCCGAGCGCCGCGCCCGGGGAGACGCTGAACACCCCGCGCAGGGTGTCGGTGCCGGTCACGGTCACGCCGCTCACGGCCACGTCCGACTGCACCGAGAGCGCCGCGTCGGACTCGAAGTTGGTGCCGGTGACGGTCACCGCCGCGGCGCCCCCGGGCGGGATCCACGAGGGCTGCACCTTGGCGATGCGCGGCGTGGCCGCGTCCACCACGAACACGTTGGACGGCGAGGTGGGCAGGTTGCCGTAGGTCGCGAACACCCGGTCCGCCGGGTAGCCGTGGCCCACGGTCACCGAGCCCGACCACAGGCCCCCGGAGAAGGCGCCGGTCTGGGTGAGGCTCAGGGTGCCGGTGGCGTCGGTCAGCCCCGCCTGACCGGCGAAGGTGTCCACCAGGTTGTGGTACACGTCCACCGCCTGCAGGCTCAGGATGAACGCCACGTGCGCCTTCTGCGGTCCGATGGCGGCGAAGTCGAATCCCTGGTGTGCGGCGGGCGTCACGGTGAACGTGCCCGACTGCCCGGTGTGCAGGTTCAGGTCGTCGGCGTGGATGCGGTCCGGCCCGCTCTTGGTGACGGTGCAGAACACGGTCAGCGTGCCGGCCGCGAACGGCCCCGAGGAGGTCGGGGACAGCGTGCCGGAATCGTCGTTCAGCTGGACCGACCCGATGAAGTACGGGTCCGGGTCCCCGAAGCTGTCCAGCGCCTGGAGGCTCACCGCGAACGCCTGCCCCGCGGTGCGGACCGCGCCCCCGCCGCCCACGGTGAACGACGCGACCTGCGGCACCACGACCTGGATCGGCCGGCTGGAGCCGGAGGCCGCGCCGTAGGTGGCGGTGATGACGTCGTAGGCGGTGGTGTCCGCCACGGTCACCGTGCCCCTCCACACGCCGTTGGCGAAAGCGGTGGTGGTGGTCGGCGAGACGCGGTGCTTCTTGTCATCCAGCACCGCCGGGCCGGCGGCCGCGGGGGTGGTGTTGTTGAACGCGTCCGTGGCGGTGATCACCAGCGGGAACGCGCGGTGCACCTCGGCCGAGGCCGGATACCCGGAGAGCACGAGCCGGGTGGTGGGCCCGGGCAGGACGTCGAAGGGCGCCGAGTACCACAGATGGTGCGCGGCGTCCTGCACGTAGATCCGGTGGCCGGTGCCGGCGCGGGTGCACCGGGCACTGTCCGCCCACACCCCGCCGGTGAAGAAGCCGGTCTGCCCCGGGGTGAACAGCGAGTCCCGGGCGCCCGGCAGGCTGTCCCCCAGGAACACCGGCGCGGTGTAGGCGTGGAAGGTGTAGCCGGAGTCGTCCACCGCGCGCACCATCAGGAGGAACGGGAAGCCCGCGGTCCGAGGCCCCGGGGGCAGGGTCAGCTGGAAGCTGGCGAACGTCTGCGCCGCGACCTGGAAGCGGGTCGAGGTGACCAGCTTGCCCGAGGCGAACACCAGGATGGAGTCCAGGCTCAGCGGATCGGGCACGGTGAACAGGCCCGCCCACACCCCGGCGGCGAAGGACAGCGAAGACGGCGTGAGCTGCCCCCCCACGTCCGCCGCCGAGGCGGTGCCGTTGAAGTCCGCCACGTTGTCGTAGGCGTCCCGGGCCTCCACCCGCCCGGCGAACGGATGGTTGGCGATCACCCGAACGGGCGGCGGCCGGAAGTAGAGGTGGTCCAGCGGCCCGGGGAGGACGGCGAACGAGTTCGAGCGGCCGGTGTGGAAGCCGTCGGTGACTTGGATGTAGTCGGTGGGCACCGCCAGCGTCACCACCGCGTTGGGGATCGACCCCACGCCGGTCGTGAGCCCCACCGGCTGCATCGGCAGGGTGCCGGTGGAATCGACCGCCAGCAGCGTGCAGCTGGTGTCGGACTGGTTCCCGAAGCGGTCGAGGGCCTCCACGATCACCGGGAACGGCACGCCCGCGGTCTGGGTGTGGATGGGGTCGTAGCCGCTCGGCACCGGCTGGAACACGCGGACCTGGGTCACCGAGCTGGGCCGGACCGGGGCCACCACCTGCGAGCGGAGGGTGTCGAACGGCGCGAAGAACTGCAGCCGGTCCAGCTGCACCGTGACCGGGAAGTTGAGCGCGGTGGCGGCGTTCACGATGCCCGCGATGTGCAGGGTGGTGGTGTCGGTCCACATGTCGGCCCGCTCGTACCGGATGATGATGGTCACCCCGGTCGTCGGGTCTCCGACGCTGGCCACGTTCAGGAACGTGGGCACGGAGCCGGGCCCGCCGGTGATGGTGACCGGCGGGGTCGGCGAGGTCAGCCCGAACCCCGCCTGGCCGCCGTACGCGCCGGGCATGAAGATCATGATCCGCGGGATCTCAGGCGGGCCCACCGGCTGGATCGAGGGCGGCTTGAGCGTGAGGTGCCAGGTGGTGGTCTGCCCGGCGCGGGTGTCGTCGCTCGCCAGCTGCGCCACGCTCCACGGCACCGCCACCTGGGCGGGGGCCTCGCGGGCGCCCAGGCCGAGCGCCGCGGCGGCCGCCAGGAAAGCCGCGCCGGCGAGGCGGAGCCGGGCCCGGCGCGTCCGGGGCGCGCTCACGGGATGAACCTCACGCTGTCCGCCGACACGGTGAGCGGCTGGGACAGGCCGTGCGCGCTGGCCGCGGCGGACGCCTCCAGCGAGACGAAGGCGCGCGCGACGTAGCCGCAGCGGGCTGGCGAGCAGCTCGCGAAGCGCAGCACGCACAGCTGCACCGCCTGGCCCGGCGGCACCTGCTGGGAGCGGGTGTCGCCGTACAGCAGCACCCGCACCCGCCCGTCAGCCTGCAGGGCCCAGTCGAAGCCGGCCAGCGCCGCGGTGTGCGCCACCGCGCGCCCGAAGGTGAGCAGCGCCGGGTCGTAGGTCACGTCGGTCTGGACCCCGCGCAGCGGTACCGGGCCCGAGCACGCCAGCGCCAGGTCCACCGAGTCCCCGAAGATGCTGTTGGCGGCGAGCTGGCTCAGGTGCAGGGTGACGGACGGGGCCAGGGTCACCGCCACCCGCGCGGAGTCCTCGGGGTGCAGGGTGAACGGGTCGGAGGCGCCGCGGAAGAACTCGTCGCCGCGGGCGTAGGCGCGCACCTGGACGGTGAGGCCGGAGCCCGCGGGCACGGCCAGGGCGCCGCTGAAGCTGTGATCTGGCCGCAGCGCCAGGCTGGCGGGGCCGGCCACCCGGCCGCCGCCGGCGTCCAGGACCTCGGCGGTGAGGCTGTCCACCAGGGTGTCGGCGGCGGTCGCCGAGGCCGCCCAGCGCACCGCGAGGCTCAGCCGGCTGGGCCCGGCCGGCGCGCCGGGATTCCGGGCGCACCCCGCGATGGCGAGCACGACCACCCAACCGAGCGCTGCGGCGACGGGCCGATAGGGGCGCATTCAACCCTCCGGGCCGGATTTAACCCCGCCGCACGCGCCCAAGTCAAGGACGCCACCGCCGCCCGGCGCCCCGGGACGCCCCCGCACCGCTGTGCTAATCTCCCGCACATGATGATCGGGCGGGAGTTGTCCGGGGGACAGTTCCAGATCGTGGCCGAGCTGGGCGAGGGCGGGTTCGCCAAGGTGTTCCGAGGCACGCAGCGCAACCCCCGGCGCGAGGTCGCGATCAAGGTCCTGCACGAGAACCTGGTCAACCAGGCGGACCTGGTGACCCGCTTCCACCACGAAGCCCAGACCCTGGCGCGCTTCGACCACCCGCACATCATGAAGATCTACTTCGAGGGCGAGGACCAGGGGCTCCACTACCTCGTGGCCAACCTGCTGCGCGGCGACCTCAAGGGCCGGCTCAAGTCCGGGCCTCCGCCGCTGCGGGAGACGCTCCGCATCCTGCGCCAGATCACCGACGCCCTCGACTACATGCACCGCAAGGGCTTCGTCCACCGCGACCTCAAGCCCGCCAACATCCTGTTCGACGAGAACGAAAACGCCGTGCTCACCGATTTCGGCCTGGCCCGCGGGCGCGATCTCAGCCTGGTCACCCAGCAGGGGATGTTCCTGGGCACCGCCGCGTACATGGCCCCCGAGCAGATCCAGCGGGGGCCCGGTGCGGCCGGGCCGCGGTCCGACCTGTACGCCCTGGGCTGCGTCATCTTCGAGATGATCGCCGGCCACCCGCCGTTCCCGGCGGACGACTTCTTCGCGGTGTGCCACAGCCACCTCTACGAGCCCGCCCCGGAGCTGCCCGCCGGAGAACTTCCGGCCCACCTGCCGCCCCTGGTGGCGGCCATGCTGGCCAAGAGTCCCGAGGACCGGCCCGCCTCGGCCGAGGAGGTGCTGGACGAGATCGCGGCCGCCGAGCTGGAGCTGGCCGGCCGGCCAGGGGGCTTGCGGGGCGTGCGGGGCCGCGCGCCGGCCGCGCCTGCGACCGCCGGGCCCACGCCGGCGGAGGCTGGCCCGGCGGAGGCCGCCCCGGCCGAGGCCGCCACGGCTGAGGCCGCGCGGGTGGAAGCCGCCCCGCCCTCCCCGAGGCCGGAGCCCGCGGTGCCTGAGGCCGGGCCGCCGCCCGGGGAGTCCGCCCTGTGGAGCATGGCCCGCCCGGCCCCGGTCCTGGAGCCGCCGCCGCGGCCGGCGCCGGCGCCGCCGCGCGCCGCGCCGCCGCCTGCGCCCCCCGCTCCCCCGCCGGCCGCCCCGGCCCGCGAGCCCGCGGCCACCCCGGCGACCGGCGCGCCGGCTCCCCCGATGGCGCCTCCCGCCGCCAGCACCGTGTCGGCTCCTGCCCTGCCCCAAGCACCCCCCGAGACCCGGGAGCGCGGCCAGCGCCGCGGCCCGCCGGCCCGCGTGCTGGCGCTGGCGGCGGCGGCCGTGGTGCTGGTGGCCGTGGGCGCGCTGTGGGCGATGCGCCGACAGCCCGCCCCGGCGGGGCCGGCGGTGACGGTGGTCCTGGTGGAGCCCGACCGGGCGCTGGCCTCGCTCGACGGCCACCCCATGGGCGGCTACCAGCCGTACGTCATCGAGGACCCCCGGGCGACCGATCACACCCTGGAGCTGAGCTACAGCGGCTACCGCTCCCAGCGGCGCGCGGTGCGCACCCGGGCCGGCCGCACCGACACCCTGCGGGTGGCGCTGGTCCGCGAGGCGGCTCCGGCGGCCCCCGCGCCGACCACGACGGCCGCGGCCTCCACCGCGGTGGGCGCGGCGCCGGGGGGCGGGCCGGTGGCGGGCCTGCCGTCCACGCCGCATCCCGGCGGGCCGCGCGCCGGGGAGCTGCCGGCCCGCCCGCCGGCGCCCCGGCCGCCCCAGGTCCACCCGCGCGAGCCCGCGGCGGGGGCCCGCATCGACACCATCAACGTGGTCGCGGAGCGCGCCGACGGCAATCCCACCGTGGCCTCCGTGACCCTTGACGGCGATATCACCGGCAAGCAAACTAGCTGCGCGCTCTACGCCCCGGCCGCCGGTGTGCACCGGGTGGGCGTGACCAAGACGGGCTACACGCTGGTGCGGGCGTTTCTGGATGACCAGCCCGTCGAGGTGAGCGACGGTCAAGTCGTGGTGCGGATGCCACCCGGCCGGCGGGCCCAGCTCCGGGTGGTGTTCGAGAAGGACTGAGTCGCGGGCCTCCCCGGCCCCGGCGCCGCCCCTGCGGCCTGCGTGAAAGGAGCCTCCCATGCGAACCCTGCGACTAGCGGTGCTGGTCTTCCTGTGCGTGACGGTGGCGGCCAGCGCCGTGGCCGCGCGCCGGGCCCGCGCCGGCTCCCTGGACGAGGGCATGGCGCTGTACCGCAAGGCCGACTTCGCCGGCGCGCTGAAGCGCTTCGACGACGCCGCCCAGCAGACCGGGGACAAGGCTGCCCGGGCCCGGGCCTACCAGTACGCCGCGCTGATGCACGTGGCGCTGGGCAAGTCCCACTACGCCCTGGCCGCCAGGGACATCCACTCCATGGTGGCGACGGACCCGCAACTCCGCCCGGACCCCGAGGAGTTCCCCGAGGCGTACATGCGGCTCTACTACCAGACCGCCTCGGAGAACAGGGGCCTGGCCGAGCCCCCCAAGCCGGGCCTGACCACGCTGGCGATCATGGACTTCGACAACAACTCGGTGGGCGAGGGCGCCGACAAGTACGCGGCGCTGGGCCGCGGCCTCTCGCAGATGCTGATCACCGACCTGGTGGAGGTGCCCGCGCTCCGGCTGGTGGAGCGCGAGAAGATCAATTTCGTGCTGGATGAGCTCAAGCTGCAGAAGTCCGGCCACGTGGACGCCGCCACCGCGGTGCGGGTGGGCAAGGTGGTGGGCGCCCAGGCGCTGCTGTTCGGCGGCGCGATGGTGATGGACAAGGACATGAAGATCACCTGGCGCCTGGTGAAGGTGGAGACCGGCGAGATCCTCAAGGCCGGCGAGACCGAGGGCAGCGCCAAGAAGTTCTTCGAGCTGGAGAAGAAGCTGGCGGTGGCGCTGGCGCAGGACCTCAAGGTGGAGGTGAGCGACGAGGCGCTCAAGAAGATCGAGGGCAGCGAGCAGCCGAACCTGGACGCGGCGCTCGCCTACTCGGAGGGCCTCAAGCACCTGGACGAAGGCCACACCCAGGCGGCCTACCAGAAGTTCGAGCAGGCCTCCAAGCTGGATCCCAAGTTCGCCGCCGCCAAGCGCCGGATGACAAAGATCAGGCCCCTGACCCAAGCGAGTTGACCATGCGAACCGCTGCCGTGCTGACGTTGATGCTGCTGGGCGCCGCCTGCGGGCCCGCGATCCCGCGGGCCGCCGCGGCCCCCGCGACCCCGGCCGCCGCGAAGCCGGCGGCCGCCGCGGACGCCTACACCCGGGCCCGCGACGCGTTCCTGGCGGGGCAGGACGAGGAGGTGCTGAAGCTCCTCACGCCCCAGGCCATCCCCAAGCTCCGCTACCGCTCCCACGCGGCCCTATGGGCGGCCCTGTCGCGCGCCCGGCTGGACCGGCGCGACGAGGCGCTGGCCGAGCTGGCCGCGTACCGGGCCAAGAACCACGAGTCCCCGTTCATCGACCTGGTGGTGGACTTCTACCTCGGCAAGGTCCAGGACCGCGACGTGACCGGGAAGGCGCGGACCGGCCAGCAGAAGCTGGAGGCCAGGTTCTACGTGGGCGCCTACCGGCTGCTGTTCGACAAGGAGGCCGGCAAGGCCGGCGGGCTGCTGTGCGAAGCCACCACCGCCGGGGGCTCGCGGACCAGCGAGTTCCGCATGGCCCAGGCGCTCTTGAAGGACCTGCCGGACGCGCCGTGCCGCGCGACCGCGGCGCGCGCCGCCGAGGCCGAGCACAAGGAGCCGTCGAAGGAGCCCGCCGCGGCGGCCCACGAGGCCCCGCCGGGGGTCCCGGGCGAGAAGCTCTCGGCGCTCGAGGCGGCGCTGCAGGCGGACTCCCTGGGCCGCTCGGAGGAGGCCCTGGGCCACTACCGCGCGGCGCTCCGCGAGATCAAGGACCCGGACGCCGCGGCCATGGTCCGCTCCCGGATCTACGTGCTGAGCCGCGACGCGGCCGACGAGCAGGCCCGCGCCGCGGTGGGGCGCGAGTCCGACCTGTCGCGCACCGCCGGCCCGGAGAACGCGGTCGCGGTGGCCCGCTTCGAGAACCTCTCGGACGAGTCGCGCTGGGCGCCGCTGGAGAAGGGCCTCCCGGCGCTGCTGGCGTCGGACCTGTCGCAGGCCAAGAAGCTGACCGTGCTGGAGCGGGTGGAGCTGGAGGCGGTGCTGCGCGAGCTGTCGCTGTCGCGCACCGAGATGTTCGACTCGGCCACCGCGCCGCGCCTGGGGCACCTGCTGCGCGCCGGGCGGGTGGTGGTGGGCACCTACATGGTCACCGGCGACGACCGGATCGAGCTGGACGCCCGGGTGGTGAGCGTGCACACCGGCCGGGTGGAGGGCACCGCCCACGCCGCCGGCCGCACCGGGGACTTCTTCGGCCTGGAGAAGGACCTGGCGTTCGCGCTGCTGGACAAGCTGGGGGTGCGCCTGAGTGGCGTGGAGCGCAACACCATCGAGAAGCAGGTGCCCACCAAGGAGCTGGCCGCGTTCCTGGCGTACTCGCGCGGCCTGGACGAGGAGGACCGCGGCAACTGGAGCGCCGCCGGGCGCGCCTACGCCGACGCCGCCAGCCGGGACGCCTCGTTCCGCGAGGCCTCCGCGGCGGCCACGCTGCTGAGCCGCGGCTCGGTCTCGCGCGGGGACCTGGCCAGCGCGCTGCGCGGCGGGATGGTGGCCCACGCCCAGGCCCCGGCGCCGGCGCGGCGCGCGGCGCTGCTGCCCGACCGG
>Ga0335070_10008390_pt1 | contig 12115 bp, 12 predicted proteins | sample Lox_Sample_13_FD_206722 | JGI IMG/M metagenome (GOLD analysis project Ga0335070, IMG submission 206722) | Soil microbial communities from Loxahatchee National Wildlife Refuge, Florida, United States - Lox_Sample_1.3 | ecosystem: Environmental > Terrestrial > Soil > Wetlands | place: USA...
CTGTTCTCCGGGGCTCCGGCCGCGTGCGCCTCCGCGATTCTCTGAGTTTGTGCAGCTCAGAAGCTGATGTGGGGAATGCTAGCGGTCGCAACAGGTGTGGTGCAAGCGGTTTCGCGGCGTGTCATCGCGTTCGGGTTGTTGTGTTGAGCCGGGCCATGAGTTCGCGGTTGGTAGCGCGGGCCGCAGTGAGGTCTTCGTTGCGTTCGTCGAGTTGCTGCTGCAGGTCGAGGTTGTGTTGTTCGAGCTGGTTGATGCGCTGGTGGAGGGCGTCGATGTCGGCCGGGGCGCCGAGCCCGGACTCGCCCCAGGTCTGTTCGCCGAGGGCTTCGGACAGCCGTTTCTCGAGGTGCTGGACTCGGGCGTGGAGCCGGGCAGCGCGTTCGTGGGCGGCGAGCAGGTCGGCTTGCAACGAGGCACGGGTGACCGCAGGCCCGATGCCGCTGCCGGTGCCGACGGCTGAATCTGCCTGCAGCGCATGGATCTTCTCCAACAGGTCGCGATGCCGGTAGAGGAAAGTGCGGTCGACCCCAGCAGCGCGAGCGATGGCGGAAGTGCTGACCGGCTCACCGTCGGCCGCTGCCTTGTCGAGGACCGCGATGACGCGCTGGTGTCGGCGTATCGAGTCGTCACGGCGGCCGTCGAGCATCGGCCCGGTGCTCGTGGTGTGTTGCGCGCGAGTGGATTTCGTGGGAGTCATGCGCTGGCCTCCGTGGTGGGTGTGGTGGTGAGAGTCGGCATGCCCAGCGGGACGCTGTGGGCGGCGCGGTGACGGCGAACGATGGCGACCGCCTCGTCGATGCGGGCTCGCTCGCCCTCGTCGAGATCGGCAACGTCGCCTTTGATCCGGCTGATCAGCCGCCGGATGCGGGTTATTTCTTCTTGGGTCGGGGTCGCGTCGACACGGGCCCAGTCGTCGACTCCGTCGATGGCGGCCGACAGGCGTTCCCGGGTGCGCAGCAGATCATCGAGGTGCGCTTGCAGGTCGGGCAGGTAGGCGATGTTGGTGCGGAAATGATCACAACCCGCGCAGCGGAACCGGACAGGGCAGGCGCCGCCGCCGGCTGTGACGTTGGTCGGTTCGGTGCAGGTGCCGTAGGGGACGGCGACCTCGCCGACAGCGTGGCGGGCGCGTTCGGATTCCAGCAGCATCCGCGCGTTGCGCCAGATCCGGTTGCCGTGCCGATCGAAACTGAGCGCAGTGACAGTATCGACCGCGGCGCGGCGGCGGTCTTCACCGATGCGGTAGTACCTGCGGGTCATGGAGAAGCTGCGGTGATCGAGCAGCTCCGCCAGCACGTCGATCGGAACCCCGGCGTCGGCGTGTCTTTGGGCGTAGGTGTGACGATATCCATAGGGCACTACCCGCGACTTGTCGAACTCGATGGCGTCGCGGGTGCGCAAGGTCGGCAGCGTGGCCAGCCAGTCACGGTGACGCGCTTGCAGGGTGGTTCTGCTGATCGCCTTGCGCCCGTCGGGATTTCGATATTTGGTGGGCAGCAGTCTCAGCTGTGTCAAAGGGATATCGGGGAACCGTTCACGGACCCGTTGTTGCTGGGCGATGACGACGTCGGCGGTGGCCTTGCTGATCGGCAGCCGTCGTCCGAGCCGGTTGGCTTTGATGTTGTCGTAGACGAGTACGGGACCGCCGTCCTTGTCGTGGTCGAGGCAGTTCAGCGTGAGGTTGAGGATGTCTTCGGGACGCCGACCCGTGTCGATGCCGATCTGGGTGGCAACCCTAACCTCGGCAGGTTCGAGGGTGTCGAGGTGGGCGCACAGCACGGTCATGATCTCGGGAGGCAGGCAGCGTCCGGGTTCGCCGCGTTCGGGATCGGCAGGGATATCGACGTGTTCGACGGCGAAGTCGCCGGGCAGTCCGGCAGCGTGCTGACCGGGCCGTGTCAGGCCCAGAGATCGGATTCCGGCGAGCACCTGGCGCACGTCGCGGCAGATCATGTTGCGTTGATAGCGGCCGATCCGTCCGGTGGCTTCCAGGTGGCCGAGCCGGTTGAGGAACCCTTCCAGGTCGAGGCGCCCGAGTGCGGCGGGATCCAGACCACGGTCGGGTCGGCGAGCGAGGTGTTCCGACAGCCGCCCGATGTTGTTGATTTTGCCGCGAACCCGCGCAGCACCACTGCCTCGGTGGTGCGGCAGCTGCTCGGCGGCCCACCGCTTCGCCGCGTTGGACAACCAGGGCTGGGTGATCGTGGTGAACGACAGCCTCCCCGGGTGACCGAAGACCGCCAGATCCCAAGTGTCCTTGGCCTGTTCGGTGCCAGGATCGCTGAGCACGCGTCGGGCGTCGCGGGCGAACGAGGTCATGATCGACCTCGGCCGCGGGGCCGGTGCCAGTTTCGGGTCGCAGTCGTGGATGGTGGCGACCTGGTGGCGGCGCAGGGTGTCGCAGACTGCCCGCAGCACGACATCAGTGAGCCGCAATCCGTCGCGCAGGCGTGTCTGCAAGCCGATCAGCACTTGCACGACCACCAGCTCGGGCAGTGCCCGCAGGTTAACCTGCCCGGGTTCGGCCACTCCCGATTCCCTTGTCCACCAGGATCGTTCGTCGATGCTTGGATTGTTGCGCTGGGCTACCGTCCACCGCTGATAGTGGGTGCCGCAGTAACCGACCGCCCCGTCGGCCGCGCGGGTGCATGCCGAGACCAGGCAGGGCGGCGACGGCGGGTGGGGCCGAACACGCGGATGCCGCACGAACTCTGCGACGCTCACGCGAATGCGCCTGGTGCGGAAGTTGGCCGCGTGGGGTTCGCACAACTCCGCACCCGGAACGACGGGCACGCACCGGCATTCAGGGACCGCACACTGCGACGCGGGCACGGGCGCGGCGGGAAGCGTGTCGCTGGAGGCGATCTCGGCCATGGTCATGCCCATGCGGGTCAGCCTGGTGGAGCATCGAACGCAGATGTCCGGGTAATCGTTGTGGGCGGTTCCGGTGCACTGATCAACACGGCATACCTTCCGGCCGAGGAGACGGTGCTCGGCAGGCAGGAACAGGATCCGTGTAGCTGGATCCCATCCGGCCTCGGCCAGCAGCTCCTTGTCCAGCGCTCGCGCCAGCACCGCGGCGGGGCCGTCGAGACCGACACCGGCCAGCACATGCGGGAACTCGATCGCCTCCTGACCGATCCCTCCTGCGGCGCGGGCCACGGCGGCGGTCACCGGTTCACCGCGCCGAGTTCGCGGGGACTGGGCACGGCGTCGACGGCCGCGCGCAGCCGGGAGGAGTCGGGATGCATATAGACCTGCGAGGAGGCGATCGCGGCATGTCCCATGAGGTCGGCGACCACGTCGATGCCAGCTCCGGCGTCGACGGCGTTGCTGCCGAAGGCGTGCCGCAGTTGATGCGGCCGGACCGGGCTGTCGAGCCCGGCGCGCCGCGACGCGGTGGCCATCAGTTCCGCGACGGCGTCCGGACGCATCGGCGCGCCGATGGTCCCGCGAAACAGATTGACCAACACGAAGTCGCTGTCGGCGGCCCCGGGCACGCGCATGCGCTCGAACTCGTAGGTGTCGAAGGCTTGCACCACAAGGAAATCCAGCGGCACCACCCGTTGGCGCCGGGACTTGGCCCAGGCGCCGTTCGGGTTGTCCTCGCGGCGCACCACATGCATATGCGCCCGCTCGACCTCGCAGCCCAGCCGCCGCGAATCCACCAGCAAGTGCACGTCGCTGCGCCGCAGCCCGCACAATTCCCCACGCCGCAGCCCCGCGCGGGCCAGCAGCAGCACGATCAGCCGGTCCCGCGCGGACCGGCACGCGCGCAGCAGCGCGACGATCTGGGCGTCGCCGGCCCGTTCCACCGTCGTTTCCGGTTCCCGCAGCCGATGCCGCGCCCGCATCCGCCACGCCATCCGGCCGTCCTCGCCGCGGGCCTCGGCTGGCAGATCCCGATCGTCGGCGACCTCATACAGCATCGCCACCAGCCCCGGCTCACCGTGACCGGCCGCGACCGCGTGCACCACCATGCCCCGCACGGCGGTCAGCACACCGTTGATCCGCGACGGGCATCGCACCGACGCACCAGGACCTGTGACGACCACGCTCGCGGCGGCGGCACCAACCGATGCCCGGCCGTGAGCCAGCCACGTCATGAACAGGGCGAACTGCTCGACCCCGACCTTCCACGAGCGGCCAGACCGGGCGCACCAGCGCAGGAACAACGCGATCGAGTGTGCATATGCCTTCGTCGTAGATTCCGCCGCGTCGCGGCCGAATCGCAGATGCCGCAGATACTCGTCGGCGACACTAATCACCTGCAGGTCATCGTCCAGCACCGTCCAATACCGTTGCCCGGACGGCAAACTCACCGGGAATGCTCGCATGGTCTCTCGCTTTCTGGTCGACAGTCACAAACGACTACCAGCCACGAGCACCACACCCCCGGAGAAACGCCGAAGCACCGGCCGAGCCACCCGGGTTGGGCAACATCGTGCAACAGGTCAGGAAACCCCGGAGAAGGACTGCGGCGCCGCGAAGCATGGGGACTGGATCTGGCCGACCTGAGACATAACCCGAAAATCCCGGCGTTTGGCCGATACGGCGGCCTGTTTGTCCGATGGGGGAAATCCTCGCGGGGCAGCGCGCCCAAACGACGCACTGTGCTGACCGTTCCCGACATGGACTGGATCGTGTCGGTCCGCGAGCAGTGGCGTGACGAAGTCCGACCCGGGTTTGGGGTCGGAGCCCATCCCGCAATGTGGGTTACCGAACGCGCGAGCCGGCTTTCGATGCGAAGCATCAACGAGGCGTTCTGCGCCGCGCGCGACGCCGCGGGGCTGGACCCGTCGTTGGACCTGCACTGCCTGCGCACATCCTAGCGGTCCTACGCGACCGCAACGCCGCGCGGGTGAGCATCACTGGGTGGTTCAGCAGAGTCATGAGTTTGCCAGTCGGGGTGTTCGGGTCCCGTGCGACGCCGAGCTGGATGAATAGAGTGAGGCGGTCCCAATAGACTCGTTCGCAGAGCAGGTCGGGGCCATCGAACACGAAGATCGCCACCAGTGGCATATCGATGCGGCGCCCGGTTGGCGGAAGACCGCGGAACGTCCGCATATGAGTGCCCTGCAGACGCGTTTCGCCGATCACCAAATTGCCGTGGTGGCAAAGAGAGCCAGGCTCCAGGTCGGGAATGCTCAAGGTCCGGAAATGCACTGTAAAGATCGCGATAGGTATCGGCCACCTCGTCGGGACCCTCAGCGATCTCTCCGCCGGGCAACTCTAGGCGCCCGGCGCCGGCTTTAAATGTCGCGAGGGTCGCCTCAAGATCTCGATTCTTTTCTGCCTCAATGTGGGCTAAGACCGTGGCCTCGCGCGATTGCCGGAGGCGCGCGTCCGCCTCCGTCGTTGCGGTCGTTGCGCTTCCTTCCGCTACTTCGTTGAGCTTCGACCTATTAGGAAAGTACGGTCCCACCAACCGCTGTTGGGCCGTACAGTTTAAGTGTGGCGGGCTGCTTCTTGGACCAGTTGTACGCGCGAGGTCAGGCCGAGTTTGTTGTAGACGTGGGTGAGGTGGGTTTGCACGGTTCGCGCTGAGATAAAGAGCCGTACCGCGATGTCGCTATTGGTGAGTCCGTCAGTGACGAGCCGTACGACGTCGCGTTCGGTGGGGGTCAGTGAGGCCCATCCCGTGGCGGGTCGTGTGCGGTGGCCGCGGCCCCGCTGGGCGTAGGCAATCGCCTCCTCGATGGACAGGACCGCACCCTCCTGCCACGCGGATTTAAAGTCATTCTCACCCATGGCATCTCGTAACGCTGCCGCCGAGGCTGCCTGCCCGCTCTGGTGGATGTGGAAGCGGACCTCGCCCAAGCTTTCCCGGATCGCATCTGCCGCACTGAACAGCCGGGCCGCTTCGCGGGCTGCGCCGGTGTCACCGCGGATTTCGGCGAGGCACTCGAGAATGTCGGCAACGCCGACGCGCGCCTGAATGTTCGCGCCGCGCGCGAGGGCATCGCGCAGGTCGCGTTCGGCCTGTTCGGCTTCACCTTGTGCTCTGGCCACGCGGGCACGGGTGGTCAGCGCGAGCATGTGATACCAGCCGGTGGTTGTCGAGACTGCTTCGTCGGCCCGGCGTCGGGCGGTGATCAGATCACCGCGTGCCAATTCGACCTGCGCCATGGGCGCAGTGTTCATCGGGCCCTGCCTGTTGGCGCGCTGCACGATCGCGTCGCTGGCCTGGTGCGCCGTGGACAGATCGCCGGAGGCCATGCTAGCCAACGCCAGTGCGGTGTGGGCGGCGCTTTCGGCTAGCTCTCCGAGCCCAGCCGCGGCAGTAACGGCGGTCTCGGCGGGCGGTGCGCGCTGCACCTGTATCACCTTGATAGGCCAGTGCGTAGGCCAGGCCCGTCAGCGCAAGGACCGTACCTATCCCGTCGCGGGCTGCCTCGGCTTCCGTGCGCACGTCGGCGAACTGGGTGGCAGCTGGGCTCAACTCCCCATGCATGACTTGGGCAAAGCCGATCCAGAGTCGACACCGACGCGAGTCGACCCGGTCACCGATCGCGTCGGCCAGGTCGAGGCCCTCGACCGCGGCTGCGCGCGCCGCGATCGGATCACCCGCTCCCAAGATTGCCCCGTATGCCTGCCAGGCGTGAATCCGGCTGAGCGTCCATCGATCGCCTTGTGCTTGGGCAAGCGCGATCGCCTCGGCGAAATACGGCCGAGCAGTCTCGGGCTCGTGGCCGGTGATGTAGCCGCATGCGGTCAGCGTGCGGACTAGCAGCGCTGGGTCGTCAACTTCGCGGGCGATAGCGAGGGCGTGTTCGGCCTGTTCCACGTTGGCTCGGTCGCCGGTCAACGCGCCGAGTAATGCCTTGTCGGCCAGCGCCCGCGCACGCGCGGTGCGCGCCCTGTTTGGATTGTTCGCCTCATCGTGTTCAGTCAGAACAGCGTCGAACCAGGCTTGGCCTTCGCGGGCGCGGCCGCGCGCACGCCAGAGCGGTTGCAGCGACGAGGCAAGTTGCATTGCGAGCTCAATATCGGAGTTTTCGCGGCTCCAGGCGAACGCGGCGCGCAGGTTGTCGATGTCGGTGTCCGCCTGGGTGATACGCCGTTCGTAATCGGCGTCGGGTGCTGCGTCGAGCGGGGCTGCCAGGGCGGTGTAGTGGTCGCGGTGACGCGTGCGCACGGCGTCGGCTTCGCCGGACTCGCCGAGTTTCTCAAGGGCGTACTGGCGCACGGTTTCCAGGAGTCGGTAGCGGGTTTTCGCTCCGCTGTCGTCGGGCACCACTAGTGACTTGTCGACGAGCAGGGTGAGTAGGTCCAGCACTTGGTAGCGCTCCACGTCACCGCCAGCGGTGACCGCTTCGGCGGCGTCAAGGTCGAACCCGCCCAGAAAGACCGCAAGCCGGCGGAACAGCGTCCGTTCGGAAGGGGTCAACAGCGCGTGCGACCAGTCCACCGACGCGCGCAGGGTCTGCTGGCGGCGCACCGCGGTACGCGCACCCCCGGTCAGCAGCCGGAACCGATCATGGAGGGTCTCGACGATCTCGGCCGGCGACAGCGCGCGCACTCGCGCCGCGGCGAGTTCGATTGCCAACGGCATCCCGTCAAGTCGCCGGCAGATCTCGGCTACCGCCTCGGCATTGTCGTCGCTGACCGCGAAATCGGGCCGAGCGCGCCGGGCCCGGTCGGTGAACAACTGGATTGCGTCATCGGCCAGCGACAGTGAGGGCACCCGCCATGTCAGCTCACCGGGCACCCCGATCGGCTCACGACTTGTTGCCAACAATGTCACCTCAGCACAGGCGCCGAGCAGAGTGACGGCCAGCGCCGCGCACCCATCCAGCAGATGCTCGCAGTTTCCAACACCACCAGCACCTGACGCTGTGTCAGATAGCTTGTGAGCATGTCCATTGTGGAGCGGCCCCCTTGATCGGGTAACCCGAGTGCGCGGGCCACCGTCATCGGGACCACATCCGCACTGGTGATCGACGCCAGATCCACATACCACGCCCCGTCGCCGAACTGGCCCGCCAGCTGGGTCGCGAGTTCGACCGCCAGCCGCGTCTTGCCCACTCCGCCAGCACCGGTCAATGTCACCAGCCGGTTGCCGGCCAGGAGCTCTTGTAGCTCGGTGATCTCAGTGTCACGGCCCACGAAACTGGTCAGCTGCACCGCAAGAGGCTGCCAACACGCGGCCGTGGGTGCCCGAAGCGGCGGGAACTCGTTGACAAGGCCGCCATGACACAGCTGCACCACGCGCTCGGGACGCGGGAGATCCCGCAGCGCATGGTTGCCCAGATCGATCAGCCACGCGCCCTCGGGGAGTCGATCCAACACCAGCGGTTCCGTCGCACCCGACAGCACGGTCTGGCCGCCATGCGCTAGATCGCGCAGCCGCGCCGTGCGATTGATCGTCGGGCCCGCATAGTTAGCCTCATCGCGTAGCTGGACTTCGCCGGTGTGAATACCAATGCGTAGCCGGATCGGGGCCAGGGAGGCCAGCTGCAGTTGCAGGGCAGCGGCCACCGCATCCGAAGCGCGGGCGAACGCGGCCACAAAACTGTCGCCCTCCCCCTGCTCGATCGGCCGCACCCCGTCGTGGGCGGTGACGATGTCTGATACTGATTGATGCAGACGAGCCAGGGCGGCCGTCATCACCTCGGGCTGGATCTCCCACAGCCGTGTCGAACCCTCGACGTCAGCCAGCAGCAGCGTCACCGTGCCCGTCGGCAATAGCCCGCTCACGCCCAACTCACTCCAGTCCACCAGCAGCGCATCCGCGCGGGGATCAATCCGGCTCATGCTAGCGAGCATGCGGGCAGCGCATCCGGTAAACATCAGCGCACCTGCGCACATTTGCCGCCGAGCGGGACGCCCATGTCCTACGACCCCCAGGCTCGTGGATCTACGCGGAGCGGCGGATGGTTTATCCGTCCGGGTGGCGGATAGTCGAATGGACCATCGTCGCGACGGCCGCCATGACTGCTCGCGGAATCGTCCCCCACCCGCGGGAGGGAAAACTAGCCTTTGCGCGAGCTGGCACGCAGCTGGGTCACGGTCACACGGATGAGGTGAGTGCAATGCGAATGAACACAGCAGGTCCAACGAACGAGCCAACCGTGGATGTGCGTGACGACGTAGTTGTCAAATGCCCAGCCACCGGTCAGCTCGTCGGCAGCATGCCAGCGATGACGGCAGAGGAGGTTGAGACGATGGCGGCCCGGCTGCGGGCAGCGTAGCCCGACTGGCAACAGATGGGCGTGGCACAGCGCGCACGGTGGTTGGCCAAGTGGCGCGACTGGATGCTCGACCACACCGACGAACTACGCACGGTGCTGCAGCTCGAGTCGGGCAAGTCCTGGGGTGATACGGGCGTGGAGATCGCCACCCTGCAGATCATCAATTACTGGATCGACAACGCCGCGGCGTTCCTCGCCGACCAGACGGTACGCCCCTACGGTGTCGCCAACGCGGCCAAGAAGCTGACCGTCGTCTACGAGCCCTATCCCCTCGTCGGGGTGATCACACCCTGGAACGGCCCGCTATCGGTGCCGCTGCTCGACATTCCGGCGGCGTTGCTGGCTGGTTGCGCGGTGCTGTCGAAGCCCTCGGAGTTCACGCCGCTCGTGTGGCGGGCGGCGGTCGAGGGCTGGAAGCAGATCGGCGCGCCCGACGTGCTCGACGCGGTGTTTGGTTTCGGCGAAACCGGTGCGGCTTTGGTCAACGTCGTGGACTACGTCATGTTCACCGGCTCGGTCACCACCGGGCGCCGGATCGCCGTCGCGGCTGCACAACGGCTGATCCCATGCAGCCTTGAACTCGGCGGCAAGGACGCGATGATCGTGTGCGCTGACGCCGATATCGACCGCGCCGTGGATGCCGCGGTGTGGGGCGGGTTCGCCTACACCGGCCAAGTGTGCATCTCGGTGGAGCGGGTCTACGTCGAAGAACAGGTCTACGACGAATTCGTGACGAAGCTTGTGGCGCGGACATCGCGCCTGCGCCAAGGCATGGACGGCGAGCACGACTATTCCTGCGAAGTCGGCGCGATGACCACCGACCAGCAACTCGCCACCGTCTCCCGCCATGTCGATGACGCCATCAGCAAGGGCGCGACCGTGCTGATCGGCGGCAGGGCCGCTGACCCCAGCCATGCGGGACTGTTCTATGAGCCGACGGTATTAGCCGACGTCGACCACGACATGGATTGCATGACGGAGGAGACCTTCGGACCCACGCTGCCAGTGATGAAGGTCCGCGACACCGCCGAGGCGATCGAGAAGGCCAACGACTCCCGGTTGGGGCTCTTGGGCAGCGTATGGACCCGCGACAAGGACAAGGCGATGGCCGTGGCGCGGCAGATGAACACCGGGACGGTGAACATCAACAACGTCATCATCGGCATCTTCCAATTCGGGGTCCCCATGGCCGGATGGAACGACTCGGGGCCGGGTTCGCGCTCCGGCGGAGCCGACGGGATTCGCAAATACTGCCGCACCAAGAGCATCGTCGCCGACCGGTTCACGATGCCAAAGGACCTGCAGTGGTATCCCTACAGCCGAAAGAAAAGCAAGCTGCTGGAGGTCGTGAGCAGATTGCTCGCGGCCAAAGACTGGCGACGCCGACTCGGGCGGTGACACCGCGTCAATAATGCGCGGCAGCGCTCGACGCCGCCCGCGGCAACGTCGAACGCGCACAGCAGCATTCCAGTTGCAGCTCGTCGGGACGAACCAACCGCACCGCCCCCAGTCTGACGCGCCATTTCGCGTGATCGACCCGCCTCTCTACGAATGCCGAGCGTAAAGTGGTTGCCGCGCAGGTAATTCCGCTCGTTCTGCTGGTCCAGGTCGTGTGCGAACCGACGCACGAGCACGGCTGATTACCGACGAGCGTCCGACCCGGCCCGAGCCGGTGCCCCGATGGGCAACGCGACGGCGGGCGGACCATCCACTGATCTGACGTCGAGCGGACGAGATCGCCGACAGCGGCCATAACACAGGCTAGGCGCGTCGAGTGCCATCCGAAAAAGGCGACCGCACAGTGGATCCACCGTTTATCCCGATGTCACGCCGCAGTCGCGGTAACTTGGGTCTAGTCAGCGGGAGCAGCTCCGGGCGTGCACCGGGCGTGCAAGGCTCGGGCGTACTCGCGCACGCCAGGCAGTGCCGGACAGTGTCAGTACAGAGGAGGCAGCCATGCCGGAGAGTGTGTACCGGGTAACCGAGGTGATCGGTGTAAGCGAAGAGTCGTGGGAGGCGGCGGCTCGAAGTGCCGTCCAGACCGCGGCCCACACCGTTCGCGATCTGCGCGTGGCCGAGGTGGTCCGGCAGGACGTCGTGATCGAGAACGGGCAGGTGTCCGGTTTCCGGGTGCGGCTGGGGATCTCGTTCAAGTACGAGTCGGGCGACTAGCAGCGAAGCACCTGCCGCGGCGGTGGAGTCGTCGCGTCAACTGATCATCGGCGACGCCAGCGTGACCGCGCTTTCGATCCTGTCAGGGGGCGGGCCAGCTAGGTTTCAGTCGATGGCGTGCCGTAAGCAGGTCTACAAGATCACCTACTCCAACGGGAAGATCTACGTCGGCATGGACTTGACCGGGCCGCTGCTGTACGTCGGCAGCCCATCGACCTGACGTGGGCCGAACTGTGCGCCCGCGCCGAATCGCCAAACCGAGCGGTCAACCCTGGTCCCATTTGGGCATATTTTGGGCACGCGATTCGCTGAGTGAGGCTAAATATAGCCTCTGAGCTGCGTAAACACTGGTGCGCGATACTGGGATTGAACCAGAACAATTACAGATCTCGACCCCAAAAACAACCATCGCACCCTGATCAATCAGATGGCCGCCTACACGTATCAATTGACGCTGAGCCTAGTTGCACGAAACTTGCACGGGTTTATATCTGCGCTGGTCAGATCGTGCCCCCGGCAGGATTCGAACCTGCGACACCGGCTTTAGGAGAGCCTGCGAGCCCGTCTGGTTGAGACACCGAAAGGGTGTCTGAGCTGGCCTTATAGCGCCATTGGACACCAAGCGAAACCACGGCGTGTCGCGGATTCACCGACCAAGCACCGACCACAGGTGGGCGTGGCTTCCGGACTCGGAAACGAGGAAAGCCCTGGAATGGCTGGCAGCTTTTCGTGCGCCCGTGCCGTCTCAT
>Ga0335070_10008391_pt1 | contig 12113 bp, 10 predicted proteins | sample Lox_Sample_13_FD_206722 | JGI IMG/M metagenome (GOLD analysis project Ga0335070, IMG submission 206722) | Soil microbial communities from Loxahatchee National Wildlife Refuge, Florida, United States - Lox_Sample_1.3 | ecosystem: Environmental > Terrestrial > Soil > Wetlands | place: USA...
CGTCCGTTAACGAGTACGAGCGGGCATACAAAGAGTTCCGAAGCGTCGCTGAAAGCCTGGAAACAAAGCAGAATGAACTTGCCAAAACAAAAGCAAAAGAGTTGTGGGAGTCAACCTAGAAAAGGTGCTGGTTAACGTAGTTAACTACGTGCCTCTCGGTCCCCGAAATTCTCTGAGGCGCGGATCCGCCGTGCGTGTACCCACGCCATACCGCATGTTAAATATTCAAGGGGCGTCCCCAAGGTTTTTCGCACGTGTGTCGAAAATCTTGACCTTCAAATCTTTTTCGCTTGACAATGACAGTAACCGCTCTGCAAACTATAAACATTGCAAAGATGAGGACCCTACCGGAACCACTCACTCATGACCGCTGGGTCATTGTAGTGATAAAATGCCGACAGTAAAGGGAGGACACGACGATGGCCACGAAAACAGCGATACCACAACAGATGGCAACAATCGTATTTGGCGTCACGAACTGTGGAGGCGGGATGGTGATAATCGGGGGTAAAGTACACAAAATCCCTCCGCGCGGACCGGCATTTGAGAAGATATCGGCTGCGCTCAAAGTAGTCTTAAATGAGGTGAAGGCAGCCGCCAAATAAGATTTTTATGCGTGGGCATTTAGCGGTATACTCGCAACCGACACACGATTGAACTAGAAATCCAATCGAACCGAACAGATGAGGCGAGGCCGCGCGTGCGGCCTCGCCTCAAGTCCACCCGTCTCGAGTCCACCGTCCCTTTAGCCCTTCGGCTCGATCCTGGCGATCCGCACATACTCTTCCCAATCCCTGATCGTCTTCAAGAAAAGCGTCTGGGCTTCTTCGGGTGAGATGGTGAAGGGATCGCCGCCGAAGCTGTTCAGGAATTTCTTCGTCTCATCCGTTCTTACAATCTGCGTGAACCACTGGTTTATCTTCATGACGACCGGTTTCGGCGTGGCGGCAGGCACCATCGCGGCCCACCACCCGGTCAGGTCCATGGGAACCCCCGATTCCTTCATTGTGGGAATATCCGGGCTTGCCTGAAGCCTCTTGCCGCCGCTGACCGCAAGGACCCGCAGCCGTCCTTCCCGCACCTGGGCCATCGAGAAAGCGGGATCGAGCATGCCGTAATCGGTCTTGCCGCTGAGCAGCTCGTTCAGGGAGTCCGGTGCGCCCTTGTAGACTATCTCCACGGCTTGAATACCTGTCCTCGCCTTATAGATCTCACCCATGACAGTGCCGTTGGAGGCCGACGTTGCATAGCTGGCTTTTGTTCCTTTCTGTTTCATTGCAGCGGTCAGCTCGGCAACGGTCTTGTAGGGGCTCTTCGCACTGACCACCAGCATGAAGGGTTGCAGATTGATAGTCGCTGCGATCTGGATCGCCTTGCCCGCATCTACTGGTGGCTTCTTAAAAATGTGCATATTCGCTGCCACAGCGCTGGCCGCATGCACATAGATGGTGTAGCCATCCGGTTTTGCCCGCGCAGTGTATTCGGTTGCGATATTGCCCATAGCGCCGGCTTTGTTCTCAACGATGATGGTCCGGTTTGCGAGAGGACGGAGTTTTTCACCGAAATAGCGAACCAATACGTCGGCGCCGCCTCCTGCGGGAAAAGCACAGACGAAGTGAATATCCTGGGTTGGATACTGCTGGGCACACACAGCCCCCGGTAACGCCACAATCATTGCAGCCAGAACTATGGGCATCGCGAAGAGATGCAACAACAATTTCGGTTTCAGTTCCATAGACTCTTCCACCTCCCTCTTAAGAATACAAAATGATTGACCGCTTCTCACAGGTTCTTCTGATCCGTGGCGCCACGATCTCATTTTCCATCTTTCTTTGTGTTGCTGTTAGGGCTGCGAAATCCTACCTTTGTCCCTTGAGGATCGCAAGACAAATATCTTGCAATTGACGGCGGACAACGCAACGTGGGTGAGGAATGATGGACAGAACCGATGCGTGCCGGCTACTGATAAGGCTGAGGTGCCGATTCGCCCGTAGGTGAGGCGATCGCCGACTTTATGAGAAGACTTCTATGAATGAAGTTAATGGCAGTGGTCCGTCGTTGAAAACGATGACGACTCTGAGTTGCCGCAATCCTTGTGTATGCGGGGTGTGCCTGACAGGAGGAATATAGGATGTCCCCAATTTCTCCCCTGAACAGTCCCCAAAACCTCCACACAAACGTTAACGTCCCTTTGGTTCCTCGTTACGGTGTGGGGTCGCCGGCAAAGGTCACTACCGGCTTCTGTTCGCGTCCCACTATTTTCGATATTGTAGCCTCGTAGTTAAGCATCCTCTTGATACCGTATGTTTTTGCTCCGCTTGCGACACTGGTACCGTAGAAATGTTCAATAGGCTTTGTCTCCAGTGCCCGGACAATGTCTTCAGTCCTGACACTGTTAGCAATTTTGGCGGCACTTACATAGGCAGCGAGGTGATTCGCGCACCAGGCAAATGAGTCCCCAAACGTAAGATCCGTGCCATGCTTGTCCTTCCAAGCCGTGCGTATGCGATTGGCCATTTCTTTGAATTTGGGCGATGTTTTGGGGAAATCCCAGGGGGCACACCCTGAGGTGTACACGTATTGTGCCCCATCGTATCCAGCCATTTTTATGAACTCCCCCACGTCAGTCAAATTAGGAACACAGACGATGGGCACCCTGAGCCCGATCTCATACGACTGTTTTGCGATCATAGCCAGATGGGCAGCAGTGACGCTCACGAAAATCAGGTCGGCCTTCTTCGGCAAGGCAGCAATTTTCGACAGCCACGGAGTCATATCTTGAGCTGTCAATGCAAATAGCGAGTCATACACCAATTCCAGCCCATATTTTGTCTGCCACTCCTGTTTCAAACTTTTTATCAGTTCTACCGTCGTCCTTCCAAGCATGTCATCTTTTCCCAGAACAGCGTACGTTTTGGCATTCGGTAGCGCTGCACTTTTGAGTTTAGGGATAAACAGTTTTACGCCCTCGATCTGGGGCCAGCCTAAATCGAACATGACCGGATATTTGGGAGAGACCACTTCAAGATCTTTCACCTCTCTTACTATATGAAGGACGGGTATATTGGCTGCGGTAGCCTCACGGCCCACAATGGTTGCGATTGGCGGCAGCCATCCCCCGACCACTGCCTGTACTTTTTCCGTATTGACGAGCCTATCAACGGACACTTTTATCCCGTCAGCCGTGCCTTTATCATCCGACACGATGAAATTTATTTTGTAAGTTGTGTCGCCTATAACAAGACCCCCGTCCGCATTCAACAGCCCGGCGTATAGTGAAGCTACCTCCCCTTCGGGGATGCCCCACAAGGAAAGAGGCCCACTCAGAGGCATTGTTGATCCGATTTTCAGTATGCCGGTCTTGGCTTTAGGGGCTGGTCCTTGACTCCAGGCATTCATAAACAGTACTGCCGATAAAGTAAGCATCAAACAGACAGAGAACTACAACTTTCCTGTTTTCATCGTCGTCCTCCCTCAGCGTTTTTGGATTCACGGAATGTGGAATTCCCGTCCTTGCAGTACTGCCGCCGAACAGCCTGGCCTCAACTACCGTTGTAATCTCGTCTTCCGTCTATTCATTACCGGTGGCTGTCTCCTTTGTCAACACAATTACTACGATGCGGTGAAGTGGGCATTGGGCGTGTAGATTGTCAATGCTTTTGCCCTTTGTGCGAAACGTCCTTGCCCGGACGGCAGAATAGTGGCAGAATTTTACGGTAGGGAGTAACTGGGCATGCTGGATACTTGTCCCGGTGTCGCGGCCGAAAAAACACGCCCGGCTATTGACGATGACCGTGTATTGATGGATTTCGCAGCCATGGGGCGCCCGCTTGTTGCATTTGAGCTATTCGGAAAATAACCGATAGCTATAGCAATGGATATCTACGTCGCACGTCAGCCTATTTTCAACCGGCATCAGAAAGTTATAGGTTATGAACTGCTGCACCGCTCCGGATTAGCGAACCGCTATGAAGGAACAGATGGCACAGAGGCTTCTCTTGCGGTAATCAGCAACACCTATCTGTTTATGAGCCAACGGGTAGTAGCTCCCCCGAATCAGGCGTTCATCAATTTGACGAGAGATCTCCTGCTCAACGGTGTTGCCGGACTGCTCCCCAGCCAATCAACGGTGATAGAAATCCTGGAAGACATTGAGCCCGATGACATGCTTCTGAAAGCATGCAGGGATTTGAAGGAGGCAGGGTATACGCTCGCCTTGGATGATTACACCATCGACAACGAAACCCAAAGGTCGTTGGTGGCACTGGCCGATATCATTAAAGTCGATTTCATGAAGAGCACGCGGGAAGAAAGCCGATCGATCATAAAGCAATTGGACAACGGCCGAGGGAAGTTTCTCGCCGAGAAGATCGAGACACTGGATGAGTTCAAGTCTGCCCTTTCCATGGGGTACTCGTATTTTCAGGGCTACTTTTTCAGTAAGCCCATCATCGTGCCCGGCAAAGCCATACCTGGTTACAAGCTGAACTACATGAGAATGCTTCAGGAGACTAACAGGAGAGAGCTCGACTTCCGTGCTCTTGAACACATCATAAAACAGGACATTACTCTATGCTACACGCTGCTGAAATACATCAACTCTGCCTACTTCGGCTTCAAGGACGAGGTCACGTCACTGATGAGCGCCATAGTGCTTCTCGGCGAAAAGGAGATACGAAGGTGGGCATCCCTTGTCCTGTTGACCTTAATAGGTGTGGATAAGCCACCGGAAGTGGTGTTGCGCTCCCTTATACGGGCGAAGATGTGTGAACAATTGGCCGTGGACCTCGGGCTGAAGGGGCACGAATCGGAACTCTTCCTGATGGGGATGTTTTCGATGCTCGACGTGTTGATTGGCCGGCCGCTCAGGGAAATCGTGGAGGAGATGATCTTGCCGAAAGAGGTGAAGAGGGCCCTGATTGGCCAAAACAACAGCTACCGCGATCTTTACGATTTGGTGGTAAGCTATGAAGTCGGCGATTGGGACAGATGTTTCGAAGGTGCGTCAAAGGTAGACCTCGATAAGAAGCTAATCCCCGATATCTATCTGAATGCCGTCGATTGGGCAGAAGGGGTAATGGGAATCGGGGACCACACGCCCTCCGGCGCTGAAGAAGAAATTCCGAAGGTTGCGAGGAGATACTCATGAAGAGAGTCCACAAGAACGCAAGAGCCGTTCCTGGACTTTTCCTGGATGAGTTGAGTCACCTCTCCTGTCTTTCGAAATCTGCCCACGGTCTGCTTTGAGTAGATTAACTTGTCGTTGCACTTGACCTGGAAGATACCGCCGCCTTTCACCGGTTCGATTTTCAAACCGGGATACTTGGCCCTGAGCTCCGCCTCCACACGGGAAGCCTCAGGAAGGTAGTTTCTGGAACTCAGACCTGCTCGACCAATCTTGGAGGCTGTTGATCATTGATGAATGTTCCCAACCACGCGACAGGCGTCTATGTTACACTGTAGGTCAGCACCATTAAAGAACTCAGGAGGAACTAGTGAAAGAAAAAACCATTAAGAAAGACGAGAAGAAGAAGCCCCAAAAAACTTTAAAAGAGAAACGGAAGGCAAAGAGAGAAAAAGAGAAGAAGTAAACGATCGGCTATTCACTATCTGGTTGCGCTTGTTGATCGCCTCTGAATTCAACAAGCGTACGCAGTAGTGCAGAAACAGCGTCCTTGTGTTCCATCATGATTATTTTGATCTGCTTCTCCTTGCCGGTAATCAGCCTCCCCAGGGAGCTGCCGTCCATGTCGAGCATGCAGCAGAAGAGTCTGGGGGCATGGACTTGCAGGAGTTGCTCAATGTGTCGGTAAAAGCGCTGAGCGCCATCGCTCGAGATGAGAAGCAGCCTGGAAATCCTCTCGCCGGTGGGTAGACCCCTGCCTTCCCGAAGGTGTACAATCCCCTTTCGTTCCCCTTCCAACTTTTTGGAGATTACCTCCAATCCGTACCGGAGGTGACCCCTGCTGTTGGCTCGCTGAATTGCCTTCCTTAAAAAATCCCCCACGCTGATCACCGGCACAGAAAAATCGCTGCCGGACCACAGTGGAGCAGTCCGGGCGCTCAGGACATTGAGGATGGCTTCGGCCGTGCCGTCAGCTTCTAACTCTCTCGGCAACCTCATGTCTGAAAGATTCACCGAGATATTGTACCATTATCAGTGCGAAAGAGTCTTGGATCAGCAAACCCCAGAAATCGTCATCTGCGCGCGCAATCCGTTTACCGACTGGACGGCACGTCTTTTTAGCGTTAATCGGGCACAGTACATCCTTATAAACACTGCCACATTATACTCCGTTCTCATTCCTGGTAAAGGTATTAAGAATGATATTGCTTTCATTCATGCCATGTTGGATTCCCTGAGGGACCTGATGGAGGAGGACGGATTAGCGGAACTATATCAGCCGCACGTTGGGCCCCGGACAGACAGGATATCTTTAGCGAAGAGCGCGAGCCGATCGGTAACTACCCCACTTCATTTATTTCATCCAGCGCAGTTTTTCACCAATTTCGCGAATATAGGCCATTTGGCTTAAGCCCCTTTTATTAACCAAAAAGTGCCAAAAAGTGCTTGACAAGAAAGGCGGTTGTACTACAATGGGAGGGCTATCGTGGAATCGGCTGCTTCACCGCTGTGGAGTGGATCAATTGCAAAGGCACCGGGTTATCGTTGGAATGAACATGTGCCACGCCAGGTATCGGAAGGAGGTGACCCCGTCTCGTCAATGCCATACTGAAACAAAAATCGGCACGCGGAGATACACTCTTACGTCTTATTGAAGACCATTTAAAGAACCGTATGGGGGGAAAGAACTATGAAAAGAAGACTGGTAGCGCGTCTACTATGCATTGCACTGACGCTGGTCCTCCTGCACGCCGCAGGATCGGCGCAAGCGGATCCATTGACTCTGCCCTCAACGCCGACCGCAACGTTGAATGTCACGGTGGACGGGGTTCCCTTAATCGTGAAGAACTACAGGGTCGTCTATGCAGCGAATCCTGTTCCTGTAAAAAGCAGCACGCCGCCCAACCCCACCTATGACTTCCAAACCATGAACATCTATGTGCCTTCGAATGCCACAGAGAAATCCCCTATTATCCTACAGGACAACAACAGCGGCTGGAATGGGGGAAAGGTGGGCACTTCAGTCACGGACGGCACTGCATACAGCACCACTTCAACAAATGCAAGCAACCAAAAGACAGCTGTGGCGTTGAAAGCGGGTTACGTCATCGCGAATGTCGGGTGCCGCAGCCGGTCCTCGGGGGCCCAGGATATTAACAACAACTATATTGCCCACTCCCCTGCCCAAGTTGTGGACGTCAAGGCCGCCATCCGCTACCTGCGCTACAATGACGCAGCCATGCCCGGCAACACAGATCGCATCATCATAACCGGAACGAGCGGCGGCGGCGCGCTGGGCGTAGCCATTGCGGCCAGCGGCAACAGCCCGGACTACTACCCCTACCTGTACGCGATAGGAGCCGCAGGCATTACCTATAACGCACAGAACAACACCTACTCTTCCACGATCGATGACGATGTGTTCGGGACGGTGCTCTACTGCGCGATCACCGACCTGGACCACATGGACGGAGCCTATGAGTGGATGTACGGCAACACCAGGAAGGTGCTCGGCACTTACATATTGAACAACGTGGTCACCCCCTACACCGCGGGCCACTTCGATGCATCGGACTGGTATGCGGCGAACTACGCCGCATATTTCAATGGTCTCGGTCTGAAAGATGAGCACGGAAACTTACTGACTACCGGCAACTTCTTAGACCACATCAAAGCCATAGTGGAGAAGGAAGTGGCGGAAACCTATGTCGAGGTCGGCCCAACACAGATGCTTGCCGACATCAACAGCGGCACATATAAGGACAGCAGTTGGTTTTCGATAGACGCGAACGGCAAAGCGACCGTCGATCTCGACAAGTACCTGCAGTTCGTTGCAAAGAACACGAATCTGAAAGGTATTCCGGCATCCGACAACTATGCCACACCACTGCCCAATCCTGAGCCCACGCACAACGAGTCGAGCCTCGCCGGCACCACAGCACAGATCTACAGCAACTTTGACGAGTGGGCGTGGGACCACAACGCCCTCCCCGGTGACGGCGTCGGTTTAGACGATACGGGCCTCACCTGGCAGCAGTTCATTCTGACCGATGCAGGCAAGGCAGTAGTAAAGCAGATGAAGATGTCAAACCCTATTCCGTACCTGCTCAGCAACACGGAGGGCAACAGCGCGCCGTACTGGTACTTCCGGCACGGGATGAAAGACCGCGACACATCCTTTGATGTACCCGTTAGCCTGTACTATGCGGCTTTGAACGCCACCGACGTCATCAACGTGAACTTCGAACTGGCGTGGCTGAAGCCTCACTCCGGGGACTACGACGTGCCGGAGGCTTATGAGTGGGTGGCCGAGGCTGTGGACAATGCGAACTACTTTGATACTGTGGAGGCGCTGATAGGCACTCGAGTAACCGGAGGCTTCAGCCTTCCCACCGGGGATCAAACCAACGTTATCACTTACAGCAGCAGCAACCCGAGCGTCTTTAATGTCGTAGACGGACAGGCTGTCGTAACCCGTCCTCCTGCAAGCGACGCTTCAGTGACCCTGACGATGAGAGTCGTCAGCGACAAACTTGCGTGGACTACAGCGCGGTGGCGACGCAAGCTAATTGTGAGGCCCTGCAAGCCTACGTGGCAGGCCTGACGGATGTGAGATTTAGTAAACCAGTCACCAACGTCACGGCCACGTGGAAGACATCGTCCGGAGGGAGCTTTTGTCAGGTCACGGGATGGATGTGGCCGGAAATCAAGTTCCAGGTAACGCTGCCTGCAATCTGGAACGAAAGATATGTGATGAACGGAGGCGGCGGCTGGGACGGAAGCCTGAGTGTCCCTGCTTCTCCTAATACAGAAGGCTACGCCTCATCGTCCGCGAATGGTGGCTACATGTCTGCGAACTGGACGAGCAGTTGCGGCTCGTTCGGCTTGGGGGAAACGTACTTCAGCCAGTACTACAACACTGACCCGGATCCGACGAAATGGTATCCTAAAGCCGGGAGCGGCGGGTACTACGCGTACCCGAACGCTTCAGCGTACGTCGGCAAAGGCAACCCTGACGCCTGTCAGAAGGTCGTTGACTTCGGGTACAGGCACCTCTATGAAACTCCTGTTATCGCGAAGAAGATCGTCAAGCGCTACTACGGCATCGACCCGAAGAGATCCTATTACAGCGGCGGCTCCTGCGGGGGGAAGGAGGGTCAGATCAGCGCGCAGAGGTTCCCCGAGCTGTACGACGGCTTCTTCATCGGTTATCCGCTTGGCGGCCATCTGGCGGTTACCTTCAGGGGAACCTGGGACACCCTCAAAGGCGCAGGCCTGGCCAAGGCGGATCCCGCGTGTGTCCAGCAACCTTGTCCCACTATATACGCCAAATACAAGGCAGCGCTGCACTATAAGACTGTCTATAACAAATGCGACGCAGTGGATGGTCTCGTCGACGGCTTAATAGACGATCCGCGCCAGTGCAAGTTCGACGCGCTGCTCGACCTTCCCGCATGCGATGGTGATGAAGAAGCAGCTGAAGCCGCAGGCGACTTTTCATCACCGAAAGCATACACGTGCTTTACGCTTGCCCAACGGAATGCCCTTAAAGAGATATACGCCGGCCCGCATGACAGCATGGGAAATCCCTGGTACCCGGGGCAGCCGCTCAGCGCGGAGTACGTCACCAAATCAGGGTCGGTAGGTTTCTCATCCGCTATTGCCGACGGCATGGCTCCCTGCATGTTCGCGAACATCGCCATGGATCCCCCTCAGGGGCCGTACTTTAACATCGGCAAATTTAACTGGGACCAGGATCCGATGCTTATGCAGCAGACTCTGTGCCACGCGTGCATCGGCAACAACTGTCAGGCCCACAGCATCCACACCACGCTTGACGGCATCACCATAAGCCCCAACCCCGCGTTCCTTCTGGGTGGCTTCGAACCCATCTACAGGAAGGGCGTGAAAATAGTGCAGACGCATGGGTGGAGCGACTCGCTGGTGACTGCCCTCGCCGCGTCGGCCGGACTGTACGAGACAACATTGAAAGCGATGGGGGTATCACAAACGAAGAGTTTCTGGAAACTTTACCTGGTTCCCGGGGCAGGTCACGGGGGCGGTGGCCTCAGCGCCTGGCCGACGAACACGGCCGCCTTTGATGCGATGGTTGACTGGGTTGAGAACGGTATAGAACCCGGGGCGCTGATAGGAAGCCGTGCCGCCAATGTCGACGCGAACTATCCCAACGCCCGTACCAGGCCGAGTTGCCCGTATCCGGAAGTTGCCCGCTACAGCGGCAGTGGCAGCATTGACGACGCGGCCAATTTCTCGTGTGTACCGCCGGTGGAAGTCAAATTCTCGCCGGAACCGATCAGCCTCACGACCACACCCGTGTTTACCGCCTCCATCGCCTTACCCGAAGGCTACAATGTGAACGACTGGAACATCCACAACGTGTACTGCGGGAAAGCTCCTATGGTGCAAGGCACGATCGTCGGCAACACGTTCGTTGCAAAGTTCAACACCGCAGATCTCGCCGGCGTATCCCCGGGACCCGCAGTCGCCCTGAAGGTGACACTCGGTTTTCTGCACAACGGGAAGGAGGCCCTGACTCAGGGCTACGGTTCGGTGCGGATCATCAACTAAGTCACACCATAACGACAGGGCAAATGGGGAGGCAGGGCCACCAATGGCGAGCCGATCGCTTAACGTGTTGAAAATCGCTTAACATTAATCCCCCTACTGGAGTAGAATCCGGTAGGGGGATTTTTTGCTCAAGGGACCCAGCGAACTTGATGAGCGCGTGCCGATAGAAGTCGGCGCAATTCAAGTCAACTTCTGCAAGAATCCGCAGTGCCAGAATTTCGGAGTTCCGGCAAGCACAGAGAAACAGCCCAGGGGCAAGGGCGCTGATGAACGCGGGAGGGATACCTATACAGTGTGCGGTTCAGGCCGGGGCACACCCATGCTTCACTGCAATTTGTGCGGGCAGTATCCCACGATTAAAAGCAACAAAGCCATTCACGAAGAACTGACTCGCTTCTGGAAGCCCTTCGATGTCAAAGCGCATTCGACGTGCCCAAACCAGGACTGCCCTAGTCACCATATAATGGATAGGGCGTGTTACTACTCGTTTGGACGGACCAAGGCCGGGTCCACCCGCTATCGATGCAAGACCTGCGGAAGAACCTTTGTGGTCACCTCACCGCCTGCCATCCGACACAGAAAGCCTCACAAGAATGCGGCAGTGTTCCGTCTGCTCATGAACAAGATGCCGTTTCGGCGTATTTGCGAAGTGGAGGGGATCACCCTTTCCACCCTCTATCGGAAGATTGATTTCCTTCGGAGGCAGTGCCTCGCATTTGCAGCGGCAAGGGAACGTGATCTCCCCTCGACGGCGTTGGCTCGACTCTATATCGGGGTCGACCGGCAGGACTATATGATCAACTGGTCTGATGCCGACGACCGCAGAAACATCATCTTCCGCGCGGTCGGCAGCGCCGATAACACCACCGGGTATGTCTTCGGCCTCCATCTCAACTTTGATCCCTCACTGGATCCCGAGTGTATAGAAAAGGATGTGATCGCATGTGGCGATTACGATATAAAACCGGCCTACAGGCAGTATGCCCGTCTCTGGCTCCGGGGAGATTACCTTGATGCTATCAAGAAAGCGCGAGCCGAACGACGCGGCTCCCGTGTAGGCGCGTTGAAACAGAACATTGCTGCTAGCTATCAGGACGCTGATGCTAGGGATGATATCGAAGCGCCCGACACTCTGGACAATGACCTTACGCTTCCGGAGGATGGCATGCAGGTACGCGGGGAGTACACCATGTACGGCCACTTCTTCTTTTTGAGGAGGCTATTCGATGCTACAGAAAAGGTTCGCTTCTTCCTCGACCAAGACTCCGCCTTCCGGGCTGCCTGTCTGTCAGCATTCGCGGACAGGATCAAGGAAGGAAGGTGTGATGCGTTTTACGTACGGATCAACTCAGAGGCAACCATCGATCAGAAACGCCAGATCCTGGCAGACAACCGCCGT
>Ga0335070_10008392_pt1 | contig 12113 bp, 11 predicted proteins | sample Lox_Sample_13_FD_206722 | JGI IMG/M metagenome (GOLD analysis project Ga0335070, IMG submission 206722) | Soil microbial communities from Loxahatchee National Wildlife Refuge, Florida, United States - Lox_Sample_1.3 | ecosystem: Environmental > Terrestrial > Soil > Wetlands | place: USA...
GTCGACCAACCCTTCCGCGTCAGCGACATCGCGATCGATGTCTGCGAAGACCGCCTGCCGCTGCCCGATCGCACCGTCCGCCGCCTGATGGCGCGGCTGGAGGAGATGGGCGCGACGGTCAAGCTCAGCTCGATCCACATCAATGCGTGGATCGGCGATTTCAACAAGCTCCAGATGATTCGCGAACTGCTGCGGGATGCCTACGGCCTGAGCGGCACGGCCATGCAGAAATCCTGTGTCTATCTCGGCGACTCGCCGAACGACGAGCCGATGTTTTCCTATTTCCGGAATTCGATCGGCGTCGCCAACATCCGTACGTTCGCGCCGCGCATGACGGCGCTGCCGCGCTACGTCACGCGGCGTTCTGGCGGCCATGGCTTCGCGGAATTTGCGGCGCTCGTTCTCAGGCGTTGATCAGCCGCCTGGATGGAAGAAGTCGTAGATCTTCTTCGCCATGCTGCCGCTGACGCCAACGACCGCCTCGATATCCGATACCCCGGCCGCCGCCACCGCGCGCGCCGAGCCGAAGTGCTGGAGCAGGGCACGCTTCCGCGCCGCGCCGATCCCCGCGATTTCGTCCAGCGGACTCGCGCCGATCGCCTTGCTGCGCTTCTTGCGATGGCTGCCGATCGCGAAGCGATGCGCCTCGTCGCGGAGCCGTTGAAGGTAGTAGAGCACCGGTGATTTCGGATCGAGGCGGAACGGTTCCCTTCCCGGCAGGTAGAAATGCTCGCGGCCGGCATCACGATCAGGGCCTTTGGAGATGCCGACGAGCTGCACGTCCTCGACGCCGAGATCGGCGAACACCTGGCACGCCACTGCCAGCTGCCCCGGCCCGCCGTCGATCAGCACGAGATCCGGCCACTTTGTCCTCGGATCGTCGCCTTCCTTCACCAGACGAGAGAATCGGCGCGTAAGGACCTCGCGCATCATCGCGTAGTCGTCACCCGGTGCAAGGTCGGTCGACTTGATGTTGAACTTGCGATATTCGCCCTTCTCGAATCCGTCCGGTCCGGCAACGATCATCGCGCCGAGCGCATTCGTACCCATGATGTGGGAGTTGTCATAGACTTCGATGCGTGACGGCGGCGCGTCGAGCCCGAATACGTCCTGCACGCCGGCCAGCAATTCGCGCTGCGCCGAGTTCTCCGCCATGCGCCGGCCGAGCTGCTCGCGCGCATTCGTCAGCGCCATTTCGACGATCTCGCGCTTTTCGCCGCGCTGCGGCACCGATAGCTCGACCTTGCGCTCGGCGCGCATCGCCAGTGCTTCGCCCAGCAGCTCTGCCTGCGGGATCGGCTCCGACAGCAGGATCAATGCCGGCGCCGGCCGCTCGTCATAGAACTGGCCGATGAACTGCTCGAGAACCTCGCTGGTCGATTGGTCGGCGCCGACGCGCGGGAAATAGGGCTTGTTGCCCCAGTTCTGACCGGCGCGGAAGAAGAACACCTGGATGCAGGTCTCGCCACCCTCGCCATGAATCGCGAACACGTCCGCTTCGCTGAAGGTCGAGGGATTGATGCCCTGGCTCAGCTGGATGTGGCTCATCGCGCGGATGCGGTCGCGCAGCCGCGCCGCGTCCTCGTAGCGTGTGACCTCCGCCGCCTTGCTCATCTCGGCGACGAGCATGTCCTGCACCATGCGGCTCCTGCCGGTAAGGAACAGTTCCGCTTCGCGGACCAACTCGGCATAGCCCGTCTCGTCGATGCGCCCGACGCAGGGCGCAGAGCAACGCTTGATCTGGAACAGGAGGCACGGCCGCGTGCGCGTTTCGAATACCGAATCCGAACAGGAGCGGAGCAAGAAGGCGCGTTGCAGGGTATTCAGCGTGTTCGCCACGGCCCGGGCACTCGCGAACGGCCCAAAGTATCTTCCCTTCGTCGTCTTGGCGCCGCGATGCTTCAGGAGCTGCGGGAAGGGGTGATCCTCGCGCAGCAGGATGTTGGGAAATGACTTGTCGTCTCGATATGAGACGTTGTAGCGCGGCTTCAGCCGCTTGATCAGGTTGGATTCGAGCAGAAGCGCTTCTGTCTCGCTCTGCGTTGTGACGAAGATCATTTCCGCCGTATCGGAGATCATCCTGGTCAGCCGGTCGGAGTGCGGCCGGCCGCCGGCGTAGGCCGCCACCCGCTTTTTCAGGCTCTTCGCCTTGCCGACGTAGAGAACGTCGCCTTTGGCATCCAGCATGCGGTAGACGCCGGGCGCGTCGGGCAGCGTCTTCAGATATGCCTGGATGCGCTCGACGCCCTTTGACGGCGCTTCGGTCTCCGTGTTTTCCATGATCTGGATCATACAACATCCCGGGCAATCGCCGGAACCTTGCGCCTGCTCAGCCACTGATGCGGGGCCTGTCCATGACCAGCATTGTCAGCAGCGCGAACGAACTGGTGCGGGCCTTGCGCGCCGCCGCGGAACCCCTGCCCGCACCCGAGAATCACGACGAATTCGGAGCCTTTTTCGATCGCTATGGCGATGCGCGCGTGGTGCTGCTTGGCGAGGCAAGCCACGGCACCTCCGAGTTCTATCGCGCACGCGACGCCATCACCCGCCGCCTTATCGCCAACCACGGTTTCAACGTCGTCGCGGTCGAGGCCGACTGGCCGGACGCCGCGCGCGTCGATACCTACGTCCGTCACGGCGAGACGCAGCAGAGCGAGGAGCAGGCATTCTTGCGCTTTCCAACCTGGATGTGGCGCAATCGGGAGGTCCATGCCTTCGTCGACTGGCTGCGCGCATGGAACAAGGGTCATTTCCCGGCCGCGCGAGTCGAGTTCCGGGGACTCGATGTCTACAGCCTCGCCAGCTCTATCGCCGCCGTGCTGGCCTATCTCGAGAAGGTCGATCCCGCCGGCGCGAAAGCCGCGCGCCAGCGCTATGGCTGCCTCACCCCCTGGCAGCATGAACCGCAGCGCTACGGCCACCGTGCGTTGATGGGGGGCGACACCTGCGAAGACGCCGTTGCCGCGCAGCTTGTTGAACTGCTGTCGAAACGCATGGCCTACAGGAACGGCGAAGCCTATTTCGATGCCGAGCAAAACGCGCGCATCGTACGCGCTGCCGAAGAGTACTACCGCACCATGTACCGCGGCTCGACCGAGAGCTGGAACCTGCGCGACCGCCACATGTTCGACACGCTTCAGACGTTGCTGCGCCGCCGCCCGCGATCGAAGGCCGTTGTCTGGGCGCACAATTCCCACGTCGGCAATGCCGCTGCAACCTCGATGGGCTGGCAGGGCGAGTTCAACATCGGTGAACTCTGCCGCACTGCCTACGGTGACGACTGCGTCGCGATCGGCTTCGGCACCGACACCGGCACCGTTGCGGCCGCGAGCGAGTGGGGCGACCCCATGGAAATCAAGCGCGTCAATCCGGCCCGCGACGACAGCTTCGAGCACGCCTTCCGCAGGGCCGGTCACGTCCGCTCGCTGACGGATTGGCGCGGCGATGCGCACCCCGAACTGCGCCGCCTGCTCGGTACGCCGCGCACAGAACGCGCCATCGGCGTCATTTACCGCCCCGATACCGAATACCTCAGCCACTACTTCAAGGCCGTGTTGAGCGAACAGTTCGACGCGTATGTCTGGTTCGAACAAACCACGACGATTACGCCGCTGTCGGGCGCGGAATGCACCGCGGACGTGCCGGACACCTATCCGTTCGGCCTCTAGGGCCGTACGCAGAGCCGCCCGCAATGGTGCGGAGTGAACCAATCTTCGAATCGGGCGGAAACAGTGTAAGCGGGACTAGGGCCGGAACCGCTCGATTTCCACGCCGGCGCTTTCCGCGCCGGGCAGCGCGTGCAGCTTTTCGACGCGAACCCGCGTCGTCTTCACCCTTTTGTCCTCGAAGCATGCGGCAGCGATCCGCTCGGCCAGCGTCTCCGCCAGGTTGATGTGCCCCGCCGCCACCAGGGCCCGGATCTTGTGGGCGATTGCCTCGTAGTCGACCACGAGATCGAGACGGTCGGCGAGCGCGACCACATCCTCGACTGCAAGATCGACGTTGATCCGCACCGGCTGGAGCTTGCCGTGCTCATGGCCATGGATGCCGATATGCGCGAGCACCTCCAGATCGCGGATAAAGACGTGCCGTACGGCTTTCGCGGCATCGGCGATGGGGAGGCGTGATACGCTGCTCATGGACCGGTTGTACCCGTTTGGGCCCGAATGCTAAAGCGTTGGCGATGAAGAAAGTGCCGCAAACCGCGCCGTCCGCTGCGCATTGGTCCACCAACAAGGGCTATGTGCGAATGATGATCCGCGACCTCGCTACCGAGGTGCGGCTTGGCCTTCACCCCTGGGAACGCCACCCGGAGAAGCCGCAGCGCATCGTGGTGAACGTCGAGCTTTATGCTGCACCGCCCAGGAAGATCACGGGCCGCTCGTCGATCGTCGACTATGACTACATCCGCGATGCCCTGAAGAAGTGGCCCCGGCGCAGGCACACGGTCTTCATCGAAACGCTCCTCGATGAACTCGTGAAACTCTGCTTCAAGGACAAGCGCGTCGAGGCCTGCCGCGTCTCTATCTTCAAGCCGGATATCTACAACGAGGCCGCGGGAGCCGGCGTCGAAGTCTATCGTGTGCGCCAATGAGCGGGTTTCCCGATCGCAATGGCTATGCGCTGGTCACCGGCGGCGGCGCGCGGCTGGGCGCGGCAATGGTCCGGCGTCTGGCGGCCGACGGCTGGGCGGTTGCGATTCACTACAACAAGTCGGGCAGGGCGGCGGAGGCGCTGGCTGCAGAAATCAATTCTGCCGGCGGTCGCGCGCAAGCTCAAGGCGTCGATCTCGCTGCGCCCGACGGCTTTTCCGATCTCTTCGCCCGTGCTAGCGCCGCCTCAGGCTTCTGCTCGCTGCTGGTGAACAGCGCATCCGCATTTGAGTACGATGACGCCACAAGCATCACGCGTGCGAGCCTCGAGAGGCTGTTCGCCGTGAACCTGCATGCGCCGATGCTTCTGGCACGCGATTTTGCGGCGCAGTTGCGCGAGGGTTCCAAAGGCCTGGTCGTGAACATCCTCGATCAGAAGGTGTTCAACCTGAACCCCGACTTTCTCTCCTACACGCTGACGAAGTCCGCTCTGGAAGCGGCGACGCGCCTGCTGGCCCAGGCGATGGCTCCGCGCGTCCGCGTGTGTGGCATCGCGCCTGGCCTCACGCTGCGCAGCGGCGACCAGACGCAGGAAGGCTTCGAAAAGGCGCACGCCGCCACGCCACTCGGCTTCGGCTCGGGGCCGGACGACATTGCCGAGGCCCTGAGCTTCCTCACGCGAGTGCCGTCCATCACCGGGACGACGATCATCGTCGACGGCGGCCAGCATCTGGAGGCCCGCAGCCACGACGTGATGTTCAGCTATGGCATCGGACCCGACGCACCGGTCGGACGGAAGCGCTAGTCCACGGCAAAGCCGACGATCTGCTTCACTTCGTGCACGACCGGTTCCGCGAGCACCGCCGCCTTCTCGGCCCCCGCCTTCAGAATCTTGTCGATCTCTGCCGGATCGGCCATTAGCCGACGCATTTCCTTCGTGATCGGCTCCAGCTTCGTCACTGCCAGGTCGGCCAGCGTGCCCTTGAACGTCGAGAACTGCTGTCCCGCGAAACGTTCGCGCACGACCTTGGCAGGCTCGTCGGCCAGCGCCGCGTAGATATTGATCAGATTTTCCGCCTCGGGCCGGCCTTTGAACTCGTTCTCGTTCATCGGCAGCGGATATGGGTCGGTCTTCGCCTTGCGGATCTTCTGCGCGATCGTGTCGGCGTCGTCGGTCAGATTGATGCGGGAGTTGTCGCTCTCGTCCGACTTGGACATTTTCTTTAGCCCGTCGCGCAGGGACATCACCCGGGTTGCGGGACCCGTGATCACTGGTTCGGGCAACGGAAAGTAGCCTGGCCGATCGTAGTCGTTGTTGAACTTTTGCGCGATGTCGCGCGCCAGTTCGAGGTGCTGCTTCTGGTCCTCGCCGACCGGGACATGTGTCGCCTTGTAAACCAGGATGTCCGCCGCCATCAGCACCGGATAGGTATAGAGACCGACGGACGCCCGTTCCTTGTGCTTGCCGGACTTCTCCTTGAACTGGGTCATGCGGTCCAGCCAGCCGATCCGCGCCACGCAATTAAAGATCCAGGCCAGCTCGGCGTGCGCCGCAACGCGGCTCTGATTGAAGATCGGCGACTTCTTCGGATCGATCCCGGCGGCGATATAGGCGGCCGTCACCTCACGAGTGGCATGTGCGACATCGGCCGGCTTGCGGTAGCCTGCGTCGTCGGTGATCGCGTGCATGTCGACAACGCAGAAGAGACATTCCATCTCATCTTGCATTTGCACCCAGTTCTTCAGCGCACCGAGATAGTTTCCGAGATGCAGCGTGTTGGTCGGCTGCATCCCCGAGAGGACACGGTGGCGGTACGAAGTTGTCATGGGCGATGCCAAATGAAAGCCAAGGCGCGGTTTATGCCCCGGCAGCGGCGGAGGCTTCAAGGCCCTCGGGCTCCAGTACCTTCAGCAGGCGTTCGCGCACCGCCTTCAGCCGCTCCTCATGCCGCACCTTGTGGCCAAAGCCGTCGCGCACATAGAAGACGTCGACGGCGCGCTCGCCATAGGTCGAGACCATCGCGGAAGAGATCGACAGACCCGACTGGAAGATCGCATCCGTCACGTCATAGAGCAGGCCGGGCCGGTCCAGGCCCTCGACTTCGACGACGGTCGCGCTTGCGGATGCTTCGTTGTCGAAATTGACCCTCGGCGTCACACGGAAGGCGCTGCTTCGCCTCTTCGCGGGCCGCTTGGCGATGGCGACACGCGGCATGACCTCGCCCCGCAGTGTCCGCTCGATCGACTGGCGCAGGCGCTCGATGCGCGCCATGTCGCCGAACACGCCACCCTTGGCATCCTGGACAGAGAACACGTCGAGCGCGAAACCGTCCGTCGTGGTGAAGACCTTGGCGTCGACGATCGTGCCGCCGGATGCCGATACCGCCCCGGCAAGCTGAGAGAACAGGCCGGGATGGTCGGGTGTATACAGCGCGATCTCGGTCACGCTGCGGAAATCATTGCTCTCCGCTGCCATGGACAGGAGTTCGCCTTTCGCATCGGCTTCCGCCATCTGCCTGGCGTGTCTCTCATGTTCGGCTGCGTCGAAGGCGAGCCAGTAGCTGTCGTAGTGCCTCGACAGGGCTCGCTCCTGCGCCGGCTCCGGCAGGTCGCCGATCCGCTCGGCCAGCTCAGCCTTCGCCTGCTCGACGCGTGCTGACCGCGCGGGCGTCGCGTCGCCTCCCGACATGACGGCTTCCGCCTCGTAGTACAGCTCGCGGAGCAGTTGGCCCTTCCAGCCGTTCCAGACACCCGGCCCCACGGCGCTGATATCCGCCACGGTGAGTACAAGGAGCATGCGCAACATCTCCGGCGTCTGAACCAGTGCGACGAAGTCCTTCACCGTCTTGGGATCCGAGATGTCGCGCTTCTGGGCGGTGTCGCTCATGACGAGGTGATTCTTCACGAGCCACATCACGGCACGGGTGTCTTCAGGGGGCAGACCAAGCCGCGGACACAAACTTTGCGCGATCGCCTCGCCGACCTCCGAATGGTCGCCCGGCAACCCTTTCGCGATGTCGTGCAGCAGCATCGCGACGTACAGCGCCTCGCGCGACTTGATGCGCTTGATGATGTCTGTCGATAGCGGATGTTCGCTGCGGTGCTCGCCCCGGTCGATCGATGCCACGTAGCCGACGGCGCGGATCAGGTGCTCGTCGACGGTGTAGTGGTGGTACATGTTGAACTGCATCAGCCCGACGACACGGCCGAATTCGGGGACGAAGCGGCCGAACACTCCCGCCTCGTTCATCAGGCGCAGTGCGTGCTCGGGATTGTTGCGCGATGACAGGATCTCTAGGAACAGGCGGTTAGCCTCGGGGTCGCGCCGCACGTCGTCGTTGATCAGGTCGAGGTTGCGCGTCAGTCGCCGCAGTGCTTCCGGGTGCACATCGACGTTCTTGGCATCCGCGATGTGGAAGATCCGGATCATGTTGATCGGATCGCTCCGGAACAGCGTGGGGCGGGCGTTCAGCCTTCCGTTCTCGACATAGAAGTCGTCGTCGCCGGTGCGCGGTCGCAGGAATCCCGGGAGCATGCTCGCAAGCGATGGCCGCCGCTTCCGGTTTTGATCCTCCAGCGCGGCGCAGAAGATGCGCGTGAGGTCCCCCACGTCCTTGGCGACCAGGAAGTACGCCTTCATGAAGGCTTCCACCGCGCGCCGCGGCGTGTCGCCGCTGAAGCCCATGCGCGCTGCGAGTTCCGGCTGTACGTCGAAGGATAAGCGCTCTTCGGCGCGGCCAACGAGGTAGTGCAGCCTGACGCGGACGTCCCAGAGGAACGCTTCGGCTTTCTGGAAGGTCCTGTACTCCTCCTTCGTGAAGACGTTGTGCTGGACAAGGTCCGCCGCGTCGTCGACGTGGTAGACGTACTTTCCGATCCAATAGAGCGTCTGCAGGTCGCGCAGCCCGCCCTTGCCCTCCTTGATGTTCGGTTCGACGAGATAACGGCTCTCGCCCTGCCGGGCGTGACGCTCATCGCGCTCCGCGAGCTTCGCCTCGACGAAATCCTGTCCGGTGCCGGTGGCGACCTCGCTCCAGAATTTCTTCCGCAACTCGTCGTAAAGCTTGCGGTCACCCCAGAGATATCGGGCCTCGAGGATTGCGGTCCGGATGGTTACATCCTGCTTCGACAAGCGCACGCATTCGCCGAGCGAGCGCGTCGCATGTCCAACCTTCAGACCGAGGTCCCAGAGCATGTACAAAATGAATTCGATGACACTTTCGCCCCAAGGCGTCTGCTTGAAGGGGCGTACGAACAGCAGGTCAATGTCCGAGCCCGGCGCCAGCTCGCCGCGACCGTAACCGCCGGTCGCCACGACGCAGATGCGCTCGGCGCTGGTCGGGTTCTGCGCGTAGTAGAAGTGCTTGACCGCGAAATCGTAGATGACCTGGATGATGGCGTCCTGCAAGGCCGACAGCGTCCGGGCTGCAGTCAGCCCGCTGAACCTGCCGCCCTCGACGCCGTCCCTTACGCGGGCGCGCCCGCTCTGGAACGCAGCCTTGATCAGCAGAAGGGAATCCTTGCGCAGCTTGGTGTGGTCGCCGGACTCGCGCGCCAGCGCGGTCAGCGCACGCCTGAGCGCGTCGCCGTCCAGCAATTCGCCGATTGCGGGTTCCTCGTAGCCCAAACTCAGGTTCCTCAACCGGTGCGCACCATGCCACGACCGCCGCCACCACGCGAGCAGGCAGTCCTTTGCTTGATTTTGGTCGATGGCAGCGGCGCCGGAAGGCGCAGCCTAACAAAGTCATATGCGAGGTTGCCATGAAGCGGCTCCTTCTTCTGACGGCGCTCGGACTGGTGCTCACGTCCGGGCCTGCCTTGGCCGTCACCGGCGACGGGTCCTACTGGCCGATGATGAGCACGGCAGGCGGTTCATGCCCGATGGCCGGCGGGCCGGGGATGATGCGCGGCTCGGCGATGATGAGCGGCGACGGCATGATGAGTGGTGGAATGATGAGTGGTACGAACGCTACCGCCCTCGATAGCCGCCTCGGCTACCTCAAGACTCAACTCGAGATCACGAACGCCCAGCTTGAGGCCTGGAATGGCTATGCCGACGCACTGAAGGACCGCCTTGGCGTCATGCAGCTCGCTCGCCGGCACATGTTCGACGCCATGCGGGATGGCGGCACGTTGGCGCGGATGGATGCGCGCATCACGGCTATGGAAGCAATGCTGAATGCCATGAAGGCGCTCAGGCCCGCCACCGCCAAGCTCTATGCCGTGCTCACACCGGACCAGAAGGCCAACGCCGATCGGCTGATCGGCGCCGGCTGTGGGATGATGTGAGCTAGGAAGCGAGCTTCGGCGACGCAGCGCGTTCCGCACGGCCGACGAACCAGCGCTGGAGCACTCCGGCTAGGCCCGCGCCGATCAGCGGAGCCAGCCAGAACAGCCAAAGCTGTTCCAGCGCCCAGCTGCCTTGGAAGATGGCAACTCCGGTCGAACGCGCAGGGTTTACCGACGTGTTGGTCACCGGGATCGAGATCAGATGAATCAAGGTCAGACAGAGGCCGATCGCGATCGGCGCATAGGCCGGCGCCGCGAGCGTCACGTTGAGAATGACAATCAGGAACATGAACGTCATCACGATCTCGCAGACAAGGCCCGCAAGCATCGAGTAGTGCTGCGGTGAATGTGCGCCGAATCCGTTGGCGGCAAAGCCCGCGCTCGGATCGAAGCCGGACATCCCGCTGGCGATCACGTAGAGCACCCCTCCGGCCGCGATGCCGCCGAGGAGCTGCGCGACCCAGTAGACGAACAGATCCATCGTGGACAGGCGCCCGGCGACAAACAGCCCGAAGCTGACTGCCGGGTTGAAATGCGCTCCCGAAACATGTCCGAACGCATAGGCCCCGGTGAGGACAGTCAACCCGAATGCGAGCGCTACGCCGGCATAGCCAATGCCCACGTCCGGCACCCCGGCTGCGAGCACGGCGCTGCCGCAGCCACCGAGCACAAGCCAGAACGTTCCGATGAATTCCGCAACAATCTTCCTGGAGCTGTCCATGAGAGGATCCCCTGATGTCGCGTCCAATCCTGCGGTCTGCCGGCCGCAGCTGTCCATAAGGCTTTGGGCCAATTTCACCCGTGCGGCACCGGGCAAAAGGAAAGGCGGCGCGGGGGCCGCGCCGCCTTTCTTGATCTGGTTGTTCGGATTAGACGAGCTTCAGATTGACGGCCTTCGGACCGCGCTTGTCGGCTTCGACATCGAAGCTGACGCGCTGACCTTCGTTCAGGCCGCGCAGTCCCGCCGCCTGTACAGCCGTGACATGGACGAACACATCCTTGCCGCCGTCTTCCGGAGCGATGAACCCGAAACCCTTCGTCGTATTGAAGAACTTAACTTGACCGATCATTACGGCTTTCTCCTGAAAGCAGGTGAATTATCGCGGCGGCACCGCGCCTCCGCGAATACCAAAACCGCTTGTTTCAGGAAAAGCGTCGTCTTCACTCCAGCACAGCGCTCCGTTGGAATGGAGCCTCGCATGGGTAAGCAAGCAATTTCTCTAAAGGCTGCACGGCCTTGGTTTGCGCGATATAGGCGCTCGGTCCGCCCGAAGCAAGTCAGCAGGACTCGCCGAGGGGAATGTGGCCCGGCTGCCCGGCTACACGCCGTAGCCAGCCCGACACCTTGGGATACGCGGACAGGTCGAATCCGCCGTCGGCGGCACAGTGCGTGTAGCCATAAAGCGCAATATCTGCAATGGAGTAGCGGTTCCCGGCGAACCAATCGTGCGCACCGAGATGGGTTTCCATGACGCCAAGCGCGGCGTTTCCCTTGGCGTGCCACTCCGGAACGAGATGTTCCTTCTTCGCAAGTTCCTCTTTCGCCGCGAATTTCAGCCAAAAGCGCGCCACAGCGATGTAGGGCTCGTGGCTGTACTGTTCGAAGAACATCCATTGCAGCGCCTGGGCGCGATCCCACGTGCTCTCTGGTACGAGCGAGCTGCCCTCCGCGAGATACGAGATGATCGCGTCGGATTCAGCGAGTGTCCGGCCGTCGTCCAGTTCGAGAAGCGGCACGCGTCCATTGGGATTGAGTTTCAGGAATTCGGGACGCCGCGTTTCGCCCCCATGGAGGGGATATTCCCTGAGCCGGAGCGGAATGTTCAATTGCCTCGCCGTCAGCCGCACCTTGTAGCAATTTCCCGACACTTGCATCTGATGCAGCACAAGCACGATCGCCTCCCGCCCATGAAAGATCGGCCGATCAATGCATACTTTGCAGGCGCTTACCTATGCGAACGGGGCCTACCGCCTCTGCGAGATCCGGGCGCGACCGTGCGCATGATCACACCGCAGGCGACACGGTCGCCGGAATTGCCGGCCGGCTGGCTCAGATAGTCATCGCCGCCCGCGTGCACGATGATCGAGGCGCCGTCGCGGTCGAAGATCGACTTCTTGCCGTTGCCGAGCGAGAAGGCGTTGCTGATGGCGGTTGCGCGCAGGGTGCCGTCGGCAGCCGCGAACTGGTTTGGAAGATCGCCTGCATGCATGCCGTGCTCGGCGAAATAGCCG